>OJBX01000077.1_pt1 | contig 83230 bp, 78 predicted proteins | sample 1590751 | NCBI WGS metagenome assembly OJBX01 (sample SAMN05416780, study PRJEB24817) | seawater metagenome | isolation source: Sea water | place: Canada:Atlantic | collected 2013-07
TGATTACTTCTTCCTGAAGATCAAAGCCGCCTTCCCCGGAAATGCGCGATGAACCTAAAAAAAAGGGGCTGCAGCGCTGCAACCCCTTTTTTATCTCGAACTGGGCTCCGCCTGCTGGGCTCGAACCGGCGACCCTTTGATTGACAGTATCTCCGAGAATCGCGATCAACTAGCGCTTGGCTTTTTCATCACGGCGAGCCCTTTTTGTCAGGGGTCTACCGTCTGCATCAACAGTGCTTTTCGGCTTCTCGCCCTTGGCAGTCTTTGATGCGCGGCTACGAATAATCAGCCCCAGCGTTTCCTCATCGCGCAATTTGATCGCATTCTTCTCCAGAGTATCGAGCTCTTCAAAACTGTATACGTCATTTTTGAGCTTCTCTATTCGATTCATATTGTGCTCTTATGCGTGAGTGGGCAAAGTTGGGTGCAAATAGCGGTAACAGTCGCCACCTGATCTGACAGTTATCGGCCCGATCAGGCTTAACTCGGCTGACTGATCAAGCGGCAGCCGATTCTGCCTTGGCCTCGACAGTCTCCCCATCTTCCGGTGCCAGCTCGGCTACTTTGGCTTCCAGCTCCGCCACCTTGCGCTGCAGCTCCGCGTTTTCCTTCTTGGTCTCGCTGAGCGTTTTCTGCAGCAGGTCGGTGGCGCGGGTCTTTTCAGCCAGCTTCTTCTTGCTGGTGTCGAGGTTCTTCTTCATGCGCACCGGGTCGAATTGCGTGAGGGTCTTGTTCTCCTCGCGCGCCGCCGCCAGGTCCTTCTGCAGGGTCTTGATCCGCTGCTTGAGTTCGGCGATTTCCGCCACCAGCCGTTCACTGCGATTGTGCAGCTCGCGAGCCCGCTGTTCGGCTTTCTGGCTGTCCGTCGCCTTGCCGGTCAGTTCGGTGATGGTCTCCAACTGCTTATCAACGGCCGCCTGGAGTTCTGACTCTCGGGCGCTGAGGCGGTCGATCTCGACGGTCTTGGCATCGAGCTGTTGCTGATATTCGGCGCGGAGATTCGCCTCGAGTTCCATGATTTTTTCAAGTTTGCTGGCTGTGAGCATAGGGATTCCGGGGTGTGCTTTAGTGGTCTGAAAAAAAAAGGGCTGCATCGCTGCAACCCCTTTTTTGTCTCGTATATGGCTCCGCCTGCTGGGCTCGAACCAGCGACCCATTGATTAACAGTCAATTGCTCTACCAACTGAGCTAAGGCGGAATGGTGTTAACCGAGGCCGCGTATGATAATGATGCACCCCATACAGGTCAACAGCCTGTGGGGTATTTTTCGCAATCTCGCCTGCGGCTGCAAATCGCCTGCCAGTAGCCCATAATAGCCGGTTAGCGAATTATCGGGCCTTTTCTTCATGTCCAAACCGTTCAAAGTGCATTCCAGTTACGCCCCCGCCGGTGACCAGCCCCGGGCCATACGGGAACTTGTGGAGGGCGTGAACGCAGGTCTGGCCTCCCAGACACTACTCGGGGTAACCGGGTCCGGGAAAACCTTCACCATGGCCCACGTGGTAGAGCAGTTGCAGCGTCCGACGATCGTCATGGCCCACAACAAGACATTGGCGGCGCAGCTCTACGGTGAGTTCAAGGAGTACTTCCCGGACAACGCCGTCGAATACTTTGTATCCTATTACGATTATTACCAGCCCGAAGCCTATGTGCCTTCATCGGACACCTTCATTGAGAAGGATGCCTCTGTGAACGAGCACATCGAGCAGATGCGTCTGTCGGCGACCAAGGCGCTGATGGAGCGTTCGGATTGCCTGGTGGTGGCTACGGTGTCGGCCATTTATGGTCTCGGTGATCCGAAGTCCTATTTCAAGATGGTGCTGCACCTCTCGCGCGGCGAGATGATTGATCAGCGTCAGGTACTGCGCCATCTTGCCGAGCTGCAGTATACCCGCAACGATGTCGACTTCCATCGCGGCACCTATCGCGTGCGCGGCGACGTCATCGACATCTACCCCGCAGACTCCGAGCGCGAAGCGGTGCGCGTGGAGCTGTTTGATGATGAGATCGATAATCTCTACTTCTTTGATCCCCTGACAGGTGTGGTCGAGCGCAAGGTGCCGCGGGTGACCATTTTCCCAAAGAGCCACTACGTGACCTCGCGCGATGTGATGCTGGAAGCCGTTGCGCATATCGAGGCTGAGCTCGAGCAGCGCGTCGCGCAGCTCAAGGAGAATGACAAGCTGGTCGAGGCGCAGCGCCTGCAGCAGCGCACGCGCTACGATGTCGAGATGATTCGCGAGCTGGGTTACTGCAACGGTGTGGAGAACTATTCGCGCTATCTGTCGGGTCGCGGGCCGGGTGAGCCGCCGCCTACCCTTTTCGAATATCTGCCGCAGAACGCGCTGGTGATTATCGACGAGTCCCACGCCACCATCCCGCAGATCGGCGGCATGTACCGCGGTGACCGCTCCCGCAAGGAAACGCTGGTCGAGTACGGCTTTCGCCTGCCCTCTGCGCTGGATAACCGACCATTGCGCTTCGAGGAGTGGGAGCGGCTGGTGCCGCAGGCCCTGTTTGTTTCCGCGACACCTGGCCCCTATGAGCAGGAGCATGCCGGGCGCACGGTGGAGCAGGTGGTGCGCCCTACAGGTCTCATCGACCCGGACCTGGAGGTGCGCCCTGCAACAACCCAGGTGGACGACTTGCTGCAGGAGATCCACAGCACCGTGGCAACGGGTGACCGGGTCCTGGTGACCACACTGACCAAGCGCATGGCGGAGGACCTGACGGAGTACCTTACGGAACACGGTGTCAGGGTGCGCTACCTGCACTCGGATATCGATACCGTAGAGCGGGTGGAGATTATTCGCGATCTGCGTCTGGGTGAGTTTGACGTCCTGGTGGGCATCAACCTGCTGCGCGAAGGCCTGGATATGCCCGAAGTTTCGCTGGTGGCGATTCTCGATGCCGACAAAGAAGGGTTTCTGCGTTCTGACCGTTCTCTCATTCAGACCATCGGGCGCGCGGCGCGCAATCTCAAGGGCCGGGCTATTCTCTATGCCGACAAGGTAACGGGGTCGATGGAGCGGGCGATGGCGGAAACCGCCCGACGCCGGGAGAAGCAGCTGGCCTACAACGCCGAGCACGGTATTACCCCCGTGGGTGTCAACAAGTCCGTGAAGGACATCATGGAAGGGGCGCGGCGCATGCCAACCCGTGGTCGCGCCAAGGGCAACAAGGTGGCCGAGCAGTCGCTGGCGTTCAGCGCGGACATTGCCCGACTCAGCCCGGCGGCCCTCGCGCGGAAATTGCAGCAGATGGAAGCGCAAATGCAGGAATATGCGCGCAATCTGGAATTTGAGCAGGCCGCAGCGCTGCGCGACCAGCTGGCAGAGGCCCGCCAGCTCGCATTTCTCAGCTGATCGGGTCGTCGTCCCGGGGCAACAGCAGGGTAAACACGGCACCGCTGCCATCGTCCCCGGTCGCAGCGTGCGCGCTGCCTTGGTGATATTCGGCGATCAGGCGAACCACATACAGCCCCAGCCCGAGGTGCACCGAGTCGGCACTGCGTGATTTGCGCAATGAGACCATGGCCTCGAAGAGGCGACCCTGCATGTCGGAGGGCAGGGCAGGGCCGCTATTGCTGACGCTGATTGCCCAGTCCGGCCCCTGCGGTAGCAGGCGCACTGCGATCTCGCTGCCACGGGGCGCAAACGACGCGGCGTTGTCGACCAGTTTGTCCAGCGCCTGAACCAGCAGGTCGGCAGCCCCGGTCACCCAGGCGCCCCCCCGGGGTACAGAAAGCGCGACGGTGTGGTTGTTGTACACGTTGCGATAGGCGGCACAGAGTGATTCCAGCAGTGGCACCAGGTCCAGTCGCGTAACATCGCGCTGGCGCAGGCTTTCTTCCAGCCGCGTTGCCTCGGTCATCGCATCGAGTATTCCGCTGAGACGCGACAGGCCCTGGCGTGCGCGTTGTACATAGACGTCGCGCTCGCCAGCCAGTTCGTCGGCGGCCAGATTGTCCAGTGATGACTGGATAACGGCGATGGGGGTGCGCAGTTCGTGGGACAGTTTGCGGCTCAAGGTGCGCAGGTATTCATTGTACTCGTGCAGCTCTTCCAGCAGGCGCGCGTAGCTGCGCGACAGGTCTCCGATTTCATCGCGCGCGCGGCTGCGCGGAAAGCGCGAAAGTTGCACACCTTCGCGGCCGAGGACGCGGCTTGCAGCCCGACTCAGGCGTCGTATGCGCCATGACAGCACGCTGGCGAACAGCAGCAGACCCAGCGCCGCCGAGGCGAGCGCCAGGGCGCTGTAGCCAAGCAGGCGGCTGAAAGCCCGATCGGTGAGCGACAGGTACTGCTCGCTGTTCTGTTCCACCACAACCGCGCCGATCACCTGTCCCGCATTGCGCACCGGGGCGGCGCCCGCCAACAGATGCCGCCCCGCGCTCTCCGAGCGGTACCAGTGCTGGATGGCTGTTCCCGCCAGTGCCGCGGTGATTTCATTCCCGCGCAAATAGCCATTCCCCTGCGGCGGCGCCCTGTCGTCAGTGACTTCTTCCGCCAGTATTCGCCGGTACAGCGCCTGCAGCAGCCAGAAGGTGTCACCGTCGTCATCGGCACGGTCCGTGGTGGGTGCCAGCGCTTCCGCGAGTAATCGCCCGTGCCGGTCTGTGACGCGGAGCCGCTGGCCCGGCTGTGCGAATCGTGCCAGATCGGCTTGCAGCGCCTGCGGCGGGTAGATCAGCCAAGGGGGTGCCGTGAGGTCCATGGGGCCAGTATTACCGGCGGTGCGCCAGCCGCTGCTGCGATGTCCGTCGACATCAATGGCATACACGCCGAGCCGCTGTCCGGTGATCGACAGTGGCAGTGCGAGCTCTATCGCGTAGCCCTCCCGGGTGTCCTGCCAGAAGCCGCGAATCTGCCCGGCGTCCACCCCGGGATGGCGCGGGCTGGCGTATTGGGCGCGCACGCTGCCCGGGGCGGGGGTGGCGATGACATAGTCCTGGCGCCTGTTATCCAGCCAGGTGCGCAGTATCAGCCGGTCACCGTTGGGCTCCGGGCTCAGACCAGGGTCGTGATAGGTGACGGATTCGTCAGTCACCTGCAGCATCAGGTAGAGCGTGCCGGCGTGTACCCCCGCACGGTAGTTCAGGCGGGGTACACGGGTCTCCAGGCTGCTGTAGTGCCCCTGAATGAACGTATCCCAGCCATCTTCATAGCCGTCCAACAGCGGTGGGCTGTCCAGCAGCGGGGCATACAGCGAACCCTCGGGATCATCCGCAGTGCGCAGACGTTCGCGGTTGGGATACAGCGCATCGGGCCGCTCGGCGAGGCTGGCGGCAACGGCGCTAGCAGCTGCGGCGACGGCCTGTGCTTGCCCCTGGCGCAGGGCGATCTCCATTTCACGCAGGAACTGGCAACCGGCCCAGGGCAGGGTGAGCAGCAGGAGGCTGACCAGCACGAGTTGTCGACGCAGGTTCACGCGCTAGCTGCCCTGCCAGCGGTAGCCCATGCCATAGGCGGTTTCGATGCAGTCGAAGGCGGGGTCGAGGGCAGCAAACTTGCGGCGGATGCGTTTGATGTGCGATGTGATCGTGTTGTCGTCCAGCACGACATTGGCGCTGTCCATCAGCTGCTGGCGGTTCTTCACATGCCCGGGGTGCCGCGCCAGCGTATGCACCATCCAGAATTCCGTGACGGTCAGGGGCACCGGTGTTCCGCTCCAGTGTGCGGTCATCCGCTCCAGGTTAAGGCTCAGCGCGCCCTGCTCGACGACGTGCTCCCGTAACTCCGGTGTCCGCAGTGCCTGCACTCGCCGAAACAAGGCAACAATGCGCGCCAGCAGGTGCGCCTGACTGATGTTCTTGGTCAGGTAGTCGTCGGCGCCCAGGCGCAGGCCGGAGATGACATCCAGTTCGCTGTCGCGCGCTGTCAGAAAGACGATGGGTACCACCGCGCACAGGCTGCGCAGTTCACGACACAGTTCAAAACCGCCTTCGATGTCATCACCCAGCCCGACGTCGATGATGGCCAGATCGGGCAGCTGGCGACGAAACGCATCGCTGGCACTGCGCCGGTCGCAGAACAGCGATACCCGGAAGCCCTGGCGCTGCAAGGCATCGCGGTAATTCGCGGCCAGTGCGGCCTCGTCTTCGACAATGGCGATGTGGTGTCGCATGCAGTGCTACCCGGCGGGAGAGGCTGCCATGGTTCCAGAATCAGGCCGCGCGCTCAAGCGCTGCCACAATTGGTCACAATTCAGCATCAGCCTGCCACAGCGATGCCATCAGATCGACAGCTCCGGGCGTTTCAATAGCGCGGTCTATCACAGAGGGAGAGGTTACGATGGCGATGCATCTGTTGAATCGTGGCGGCACAGCGGGTGTCCTGCTGCGAGTCTGTTTCCGGATTCTGCCGCAATGGCTGGCGGCTGTGCTTTGCCTGCTGGTATTGAGCGCAGGCACGGTACGAGCGGACATCGACGAGACCCCCGGTTCTGGCCAGCTCCTGCTCCAGCGCCCGGGTTTGCCCCCCGTGCCGGCACTGCTCCAGCACAGCCGCTTCGACGTGCAGGTGGCGGGCATGGTCGCGGTGGTGCGGCTGCAGCAGACCTTCGAGAATACCAGCGCGGATTGGGTGGAGGGTGTCTATGTTTTTCCGCTGCCGGGTAATGCGGCGGTGCGCGCCATGGAAATGCGTGCGGGTGACCGCCGCATCGTCGGCCGGGTGCGTGAGCGGCAGGAGGCGCAGACCCTGTATCGGCAGGCGGCCAGCAGCGGGCGCAAGGCCAGCCTGGTCTCGCAGCAGCGGCCGAACCTGTTCCAGAATAGGATAGCGAATGTGGCTCCCGGCGAGACGGTTACGGTGGTTCTGGAGTTCGTGCAGCCGGTAGAGTTTGCCGACAGCGTATTCAGCCTGCGCCTCCCCATGACATTGACCCCGCGCTACATCCCCGGTGTGTCTCTGCCGCGGGATGGTGGGGAGCCGGCGGCGCCGGACTATCTGGCCTGGCACCCGGCCACGGACCAGGTGCCTGATGCGCCCCTGATCACGGCCTGGCAGCACACCGTGGAGGGCTCCGATGCCCTGCCGCTGAACCCGGTGTCGATTGCTGTCGAGCTCAATGCGGGTTTGCCCCTCGCCCGCGTGGATACGCCCAGCCACGCCATGCGCCTGTCCCGCGCAGGGAACCGCTATGAGCTGCAGCTGGCGCGTGGCCCCAGTGAGATGGACCGGGATTTTGTGCTGCGCTGGACGCCCGCCACCGGCAGCGAACCCCGGGCTGCCTTGTTCACGGAAGCCATAGACGGGGATCACTATGGAATGTTGCTGGTGGTGCCGCCCGGGTTACAGCAGGCAACCGGCGCGCCCCCACGTGAGCTCGTGTTTGTGGTGGATACCTCTGGCTCGATGGGCGGTGTGCCTCTGCAGCAGGCGCGTCAGAGCCTCGCCGCTGCGCTGGATGGGCTCCGCCCCAGCGATCATTTCAATATCATCGCCTTTGATCATGGGTACCGATCCCTGTTTCAGGAGGCACGCGCGGCGTCTGCAGACGCGCTGCAGCGAGCCCGCCGGTTTGTCGGCAGGTTGGAAGCCGGGGGCGGTACCGAGATGCTGCCGCCCTTACGGCATGCCCTTGGTCAGGGGCGCGACAGCAACGGTGAACGGCTGCGCCAGATTGTGTTTCTCACCGATGGGGCCGTAGGCAATGAGCAGGCCATTATCGACATGATCGCATCGCAGCTGGGCGCCTCCCGCCTGTTTACGGTGGGTATCGGGTCGGCGCCGAACAGCTGGTTCCTGCGCAAGGCCGCGGAGCTGGGTCGTGGCCGTCACCTGCATGTAGGCGAGTTGAGTGAGATCAGTGCGCAGATGGACGCGCTGGTGGGGTATCTGGCGGCACCCCTGTTGACCGATGTGCAGGTGCACTGGCCGCAGGCGGTTGCAGACGCAGGGGGTCCCGTGCCGGACCTGTACGCAGGGGCACCGCTGGTGCGCAGTGTGCGCTTCAATACGCCGCCGCAGGGGGGCGTGATTCGGGTGACGGGTACCCTGGCCGGTCAGCCCTGGGAGCAGGCGCTGATGCTGGACGGGCAGGCACAGTCAGCAGCCCCCGGGGTCGGCAGCCTGTGGGCGCGTGCACGTATACAGACGCTGCTGGATGAGCGCTTCACCGGTACCCGGGAGGAGGTGATCAGGGCCAATGTCCTCGCGGTCGCGTTGCAGCATCAGTTGCTGAGCCCCTACACCAGCTTTATCGCCGTAGAGGAGCATGCCCAACGTCCCGCCGATGTACCGCTGAAACCCGACGCGGTGCGCAATACGCGTCCCCGTGGTCAGGAGCCGCAGGGCTTTGCCTATCCGCAAACCGCAACCACTGCCGCGGCGAAACTGTTTATCGCCTGCCTGCTGCTGTTCTTTGCCCTGCTGGTCTGGGTGATGCGCGGACCGGAGCTGGACCATGTGCCCGATGACGCTGCCCAATAAGCAGTGGCGCCGAGTGCTGCTGATGCTGGTGCTGCTGCTGGCGGCCTGGCAACTCGCCGGCGCCGGGTGGATACACGCCAAGGCCATGCTTGCCCAGCACCTGCTGGCACGCGCCTGGGAGCATACCCGGGAGGAGGGCGTGCCGCACAAGCCCTGGCCCTGGGCAGACACCTGGCCGGCGGCACGCCTGCAGGCACCTGCATTGGGCGCTGACTACCATGTGCTCGCCGGCACTTCCGGTCAGGCGCTGGCCTTCGGTCCGGGGTTGCATGAAGCTTTCGACGGGTCAGCGGAGCGCTGGACTGTTATCGCCGGACATCGCGACACGCACTTCCGCTTCCTGCAGGCGCTGCAGCCCGGCATGACCCTGCGACTGGAGGACATCGCAGGGCGGGTTCGACACTTTCGGGTGGTTGCCATCCGTGTGGTGGACAGCCGTGTGGAGACGTTGCAGCCGCCTGCATCAGGCGCCGACGGCCTGCTGCTGGTGACCTGCTATCCCTTTGACAGCTGGCAGACCAACGGGCCGCTACGCTATGTCGTTGAGGCGCAGCCTAGTCCAGCAGCTCGCCGACCTGTTCGGGACTCAGGGGATGGCTGAAATAGTAGCCCTGGCCCTGAATACCGTGCTGGTGGCGAATGAAATCGGCCTGCTCTGCATTCTCGATGCCCTTGGCGACGACCTTCATGCCCAGTGCCCGGCCCATGGCGATCACGGTGTTGGCAATGATCGCCTGCTCCGGGTCGCCCGGTACGTCGCGCATGAAAGCGGCGTCAATTTTCAGCGTTGTGACGGGCAGGGCGCGCAAGTACTCAAGGGCGGCGTAGCCCGACCCGAAGTCATCCACAGCGATGTCGACGCCCAGGGCAATCAGCGCCTTCAGGCAATCTCTGGCCGCCGGTCGCTCGCCCAGCAGGGCCAGCTCCTTGATTTCGATCTGCAGATGATGGGCGGGAATGGCATAGTCGTGCAGTAGGCCGGCCACGGCCTCTGGCAGGGTTTCGTCGGTGAGTGAGTGAATGCTCAGATTCACGCTCACTGCCCCCGGATCATGCCTCTCCTCCAGCCAGCGGTGCAATTGCCGACACGCCGACTCCAGCGACCAGCGATCGAGGCGGCGGGCCAGCCCCGCCTGTTCCGCCAGCGTGATAAAACGCTGGGGCCCCAGGCTGTCGCGCCCCGGGCGAGGCCAGCGGGCCAGAGCCTCTACGCCGACGCTGCGCCCGGTCTCGCAATCGAACTGGGGTTGGTAGAGCTGGGTCAGGCTGTTGTCTTCCAGCGCAGCGCGCAGGGCCTCAATCAGCTCAAGGTGCTCCATCGCCGCGCGGGTCATGTCCGCCGTATAGAAGCGCCAGTCATTGCGGCCCTGTTGTTTGGCCCGGTACATCGCCGTGTCGGCGTAACTGAGCAGGCGGGAGGCGTTGTCGGCGTCGTCCGGGAAGATGCTGATACCGATGCTGCAGCTGATCACCACTTCCGTACCTTGCAGGTCGAAGGGGGTGCACATGTCGTTCATCAGTTTCCGGGCAACCCCCGACGCGCTGTCAATGCTCTCCAGATCGTCCAGTACGACCACGAATTCGTCGCCGCCGACACGTGCCAGGGTGTCACTTTCGCGCAGCGTGCTTTGCAGGCGCCGGGATGCCAACTGCAGCAGCAGGTCACCCGCTGCGTGCCCGAGAGTATCATTGACATCCTTGAACCGGTCGAGGTCGATGAACATCACGCCCATGCGCTGCTGGTTGCGCCTGGCAGAACGCACACTCTGCTCGAGCAGCTTGTCGAGCAGCGCACGGTTGGCGAGGCCGGTCAGGGCGTCGTAGTGAGCCATGGACTCCAGCTGTTTCCGCGCTTCGTGCAGCTCGCTGAAGTTACGCACGACACACACGGCCTGCTGGTGGTCACGCAGCGCGCTGATGCGCGCCTCGAACCAGGCCTCCGCACCGCGGACGGAGAGCTGGTATTCGAAGGTGACCACGTTATCGGTCTGCGCGGCCTCGCTGAGGGCCTGTACGAACTGCGCGGCTACAGGTGCCGGCAGGACCTCCTCTACATGATGGCCGAGGAATGCCTCTGGCGGCACGTACAACTCGTCCAGCTGGCGGCCGCGGAAATCCTGGATAACTCCGTCCATAGTCAACAGGAAATAGAGGTCCGGCATGGCCTCAAACAGGGCGCTGAGGAAGTCAATCTGCAGGTACTGTTGGGGGATCTGCGAGGATTTCACGGCAGCGGACGCCCCGGCAGAGGTGCAGCCGACTGGCTGGAAGTCCGGCGGGGTCGGCCCGGTAGTGTCTTGAGCGCTCTGGTTTCCTGCATGGTGCCGCTCTCGAAGTGGGTGCACGTGCCGGGCCACTATAGAACACGTGGCGTCGATTTACTGCACACGCCGCGCTTTACAATCACGAGCAGCCTGTGCTCGCAGCGCCCGCGAACGCCGGGTAGGCTGTAGTTTGTGACCTGTCGCGCGGCTTGTGTTATGCTGCGCGGCCCGATTTTCGGCGAAATGGGGCTGCACGAACACTGATCCTCAGCCTCCGATTGTAGCCCGCTCACGTGGCCTTTAGTAGGGGTCACCACTGACACCAAGGAAAACGCATGCTTTCTATTACCCTCCCCGACGGCAGCCAACGTCAGTTCGAGGCACCCGTATCGGTTCACGATGTCGCCAGCGCGATTGGTCCGGGCCTGGCCAAGGCCGCACTGGCAGGTGTTGTGGACGGGCAGCCGGTGGATACCAGCCATATCATTGACCGCGATGCCAGCCTGGCGATTATCACGGAGCGCGATGAGGCGGGCCTTGAGGTGATACGGCATTCCACAGCGCACCTGCTGGCCATGGCGGTACAGGAACTGTTCCCTGGCACCCAGGTGACTATCGGCCCCGTGATCGAGGATGGCTTTTACTACGACTTCGCCAGCGGCCACCACTTCACCCCGGAAGATCTCGAGAAGATCGAGCAGCGCATGGAGCAGATCGTCGCCGACGACCTGCCTGTGGAGCGGCTGGTGATGGGGCGCGAGCGCGCCATCGAACTGTTCCGCAACATGGGCGAGCACTACAAGGTGCAGATTATCGAAAGCCTGCCGGCAGGCGAGGAGCTGTCCATCTACCAGCAGGGCCCCTGGATGGACCTGTGCCGCGGGCCGCACGTGCCCAGCACCGGCAAGCTCAAGGCCTTCAAGCTGACCAAGGTCGCGGGCGCCTATTGGCGCGGCGACTCCAACAACGAAATGTTGCAGCGTATCTACGGCACTGCCTGGGCCAACAAGAAACAGCTCAAGGAATACCTCACCCGCATCGAAGAGGCAGAAAAGCGCGATCACCGCAAGATCGGCAAGAAACTGGACCTCTTCCACACGCAGGAGGAGGCCCCGGGGATGGTGTTCTGGCACCCGGATGGCTGGACGCTGTACCAGGCGATCGAGCAGTACATGCGGCAGGCGCAGCGCGCTCAGGGCTACCAGGAAATCCGCACGCCACAGCTTGTGGATATGTCGTTGTGGGAGCGTTCCGGGCATGCCGACAAATTCGGCGATGACATGTTCATGCTGCAGGCGGAAGATCGCCAGTTCGCAGTCAAGCCGATGAACTGCCCCTGCCACGTGCAGGTGTTCAATCAGGGTTTGAAGTCCTACCGCGACCTGCCGCTCAGGCTGGCCGAATTTGGCAGCTGTCACCGCAATGAACCCTCCGGCTCACTGCACGGCATCATGCGCGTGCGCGGTTTCACCCAGGACGATGCGCACATCTTCTGCACCGAGGAGCAGATCCAGCCCGAAGTGGCAGCGTTCATCGATTTCCTGCACGCCGTCTATGCCGATTTCGGTTTCAGCGAGGTCATCTACCGGCTGTCGACCAGGCCGGCGCAGCGCGTGGGGTCCGATGCCGACTGGGACCGGGCCGAAAAAGCCCTGGCGGACGCCCTCGACGCCCATGCGTTGCCCTGGCAGGAGCTGCCCGGCGAGGGGGCTTTCTATGGCCCGAAGATCGAATTTTCGCTGAAAGACTGCATTGGTCGTGTCTGGCAGCTGGGTACTATCCAGGTCGATTTTTCCATGCCGGGGCGTCTGGGCGCACAATATGTCGCCGAGGACGGCTCGCGGCAGGTGCCTGTGATGTTGCACCGCGCCATTCTGGGTTCGTTCGAACGTTTTATCGGGATTCTCATCGAGCACTACGAGGGCGTATTCCCCACGTGGCTGGCGCCTACCCAGGCGGTTGTGCTGAATATCACGGATAAACAGTCCGATTATGTCCGTTTTGTGGAAGATTCCTTGAAAAACAAGGGCTTTCGGGTCCAATCGGACTTGAGAAATGAGAAGATCGGCTTTAAAATCCGCGAGCACACTCTCCGTAAGGTGCCCTACCTGTTGGTGGTAGGGGACAAAGAGGTGGAAACACAGACTGTGGCCGTGAGGGCTCGTCGTGGTGAAGACCTGGGTTCAATGAGCCTGGAGGCGCTACAAGCGCTGATCGCCAACGATGTAGCGCGTCGCGGCCGTATTGTATTGGAGAATCAGCATTAAGAAAGACATGGGAAAGGGTTCCTCCAAAAAAGCCCTGATAAATGACCAGATTACTGTCAGCCCCGTCCGCCTGATTGGCCCGGACGGTGAGCAAGTGGGTATTGTGCCCCTTAAAGAGGCTCTGGCCGTCGCGGAAGGCGCCGGTGAAGACCTCGTGCTGATTGCCGACTCCGATCCGCCTGTCTGCAAGGTGATGGATTACGGCAAGCATATCTTCGAAGCGAAGAAGCAGAAAAACCTGCAGAAAAAGAAGCAGAAACGAACACAAGTCAAGGAAATGAAGTTTCGTCCAGGGACGGAGGAAGGAGACTACCAGGTAAAACTACGCAACCTGGTGCGTTTTCTGGAGCAAGGCGATAAGGCCAAGGTCACGTTGCGTTTTCGCGGTCGTGAAATGGCTCACCAGGAAATCGGCATGGAGCTACTCAAGCGGGTAGAAGCTGATCTGGCCGAATTGGGCGCCGTCGAGCAATTCCCGAAAATGGAAGGCCGACAGTTGACCATGGTGATCGCACCCAAGAAGAAGAACTAGGGCCTGTGAATGCCTTTTTTCTTCACTTTTTATTGATGCCAATGCGGAGTATCTGACGATGCCAAAAGCAAAAATTCACAGCGGGGCAGCCAAGCGTTTCAAGAAAACGGCTGGCGGCTACAAGCGCAAAAGCGCTTACAAGAGCCACATCCTGACCAAGATGACCACCAAGCGCAAGCGCCAGCTGCGCGGAACCTCCATGGTTCACGCCAGCGACAAGGTGCACGTAGACCGCATGATGCGGGCCTGCTGACGCTTACCCATCTGATATTAGGAGTAGACTATGCCTCGCGTAAAACGTGGTGTAACGGCACATCGCCGTCACAAGAAAATCCTGAAACAGGCCAAGGGTTACTACGGTGCCCGCAGCCGCGTGTTTCGTGTTGCCAAGCAGGCTGTTACCAAGGCCGGCCAGTATGCGTACCGTGACCGCCGTCAGCGCAAGCGTCAGTTCCGCGCGCTGTGGATCACGCGTATCAATGCCCAGTCCCGTGCCAACGGCCTGAGCTACAGCCGCCTGATCAACGGCCTGAAGAAGGCCGATATCGGCCTGGATCGTCGTGTCCTGTCGGACCTGGCGGTGCATGACAAGCCGGCTTTTGCAGCGATTGTGGAGCAAGCGAAGGCCGCTCTGGCCTGAGCCCACCCTGCCGCCTGTGCGGCTCGCTGGTGATACGAGAAAGACCAGAAGAGGGAAAGGGCAGAGCTCTTTCCCTTTTTTGTTTGTGGGCGCCATGCGCAGATTGAATACATTTACAGTGGATTAAACGAACACATGGACAACCTGACACCTCTGGCTGAAGAGGCCAAGAATGCCATTGCCAGTGCCGCTGACAGTGCGGCGCTGGAGCAGTTGCGCGTCGACTTTCTCGGCAAGAAAGGGCGCGTCACCGAGCTGCTCAAAGGCCTCGGTCAGCTGTCCGCAGAGGAGCGGCCGGCTGCGGGCGCCAGGATCAATGTGGTCAAACAGGAGCTGCAGGCGCTGATCAACGAGCGCAAGGTCACACTCGAAGCCGCAGCGCTCGCCGAGCAGCTCGGGCGGGAAACGCTCGATGTAACGCTGCCGGGCCGCGGTCAGAGCACGGGTGGCATACACCCTGTAACCCGCACCATCGAACGTATGGAAGACTTTTTCGCCGCCGTCGGGTTTGAGGTGGTCGAAGGCCCGGAAATCGAGGACGACTATCACAACTTCGAGGCGCTGAATATTCCGGCCCACCACCCGGCCCGGGCGATGCACGACACCTTCTATGTCGACCCGACGACGGTGCTGCGCACGCATACCTCACCCGTTCAGGTGCGGGTGATGGAGAATAACCAGCCACCGCTACGGGTGATATGCCCCGGGCGCGTGTACCGCTGTGACTCCGACCTCACCCACACGCCCATGTTTCACCAGGTTGAGGGGTTGTTGGTCGATGAGCGCTCCAGTTTTGCGGACCTCAAGGGTCTGATAGAGGATTTCCTGCGCGTCTTCTTCGAGAAAGACCTGTCCGTGCGTTTCCGGCCGTCCTATTTCCCCTTCACCGAGCCCTCGGCCGAGGTGGATATCCAGTGCGTGAACTGTGCCGGCGCGGGATGTCGGGTGTGCAGCCAGACCGGTTGGCTTGAGGTGATGGGCTGCGGCATGGTGCATCCGAGGGTACTGGAGGGCTCTGGCATTGACCCGGAGCGCTATACCGGTTTCGCCTTCGGCATGGGTGTGGAGCGCCTCGCCATGCTGCGCTACGGCGTCAATGATTTGCGCCTGTTTTTCGAAAACGACCTGCGCTTCCTTGAGCAGTTCTAGCAGACCACGGAGAGACAATCAGTGAAAATCAGCGAACAATGGCTCCGTGAATGGGTCGACCCGGCACTCTCCACCGATGAGCTGGCGCACCAGATCACCATGGCCGGGCTGGAAGTTGATGCCGTCGAGCCGGTGGCCGGGCATTTCAGCGATGTGGTGGTGGCAGAAATCCTGGAAGCGGTGCAGCATCCGGATGCCGACAAACTGCGTGTGTGCACCGTCGATGCGGGGAGTGAGACGGTGCAGATCGTCTGTGGTGCGCCCAACGCGCGCGCGGGCATCAAAGTGCCGCTGGCCCGAGTGGGTGCCGTGCTCCCGGGCGATTTCAAGATCAAGAAAGCGAAACTGCGGGGTGTGGAATCCCACGGTATGTTGTGCGCGGAAGCCGAGCTCGGGCTGTCTGATGCCAATGAAGGCCTGATGGAGCTGCCAGTGGATGCGCCCGTGGGGGCGGACCTGCGCGGCTACCTGCAGTTGGACGACCACCTGATCGAAATCGGCCTCACGCCGAATCGGGCAGACTGCCTCGGCATCGCAGGTATCGCCCGCGAAGTGGGCCTGCTCAACAATCTCCCGGTGGCGGCGGTGCCCTGCGAGCCGGTAGCGGCGACCATTACCGATGCCCTCACCGTGACCCTGGAGGCGCCAGAGCGTTGCCCGCGCTATGTCGGGCGCGTCATTCGCAACGTGGATGTCTCGCGGCCCTCACCGCTGTGGCTGCAGGAAAAACTGCGTCGCTGCGGTTTGCGCAGCATTGATGCGGTGGTGGACGTCACCAACTATGTGTTGCTCGAGCTTGGTCAACCGATGCACGCCTTCGATCTGGAGAAGCTGCACGAGGGTATTGTGGTGCGCACCGCGCGTACCGGCGAATCCCTGCAACTGCTGGATGGCCAGACTGTTGACCTGCGCCCCGACACGTTGGTGATTGCAGACCACCGCGGCCCCCTGGCCATGGCGGGCATCATGGGTGGTGAGCCCAGTTCAGTGGGTGAAGCCACCAGGCACCTGTTTCTCGAGTCAGCCTTTTTCGCACCGGGCCACCTGGCGGGGGAAGCACGCCGCTACGGTTTGCACACCGACTCCTCGCACCGCTTCGAGCGCGGTGTCGATTTCGCCCTGCAGCGTCGTGCGCTGGAACGCGCAACGCAGTTGATACTCGACGTTGTCGGAGGTGAGGCGGGCCCGGTGGTAGAAACGGTAGTCGAAGCGCACTTGCCCGAGCGACCTGACGTTGTGCTGCGCCGTGCGCGCATCCGCCGTCTGCTCGGCTTTGAGCTTGTCGACGCCGAGGTTGAACGTATCCTGACGGGATTGGGCCTCGGCGTATCGGCGCTGGAAGACGGGTGGCGCTGTAGCATACCGAGCTGGCGGTTCGACATCAGCATCGAGGCCGATCTGCTGGAGGAGCTGGCGCGGGTATACGGCTACAACCGCCTGCCGGTCAGTCACGTGCAGGCGGATCTGGTGATTCCCGCGCAGCCGGAAGCGAAGCTCTCACTGCGCAGCGTGCGTCGGCACCTTGCTGCGCGCGGCTATCGCGAGGCGATTACCTATAGCTTTGTCGACCGCAAGTTGCAGCAGCTGTTTGATCCCGAGGTGATGCCCATCGCGCTGGAGAATCCCATCTCTGCCGAGATGGGCGTGATGCGCAGCAGCCTGCTGCCGGGGCTGGTCGGCGCCGTGCAACGCAGCGTGCATCGCCAGCAGCCGCGCGTGCGCCTGTTTGAAACCGGCCTGCGATTTTTGCCCGGTTCGGAAGGCAACGGCCTGCAAGGGCTGCGCCAGACCCCATCGCTGGGCATGGTGATCAGCGGCCGGCGTTTCGACGAGTCCTGGTCTGTGGCCTCTGTTGCAGCGGATTTCTACGACATGAAGGGCGACGTTGAGAGTGTGCTGGGGCTTGGTCGCTGTGCCGGGCAGTTCAGCTTTGCCGCCGCGACGCACCCGGCGCTGCACCCTGGACAGACAGCCGCCATCAGCCGCAATGGCAAGCAGGTAGGGGTTGTCGGTGCCCTGCACCCGGATGTGCTGGGGGCACTGGATATCAGCGGCCCCGTGCTGGTCTGTGAACTGGATCTGGATGCGTTGCTGAGCGCGCAACTGCCCGTTTTCAGCGAGCTGTCACGGTTTCCGGAAGTGCGCCGTGATATTGCCGTGATCGTCGATAAAGAAGTACCGGCCGCTGAACTCATGCAGCATGTGAGAGGGGCGGCGGGGGCTTACCTGCGTCAGTTAAGGTTGTTTGATGTCTATGAGGGCAAAGGTATTGATCCTAAAAGAAAAAGCCTTGCATTTGGTTTGACTTTCAGGGATCAATCGCGCACTCTAAGCGACGATGTGGTTAACCAGTCCATGAATCAAGTCATTGATTCCTTGGAAAAAAACTATAACGCTGAGCTCAGGAACCAGGCGCTGTAACAACGATGACCGCTCTTACCAAATCTGAAATGGCTGAACGCCTGTTTGAAGAGCTGGGGCTCAACAAACGAGAGGCCAAGGAGATCGTGGAGCTGTTTTTCGAGGAAATCCGCGCCAGTCTGGAGGGTAACGAGCAGGTAAAGCTTTCCGGCTTCGGGAATTTCGACCTGCGCGACAAGAGCCAGCGCCCTGGTCGCAACCCCAAGACCGGTGAGGAAATCCCGATTTCGGCGCGACGGGTGGTTACCTTCCGTCCCGGGCAAAAGTTGAAGGCGCGAGTAGAAGAGTATGCTGGAACCGAGTCACAATAACGAACTGCCGGCCATCCCCGGCAAGCGCTACTTCACCATCGGGGAAGTCAGCGAATTGTGTGCGGTGAAACCGCACGTGCTGCGTTACTGGGAACAGGAATTTCCCCAGTTGAAACCGGTCAAACGCCGCGGCAACCGTCGCTACTACCAGCGCGAGGATGTGCTGACCATCCGCCAGATCCGCAGCCTGCTGTATGACCAGGGTTACACCATCGGCGGCGCGCGGCAACGCATGACCACTGAAGAGCCCGATGCACTGCAGCTGGACATACAGGCGGTCATCAAGGAGACCATCGAAGAGCTGGAAGATGTGCTGAAGGTGCTCGCGCCGGGCAAATAGGCTTGTCATCAGGGGCTCATTCAGTATAATGCCGGCCTCGCATTCGCGACTTCTCGGGGCGTAGCGCAGCCTGGTAGCGCACCACACTGGGGGTGTGGTGGTCGCAGGTTCAAATCCTGCCGTCCCGACCAATTACCCATCCGACAACATCCGCAAACGTCCGCAAAGCCCTGTAAATCAGGGCTTTTTTGTCTATACTCATTCCATACCAGTCCGGGGGTATCCGGCGACATACCCCCAAAATTGGGGGTAATTCTGGGGGTATTTTGCATGCCCCCAAGTGCGATACCCCCAAATCGGCATATCCCCAGTGGGAGAGCAGGTATGGCAAAGCTGACAGCAACCGAGGTGAAACAGGCCAAGCCGACGGAGAAGCCGCGCAAGCTGGCGGACGGGGGCGGGCTGTTCCTGTTGATCAAACCTGCTGGCGGCAAGCTGTGGCATTACAAGTACCGCTTTGCCGGTAAGGAGAAGTTGTTGTCACTGGGGGTGTACCCGGATGTGAGCCTGGCGACGGCACGCAAGCGCCACCAGATAGCACGCGACAAGCTGGCGGATGGCATCGACCCCGGCAATCAGCGCAAGGTGGAGAAGCTGACCCGACACTTGGCGTCGGCAAACAGTTTCGAGGCCGTGGCACGCGAGTGGTTCAACCAGGTGATGCCCACTAAATCAGCCAGCTACCGTGACCGCACTGGCCGCATTCTGGAAAAAGACCTGTATCCGCCGCTAGGCTCCCGCCCCATTGCATCCATTACCGCGCCTGAGCTGCTGGCGGCATTGCGCCGTGTTGAGAGCAGGGGTGCGTATGACATTGCTCACCGTGCCAAGCAAACTGCCGGGCAGGTATTCCGATTCGCTGTTGCCACTGGCCGGGCTGAGCGTGACCCTTCCGCCGACCTGAAAGGCGCACTAACCCCCAAGCGTGCCAAAAAACACCACGCTGCAATCACTGACCCTGCTGGTGTCGGCAGGCTGCTGGTGGCAATGGATAACTTTGAAGGTACGCCGGTAGTGAAGGCTGCGCTGCTGTTGTCCCCACTGCTGTTCCAGCGCCCCGGAGAGATTCGCGCAATGGAGTGGGCAGAAATCAACTGGGACGCCGCGCAGTGGGAGATACCCGCAGAGAAGATGAAGATGCGCCTGCCCCATGTTGTGCCGCTATGCAATCAGGCGTTAGAGCTGATACGCGAGCTGCAACCGCTGACCGGCCGGGGGCGGTATGTATTCCCCAGCGCGAGAGGTGCCAGCCGCTGTATGTCTGATAACGCTGTCAGAATTGCACTGCGCACTATTGGCTACGACAACGACACCATGACACCGCACGGTTTCCGAGCAATGGCGCGCACGCTGTTGGATGAAACGCTGGGATACCGCGTGGATTGGATAGAGCACCAGCTTGCCCACGCAGTGAAGGATGCCAACGGCAGAGCCTACAACCGCACCAGCCACCTAGAGAACCGACGGGGCATGATGCAGGGCTGGGCGGATTACCTGGATAGTTTGAAGGCCCAAGCAAAGGCCGGAAATGTGATTACCGCTCAGTTTAGGAAATAGGCATAGGGCATCGCGATTTACCACTTCGTTCAGATTCGTTCGGGCGGACTGCATTTAATAATTTACGGATGAGGAAGGATAAGAATATGAGCAGTTGGAAAGCACCAAGCTTCATGTTGCTTTGGGATATGCAACCTATAGGTAAAGTACAGGTCGGCTTTTTTCAAACACCCGAATACTCAAAGCCTGAATACTATTCGTTGAAACACACAGACGACCTAGTAGCGATTACGAAGATTATTGAAGAAAACATCACTGTTATTGATCTGAATACTAGGAAAGAGGCAAGTGATTATGCGGAGAGTGCAAACCTCGCCTTCATTGGCGGCAGAAGCGACTATGACAATTATTGGTCTTACAGGTTTAGAGCTACAGTTCACGGTACCCCCGATGATATTTGGATGACCGATTTAGTGAACGGAAAGCTAACTGGGCTTTTACGCAGTTATAGCTAGCAGGTGTTTTCACCGCCAACCACGATACTGTAAATTGCAGCGCCTAGGATGGCCCCCGAAAAGCCGCGACCCTGGCGGCCTGGCGCTGCAACCTTACACCAAGGGATGCACTGAGGGAGGCATGTATGGCGGAGAAGCCTGCAAACTGGTACCTGTTCGACTCAGATTTATTGGCCCAGCGTCGTGAAGACCTCAAGAATGAATCCGACGACGCGCTGGAGGAAGCGGTAATGGATGGCAATCAGTGTGAGACGCATTATGCGTTTCAGCTGATCGCGCTTGGGGCTGTCGAGCCAAATGTTTTTGGTTCCTCCGAGTGGCTTGCAGAAGTACAGGAGCGTTTTAAAAGACCTGACGATACTCCAGTGCAACTATCTCTTTTGTTAGATGCTGCTCCGGCCCTTGGATTTACAGAAGACCCGCCTGAGATAGAGCCAGAAACGGAGCCGAACCTAGTGGGCAACGGTCCACAGGAAGCACTATCTGGATTGAACGAACAATGGAACACCTTGCGTGGGGGGCAAAGCCATGAGTTACGCGAGCTTATGAATAAAGTCCCCAACTTCCATAATTTAACGACCGCCCAAGCTTTCATGAATAATGTACTGGAATTCGGCGAATATCCAACGCCCGAGATACTACTGGCTATTGCCAAGGCATTTGAACTTTACTTTGTCGCTGCGGGTGCTCTGACTCTTGAGGAGGTATTTTTTGGGCGACCCGTGAAGCGTGCCGGAAATTTCGCAAAGCGTTCAAAGCGGGAACAACGCTACCTGATATTTCACGATACCGTTCGACGAGAGCGGGCAATCTCTGAAGTGCTCGAAAAGCCATGTGCATTACAGCCAATGGCGGAATATTTCTTGCGCCAAGAGCGTGAAGACTTTGGCAAGGGCTACACCGACTCTGACACTTTTTTGCGCGGTTATCGTGAATGGAAAGCTAAGCACCCGGACCTAGCGCCGGACGATTAACCCGCTTATTTCTCCTCACGGTTGGCAGGCGAAGGCTAGTAGATTTCCATGCATCCAACAAAGCCCAGGGAGGGCCGGAAGCATGGCAACACAACCGAACAACTCCACCACCTTACTGCGCTTGCCGGAAGTCGAAAGCGCGACCGGCAAAAAGCGCAGTGCAATCTACGCTGAAATTTCGGCAGGAACCTTTCCGGCACCAGTGAAGATAGGTGCCCGCGCATCCGCATGGGTGGCTGCTGAGGTGCAATCCTGGATAGCGTCCCGTATCGCTGAGCGTGACCAAGCGAAGGGGGCCGTATGAGCTTGCGTAAGGCAATCAACGATAAATGCCGCGAATGTATCTATGACCCAATGGCAGAGGGTAACTGGCGGCAGCAAATCAGCGCGTGTACGTCCCCAAATTGCCCGCTTTACGCTCACCGTCCCACCAGCCAAGGGTATGCCGCTAATCGCGCTAATTCGGTCGATTCTGGGGCCAAATTGGACGCTTTGCAGGTGGTGGAGGTGGTCAGATGAGCGAGGGAGAAGCCAGCGCCCCGGCACAGGGCGCTAACCAGTACAGCCACGGCAAGTTTACCTACGTTTTCGAGGCGCGTCACACAACGACAGTGCATGTTGCCGTTTCTGCGGATAGTGAGCAGGAAGCACGCCAGCGCATCATGAACGGCGACCCGCTAGTGGAGCTTTACGATAGCGAGCCGGACAAGCTGGAGCTGATACTTCGGCACAGTGGTGGCGAGCATGGGGCGTAGTTACACCAAATCAAAGGGGCGTGCGGGTAGTGGAGCGGGTCATGGTGCGCTGCCCCGTGTGGTGTGGGAGCACCCAAGTTATTGCAACCTGTCTGGCGCTGGCGCAAAGCTGCTGATGGACTTCGCCTGTCAATTCAACGGGCACAACAACGGCGACCTGCAAGCCGCATACTCGGTATTGAGCAAGCGAGGGTGGCGGTCACGCCAAACCATTAGCCGGGCCGTCGCGGAGTTATTGAGTGCGGAATTGATAGTAAAAACACGTGAGGGCAAGTTTACCAATCCCGGCGGGCAATGTGCCCTGTACGCTCTGGCATGGATACAGATACACGATTGCGAGGGTAAGTTAGAGGTGCCGCCGACAAGTAAGCCGCCGAGGCAATTCTCATTGGAAGCTATCAAAACACCCAGTCCAGAACATGGACTAGGCTCGGTCCATAGACGGGGACGACAGCGTGCAAGGGACGGTTCTGGCAGGTACCAGTCGGTCCATAAACGGGTACGATTGGTGGATACCGCTTAGTCCATAACGTGGACGCCTTTATATATTTACCAAGGGGTTACCCTTTTCAATGGAGCTGCAAAGCAGTCAATGGCAAGCGAGCTGGTGCAGAATTGAGTCGCGTTCCGCCGTAAATTCTGCCGGGGAAACCCTGGCACAGGAGAGTTGAGACTACGAGCACTAACCCCCGCCGCCTACGAAACCCGGAGCGCCTGATTGTATCTGTGGAGTCGGTAACCGTTGCCGCCGTGGATAGAGTCATGGCGCAGGGCAGTCACCACCAGCACCGCAACCGTTCGGAGTTCGTGCGCCTGGCTATTGAGCGTGAGTTAGTGCGCTGTCAGAGTGATAATTTTCAGAAGCCATAGAAGGCTTAGAGTGATGATTTTCTCATCCCATAAAAAGGGAGTTACGCGGGACGGGTACTTGGGGACATCTTTCAAGGTATGCAACGCTCCTAGACGCGGTACTAATCTTAGAAAATCTGTTTAATTCCATAAAGAGCGTCACCGTTTCTTCAATCGCCACCTTGTTACCCTGAAGGATCTGGTTGTCACTACAAACTGTTTGTAGCAGAAACCAAGACGGAGCGGCGGCTCCAGATGCCAGCCTCTTCAAGCAATTTTTCCGATTTTTTCTCGATTTCCGCGGCTTTTTTGAAAGCGCTTGTTATTTCATAGTTGTCGCTCTTAATGTCTAGGAATTGAGATAGCTCTTTTAAGTCTGCTTTTAAGAAAAGGATTTGCATTCTGACATTGTGAAGCTTTCCGTGTAGGTTTTCAGCTTCCTCCAGCTTCTCAGGTCTATCATCCTGCATCAGGATTATCCTAAGCTCGCGTGCACTAATTGCCAGTTGGATTTCGTAGTGATCTAGTCGTGCTGCAATTTCATAAATCCGCTTCAATGCTGCTGTTCGTTCAATAGACTGAGTTCTGAAGCCCTTCAATTGAAAATAAACTACGGTGCCTAGAAGGACCGCGAGCAGAGCGAAATTTAGTTCTGTATTCATGGCAAGTCTTTATCCGCGTGATCCCTCGGTCGGGGGCAATATTTTTCTATCAAGATGCTAGACGCACGGGCGGAAATCATAGGCGGCCCGGCTTGACCTCAAAGAAGTCTACATTTTCAGCCTCGACGTTGTAGCGACACCGATAGATATAGTTTTCCCATGCGCCGAAGCCATTCTGTAACTGCAAACTGTCCCCTGAGTAAACAAAAGTATTTTTCTTCTCTGTTGCACTAACACGTGAGAACTTCGGCTGAAGCCAGCTATCCGTCCAACGAAAATCATATTTTGCCTGATTCTCAATTTGCGGCTGGCAAGACAGGATCGCCCTGAGTGAATGGCGCTCTGCCCAGCACTGCCAGTCAGTCTTGCACTTAGCCTCCTCTTTAGCACTCGCTAACCTGCGTCCCTCAATTTCTGCTCGGGTTGCTTCCTCTCGCGCAAGGCGCTCCGCCTTTTCTGCTTTCCCTCCGGCTATGCGCTCAGCTTTTTTGGCCTCGTACTCCGCACTCTGCGCCTGGCTTCGTTTGTTTTCGGTAGTTATTGCGACGAACAACGTGCCCCCTACCAAAACAAAGGGCAGGAGAATGATTACTGATCCTCGAAGCAATCTGCGTAACCAGCGTGGAATACCCCCTGCACTCCGTCCGATGCGCTTGGCATCTTCAGCTTTATTGCTAGGCTCACCAATCCCGAGGCAGTCTCGGCAAAGGCTGCCCGGTTTATCGAGAGGCGCGCCACAGTTGGGACAATATTTGTTTTGCATAGCGGTGCTTCTCTAGCCCCACCGCTCCATCACCAGTACAGCCGCCCCGAAGCCCAGCAGAGCGCCCGGCAGGAACAGCCACGCGATGAGCTTGTGATGGGAGCGCCGGTCAGCGGCTTTCTGGCGTATCTGAGCGGGCCTGTTGTCGGCTGGTTTCATGGTTTGAGTGTAGCACCAGCATAGTCCACTGCCGGGGGGGGCGTCGAAAGTCATTTGGCGTCATCTCGGGACACCGCGACCAACCGTAAATCCGCGCATCCACAATTCAGATAATGGACTGGAGGGGGGCGGTTCAGAGGTGGAATGCTATCGAACCGGACACCGCGCCGGTAATCTCCGCGACATTAATTTGTACTTTTTCGTGCCTGCTACCCGGCAGGGGTGGGTAAAAGTCAAAGGGGCTTCACCGGCAAGACCGCGTGGGTACCCTACCTGAAATCAAATTGAGTATTCCCTTTGAAAAAATCCACCGCACCAAAGCACTTGAGTACCGAGGCGCGGAGCTGGTGGGATCGCCTGCTGACCGAGTACGGAATAACCGATGATGCTGGCTTGCTGCTACTGCAAACCGCCCTGGACATTCGACCGGATGCGCGGCTGCCAGAAGGCTGTCAGCGATGACGGGGCTATGGTTAAAGACCGCTTCGACCAGTTGAAGCCGCACCCGCTGCTGGCCACTGAGCGCGATTCAAGGGCACAGATGCTGTTTGCACTGAAGGCCCTGAACCTTGACGTTGAGCCGCTGCGGGATAGCCCCGGCAGGCCGGGAGGACTGTAATGCCCACCAAACGACGCCGTACAAGCCGCCAGAGGGATGCAGGACTATCTCTACAGGTTAGGGCATTGTTTGTTGTTGGCTGCGGCTGGCAGTCCTACGGTGAGGCTGAGGCGCAAAGGCTGTGGAATGAGCATGGCCAGGACTATCTGCGCCTGCACCCTGATCCCACCTGTTTTGCCCTACTGCAACTTGGCGAGCCTGAAGGCTGATCCCTGCTAGTACCCATAAGGTGAGGCACAATGTCGACAAGGGGCATTCCAATCCCTTTGCGCGCAATGAGAAACGACGAGTTGAGCGCCACCTTAGAATTACGGCAAGCTCCGCATCGTCGGCCACGGTAGCGCATGTCACCCCACGAGCGTGAATTGCCTTGCTACCCTTGAAGGGTAGCGCCTGATTGAGGTGGGCGCTATGCTCATCGGTGTGGCATCCACGGAAGGAAAATAACAATGGGGAAGTGCAGGTATTGCGGCAAGCCAGCGGGCTTTTTTAAAAAGGCACACAAGCATTGTGAAGTGGTTGCCGCACAGAAACACCGGGAGCGCGATAATCAGCGCCAGAGGATAAGCGAGCTGTTTGAGAGCGCGATACGGGGTGATATTGACGTAAACGGCGTATTTTCTGAGGTGGCCAATTACGCGGCGAGTAAATCCATTAAGCTCGATGCCCTGCCTAGTCTCGCTGCGAGCGCGTGGGAAGATTCCGTGCAAGTTGCTTTGGAGGACGACCTTCTTAGTGAAGAGGAAGAGAAAGTACTTTCTGAGTTGGCGGAGATGTTCAAGCTGTCCAAGTATCAGCTAGATAAAAACGGCGCTCAAACAACGTTGGTCAAGGCAGCGACCCTGCGTGATCTAATGAAAGGTGAAATCCCCCAGCGAATCAAGGTTCAAGGAAACTTGCCGTTCAATTTCCAGAAAACCGAGAAATTGATATGGGTTTTCCAGGATGTATCGTACTTTGAGCAGAAAAAGCGAACCCAGTATGTCGGTGGATCTCAGGGCGTTAGCCTCCGTGTTGCCAAAGGCGTTTACTATCGGATGGGTTCTTTCAAGGGGCACAAGGTAGAATCTCACGAAACGATCCACGCCGATACTGGCTTGATGGGCGTAACCAATAAGCACATTTACTTTTCTGGAGCAACAAAGAGCTTTCGTGTACGCCTAGACAAAATTGTTTCTTTCGAGCCATTTTCCGACGGGATAGGTATCCAGAGAGACGCTGCAACGGCAAAACCGCAACAGTTTAAAACAGGAGACGGTTGGTTTACCTACAATCTGGTGATGAACGCCTCGCAGCTGTAGGTGGGCATAAAGGAGTCTGCGGTCACAATGCACTCCGTTAGCCTCATTCACCGGCCTCGACCAACAGGTCGCCCAAGCGCGGGCTTTTTTGTGTCTGGCTACCTGATCCCCAGCGCGACCACCGTAACGGCCACCGCAGCGACCACCAGCGTCATGAAGCCCACCAGGGTATACCGTGCCCGCCTGTACCCCCGCTGTGCCCTGACAACCCTGTCTGCGGCTTCCCGGCGTATCTGGTTGGGCCTGTCTGTGTCGAGTGGTTTCATGCTGTGAGTGTAGCGGGCAATGGTGGCCGCGAACATGGCGAACCTTGAGCAAGGAGCCAACCAGCATTCAGCCTCTGCAAATTTGCAGACCCAGACCCGCGCCAAAGCAGCCGAACTATTCAACGTGTCTAAAGGTACTCCCAGACAGTTTGACGCTACGGGGGCGAGGAGGCGTAAGTCCCTGCTATGTATGAAATTTTTTACTATGTGGTTGCGTTGTTTATGCGAATGGCGCGCATGAACCACCACCCCCCACCAGTGCCGAAAAACTGCCGTAATTCACGATTCCGCGCCCCCGTGCGGCTGGTGCTGGGGAGTACCTTTGTGCAGACATAAACAACAACCAGGCACCCGGATGAACGTGTCTAGCAGAATGCCGCGACTCTGCGCCCCCGCATGGCGAAAGTCTTTCGGAGTACCTTTATGCGTTTCAGGTTTTATAAGGTTCTACCCCACCCCCCGGTTAGGTTCTTTCTGGCTATCTGTGAGATACGGGTGGCGGGCTGCGCGCATTCTCGGTATTGGCGGGCATTTTCTGGCGGGTGGGTTGTTGATGATGATGTATTCATCGGCTGACAGTGGGGGGTATGCAAATACCTTGAGCGTTCAGGCCGGGCACCGTCGGGGGAGGCACACTTCTACGCCTCCAAAATGGGAAGCGCAGGGCTATGGCAGAGATATATTTGTGTTAAGGAATGCTAAGGTTGCGCCCGCCGACCGGCTGGCGTGAAAAGGTAGTGAAAAAAAGAATTGGGGGTATTTTTGGGGGTACTTTTGATTATTTTCGCTGTAGGAAATCAATTAAAACAGTGAGTTACATATACTATTCGGGCGGTGCCGTCCGACCAATTACCACTGTAAAATCAGCATCTTGCAGACGACCCTCTTGGGTCGTTTTTTGCGTTCGGGGGAAATTCGGGGGCTCTACCCAGTTAACGGGGGATGCGCCGATATTCACTAAACCCTGTTGATAATATCATCCGGCTCGCGACCCAATTTTGGGGTCGCGAGCCCCACGCACGAGTCAAACTACTAAGGCTAGATGTAAGGACCCCATAGCCTGCAAATGTCAATATATTTTACACTGCAGTTTCCATCTCTTCTAAAAAAATCCGTAACCATATGTTTTTATGGCATAAAAATTTCAATGGCTTGGTTATTGCGTTCAGAGAACTCGCGGTGGAAGGTTGGCGCAATTTCGCTGTGCTAAGTGCATGATGCGAGGGGCTAACTTTAACCAAAACAACAGTTTCTAGCTGTCCGGCGCGACGGTATAAGCGCCGCTAATCAAGGGGAAAGAATTATGAAAACAAATATCATCTGGAAGTGGCTGCCCATTGCAGGTTTTCTTACTGTTTTTTCCAGCAGTGGCCTGGCACTTCCCATGACCAGTCTTGTCGGAGATAAAGACTGCTTTGGCACCGGAGGTGCTTGTATTGAAGATGGATCAACCTGGCTTCCAGGTGGATGGGGGGCTGTGACTGCCACTGCAGCCGATCCTGCTTTTACCGATGTGCGATTAAGCGGAGGCGCCCCTTCCTGGACGCATTTGTTCGCTTCGGGTTCATATTCAAGTGCTCTGCTTAACATCAGGACGGCGGGAATTGCCGACATAGCCGGTCCGTATTCTGTGCTGGTGGATGGCACTGAAGTCGGTTCCATGCCAAATGATGGTTTCGGTCATATATTAGTTGAAACCTTCAGTTTCGCCTTTAACCCGTCATTGCTGGCAGATGGCACGGCAATTGTGAGTATAGCCGGAATAGCTTCAGGTGATTCCTGGGCTGTTGATTATTCAGAAATTGTTTTCGAGGGTGCAGCTGAGCCGGTTCCTGCTCCCGCAACGCTGGCTCTGTTTGGCTTGGGCCTCGTGGGCCTCGGCTGGTCAAGGCGCAAGAAAGCATGAAGATAGAGCTCCTATCCGTTAGCACGCTTGGTCTGGGTTTTATAGACCAACCGTGCTAATGGGGAGACCATCGGGTTGGGCTGGTGCCAAGGTGGTTGTTGTTGACCAGCAGAACGCCAGGTGTTTTTTTCTCTCCGTTGCGTGTAAAGCCCTGTGTTGGGGGCTTTACGCCTACGGGATCGCAGGCACCCCCGGACGGTAATCCTCCAAGTTCAAGTTCCGCCCCGGATGAGACAGCCTGGAGACAGTGAAGCGGAGTGATCGGTAAAATTCCCGCTATCAGTCCAGTCCGGAGCCGTGTATAACGTGCGCTATTCGCGCATTGAGTGCACTTTTGCCCCGTGTCTAACCCGCTTTGGATTGCCAGCATCGCCCGCTGCGGAGCGTATCTGCTTCTGTCCGGGGTCATTCTCTCCTGCCTGCTTGTCTGGCAATCTCCCGGCGCCAGTGAGGGCAAGCTGGAGCCACTGTGGAGCTTTGGGTCGGCGCTGCCTGGCGAGCGCTCCGTGGGCGACACCACTGACGACGTCATGCCCGACGCGGCGCCGGTTGCCCACGATTTTTCCATCTCTCATCACGTCCTGCACACGGTGCCGCTGGCTGAGGCCGCGGTACGCCTTCATGTTACCCGCTATCCGCTGATTCCCCAGGGGCCCCCCGGGCTCGTCTGATCCACTGCCCAATGCGGCGCTGCAAGCGCGTGATGCCGGAATCTCCGGTATCGGCTGGTGCCGCGATCCATGGTGTGTTTATGACGGGTAACTTTCGATGCAAGTAATTGATTTTATGGGCTGGCGCAAACTGGCGCTGGCTGTTTCCGCGGTGTTGCTGCTGGTATCAGTGGCGTCTTTTTTTGGTCGGCAGCTCGCCTGGGGCCTGGACTTTACCGGTGGTACGCTGGTCGAGGTGCACTTTGCCGAAAGCGCCAACCTCGCGGCGGTGCGTGGCACGTTGGAGCAGGGCGGGTTTCCGGGCGCCATTGTTGTCGCCTTCGGTACCGACCGGGATGTTCTGATCAGGCTGCCCCAGGGGCATTCGCAGATGGCAGGTGAGACCGTGTTGAGCGTTTTACGCGATGCGGCCGATGGCGGTGTGGAACTTCGTCGCACGGAGTTTGTCGGCCCGCAGGTGGGTGACGAACTGCGTGAGCAGGGAGGCCTGGCGATGCTGCTGGCACTGGGGCTGATTACCCTGTACATCGCGTTCCGCTTTCAGTTGAAGTTTGCAGTCAGTGCCGTGATTGCACTGGTACACGACATTGTCATTACCATCGGGTTCTTTTCATTGACCGGCCTTGAGTTTGACCTCACGGTGCTGGCGGCGGTACTGGCGGTTATCGGCTACTCGCTCAATGACACCATCGTGGTCTACGACCGTATCCGCGAGAACTTTCGCAAGCTGCGCGGCCTGACACCCGCAGAGGTCATCAACCGCTCGATCACGGAGACACTGGGGCGTACCCTGGTGACATCACTGACCACGGTGCTGGTGTTGATCTCCCTCGCGATCTTCGGTGGCGACATGATTTTCGGCTTCGCGGTGGCGCTGCTGGTCGGCATTACGGTAGGCACTTACTCGTCGATCTACATGGCGTCGAACATTCTGCTGATGCTGGGCGTGACCAAGGAGGATCTGATGCTGCCGGTGCGCGAGGGCGCGGATCAGGACGGGCTTGCCCCCTGAATTCAGCTGGCGAGCAGTTTTTTCACCGCCGGGGCGCAGGCGATTTCGCCCCGGTTGAGGAACGCTTCGTGATGCTCTTCAACCTCCTCCAGGTCGTAGGCGTAGTTCACGAGCAGCCCGGCCGATTGGCGCAATCCTTTTGCCGACGTGTCCCCCAGCCAGTTGAGCCGCGCCACGCTGGCGCCGTTGCCCAGGTGGAAGCGCGCAACCGGGTCCAGTGGCGAACTGCCGCGTTTTTCCTGCACCAGGTAGCGGGCACAGAGCCTCATCAGCAGCGGCTTGAGGCGTGCCTGCAGGGCGCTGTCTTCAAGCCAGCGTGGCGTATCCAGTGCGGTGAGCAATGATGCGTCCTCGGCTGAGAGTAGCGGCTGCTGCTCGTTGGCCAGGACCGAATTCAGCCACTTGCGGAAGCCGGGAATCGGTGAGAGTGTCGCGAACTCGTTGAGTTGTGGCATTTCGTCCTTCAGTCGCATTACCACCTGCTTGATCAGGAAGTTGCCGAAGCTGATGCCGCGCAGGCCGGGTTGGCAGTTGCTGATGGAGTAGAAGATGGCTGTGTTGATGCGCTGCTGTGGCACCACGCCCTCATGGGGCGCGAGGATGGTCTGCACTGAACTGGAGATGGCCGTGACCAGCGCCACTTCCACGAAAATGAGCGGCTCGTCGGGCAGCGCGGGGTGAAAAAACCCGAAGCAGCGGCGGTCCTTGGCGTCCAGGCGCCGGCGCAGATCGTCCCAGCCCTGCATTTCATGCACGGCTTCATACTCAATGAGCTTTTCCAGCACCACTGCCGGGGTCTGCCAGTCCATGGTACGCAACTGCAGGAAGCCGGGATTGAACCAGGAGCTGAGCAGGTGCTGAAGGTCATCATCCACCATGCGCAGTTCCGGATGTGCAGGCAGGCGCTCGAGCAGGTCTTCCCGCATGTTAACCACGGTGCGAGTGCCTGTTGGTGCCATGTTGATGCGTCTGAACAGGGTTTGCCGCGGTGATTCAACAGCGCGCGCCAGGGCACGGTAGGCCTCGGGTGTGAGCGCCGCTCGGTAGGCCTCGGCGCAGCGATTTATCAGCTCCGGGTCGGGGCTGTAGTCGCGCAACAGCACATCGAAGAACGCCGCTTTCTCGTCGCCGGTAAGACCGTTATACGCCTCGACTACTTCGTCTGCGAGAGCAATGCCAAGCGCTTCACCCTTGTTTGAGTAGAGTTCACTGCACAGTGATGCAATGGAGGGACGCTCGCGTGTCGAGCGGCGCAGGAGGTGCTTGCCCGCGGAGGCGACTGAGTTCAGCCAGCGGTTGATAACCATGGGGTGTTCCTGTCGGCATGTGAGCCGCGGATGCTACCGCCTTACGGTTGCTGTTGCCAACAGACACGTCGCCGGCCGGACGGCTAGCGGCAGCCCTCCGGCCCGGCGCAGTGTATATCCTCTACGGCGCCGCCATTGATCAGTGACCTCACCCAGTCAACGGCGCGCACGCCGCCGGCTTCCCGGGTGTAGAGTTCGCTGTAGCGCAGCAGGGTGTGGAACTCTCCCGGGCTGACGTAGCTGCGCAGCGCAGGGAGATCGGCCTTCAGTTCAGCCAGGTTGGCGTCCAGCCCGGGTAGCAACTCGGCAGGGTGGCCCAGCATGCGCAGGAAGTCTTCCTGTACCGCGTCGTAGGCGTGGTCGAAAAGGTGGAAGCGCACAGTGGGCGCGGCAGCGGCGGCCAGCCGGTAGAGATCCGGCATGGTCAGGGTTTCCGGCGTTTCTTCCGGTGCGTTGTACCAGTCGGGAAACGCCTCGAAAACACCCCACTGGCGCCAGAGAGCGGCTGGTGGTGGCAGGCGATAGCCGCCCGCACCGCCGGCGAAGTGGATCACGCGGGCCTGTGTGTAGTGTCGTGCGATGATAGCGGCGAAGAGCGGTGATGACAGGGCGCCTGCGCTGCCCCCTGACACCACGACCTGCCCAGGTTCCGGAAACCTCTTGAACAGGTACTCCAGAGCCGCATTACTGTTGGCCCAGCCCTGGTGGGCAACGGTGAAGCGACTGCCGTCCACTCGTGTGTACTCCCGGTCCTGCGTGCCGAGATGCACGTCGCCCGTACAGTAGGAGACAACAATCTGCGACCATTCCAGGAACGGGTTTTCCGCGTTATCCAGCGCAAAAGCGCCGTCAAAGTTGCGGGGGTCGTTCCCCGCCTCGGCAGTGGCAAAGGGGCGATAGGTGGGGCGTGCAGTGACATCGCAGCTGCCTGCATCCCAGCAGGCCCCGCCGCCGTTGAAGAAGATCATGACCCTCTTCGGGTCAGCCTCGCGCACATGAAAGTTAAAGGGTGTGCCGGTCGCACAGCGCGTGGCACCGCCCGGGTGGATGGTTTCCCAGGAGGTGCTGTCCTCGGCGATGGCCGCCAATGGCACGAGGGTAAACACGCCACCCAGCAAGGTGCGGGTTATGCGGCACAGAAGGCTCACGGGGCAGCTGCGCCGGAATCAGCCGCAATGCACTCGACCTCTGCACGGGCACCGAGGCCCAGTCCGTTGGCGCCAAAGGCACTGCGGGCCGGGTAGGGCGGGGTGAAGAAGCTGCGGTATATCGCGTTGAAGGTGCCCCACTCAGACATGTCGGCCAGCATCACCGTGCATTTCACCACGTCGTTCATGGAGAGGCCGTTGGCCTTCAACACCGTAGCGATATTCTCCATGGTCTGCCGGGCTTCCGCCTCTATGCCGCCCTCGACCAGAGCCATCGTGCCGGGCTTGATACCCAGTTGGCCCGACAAAAAATACAGGTTGCCGACTCTCACCGCCTCAGAGAAGGGCAGGTTCGGAGGCAGAGCCCCGCTGCCATTCAGATGTTCGACATCAGCAGCGAGTGTGGTGGGCAGGGTGGCCACCAGCAGCAGGCTGGCGGCAAGGTAACGAAGGTTGGCAGGCATCGCGGGTGTCCTTGGGCTGGAATCGGGCTATCTGTTCCGATGACAGTATCCCGATTGTGCCGAGCAGTAAACAGCCGCCACTCAAAGCCCCGGGTTCAGAAGGTATAGCGCAGTTTCACCCAGCCCTGGCGCCCGGGCTCATTGACACGCACCGCTTCGGGGTTGAACGGGTCCAGGTTGCCAGCGTTGACGTGGTAAGCGTAGGCGTGATCAAACAGGTTTTCGATACCGGCCTCCAGCAAGAGCTGGCCTGTCAGGTTCCAGTGGCCGTAGGCGTGCAGCACACCGAAGCCCGCGGTGGGTGAATCGACATCAACCGCGGGGTCGAAGTTATTCTGCCGGGACGCGGCAACCCACTCCAGGCCCAGAGCCCAGCCGCGTTGCTGGTAGTCCAGATTCAGTCGTGTCTCCAGTGGCGCGATCTGGGCGAGATCGCCGTTATCGCCATAGCCGCGTGTGTAGGCGATGCCCACACGCGCGCGCCAGCGCTCGTTGATCTGCAGGGCAGCATCCAGTTCGGAGCCGAACAGTGTGGCGTCGATGTTGCGATACAGGTCTGCGCTGCCCGCGGCGAAGCGTTCGATATAGTCGTCGACTTCGTTCACAAACAGGCTCAGGTTCCAGTTCAGGCGCCCGCTGTCGTGCATGAGCCTGACGTCCATCTGTTGATGCACCTCGGCGTCCAGAGTTGGATTGCCCACCCAGAAATCGCCGTTTGCGCTGCGCGCGATCCACTGCTCCGAGCTGTCCGGCGTGCGCACGGAGCGGCTAAGGTTCACGCTCATCAGGTGCGCATCGTCCAGGCGGCGATCCCACCCCAGCACTGCGCTCACGCCGTGATCGTCGTTGCGGGTCTGGGTCGTCGCATAAAACTGCTCATACAGGCGAACCGGGGTTGCACTGCCCATCATGCCGGCGCTCAGCTCAGCCTCGCCCACCTCGGAGTCGAAGCGATCCACTCGCAGACCCAGCCGCCATGTATCTACGGCGCTGCTGCGGTAGTCGGCTTCTGCGAACAGGCCAGTCTGGCGCTGCTGCGCATCCGGCCACATGCGCGCCACCAGCATGTCATAGCTGCCGTCCTTGCCCATGTCCGTATACAGCTCGGCGCGGCGATCGTTGGCGCGATAGTCAACCCCGGTGCGCAGCTCCGCATCCGCCGACGACAGGGTAGCGAGCAATCGACCTCCCCAGGTGGTGGAGCTTGACGGCGCCGCGGCACCGTTGGGCATCATCGACCGGTTGCGCACGGTGTAGTTGTCCATCAGGTGGTCGACGTCGCTGAAGTAGGCAGTGAATTCCAGCGTATCGATAATACCCACGGACCGCTGTACCCACTTGGCACTGGTGCTGGCGGAATCGGCAAATACCGCATCCATGCCGTTGCCCGCATACCAGGCGTCGTCTTCACTGGCCTGCTCGTGGCTGATCTCGAGGTAGGTCTCGGGGGAGAGGTCGATACCCGCCACCAGCCCAGCGCTGGTTGACTCGAAGGCGGAGGCCACGCGGTCTCCGTTGCCGTCTTCATAATTCCCGGATTCGCGGATTGCGCCGAACGCGCGTATGTAGCCCCGGTCATTGCCGATGGCGAAATCGCCACCCAGGCTGCCGAGGTCGGAGTTGCCGGTGTAACCGGTGGTCACTGAGCCGGTCATGCCGTCGCTGCCCAGTTCAGGGCGCAGGTGTTCGAAAATCAGGGTGCCGCCGCTGCCCCCTGCGCCGTAGATGACCGAGCGGTGTCCCTTGATCACTGATACGGAGTCGAAGCTGTCAACGCCCACATAGGTGCTGGGTGGGTCCATACGGCCCGGGCAGGCGCCATAGCTGTAGGCGCCGTTGGCGATGACGTTGAGGTTACTCTGGCTCTGGCCGCGAATGATGGGGTCGAAGCCGCGGCCGCCCCGGCGCAGTGCGGTCATGCCGGTCACTGAACGCAACAGTTCGCCTGCGTCATGTGTGGGGCGCGTGATGGGTGCCTCGCTGAGCAGCGTGCTGCCGTCGGCGGGCTCGGCGCGCGCGGTGACCTCCACGAGTTCAATGGCGAGGTCGTGGCCCTGGGCGGGCGCGACCATCGTGACGCTTGCCAGCATGACAGCTGTTGCCAGCGCGTTCGGATTGCGGGTGAATCGCATGAGCCAATATCCTGGTGACCAATTCAGGGGCGCTATTATAGAAACCGGCGCGAGCGGTGGTATGCGACATATTGGCGCACCCCTCACCCAAATGAAGGAGGACAAGTCGCTGCGACCGAGGCATCATGGTCACTCGATTTATCCTCGGAGTGGCACCTCATGGCGTTGCAGTCCACACCCGCTTTGCAGCCGATCACTGAAAGCCCGGAGGTCATAGCGGGGTACCTGAAGGAGCTCAATACCGCGGCACTGATCATGTCCGTCGTGCATATGACGGGCGATACACGCTTGCTGCAGGAACTGCCTACGCCGCGTACGCTGGACGTGGTGGCTGCGGGCGCTGAGGCCGGTGAGGAACTGCTCGAGGGTGGATATACGCCGGCTCAGGTAGCGGATCTGCACCAGCGGGCGCTGACGGCGATCGCCGACTGGCAGGCGCGCGGCTGTACCCTGGAACCGCTCACAGACACCACCATCCAGGCGCTGTACCGCTTCATGTGTGGCGCAGACGTCGACCCTGAATACCTCGAGTTTATCGACGAAGAGGTCGCGATTGACGGTGTGGACCGGCGGGGGCTGCACTTCGACGATCCGGCACTGCAGGCGCGCGCGGCCGAGTTCCCTGTGGTTGTCATTGGTGCCGGTATGGGTGGTGTGCTTGCCGGTATCCGCCTGGCGGAGGCGGGGATTCCCTATACAATTATTGAAAAAAATCCGGGAGTCGGCGGCACCTGGTACGAAAATCGGTACCCCGGTTGTCGCGTCGATGTCCCGGGGCACAGTTACAGCTATTCGTTTGCGCCCAATCACGACTGGAGCAGCCACTTTCCGCTGGCGGATGAGATTCGCGCCTATTTCGACAACTGTGCCCGCCGCTTCGACGTGACACCCCATATCCGCTTCAGCACCGAAGTTGTGGCAGCGCACTACAACGACGAGACTGCTTGCTGGCAGGTGTATGTGCGGGACGCTCAGGGTAAGGAATCTGTGCTGCAGGCGCGTGCAGTGATCAGTGCGGTGGGCCAGCTGAACCGGCCTAAAATGCCGGATATCCCCGGCCTTTCCGAGTTCCAGGGCCCCGTCGTGCACTCGGGGGCGTGGCCGCAAGGCCTGGACCTCGCCGGCAAGCGCGTGGCGGTCATAGGCTCCGGCGCCAGCGCCTTCCAGATTATCCCCGAGCTGGCAGCCACCGCGTCGCATCTGGTGGCTCTGCAACGCTCTCCAGTGTGGATGTTTCCCAACCCCGGGTACCATGCGGACGTGGGGCAGGGGCAGCGCTGGGCCCTGGAGAAGCTGCCGTATTATTCCAAGTGGTACCGGTTCTGGCTGTTCTACACCTCGGTTGAGGGTGTGTACAGCAAGACGCTGGTGGACCCGGAGTGGAACAGTACCCGTTCGGTGAGTGCGTCCAATGATGCCATGCGAGAGGCCCTGACGGCCTGGATCGAGTCCCAGATCCAGGACCCGGAACTGCTGGCAAAGGTGCTGCCAACCTATCCCCCGTTTGGCAAGCGCATCCTGCAGGACAATGGCACTTACCTCGCGGCGCTGCAACGCGACAACGTCGACGTGGTACCCGACGGTATCCGCAGTGTGGATCGCGAGGGCATCGTCACTGAAGATGGTCGTCATCACGCGGTGGACGCCATCGTCTGTGCGACGGGCTTTCACGCCGACCGCTTCCTGTTCCCCATGCAGTTCACAGGGCGCGGCGGGGTGCAGCTCAACGCCCAGTGGTCGGAGACCAATGGCCGCGCCTACCTGGGCATCACGGTGCCCAATTTTCCGAACCTGTTCTGCATCTACGGGCCGAACACCAACCTCGTCGTGGCGGGCAGCATCGCACACAACGCCGAGTCCCAGGTGCACTACATACTTGAGTGCATCCGCCTGCTGCTGGAGCGCGACCTGCGCAGCCTGGAGTGTCGTCAGGATGTGCACGACCGCTACAACGAGCGGGTTGACGCGGTGAACGCGGCAACCGCCTGGGGCTCACCGCTGGTCGATAACTGGTACAAGAACGCCGCCGGGCGGGTCACCGCCAACCTGCCGTTTCGCATTATCGACTACTGGAAGATGACCCGGCACGCCAATCCGGATGACTTTCTGCTGCGCTGAGAAGGCTGTGCAGCCTGGCGGTGCTCCAGTACTCTATGGGGCGCAGGTGAAATAATCTCGCGCCCGCCAACGGCGCAACAATAACCGAGAGGGAAGGAGAGTCCCCATGCATCTGGGCTTCAGTTTTATGAACACCCCGCACGACCCGGACCCGCGCGATCTGGCGCGAGCGCTCGAGGAGCGGGGCTTTGAGTCGCTGTGGACCGGGGAGCACAGCCATATACCGGTGTCCCGCAAGACGCCTTACCCCGCAGGCGATGAGTTGCCCGAGGCGTACAAGCTGATGGGTGATCCCTACATCACGCTGATGGCGGCGGCGTCTGTGACATCCACGCTGAAGCTGGGGACAGGTATCGCCCTGCTCATGGAGCGGGAACTGTTCTCCCAGGCCAAGACCATCGCCAGCCTTGACCGTTTGAGTGGAGGCCGGTTGATGATCGGTACCGGCGTCGGCTGGAACGAGGAAGAGTTCACCAATTGTACGCGGCAGCCGTGGGGTAAACGCTATGGCGTGATGCGGGAAACCGTCATGGCGACACGTGCGCTGTGGCGGGATGAAGAGCCCGAGTTTCACGGTGACTATATCGATTTCGACCCGGTGTGGTGCAACCCCAAGCCTGCGCAGGCGGGTGGTCCGCCGGTCATCTTTGGCGCCATGGGGCCGTTGGGTGTGAAACATGCGGCACAGTGGGCGGACGGATGGATGCCGGTGGACGTGGCGATGGGGGATGTGCAGGAGGGCTTGCGCGCCTTCCGTCAGCAGGTCGCCGAGAACGGCCGCAACCCGGATACTGTCCCGGTGACCTTGCAGACGCTGATTACCCCCGATCTGGATACCCTGAAGCGCTACCGCGACCTCGGTGTCGAGCGGGTTGTGATCGGGGTCGCGGTGGACATGTGGGACCAGCCCGAGAAGATCATGCCGATGATCGACAAGTTTGCCGGATTGATCCCGCAGATCAACGCCTGACGCGGTGTCGCTGCGCCGGGCGTCGGTCTGTATCAGAGGCCGCCGCGTCCCGCGTAGTCCATGGCGAAGCCCACCAGCGTGCGCACGCCGACAATCAGGGCGTCTTCCTGTGCGGTAAAGAACGGGGAGTGGTTGGAGGGGCGTTCGCTGCGCGGCACGCTGGGGTCGCCGGCGCCGAGCAGGATGAACAGGCCGGGGATGTGTTCCTGGTAGTAGGAGAAGTCCTCGGCGCCGGTAATCAGGCTGCCTTCGAATACACGGTCCTCTCCCGCGGCGCGGACCAGGGTCGGCATCATCTGCCGCAGCAGCTGGGGATCATTGCCGGTCACCGGTGTCGAGTAGGTGACCTCCACCGTTGCGCTGGCACCGTTCGCCTCGGCGATGGCGGTGACGGTGGCATCCAGGCGTTCCAGCAGCCGCTCGCGCTCGCCCCGGTCGAAGGTCCTGACCGTGCCCAGCATGGTCACCGCGTCGGGAATGATGTTGCCCCGTACACCACCCTGGATACTGCCGATGGTGAGCACGGCGGGCCCGCGTGTGATGTCAATGTGACGTCCCGGAATGCCCTGCAGGGCGCTCAGCACCTGGCCCGCCACATAGATGGGGTCAACCCCCAGCCACGGCGATGAACCGTGGGTCTGGCGTCCGGTGATGGTGATTTCGATACTGTCCGCCGCCGCCATGAAGCTGCCGCCGCGGTATACGAGAGAGCCGGAATCATCCGGCCAGACGTGCAGCCCGATAATGGCTTCCGGGGCATCTGGCCCTTCCAGTATGCCCTCCTTGACCATCAGCGCCGCCCCCCCTTCTTCGCCGGGTGGTGCGCCTTCCTCGGCGGGCTGGAAGATGAACTTGACTGTGCCGGCGAGCTCGTCGCGGTGCTGCGCCAGCACTTCAGCCGCGCCCATGAGCATGGCAACGTGGGCATCGTGGCCGCAGGCGTGCATCACGGGCACGTCCTTGCCCATGTACTCCCCGCGGGCAGCGGAAGCAAAGGGCAGACCGGTCTGCTCCAGCACGGGCAGTCCGTCCATGTCGGCGCGCAGTGCAATCACAGGTCCGGGTTTGCCGCCCTTCAGTGTGCCGACCACACCGGTGTGGGCTATCCCGGTTTCGACCGCATCGAATTTCAGCGCGCGCAGATGTGCCGCCACTTTCTCAGCGGTGCGGAACTCGCGGTTGGAGAGCTCCGGGTTCTGGTGCAGGTCGCGGCGCCACTCAATGACCCGCGGCTCAACTGCCGCGTAGGCGGCGTCCAGCTGCGCCCGGTCGGCGGCCTGTGCGACGCTTGCTGCGAGCAGCATCGCGGCCGCGAAAAAAGTGGATTTTGTGTGCATGTGCGCGTCTCCTCTCAATGCCTGCACTGGAGTGTAGCCTGATGGCCCTCCGCGTTGAAGGAAGTGTGCCGACAAAAAAGGGGGCGATTGCCCCCAAGGTCTCCTGTTTCTTGCCAGCGCCTACCGGTGTGGTGCGTAGTGCGCAGGGTGTTCGTGGCGGTCGCGGCAGCTGGCGCCCTGATGTTCATGCATCAGGCCGTAGGTGAGCGCGGAGCCCAGCACAAACGCACCGACGGTGTAGCGGTGGTCGATGTCGTGGTGATGTCTGGCACCATACCAGGGCTGACGATAGTGCTTGTTTCGGTGCCAGCGCGCGGGAACCCGATACTGTGGATGCGCAGGATGCAGTGCCGCGGCATGACCCGCACTGTGGTAGTAGGTGATGACTCCGTGGCTGTGCGCGGGGCCCGCCGCGGCGGGGATAGCCGCCAACAGAGTGAAAAGTGCGGGAAGAACGAGGTGTTTGTACATACTGTGACTCCAGGTTGCCGGTGTTACAGCTGCGATACTGCATGCCTGCGTCTGAACCACGCCTGAACGACGGTCGGCTCATTTGCGGTCCTCGTTCAGCGACGGTTCAGCTTGCAGTGGGTATGCTGGGTATTTCCCGGGAGTCGGCTGCGTCCCGCATGGCCTCTACCGCTGAGGGTGTGGCATCTGGCACACTCCTGCCTGTGGCGGCATGTCGCGGCCAGATTCGAATCGTGTGTGAGGACAGGTATGGGTGATCGTTTGCGGGTTTTCCTGCTGCTGGTATGCCTGCTGGTAGTCGCTGGAGGCTGGAGCGCGTCCACGCCGGTGCTGGCGCAGCAGGCGGGTTCCGCCGCCCAGAAAAGCATCATGACCCCGCGCGAGGCGGCCGCCAAGGCCCGCGCGCAGCATGGTGGCAAGGTCCTGAATGTGTCTCGGCAGGGTAACGCCTACCGGGTGAAGCTGCTGCTCGATTCCGGTCGGGTCATCACTGTAACGGTCAAGGGCTGAGCCTTGCGCATGCTGGTGGTTGAAGATGATGTCCGTCTGCGACAACGGCTTGTCGGGCACTTCAGCGCGCTGGGCTGGGTGGTCGGCGAGGCCCCGGGGGGCAGTGAGGCGGACTATCTGGCTCGCGAATTGCCCTGTGACCTGGCCATCGTGGATCTCGGTTTACCCGACGTGCCCGGCATCGAACTGATTGCGCGCTGGCGCGCCATGGGCCTTGCATTCCCAGTGCTCGTCCTCACCGCCAGGGCAGATTGGCAGGAGAAGGTGCAGGGGCTGGAGGCCGGTGCAGACGATTACGTCACCAAGCCGTTCTATCTGGAGGAGCTGGAGGCGCGCGTGAACGCCCTGCTGCGACGGGTGTCCGGTCGCATCACCGAGCGGGTTCACTATGGCGCCATCGCCATTGACTACAGTGCGCGCTCGGTAACTGTTGACGGCGCCGTGCTGGAACTGACGGCGTTTGAATACAACACGCTTGCCTACCTGGCGCATCGCGCGGGTACGGTGGTCTCGAAAACAGAACTCACCGAACACCTCTATCAGCAGGAGCACGACCGCGACAGCAATGTTATCGAGGTTTTTGTGGGCCGCCTGCGACGCAAGCTGGACCCGCAGGGCCACTTGCAGCCGATCGAAACGGTGCGTGGCGCCGGCTACCGCTTTGCGCTTGTGCCGGTGACCGAGTGAGGTCGGGGCTGTCTCTTGCGGCTCGCCTGTCCCTTGCCAGCGCCCTGATTCTGCCCGTGTTCCTGGGGGCCACTGGCTGGTACCTGGAGCATAGCCATCGCCTCAGCATAGAGGCCGCCCAGGCCGAGCGCCTGGAATTGCAATTGCTCAACCTGCTGGCACAGGCAGAATTCGACGCGGCGCTGGAAGTGCCTGCTGATTTGCTGGAGCCGCGTCTGGCGCAGCCGGGGTCAGGGTTCTACGCCGTGATCAGCGATGCTGACGGGACTCTCCTGTGGTCGTCGCGCTCCGCGCTGAGCCTGGACCTCAGCCGCATCCCCCTCGCCATGCCGCCACTGCGTCCGGGCGGCACTGCCAGCTCCCGGGTGAATGGGCTGCTCCGGGTTTCGCTACAGGTGCTCTGGGAGACGGCGTCCGGCTCGGACGTGCCCCTGCGCTTCACTGTGCTTGAAACCACCGCGCCGATCGAGGCCGATCTGGCGCAGTACCGGCGCAGCCTGCTGCTCTGGCTCGGCGGTTCCGCACTCGCTCTGCTGGGCTGTCAATTGCTGATTCTCGGCTGGGGCCTGCGCCCCTTGCGCGCGCTGGCGGTTGACATCGCGCGCCTGGAGGCGGGCGAAACGGCCCTGCTACAGCGTCCCTACCCGAGAGAGGTGGAGGTGCTCACACACAACCTCAATACCCTTTTACAGGGGGAGCAACAGCGACGCGAACGGGTGCGGCGCACCCTGGGCGACCTTGCGCACAGTTTGAAAACACCACTGGCGGTGATCAGGACAGCAGATCCGCAGGCCCGGGATTACCCCGAGGTGGTCTCGGAACAGACCGATCGCATGGAAGAGATCGTGAGCTACCAGTTGCAACGTGCGACCGGCGGCGGCGCCCGCCTGCTGCAGCGTGTTCCCGTGGCACCGGTCCTGGAGCGCCTGCGCGGCAGCCTGTTGAAGGTCTATGCGGGTCGCGCTATCGACATCCAACTGCTGGTGGAGGCGGGCTGCACGTTCCGTGGTGACGAGCGCGACCTCATGGAGATGCTGGGCAACCTGATGGACAATGCCTGCAAGTACGCGCAGCGGCGCATTCGTATCAGCGCCGCCGGGGGCGAGGAACATCCGCTGGACATCATCGTTGAGGACGATGGGCCCGGCGTCGCCCCGGCGCTCTGCCGGACTATCCTGCAGCGCGGCTTTCGTGCCGACAGCCGCGGTGAGGGGCAGGGCATTGGACTGTCGGTGACGGCAGACATTGCCGCGAGTTATCAGGGCAGCCTGACCATTGACTCCGGCGGTCAGGGTGGTGCGCGTGTCCGCCTGCGCTTTGACTGATCGCCAGAGTCGTCGTAAACCAAGGGAGAAATCATCATGAAAAACCTGCCGCACAGTATCCGGTGCCTGTTTGCCCTGCTGCTGTTGTTCACGCACACGGCCGTCGCAGCGGAGGGCCGGCCCTATCCGCAGATCCGCGTCACCGGTGAAGGCGTGGCAACCCTGCCTCCGGATATGGCGCTGTTGTCCCTGGCGGTGACGCGGGACGCGCCGACGGCCGCACAGGCCCTCGAGGAAACCTCCAGCGCGATGCGGGATGTACTGGCGGCCATGCGCAAGGCGGGTATTGAGGAGCGCGACCTGCAAACCGAACAGTTTGCCATTCACCCCCGATACCGGGATGAGCCAGCGCAGGTCAAGGGCGAGCCCCCCACACCCCGCATCGTCGGCTACACCGTCAGCAATGGGCTCAGCGTGCGCGTGCGCCAGCTCGACAGCCTGGGCGCGATTATCGACATGTCGGTGCGGCTGGGCGTGAATCAGGGTGGCGGCATCCAGTTTCTCAACGATGATCCGGCTGCCGCTATTACGGCGGCCCGCACGGCGGCAATGCAGGATGCCCTGGCCCGGGCCCGAACCCTGGCTGCCGCGGCCAACGTGGGCCTCGGTGCCATTCTCGACATCTCGGAGCAATCCTATCAACCCCGTCCGATGATGATGGCGAGAGCAGACATGGTGATGGCCGATGCCGGTGCTGTGCCCATTGCCGGCGGCGAGAACAGCTACCGGGTGACGGTCAATGTTGTGCTGGCTCTGGAGCAGTGAGTCGCGCGGGGAAAAAATTACCGTTTGCAGGGAATAAGCGGCAGCTGCCAGACGTCTTAGGTTTGAAAGTGGAGTGAAACACTACTTTGAGGGGGCGGCGAAGTGCCGTTTGGGTAGTGTCCCGGATGCGCAAGCAGTGGGGCACACGGCCTTCCCCGTCAGCCTCCATTTTCGTTGAAGGTCCGCTGAACCTGAGCGTACAGAAGGTGCTAACCAACCGGCTGGGTGTAAAGGGGAGGGGAGTTTCAACGCCTCAGGACAGGATGGGGAACGCTAGCCCCCCAGCCCTGGAACTACAGGGTTTATTGCCAGCTTCTGGTAATAAGCCCTGCTTCTCTTTTCGCACTTGCCGCATCACCACTCGCATTGCTCTCCACGAAGGTGGCGACCGGGTCGCTGTCCGCTGCGCTGGCGGGACGGTAGGCGTCTGCAGCACCGTTCTGCAGGGAAGTTTGTACTGCGGCTACGCGGGTCTCCCAGTGCCCATCATCACGGCAGGCAACACCGCGGATGGTTTGCGCCTCGTTGGCCAGGAGGTATTCCCGGCACCAGGTACCCTCATGGTTAGGGAAGCTCAGTACCGGACGCAACCTGCTGCCATCGGCCAGTGTTTCCCAGCCGTCGGCTCGCGAAGGTAGCTGTTCCAGCGCCGCGGACAGCACCGCGCCACTGTCGCCATGTTGTTCAGCTTGCCATTGGGGTACCAGAAGCAATGCGGCAGCCGCCGCCAGTGATGCCGCAACGGCGAATCCACGCGCGTTGTTCATGGTAAACCGGTGCAGGCGATGGGGTTGTGTCTGAATCCGTACCGGGGCGTTCTCCAGCATTGCGCTCACCCGTTCAGGCAGGGGTTGCCGGGCGGCCGCCGCACGCAGTGTCCCGCGCAGTTGTGCCTGCAGTGCGCGCATCGCCTCCAGATTCGCCGCGAGGGCGGCATCCTCTGCAATACGGCGCTCACAGGCCGCGCGTTCTGCGGGCAGCAGCTCGCCGTCCAGGTATGCTGACAGTATTTCCCAGTCCTGATCTGTCATGTCGCCTTTCACATCGTCCTCATTCCGGGGTCTCCCGGTTTTTCAGCAGCTGCGCCCTCGCCCGGGCCACCCTGCTCATGATAGTGCCGACGGGCACCTCCAATATGTCAGCGGCCTCGGCATAACTCTTGCCTTCCACCGCGACCAGCGACAGCGCCATGCGCTGCTCGGGCGGCAAGGCATCCAGCGCCATTGCAACCGCCTCCAGCGCACGTTCGCTGTCTGCGTCGTCCTCGGCCGACGGCGCCTCATCGGTGTCCCATGCCATCTGTAGCGGGTAACGCTGGCGGACCTCGCGCGAGCGAAGTTCGTCAATCCACGCGTTCCTGCACACCCTGTATGCCCATTTCGCCGCGTCGGCGTCATCGGGCATGCCCTTCTCCAGGATGCGCTCTACGGTCATCTGCAGCAGATCGTCAGCGTCAGCCGACGTTCCGCTCAGTGACAGGCAGAACCGACGCAAATTGCTCAGTTCTGCCATCAGAACTTCTCGCTGTGAGTGGCTCAGCGATGGCATAATGATCCTGTTACTGGAGATGACGATTAGCCGCCGGATTCTATTCCATTTGGGGGAATTAATCGCGCTATGATTCGTCTTTACTATAGATGGCATTGGCCATGTGGAGGGTGAAAGCTGTGCGACAGTCTACCGTAATGTCCCCTTTTCAGTGTATTGCACCGGCGGCGTGCTCCACGCTGCGGGCCGCTTTGCTGTTCCTCCCGGCCTGTATTTTCGCCACAGCACTGTTCGCCCTTGCGCCGACCCCGGTGCTCGCGCAGGTTCCCTGCTGCCTCGATGAAGAGGAGTTCGAGGAGTATCTCGAAGAGTCCATCGAAGAGGAAGTTGCGGAGAACGTCGAAGAGGAAGTGGCCGAGAATATCGAGGAAGAACTCGAGGTTGTCGTTGACCAGGCGGTCGGGGAAACCATTGAGGATTCCATCGAGGATTCCATCGAGGAAACGATCGACGATTCGGTGGAGAAATCGGTTGAGGAAACGGTCGCCGACAGCGTGGAAGAGTCGGTGGAAGACGCCGTCGAAAGCACGGTTGAAGAGTCGGTGGCGGGTGCGGTAGAGGATTCCGTGGAAACCTCCGTTGAGCAGAATGTTGCCAGTGCGGTTGAAAAATCGGTTGAAGAAACCGTGGAGCAGACGGTAACCGCGTCGGTCGAGGGCCAGGTTGAGGTCGGCATCGCGGCGGCGATTGAAGATCGTCTGGAAAGCGAAATCGCGACTGTGCTAGAGGATCTCGAAAGTCAGTTGGAGATCGATGAGGCGCGCATCAAGACACAGCAGTGGCTGGTGATGGCAGAGCCCGAGGTATTCGACGAGCTGGCGGTCAAGGGATACCTGTTTGACCGCGTGACAGACTTGCCGGGTATGGGGTTGCTGCTGGCAGAAGTGGAAGCCCCTTCCAGCTTTGAAATCTATGATGTGCGTGAAGGTGTCATCGATGTCGTGGGGCGCGGGCGCGCCGAAGTGGATTTGAACCACATTTATACGGCGAGCGCTCCGGTGCACCATACGGTAGAAGGCGCGAGACCGCGCAATGTATTGCATTTTCCTGCGGGAATGGACGATCTGGCGTTGCGTCTGGGCATGATTGACAGTCTGGTGGATACCGCGCACCCCGCGTTGCAGAAGGCCAATATTCACAGCCGTGCGTTTGCCACGGAAGGGGCTACGTTGCCCGCCTTCCACGGTACGGCGATCGCGTCCATTTTTACCGGTCGGGATACGGACTACCTCGGCCTGGCGCCCAGTGCTGAACTCTACGCCGCCGCCGTGTTCGAGCAGGACGCGGCGCGCGGTGAAATCGCCAGCACTGTCAGCCTGGTGCGTGCTCTCGACTGGTTGATCTCATCCGGTGTCGACGTGGTGAACATCTCTCTGGCGGGGCCACCCAATCGCCTGTTGGAGAAAGCGCTGAGCCGCGCTGCGTCGCGTGGCGTGCTGATTCTCGCTGCAGCGGGAAACGGTGGTCCCATGGCCAAACCCATGTATCCCGCCGCCTATCCGTCAGTCATGGCAGTGACGGCAGTCGATGCCCACGGGCGCGTGTTCAGGCTGGCGAACCGCGGCGACTATGTTGACCTGGCGGCGCCGGGTGTCGGCCTGTTGCATGCGCGGTCCGGCGGTGGCTATGCCACCTCGTCAGGCACGTCCTTTGCCGTGCCGTTTGTGGCTACCGCCGCTGCCCGTTTGCGTCTGCTGTCGCCTTATGAAGATGTGCGGGAAGCGCTGCTCAGCAGTGTGCAGGACGAGGGTGTGCCCGGGCGCGATGATGTGTACGGCTACGGGGTGTTGCGCGTAAACGGCTGATTACCAGCGATAAACATAGCGGCTGCCGACAATGCCCTGTTCGAAGTCGCTGATCTGGAAGTTGGAGCGGTAGTCCCCGTAGGCGAAGTAGAGCTGCAGCGCGCCCTGTTTTGACAGGGGGTACTCCAGGTCCAGCTGCACCCGATGCCGCTCATCCCGACGCTGCTCTCCCTCTATGCTGCCTATTCCCGGCGTCAGTCCACTGTAATCGCGGTTTTCATAGCGGTAGGCCATTTCCAGCTTGAGCACTTTCTCACCAACATCGACCCGGCGTATGTAGCGCAGCTTGGCAGCGTGGGATGTGAAATCCAGACGCTCAAGGTTGGCGTCCTCAGAACGGAACCGGTAACCCATATTGAAGTAGCTGCGCAAGCCGCGCGCGAAAAAATAGACATCGATTTCTCCCGTGTGCGTGGTGGCGTCGCGCTCTGCACGCTCCTTGATCTGCTTGTCGGAGAAGACATAGGCGGCCCTGCTGAACCACTTCTGGCTGAGGAAGCCGGAGACATAAGGTGACGCCCTGTAGAGTTCCAGGAAGCCGTTGCCGTCCAGCAGTGAATTGACATAAAACGTGGAGAATCCGGCGTCAACGCGACCCGCCTGGGTTTTCAGGTTGGCGCCAAGGATATGCGTTTGCCGGTTCAGGTCTGAAAAATCCTGGTACATATCCTGGTTGAAGTCGTAGGTCAGGCGCAGGTCAGTCTCGGGACTGAAATAAGTGCGCATACCCAATTTGCCTTCAACGGTTACCGCGGAATCCCCTTCCCGTGTGCTGGCATCCAGTTCATCAATGGTGACGTTGGTATCGTACTCGGCACCTACGCCCAACTCGGCAAAATAGCTCGTTGGCGGAGTGCTTTCGGTTCTGGTGTCCTCTTCGGCTGCGGCACCCAGGGACATCAAGCACGCAGTCAGGGCGACGACTCCGGCCAGGTTAAATCTCGGCTGTGGCATGCCAAGGGTCCTGATGGTGGTCGAGACGGAAACGCGAGACTAACCAATGGCGGCGTTTGCGACAAGGGCTTGCGCGGTACTCTCGCCTATGCTCAGCGTCGGTGAGCGTAATTTGCTCCCGCCGACGCAACGGCGCAGAATGCGCTTCGACGATTGCAGCCCAGAGATCGCTATCCCGTGCCCTCGCCAATACCGTACCTACCGCACATGAGCAACTCGCAGGTGTTGAGCATGGGGCTTGCGCCACTTGATGCGCAGCGGTGGATAGAGCCCGATGCAGCTCTCCCGTTTTGGCACGCGCACAAGCAGGCGGTACGTGCCCGTCTCGGCAGCCGTGTTTGTTGCGCTACGCCGGAATCGTTGCCGGCACAGCGCGAGGCGAGCACGCTGTTGGCCACGCACCTGGTACGTGATCATCCCGATCTCTACCGTCGTGCCGGACCCAAACTGCACTGCGGGAAGTACGCAGTCGATGTCGTTGGGGAACATCCGGAGCCGCTGTGGGCGATATCACTCGCGATGGCGGATGACCTGTTGCTTCTGCAACCCCGGGGTGACGAGTACGTGCTGACCGCTGCGAGTTTGTGTAGCCCAAGCCACTGGCGTCTGGAGGAGAAATTCGAGCAGCCGATGTCCACGATTCACGGCACCATTCCAGGATTTACCGGGGTACTGCAGCCACGTGTGGAACGCTTTCTCCAGCACCTGCAACCTGCGCGCCCGGTCGAGCGTTTTAACTGGGGGTTGCAGCGGGGTGCTGCGCTCTGTGCCAGGCAGACCGAGGCGGCCGAAGGTGCGCTGCACTATCGCTGTGAGCGCCAGACCTTGTCCCGGTTGCCCGGCACCGGGGCTATCCTGTTTACAATACGGGTGTATCTGAGCCCCTTGAGCAGTTTGAGCGCGGTCCCTGGGGCGCTGCAGACGCTACTGCAGGCCATTGATGCGTGCCCGCCGGCACTGGCGGTCTACAAGGGATTCGATCGCCTGCAGGATGACCTGGAAGACCTGCGGGGGACGTATGGCTGACCTCGCCTGGTGGCAGATGACGCTGATAGGCCTGCTGTTTGTGTGGGGAGGCTTCGTCCGCTCGGGTCTCGGTTTCGGCGGGGCGGTGCTGACACTGCCGTTCCTGCTGATGGTATACAACGCACCGTTGGTCTACCTGCCGATTATCTCCGTGCACTTGCTGTTTTTCTCCGGGTTGACCATTCTCCAGGCCCATCTGCGGGCGCGCAGCGCCCGGCGCGACGGCGCCGCTGCACCGGAGGCCGCCGGCACGGTGAACTGGCCGTTTTTACGCTACGCTTTTGCGTTGATGCTGGTCCCGAAGCTGATTGGGGTTGCCGGTGTGCTCACCTTGCCGACGACGGTGGTCAGCAGTTTCATCTTTGTGGTGGTCGGGGCATACGCGGTGAGTTACATCCTGCAACGCCCGTTTAAGAGCAACAGTCCGCGTGTCGATGCCGGCCTGCTCATGCTGGGAGGTTATGTGAGCGGCACCTCACTGATTGCCGCGCCGCTGGTCGTGCCGGTAGCGGCGAGCCGGGTTGCCCGACACGAACTGCGCGACACCCTGTTCGTGCTCTGGTTTGTGCTGGTTGCGATAAAGCTGGCGGCGTTTGCCTGGACCGGCGTCGACCTGCAGTGGCGGCAGCACCTCTGGCTGCTCCCCTGCGCCGCTATCGGCCATGTTCTGGGCCTGCGTTTCCACGCCTACACCCTGCGTGCTGACACCGCCGTGTTCTTTCGCGTACTCGGTGTGGGCCTGCTTGCCGTCAGCCTCGTCGGCCTGGCGCGCATGGTCAGTCAGGCCCTGGGCTGACCCCGCACAGGCCCGGCACTCAGGCGCGGGGCTTGCGCTTCGCCGGCTTCTTGCCAGGCTTCAGCCCAGGTTTGCTGCTGCGCTTGCGAGCAGCCGGGGGCTTGCCGTCAGAAGCCTGGGGAGTGGATGAATCCCGCTGCAGGTTCAGTTTTTGCCCGCTGACCCAGACGCCGCGAAGGTGGTCGAAGATCTCTGCTGGCATGCCCTCTGGCAGGTCGACTGTGCTGTACTCATCGTGAATGATAATGCGGCCGATGTGCTCACTGTCGATATCAGCTTCGTTGGCAATCGCGCCCACGATGTTGCCGGGCTTGACGCCGTGTTTGTGGCCCACATCAATGCGGAACCGCTCCATGCCTTTAGACAGCTCGCTGTCGCGCTGTTGCCGGCGTGGGCGTTCCCGGGGCTCACGGGCCTCTCGCGCTTCGCGCGCCGGTCTTTCGGCACGCGCTGGCTTGTCACGGCCGCTCGCAGCCGCTGGGGCACTGTCCTGTGTTTTGCTTGCCACGTCTGACTTGCCGCCGCCCGCCAACAGGACCAGCGCGGCAGCCACATCAACCATGGGTACGCCATACTCGTGCTGATAGTCGCTGACCAGTTTGCGCGCTGCGTCCAGGTCGCGGGTGTCGAGGGTGGCCGTGATCTGCTGTTTGAAGCGATCGCTGCGCTTGTCCTGCACTTCCTGCGCACTCGGTAACTGCATGGGTTCAATGATGTTCGACGTGGCGCGCTCAATGGCCTTCAGCAGACGCCGCTCGCGGTTGGCCGCAAACAGAATGGCTTCGCCCTTGCGCCCGGCCCGGCCGGTGCGGCCGATACGGTGCACGTAGGCTTCCACATCGTGGGGGATATCGTAGTTGATGACATGGCTGATGCGTTCCACGTCAAGTCCGCGTGCGGCGACATCGGTGGCCACCAGAATGTCGAGGTTTCCGTTCTTCAACCGCTCCACGGTTTTCTCGCGTTGCTGCTGAGGGATGTCGCCATTCAGCGGGGCGGCTGAGTAGCCGCGGGCCGAGAGTTTTTCCGCCAGCTCCGTTGTGGCGATACGGGTGCGCACAAAGAGGATGATCGCATCAAAATCCTCCATTTCGAGAATACGGGTCAGGGCATCGAGCTTGTGCACACCGGCCATCATCCATACGCGTTGTCGAATGGATGAATTCGCCATGGATGTCACCTGAATGGTGATTTCCTGCGGTGATTGCAGGTGGTGCTGTGCGATACGTCGAATGGCTGTGGGCATGGTGGCGGAGAACAGGGCGACCTGGCGTGTCGGCGGGGTCTGTTCCAGAATCCACTCGACGTCGTCGATGAAGCCCATGCGCAGCATCTCATCTGCCTCGTCCAGTACGAGAGAGCGCAGCCCTCCCAGGTCCAGCGAGCCGCGGCGCATGTGGTCCATCACGCGGCCGGGTGTGCCGACAATGACATGCACGCCACGTTGCAGCTGGCGCAGTTGGCCGCGGTAGTCTGAGCCACCGTAGATGGGCAGCACGTGAAACCCGGGCAAGTGCGCGGCGTACTTCTGGAACGCTTCGGCAACCTGAATCGCCAGCTCCCGGGTGGGTGTCAGCACCATGACCTGCGGCGTTTTCTGCTTGATATCCAGCTTTGCCAGCAACGGCAGGGCAAAGGCGGCGGTCTTGCCGGTGCCCGTCTGCGCCTGACCCACCAGGTCGCTGCCCGACAGCAGTGGCGGTATGGTGCGTGCCTGGATGGCTGACGGGGTTTCATAGCCGACATCGGTCAGCGCACGAAGGAGGAAATCGGGCAGGTTCAGGTCCGCGAAGCGAGTCGCGTCGGAGAGTTCGGCGGTCATGGGGAGAATACCTTGGGGATGGAACTGCAATCAGGGCGATAGTATACAGGCATACGGTGCCGCAACAACGCGGTGGTGGCGTGAATATGCCGTGTTCACAGCCGACGATTGGCTTCCGTCCACAGCCCCCTCAGCTATACTCGTCAGTGAATCAGCAACGCGCGGAGAATTCGCCATGACCCAACCCAGCACCGTCAACGACTGCATGCATCGGCAGCCCCTGACCATACGTCCGGATGCCAATCTGGTCGAGGCTGTCGGCATCATCACCGAGCACGGTCTCACAGGGCTCACGGTCACGGATGACAGCGGAGCGGTGCAGGGCGTGCTGTCAGAGCTGGACTGCCTGCGCGGCATACTCGCCGCGATCTACAACGACGGTGATCCGGAACACGCCCTGGTCAGTGAGGTGATGACGCACCAGGTCAACGCCTGCGGCCCGCAGGACAGTATCGTCGAAGTGGCCCAGTCCATGCTGGAGACCCGTCAGCGTCGGCGTCCCGTTGTGGAAAACGGTGTACTGGTCGGTCAGGTGAGCTCGCGGAATATCCTCTGGGCGCTGATGGAGCACTCCCGGCGCCGGTTGCAGGACCGGCGCCGCTAGCGGCAGCAGGCAGCTCTACTCGCCCTCGTCCGCAGTGCCGGCGAGTTTGCGCAGTACATAGTGCAGAATACCCCCGTGGCGGTAGTAGCTGAATTCGTTGGGTGTATCAATGCGGATCAGGACCTGGAATTCCCGCTCCTCGCCCGTCCCATTGCGCACCCGCACGGCGACGTGTTTCTGCCCGGGTTCCACCGCTCCGATACTGAATTCCTCTATCCCCGTAAGGCCCAGGGTCTGGGCAGTCTCGCCGTCGGCAAACTGTAACGGCAGGATGCCCATGCCGACCAGATTGGACCGGTGAATGCGCTCGAAGCTCTCCGCGATGACCGCGCGTACCCCGAGCAAAGACGGGCCTTTCGCTGCCCAGTCCCGGGATGAGCCGGTGCCGTATTCCTTGCCCGCGATCACCAGCAGCGGAACGCGCTGTGCACGGTAGTGTTCCGCGGCGTCGTAGATGGACATCTGCTCATCGTTGAGAAAGCAGGTGGTCCAACTGCCCTCGGTGCCGGGTGCCAGCTGGTTGCGCAGTCGGATATTGGCGAAGGTCCCGCGCATCATCACCTCGTGGTTGCCGCGGCGCGAACCATAGGAATTGAAGTCATCGACGTCGATGCCCCGTTCCTGCAGGTATTGCCCGGCCGGACTGTCAGGCGCAATGGCGCCGGCGGGGGAGATGTGATCGGTGGTGACGCTGTCGCCCACCATGACCAGGCAACGTGCCGCCTCAATACCGCGTACCGCGGCAGCCTGCGGCGGCATGTCGTCGAAGAAGGTCGGTTTGCGCACATAGCTGGATTCCGGCCACGGATAGCGCTCACTGTCCGCAACAGGCAGGTCGTTCCAGATCGGGTTGCCGCTGTACACATCGGCATATTTTTCCCGGAACATGGTCGCATCGACGGCGTCGCCCACGATGTCGCGAATCTCCGCATTGCTCGGCCATAGATCGGCCAGCGTCACCGGGTTGCCGTCGGCGTCGTGCCCCAGCGCATCGTTAAGCAGGTCGACATCCATGTTGCCGGCCAGCGCATAGGCCACGACCAGCGGTGGAGACGCGAGATAGTTGGCGCGAACGTCCTGGTGAATGCGCCCTTCAAAGTTGCGGTTTCCTGAGAGCACGGAAGTGACCAGCAGGTTGCCCTTGGCAATGGCTGCGCTGATGTCGTCCGGCAGCGGCCCCGAGTTGCCGATACAGGTGGTGCAACCGTAGCCGACGAGATAAAAGCCCAGCGCCTCAAGGTCATCCATCAGCCCGGTTTTCTCCAGATATTCGGTGACCACCTTGGAGCCCGGGGCCAGGCTTGTCTTGACCCAGGGGCACGAACGCAGGCCGAGGGCACGGGCCTTGCGTGCAATCAGCCCCGCCGCCACCAGCACGGCGGGGTTGGATGTGTTGGTGCAGCTGGTAATGGCCGCGATCACCACCGCCCCGTGCTGCAGTTGGAACGACTCGTCGCCACGTTGTACGGTGATGCCATTGAGGGCTGTCGCCTCCTCGTCGCTGACGGTGCCGCCTTCCTGCTCCCAGCCACCTTCGTCCTCCGAGACTACCGTGAGCTCCTGGAATTCCCGCAGCACTTGGGTGAATGCCTGTTTGGCTTTGCGCAGGGGGACGCGATCCTGGGGTCTTTTCGGGCCGGCGATGCAGGGCTCGACATCGCCCAGATCCAGCGTCAGCGTGGCGCTGTAGCGCGCCTCCACGCTGTCCGCGTCGTGCCAGAGACCCATGGCCTTCATGTAGCGTTCGACCAGCTGCAGCTGGCCTTCGCTGCGGCCGGTGAGGCGCAGATACCGCACGGTTTCCTCGTCGACCGGGAAGATGCCGCAGGTCGCGCCGTATTCCGGCGCCATATTCGCGATAGTGGCACGATCAGCCAGGCTCAGGTGAGCGAGGCCAGGGCCAAAAAACTCGACAAACTTGCCCACCACGCCGTGTTTGCGCAATTGTTCTGTCACGGTGAGCACCAGGTCGGTCGCCGTCGCGCCCTCCGGCAGCTGGCCCTGCAAACGGAAGCCGACCACTTCCGGGATCAGCATGGTGACCGGCTGTCCCAGCATTGCGGCTTCGGCTTCAATGCCCCCCACACCCCAGCCCAGCACGCCCAGGCCGTTGATCATGGTGGTGTGCGAGTCGGTGCCCACCAGGGTATCCGGGTAGGCCAGCGTGCGGCCGTCCTGCTCCACACTGAACACGCCCCGCGCGAGGAACTCGAGGTTGACCTGGTGCACAATGCCCGTGCCGGGGGGCACAACCTTGAAATTCGCGAAGGCCTCCTGCCCCCAGCGTAGAAACTGGTAGCGCTCACGATTGCGTTCTATTTCAAGCGCCGTGTTGCGCTCCAGAGAGTCCTCGCCACCAAAGTGGTCGACCATCACGGAGTGATCAATGACCAGCTCCACAGGGGATAGCGGATTGATTTTTCCGGGCTCGCCACCCAGGTCCACCATGGCATCGCGCATGACGGCGAGGTCGACGATAGCGGGTACACCGGTGAAATCCTGTAGCAGCACACGCGCTGGCACGAAGGCAATTTCCTGGCTGGGCGGTGCGTTTGGGTCCCAGCGCGTCAGGGCTTCGATATCGGCGTCGGTGACAAACGGCTCGTTGCCATGCCGCAACAGGTTTTCCAGCAGCAGCTTCAGCGAGTAGGGCAGGGTGTGCGTATCACCGCCGGCGGCGTCAAGAGGGAAGATCGTATACTGTGTGCCGTCCACATCCAGGGACGCTTCCTTGCGGTATTTTGTGCTCATGGCAATGCCTCTCATTCGGGTGAACAAGCGGGAACCTTGTGTCCCGTTCAGTTACCCTAGCACAGGTCGGCGTATCTGGCAGACTGAGACGATTTGCCGCGGAGCGCGTATCCAGCCTGTCGTCGGCGAGCGCCGAGGGGCCGGCAAAATGCAGGTGAAAAACGGGAGAGCAGCGTGCAGCACGGGAGAGGACAGTCGGGAGGGGCCAGATTCAGGCGGGGGCGCAGTAGCGCGCTGCTGCTCTGGCTTGTGGCGGCTGTGTGTATGGCGGACGCGGGTGTTCGCGTCAGTCTGACCACGGTCGAGACGACCGATATCCTGCGTGAGTTGCGCCTGACGGGCACAGTCACGGCGCAGCACAACGCGAGTCTGTCGGTCGCCGCCGCAGGACTGGTACAAGACATCCTCGTGGACACTGGAGCGACGGTGGCCCGGGACGATGTCCTGTTGCGCATGGATGCAGAGCTGGCCGAACTGCGCCATGCAGCCGCCAGGGCCGCGGTGGCCCAGGCGCAGGTGCGCGCCCGGGATGCCGAACGGCGCCTGCAGGAAGCAGAGTCGTTGCTCCCGCAGCGGGGCATTGCCGAGACCACTGTGCGGGAACTGGCTGCAGACCGTGATGCGGCACAGGCGCAGCTGCAACAGGTGACCGCAGAGGCAGCGCTGGCGCAGGCATTGCTCGACCGACATACGCTGCGTGCACCATTCCCCGGGGTGATCAGCCTGCGCCGCACGGAACGTGGAGAATGGCTGAACCCCGGTCAGGCCGTATTCGACCTGGTGGGGCTGGACGACCTGCGACTGGATTTTGCCGTGCCCGAGGACTACCTGTCCTCGCTGCAGGTCGGCGCGCCGCTCACCTTTACCACTGCCGCCGCTCCCACGCGGGAACTGACCGGCCGTGTCGCCAGCCTGGTGCCGGTTGCCGACACCGCGGCACGCACCTTCCTGCTGCGCATCGCACCGGCTGATGACGCCCACTCCGGCCTATTGCCGGGAATGTCGGTCAGCGCGCGGCTGGCCCTCGCCACCGGGCGTCGCGGCATCGCGGTGCCGCGCGATGCGCTGGTGCGCTACCCGGATGGTCGGGTTGTAGTCTGGACAGCGCAGGCCGATGGCGATGCACTGGTTGCCCGTGAGAACACCGTGACCACCGGGTTGGCCTTTGCCGGGCAGATTGAAATTCTGCAGGGCCTCGCGGCGAACGAGCAGGTGGTGGTGCGAGGCAATGAAGCCCTGCAGCCGGGGCTGCTTTTGCTGCCTACGGGAGACGCGCAATGACCGAGGGCGCAGCGGGCTTTTTTGACCGCATCGTCGGGCGCGGCATTCTGGTCACCGTCATCGCACTGATTGTGACGGTGGTGGGGATCATCGCGGCGCTGCGGATTCCTGTGCAGATGATTCCCGACCTCGATGTCCGGGTGATCAGTATCCGCACCACCTGGCCGGGTGCGACGCCGCAGGATGTCGAAAAAGAGATCCTTATCGAGCAGGAGGAGTACCTGCGTAATCTTCCCAGTCTGTCCCGCATTGTGGCGACTGCGCGCGCGGGCAGTGCCGAAATTGAGCTGGAATTTCCCTTTGGTACCGATGTCACCGAAATGCTGATTCGGGTCAGCAATGCCCTGAGCCAGGTGCCGGATTACCCCGAGAACGTCGACGAACCGCGTATTTTCGCCAATTCCTTTTCGGCGAATGCGTTTATGTTCTTCAGCATTACGCCCCTCCCCGGTAACCCGCGGCAGGTGGACGTGGACCTGGCACTGGATTTTATTGAAGACACAGTGAAGCCGCGCATGGCCCGGGTGCCGGGTGTCTCCGAAGTCGGTGTGGGAGGGGGCGCGGAACGGCAGATCCAGATTCTCATCGACCCCGCTCGCCTGGCGCAGCGCGGCCTCACGCTCAGCGATGTGCGCGAGGCCGTGCGTGCGCGCAACCGCGATCGCTCGGCGGGTGACGTGGAATCGGGTAAGCGCGAGTACCTGTTGCGTACCATCGGGCGTTTTGAGGATGTGGCAGCACTGGAGCAGCTGATCCTGCTGCGCCGTGGCGACGCGATCACCCGCTTGAGTGACGTCGCCGAAGTGAAACTGGGCAGCTTTGAGCAGCGCAGCCTGTCTTTCTTTAACGACCAGACCAACCTTTTTCTCTCCGTGCGTCGGGAATCCGGCTCCAACGTGATCGCGATAAAGCGGGCGATGATGGCCGAACTGGATGCGATCAATGAAGAAGTGCTTGCCCCGGCCGGGTTGGAGATGCTGCCGGTGTCGGACGATGTACGCTACGTACAGGATTCGGTGCGCAACGTCTGGCAGAACCTCCTGCTGGGCGCCCTGTTTGCCACGCTGGTGATGTATTTGTTCCTGCGCTCTGCCCGCGCCACGCTGGTCGGGGTGATGGGCGTGCCGCTGTGTATTATCGTGGCCTTTCTGGGCCTGCTTCTGGCCGGGCGCACCGTGAACGTCATCTCGCTGGCCGGCATTGCCTTCGCCATTGGCATGACGCTGGACAATAGCATTGTGGTACTGGAGAGCATCGCCCTGGAGCGCCGCCGGGGTGCGAATCGCCTGCGCGCTGCGGTGGACGGCGTGCGTCAGGTCTGGCCCGCGGTATTTGCCTCCACCGCAACGACGATTCTGGTGTTCATCCCCGTCATCTTCGTGGAAGAAGAAGCGGGGCAGCTGTATTCCGATGTCGCGATTGCAATCTCGGCGGCGATTCTGGCCTCCATGCTGGTCGCCATTACCGTATTGCCCGCCGCCGCAGCGCGCCTGAACCTCGGGCGCAGTGGCACCGGCGAGGAAGGAGCAGGTCTGCGCCTGCGAGAGCGCACCCTGGACGGCGTCGCCTGGCTTCTTGCCAGTGGCAGCCGACGGGTCGCCTGCGTGGCCGCCGTGGCGGCCGCCAGTCTGCTGGCGGTGATGGTACTCACGCCGGCCGCAGAGTACCTGCCTGAGGGTGAGGAGCCCAAGGTATTCGCCCTCATGAGCGCACCCCCCGGATACAACCTTGCCGCGATGGCAGATATTGCGGAAGAGGTGCGCAGGGAGTTGCTGCCCTTCGTGGACGCGGACCCCGCTGCATTCCGGCGCGGCGAGGCGAGCGTGCCCGCCCTGGCCTACATGAACATGCGCGTCGCCCCTGACCAGGTGCGTATCATCGCCGAGCCGATCAATGCCGCGGATGTGGACGCCCTGATGGATGCGCTGGCTGCGGTGTTTGAACGGTATCCCGGCATGCGCGCTTTTGCCGCACGCGGCTCGATCATTACCAGTAACGATGGCGGCACGCGCAGCGTGAACCTGGATGTGTCTGGCACGGAGTTGACGGACATTTATGCCGTGGCGCTGGCCGCCTACCGCCGCGCCGACGCGGCCTTCGAGAATCCGCGTATCCAGAGCCGGCCATCGTCACTGACGCTGGCCCAGCCGCTGGTCGAAGTGCGACCCGATTGGGAGCGTGCCGCCGAACTCGGGCTGGATGCCGAGGCGATCGGGTTCACCGTGGCCGCGCTGACCGACGGTAGCTATATCGATGAATTCTTCCTCGCCGACGACAAGGTGGACATCTACCTGTACAGCGAGGCGGGTCAGTCCGGGTCGTTGGACGCCTTGCCGCATCTTCCGGTATACACGCCGGTCGGGACCGTCGTGCCGCTGGGTTCGCTGGCCAGCATTACCGAGACGGTGGACACCGCCCAGGTAAGACGAGTCAACGGGCGCCGCACGGTCACGCTGAATATTATCCCGCCAAGGTCGGTACCCCTGGAGACTGGCGTGGCGATTGTTCGTCAGGATGTGGTGGGTGGCCTGATGGCGGCAGGGGAGGTGCCCGCCGGGGTGACGCTGGCAATTTCCGGTGCCGCGGACCAGTTGGACGCCACGCGTGCCTCACTGCTGGGCAACTACCTGGTGGCGCTGCTGATTGTGTACCTGCTGCTGGTGGCGATCTTCAGTCACTGGGGCTATCCCCTGTTGATCATGACCTCTATTCCGCTGGGCATCGCGGGCGGCATGGTTGGCCTGTGGTTGCTGAATGCAGTGGGGGGCTGGCTGCCACTGTTCGGTCTGGCGGAGATTGTGCAGCCCTTTGACATGATTTCCATGCTGGGCTTCCTGATCCTCATGGGTACAGTGGTGAACAACCCCATTCTTATCGTGGATCGGGCGGTGGCCAATGTGAGCGCCGCCGGTATGGAGGTGGTAGCGGCCGTGCAGGAGGCAGTGGACGCGCGTCTGCGGCCTATTGCCATGTCTACGATTACCACCCTGAGTGGCCTGGCGCCGCTGGTCTTGTTGCCGGGAGCAGGCACGGAACTGTATCGCGGCGTGGGCGTCATCGTCATGTTTGGCATTCTGGGCTCCGCAGCTGTTACCCTGACGCTGCTGCCAGCCCTGACAGTGATTGTGCTGCAGTGGCAGCAGCGCCGTCGCGCTCTGCCAGCAGGTGTCGAATGATATGAAATCCGCACTGGACAACGATTACCGTTCCTCGCTGTGGCAGCTGCCACCCAGGCTGTACACGGCAGAGGGTGCTGCGCGCCGTGTCGGTGTTGAGCTGGAGTTCTCCGGCATTCGCCTGGCGCAGATTGCGGACCTGATTCGCGAGCAGCTCGGCGGCGAACTGGACACGGTTTCCCCGTATGAAAGCCTGGTCAGGAACACTGAGCTCGGTGACTTCAAGGTCGAGCTCGATTCGGCGTGGCTCAAGCGCCGCGGTCGCGAACGGGCTGATGTTGCGCCGGATGAGCTCGCCATGCTGGGCGAGAACATGCTCAAACTGGCCGCGGAACAGCTGGTTCCGTTTGAGGTGGTCAGTCCACCCATCGCCATGTCCGAACTGTGGCGCCTGGGTGCCCTGCTGCAGATGCTGCAACGCAGCGGTGCACGGGGCACCGCCGATGCGCCGCATTATGCCTTCGGATTGCACCTCAACCCTGAATTACCCGGGCTGGATGCGGCTACCATTCTCGCCTATCTGCGCGCTTTCTGTTGCCTGTCGGATTGGCTCCGGATGCGCAGCAAGGTGAACCTCAGCCGGCGTATCACCCCGTATATTGATCCCTACGAGAAATCCTATGTCAGCCGGCTGCTCGATCCGGAGTATGCACCGGATGAGCAGCAGCTGATGTCGGACTATCTGGCCGCCAACCCCACGCGCAACCGGGCGCTGGACATGCTGCCACTGTTTTCTCACCTCGATAAGCAGCGCGTCCGCGAAGCGATCCCGGACGACCGTGTGGTCTCACGCCCGACGCTGCATTACCGGCTGCCGAACTGTGAGATCGATGATCCTAACTGGTCGCTGGCCAGGCCCTGGCGCGACTGGCTGCAGGTTGATGCGCTGGCCTGCGATGCTGTGCGGCTGGAGGCGGCGATGAGCCGCTACCGCGAGCATCTGGGGGGATTCAGCGGCGGACTGTTTGGGGATTGGGCTCAGGCCAGCGCGGAATTTCTCCTGCCTGAGCTGTGCTAGGTGGCGTTTGTTCCCTTGCGCCGGTGAACACCGGGCCTTCTGGTGCTAAACTGGCGCGCATAACTTTCAGGAGAACGCCTTCCCATGAGTGCAGCTGACGCAGAAAACCACCAACAGTGCATGGAACGATTCATCGCACTGGCCAATACCATGAAGAACGAAGGGGTGCCTACGCGGGTGGTTTCCGCGGCATTGATGACCGCGTCCGGGGTGTATGCCACCTATTCAGTGGCGGGCAATTCCGGCGGTTTGCATGCATCAGGCGTGGAAAAAGTCGCTGCCGCCTATAAGCAGAATCTGGAAAATATCCAGCGCCTGAAGCGCGCGGAGTCCGGCGAGGGGCAGGGCGAAGGCTGAAACCCTCGCCGACGCATCACAGGTCGGCGCGGATCTCGCGAATCTGTTCCATAAAGTAGCCCGGTGCCAGCATGGGTTTCAGTTCCTCCGCCGTGACAGGCCGGCTGAACAGGTAGCCCTGGATGACGTTTGCACCCTGGGTGGTGAGGAAGTTGAACTGCTCGCTGGTTTCCACGCCCTCCGCAACGAGGTCCAGGTTCATTGACTGGCCCATCGCGATGATGGCGCGTACCAGGCTAGCATCGTTCTCACTCTTGTCGAAATCGATAACGAAACTGCGGTCTATCTTCAACTCGTCCAGCGGGAAGCGGCTCAGGTAGCTTAGCGACGAATAGCCGGTGCCAAAGTCGTCGATTGACAGGCGCAGGCCCATGGCTTTGAGTTCGCGCAGCGCGCGGACCGTGGTTTCGCTGTCCTCTACCAGAATGCTTTCGGTCAGCTCCAGTTCCAGTGAGGAGGCCGGCAGGCCACTGGTCTGCAGCGCTTCGCGCACCATCGGGCAGAAATTACGGGTGAACTGCAGTGCCGATACGTTGACGGCGATCTTGGGCAGCGCGTAGCCCTGCTGCCGCAGATCGACCAGCTCGCGACAGGCCTGGCGGATGCCCCAGCTGCCGAGCTCGCCAATCAGGCCGATTTCCTCGGCCACAGGCACAAAGCGGAAAGGGGGAATCATGCCCTGCTCGGGGTGCTGCCAACGAATCAGCGCTTCCACGCCGATCACTGTCCCGGTGCGCGTGTCCACCTGCGGCTGGTAATGGAACAGCAGTTCGTTGCGTTCCAGCGCCTTGCGTAGGTCGGTCTCCAGGCGCAGGCGCTCCACACCGGCAGCGTCCATGTCCGGGGTGTAGAACATATACGTATTCTTGCCCTGGGATTTGGCGTGGAACATCGCGGTGTCAGCGGCCTTCAACAGTCCCTCAAGGTCGCTGGCATGATCCGGCGCCATAGCGATACCGATGGAGGGGGTAATCACCAGCTCGTGGTCACCGATTGATACCGGCTGCAGCAGCGTATCCAGCAGCCGCTGCGCCACGGTGCGCACCGCCCGTTCGTCTTCCACCTGATTCAGTACCACGGTGAATTCATCGCCACCCAGTCGCGACACATCAATACGCGACTCCGAATCGACGAAGTGGGCCACGACATCACTTTCGCGCACACAGGCGGCGAGACGCCGTGCAACCTCTTTCAGCAGTGCATCACCGGCGCTGTGCCCGAGAGAATCGTTGACACGCTTGAAGTTGTCCAAGTCAAGAAACAACAGTGCGAGCTTCTCGTTGTTGCGCTTGCTGAGACGCAATAACAGGTCCAGCTGTTCGGTGAAGAGCCGTCGGTTGGGCAGCGAGGTGAGGCTGTCGAAATAGGCCATCTGCCGCAACCTGTCCTTGGTCTCGGTGACCTGCCGCACAGCCTGGTTCAGTTCCTGGTTGCGCTGGGAGAGCTGGGCCGTGCGCTCTTCCACCTTCATGCTCAGCAGCTGGTGGTCAACGCCAATCTGGGTCTTGTAATTGTGCAGGCCACCGATGATGGCGTTCAGGACATTGGCGATTTCCTTGACCTCGCCTTCTCCGTCTATGGTGAGGGGTTCGCCGACGTTGCCTGCGGTAATATCGTCGGCCATCCGCGCCAGCCTCGCCAGCGGCCCGGTCAGCTTGCGGGTGTAGCGGGTGACGATGAAGCTGCCGACCAGCAGCAGCCCCAGGGCGATGCCTGCCAGTGTGCCAAGGGTAGGGAGCAACAGAACCAGCAGCATGCTGCGGCTGACGCCGACATGCACATAGCCGGCGACGAACTGGCTGCCGGTGGGCTGTGCCAGTGACTCGCCGAAGTCGCGGCGGGTCAGGTCCTCCCGCAGCGGATTTAGTCCGGACAGAATGGGGATGGAGGCATTCAACACCAGCTCACCTCCCGTCAGGCTGGCCATCAGCCCCGCCGCTTCCGGAGGCGGCAGACCCTCCTGCGGAGACAGGCCGGTTTCGGCATTGGCCGCCCCGCCGCGCAATACGTTCAGCGGCGGCAGTTTGCCCTCAATCTCCTCAATGCGTGACTGCTCCACGACTTCAATGCCATCCACGGTGTCGATGCGCACATAGGTGATTGCAGGCGACAAGGTCTGCAGTCGTTCCAGGAAGTCATGCAGTGTGCGCCGTTCGCGCAGCTGCAGGTCGGCAGCCAGCGCTGTTTCCCGGGTGATTTCAGTGGTCAGCTCGCTGACCAGCCCATCGCGCAACACGAAGTATTCCCTGATGCCGCTGCTGATGAGGATGAGCAAGGCCATGACACTGGCGGTGCTGACCACCATCAGGTTGATTCTGCCTGCGACGGTCAATGGATCGCCCTCGTGTGGCTGCCGTTGCTGGCCTGTGGCGAGATGTAGACCTCGGACAGGGGTACCGGCAGCCCCTGGGGGTTGATGACCCGGGCATGGCGTCGGTCCAGCAGGCGCGGCTCCGGCACGCCGCAGGAGTGGGCGATGATTTCCACCTCGTGCATCAGGTTGGTGGCGTAACTCGCCACTCGCACTGCCTTGTCTGTAGGGTCGAGTCCGCGCTGCAGTTCGGGGTCGTGGGTGGTGACGCCGGTAGGACAGGTGTTCTTATTGCACTGCAGTGCCTGTATGCAGCCCAGCGCGAACATGAAACCGCGCGCAGAATTGACGCAGTCGGCGCCCATGCACAGGGCTGCGGCGACGCCGGAAGGGTTGATCATCTTGCCGGAACAGATTACCCGGATACGTTCGCGCAGTCCGTATTCCAGGAGCTTGTCGACCACCAGCGGCAGGCTGCTGCGCAATGGCAGCCCCATCAGGTCGATCAGGCTCTGCGGTGCCGCGCCGGTGCCGCCATCGGCACTGTCGATGGTCACAAAATCCGGCGCGTGGTCCAGGCCCAGTTCATTGATGCGCTGGCAGAACTCGTCCAGCCAGCCGCTTTCTCCCAGTGCGAACTTGATGCCGGTAGGTTTGCCGGTGACTTCGCGCACGTGGCGGATCATGCCCAGCAGGTCGTCGATGGTGCGTACCTCGGGGTGCCGATTGGGGCTGATGGAATCCTGCGCTTCGGGAATGCCCCTCGTCGTGGCAATGAGCTGAGTGACCTTTGCTCCGGGGAGGATGCCACCCTTGCCCGGTTTGGCACCCTGGGAAAGCTTGATTTCAAACATGCGCACCTGTTCGTGGCTGGCGATCTCCCGGAGCCGGTCGTCACTGAGCCTGCCTTCCGCGTCGCGCACGCCGTATTTGGCGGTACCGATCTGGAAGACAATGTCGCAGCCACCCTCATAGTGGAAGGGTGAGATGCCGCCTTCCCCGGTGTTCAACCAGATACCGGCCCTGGCCGCGCCCCGGGACAGGGCGCGCACCGCAGGCTCTGATATGGCGCCGAAACTCATCGCCGATATGTTGAAAAAGGACAGGGTGCTGTAGGGGGTGCGCGCATAGCCCTGACCAAAGCTGATGGCCGTTCGCGCGGGTATTTCTTCATCCAGCGGCGGAATCAGTGCATTGAGGAAAATAACGTCCCCGGGTTGATTCAGCGGCAGGGTGGAACCAAATGCGACGGTGGAGTCGAGGTTCTTGGCCGCGCGATACACCCAGGAGCGCTGTGCGCGATTGAACGGCAGCTCTTCCCGATCCTGGGAGAAAAAGTACTGGCGAAAAAAGCCGCCGATGAATTCGAAGAAGTAGCGGAACCGGCCGAGCACCGGGTAATTGCGACGAATACTGTGCGTGGTCTGGCGCACGTCCACGATGTACATCCAGCACACCGCCACGATCAGACACAGCACCGCCAGCGCGAAAAGAAAAGTGAAGGCGTCGAGAAAACCAGCGGTGAAGTGTTTCAGGGTTTCCATGCATTGCCCTTTTGCTGTGCAGGGGTAAAGGTACGTTATTTGCCCGGTGCGGAGCAATGGCCTTTATGGCTCCAGGCGATCTGGCGAGCACGCAGCGCAGCGGCCGCGCGCTGGGCTTCATGCAGGGGCGGGCGAGCAGCTGGCATGGCCCCTGTGCGCACCACGGTGTTCAGGTCCGTCAGGTAGCCTTGCGCAACGAGCTTCTCCAGCCCCGTCTGCAATCGGTTCGCCCTGCGCGGTTGCAGGCTGAGCACGCCCACCGCGGCGCCACTGCTGAGCGCTTCATAGAGCATTGCCGCGCTGTCCGCCGTTACCCAGGCTATGCCGCGTTCGTGGTAGTGGGCCTCAAGGCCGCCATGCGTGGTCTCTGTGGCGGCGAGCACGCGACAGTGCTCGTCCTCCACAGCACCCAGGGCGCGGACGAAGTCCTCCGGCGTGCGGCGCGATGTGGCCAGCAGCCATTCCACCCCGGGCAGTGCGTCGCGCAGGCGCCGTATCTGTTGCAGGACATCCCGGCTATCCCAGTGAAAGTGACGCGATGGGCCGCCGACCAGTATCAGTCCGCGGTGCGGATCGCCCTGCCCGGCCGGCTGCAGGGGGTTGACCGGGCCTCGTGTAACGATCGTGCGAGCCGAGGCCTGCAGGCCATCGTGTTCCGGCACGATGCTGGCATCAAACAGCGGGCGCAGGGGGCCCGGGTTCATCAGGGCGACCAGCTTGCCGCCATGGCGCCAGCGCGCGCGCAGGCCTGCCCAGTGGGTGCGCCTGCCACACACCAGTATCAGCTCTGGCGCGGGCAGGCCGCGCGCGGAAGCCGTGTAGGGCAACCAGTAAACCTCGGCGCTCTGCTGTATCTGTAGCGCCTGCGCCAGCCCTTTCAACTGCTGCCGATGACCAGCAAGGTTGTCGTGTATACACCAGACAACGCGCGGCCAGCCACGTGCGCTCTCGCGCTGTGTCACTGTCTGTCGCGGTCTTTGTCCGTCGGTCCTGAACATGAATCGATGAGGCCTGGGTTGGTGGTCGCTACACGCTTGTAGCCCCAGATTAGCGCCGCTATCGCTGCTTGTGGACGGCAAATGGCAAAAAAGTGCAAAAAACATGCTCCACAGCGGGTTTTCCTCAACGCAGACGATTGCCCCAGTGGCGGCAGCGCAGTGCGTTGAAGCGATTCTTGAGGTCGCTGCGCTGCCGTTTCCACCGGTCCATCTGGCCCGCCGATGCCCCGTGTTTGCGCCGGTCGTCGAGACGCTCGATTTTCTGCTGCAGTGTGCGGCAGGTTTGCAGGCTGGCACCCGGTTCCTGGGCGCCGGCAATGGCATGCGGCAACAGCAAGGCCAGGGCGCACAGCAGCGTACGTGGGCCTGTGGCCAGCCCGGGTAGATGATGGGATATTGGCACGGTTGAACCCTCCCTGGTGGTCGTGTTGCCTGCAGTGTAGATGCCAGTGCCTGCTGGCGACGGATATCGGTCGTGTTTGATTGAAATCCGTCGCATTGCAGGTGGCGGCGCGGTGATAAGGGTCTGGCGAACTGCTATAGTCACGGCGGTGAATTGCGTGGGTCATGCAGTTGTGTGGCAGGAGCGACGATGGTGCTGAAAACGGTTTCAAGGAGCCTGGCGAATCGAGTCCGCCCGGTGCAGGCGCTGTTGTCCGTGCGCCGGCTTATCGCCAATCCGGATGCAACAGAGGAGGTGTTTCGGGTTATAGAGGCACTCAAGGGAGACAGCATTGCCCAGGCGGTGGCGCGCCTGCGGCAGACCCCCGAAGGCCGTGACCTGCTCCTATCCCGGCCGCAGATTCTGCCCCTGCTCTGTGATCGTGCAAGGCTGCGCGGCCTGCCTGAGGGCACGGTGGGGCGCAGCTATGTCGACCTCATGGAGCGCCAGGGCATCACCGCAGAGGGTCTGGTCGCAGCCAGCGCTTCCACACAGCGGCATGCCGGGCTCACCGAGGATGAACAGTGGCTCGCCGACCGCCTGCGCGATATCCACGACCTCCAGCACGTACTTACGGGATACGGCCCCGATCCGCTGGGTGAGTTGTGCCTGTTATCCTTCATGACGACACAAACCTACAATCGGGGCATCGCCTTCATTGTCTTCATGGCGCGCCACAGCGCACGCAAGCGCTTTCCTGGTGTGGATCTGGATGCCTGTGTCGAGGAGGGCGCCGCGCTGGGCCGGTCATCGCAGTGGCTGCCAGCGCTGCGGCTCGAGGACGTTCTGGCGGATCCGCTGCCGGAGGTCAGGGCCCGGTTGGGTATGCCGGTGCCACTGCGGTACCTGGAGACCCTCGCAGGCTTCAGGGAAGCAGGCCGCCGGCAGCCCGTCGCAACCGTGCGGGCCTAGCGCGCGATGGCCGAGATGTGTTCGTCGACCACGAACATGCGCGTGCATGATCGGTCCAGGAAGTGCTCTTCGTCCTCGGCGATTCTGCGGGCGATTTCGGGGTTGGCGCAGCGTTCCATGGCGGCGTCGTACGCGGCGCGGTCAGCAAACCACAATTCAGTGATCACATCGTAGTCGCGCGCTGCAGCTCCGGCGTTCAGGAAGGCTCCTTCATCGCGAATGAAGTTGCGGCGGTAGCCGCACACTTCCGGCAGCAGCGCGCAGATCAGCGGTGCATGCTGCGTTTCATAGTAGTCGATGAACTGTTCCCGGGTCAGCCCGGGCTTGCACTTCAAAAGTGCCATGGACTTGTACATCAATCCTGCTCTCCCCTCGCGGTAATCGCATCGAGCGGGCCGGGTTTACCTTGACCCTCGCTCGATCCACTCATTAAAATTTACCGTAGTATAAAAATCAAATCCTGCATAGGCATGGAACCATGAGAACCCTGTTTGAGGCGCTTCGCGCATGATACGCACGCATCACTGGCCCTGGCTGCAGCTGGTGGTTGCCTTTCTGATCCAGGCCACCGGTGCCGGCGCGCTCAGCTATTCCTACAGTGTGATCGCGGTGCCGCTGGCCGAGACCTTCGACGCCAGCCGTATGGCGCTGATGCTGGGTCTCACCTGCATGACGCTGGGGGCCGGCGTTGTGTCGCCCATGGCCGGTATTGCCATCGATCGGCTGTCGCTGCGGCTCATCATGGTCTTCGCCATTCTGATGACCTCGCTGGGTTTCGTCGCGCTGTCTGTCACCACCGCCATGTGGCAGGTGCCGGCAATCTACGGTTTGGTATTCTGTTTCGGCTATGTGCTGCTGGGGCCGCTGTCCGCGTCCACCCTGCTGGCACGCTGGTTTACCCGCAAACGGGGCCTCGCCCTGGGTATTGCCGGGGCGGGGACGTCTTTCGGGGGGTTCCTGTTTCCGCCACTGATCAGCTGGCTGACTGATCTGCTGGGCTGGCGTGTTGCGCTGCAGGTTTTTGCTGCTGTGATTGCACTGATTGCCATCCCCGTGGCCCTTATGGCGGCCGATCGTCCGGCGCTAAAAGGCTATACGCCGCCGCTGCCGGAGGGCGATGCTGACCACGAGGCACACACCGGTGCGCGCTTCAACTCCACGGACACGATTATTCGGCACCGTGCGTTCTGGGTGATCGCGATATCGGTGGGCTTCATGTTTGCCGCCTTCACGGCTACGGTGGGCAGCCTGACGCCGTTTGTCCTGGATACTGGCGCCACGCGCGAGCAGGGGGCCATGCTGATCGCCAATCTGGCGTTGGCGGCGGTGCCCGGGACACTGTTGTTTGGGTGGTGTGCCGACCGTTTTGATGTGCGGCTCGCGCTCGCCGCCATCATGCTGTTAATGATGCTGGGGCTCGCGCTGTTCTGGGGCACACCGGATATGCCAAGGCTGTTCGCGGGCAGCCTGATTCTGGGGCTGGGTGGCGGTGGCATGTTGCCGGTGTGGAGCTCATTGCTCGCCCAGATCTACGGTGTGCTGAACTATGGCAGGGTTATGGGTCTGATGTCGCCGGTGCTGCTCCCCTTCAATCTGCTGACACCGCCGCTCGCGGGCTGGATCCGTGATGTCACCGGGTCCTACGACATGGCTTTTGTGGCGTTTGTCCTGTTGCTGTTGCTGGCAGTGGTGATGATCCCGTTGATTGAGCGCAGCGGCCCGGGTTCGCGTCCCGTCGACGGGGAGGCCGTCAAGGGCTGAAGGCCACCTTGATCGCACCCTGCTTGCGGTCGGCGGCAATCGCAAATGCCTCGGCGGCGGCCTCCAGAGGCAGCCTGTGGGTAATCAGGGTAGGGGCGATCAACGGATTTTCCGCGAGGATGGCGGCAGCGATATCCACGTCACGTACAAGCCCCTGTCGCGCCTGCGCCATGGAGGTCACTGTGCGCAGCTCCTTCATCATCATCTGCATTGCCGGCAGGGTTAACCCACCCCAGTAGGAGGCCAGCATGAGTATGGTGGCGCCGGGGCGGCAGAGATCGGCGGCCTGCGCCATCGCGGAGTCCGTTCCCGCGCAGTCAATCACCAGGTCGTAGTCGTCTGTGGCGCCCTCCAGCGTCGCGCCGAGAATTTCGCCGGCGCGCTGTTGCGCGGGATGGCGTGCGAACAGGTGCACCCGGGGACTGACCTGGCGCGCGACCACCACGGCGCACTGGCCGATGGTGCCCCCGCCGATCACCGCGACTTTGTGCCTGTGACTGATGCCCGCCATGGCGATACCCCTCACGGCCACCGACAGCGGTTCGACCAGACAGGCATCTTCCACGGCGATGCCACCCGGCAGGGGCACCAGGCAGTGTTTGGGTACGATGATCTCTTCGCTCATACCGCCGTCACGGCCCACCCCGAGCACCGCATCATTGCCGCGCACACAGAGGTTGTAGTCACCCCGCACACAGCGCTCGCAGTGACCGCAGTAGACGGTCGGTTCGATGGCCACCCAGCGCCCGTCGGGCGTGATACCTGATATCTCATGGCCGAGGGTGAACGGCACGGGAAACCCGCCCTGCCAGAAGTGCAGGTCGCTGCCGCAGATCCCGGCCGCGGCCACCTTCACCCGCACGCCTGCACCGCTGGGTGCCGGCACGTCGTGTACGTGTATTTCATGGTTGTGGCAGCGTACTGCTTTCATTCAACACCTGTCTGGCAATCGGTGGACACCGTCATGCCGTTGCGGTTTCCCGGTCGTGGGCTGTGGTCGGCACGATGTTGGCGTTGATGGCATCGACGACCTGCTGGGCGTTGCGGATGGCCCCCTCGATGTAGCCCACGCCGGTGCAGTCGCCGGCTTCATGGACCTCAAACCCTGCGCCGCGCAACCGGTCTGCAACGCTGGTATCCCCGGTGGCGCCCTTGGCAACGATCACCTGCTGTGCCACGACTCGCTGTGCATCACCGGCCGCGTCCCGGAAGGTGACGGCTTCAGCTTCGATGCGGATGTCGGCTGCGGAGGGCTGCAGTGCGACACCGTGCTCCCGCAGCTCTGCCAGCAGGCGCATGCGGCGCACAATGGGCAGCCCGGCGCCAAAGCGCGGCGCTTCATCGACCACGGTGACCACGCGCCCGCGCTCGGCAAGGAACTCGGCCAGCTCGACGCCTACCAGTTCGCCACCGATGATCACGATGTGCTTGCCCAGCGGCATCCAGGCATGGGTCAGTTTGCGCACCAGATTGAGATTGGCGCTGAGGCCGGTAGCCGCACCGATACGCGTTGCCAGTCGGGTCAGCGGGCTGGTGCGTGCCGTGAGTCGCTCGGAGCTTTCGCCCAGGATCAGCTTGCGCATGTCGTCGCCGCTGAATACGTGGTGCTGATCGTTGCCGGGGATGTCCGGAAGGTCACGTTTGGCACCCGTTGCCACGATAACGGCGTCAGCACCCAGCGACTGCAGCAGCGCCGGCGTGGCCTCGGTATTCAGGCGCAGGTCGATATCCGCCTTGCCGACCTCTCTGCGCAGCCAGTTCAGGAAGCGCTGATTCGGTTCATAGGCCAGGGACGCGAACTGCAGCGTACCGCCCAACCGCGGCCCGCGTTCCAGCAGCGTGACTCTGTGCTGGTCAGCAGCGAGCAGGCGCGCCGCCTCCATGCCGGCGGGCCCGCCTCCTACCACAACAATATGGCGCGGCGTGCTGGACTGCGGGCGCGCGATGCGCAGGTGCTCGACGCCGACCTCGGCGTTGACGGCACAGCGCGTGGCGTCGCCGGTGTAGATGGCGCTGGCGCAGGTAATACAGTAGACGCAGGGGCGAATCGATGCCGTGTCGCCGGTGGCGAGCTTATTCGGCAGTTGGGGATCGGCCAGCAGTTTGCGCCCCAGGCCAAGAAAATCGAAGCTGCCTTTTTGCAGCTCTGCTTCGCCGACATCCAGCTCGATGCGTCCCGAGGTAATCAGGGGTACTTTCACCACCTGGCGGATGGCGACGGTTGCCGGCAAGTTGGCACCGGGCACCTGGGGTATGTTGGATTCTGAGTGCATCTTGCCATACGCCGTCTCGTGGTAGGCGCTGACCGTAATGGCGTCGACGCCGGCGTCTTCGACCAGCTGCGCGGTTCGCTTGGCATCCTCCAGGGTGATGCCACCTTGCTTGCCCACTTCCCGCGAATCGAGTTTTACCCACAGCGCAAAGTCGTTGCCGACTTCGGCGCGAATGGCGTGGATCACTTCCAGCAGCAGGCGGGCGCGGTTCTCTACGCTGCCGCCGTAGGCATCCGTGCGCGTATTGGTTTTCGGTGAGATGAAGGAGGAAAGGATGTAGCCATGTCCGCCGTGGATCTCAATGCCGTCGAACCCCGCCTGCTTCGCGCGCCGCGCTCCCTCAGCGAACTGCTGCACAAGCTGTTGAATATCCGCCAGGTCCAGCACTTTGACCTGCGGTGGTCCCTTCATGCCGGCGGACAGTTTTGCCAGTTCCTCGGGCAGGAAGTAACTCATGAAGTCGGCATCCTTGACCGGGCTGGGAACCGCGGGCGCCCACAGCGGGTGACCGTCCCGTGCACTGTCTCCAGCCACCAGGCCACCGTGGTGAAGTTGCACGGCAGCCCGCGCACCGTGGCGCTGTACTGCCCTGGCGAGTTTTTCGAGGCCCGGCAGGAAGCGATCCTCGGATATGCCCACCTGCCAGCGCTGCACGCGACCCACGGGCAGGGCGACACCCGTCGCGCCGGTTATGACCATGCCGACACCGCCCCGCGCCTGCGCTTCGTGATACGCGATCAGCCGGTCGCCGGCGCTGCCATCACTCTCGGCAAAGTTCACCCCCATGGCGGTGACGATCATGCGATTTTTCAGTTCGAGGCTGCCAATCCGGCCGGGTGACAGGAGTGTGCGGTAGTGCGATGCGCTCATCGGCGTGTCTCCGTGCGTCGCTGACGTTCAGCCAGTCCGTTGCCAGCGCAGAGCGGGGGCATAGCCCTGGGCGTTGGCCTCGGCGCTCAGCGTCAGCTGGTGATGATCGAGCTGGTAGGCTCGTGGAAATACGGCCCCGGCCCAGCTCAGCACGGATGCACCCTGCACGAAGTGCGTGACTTCGTTGCGTTGCTCATCGACCTCATAGCGACCGAAGTAGCTGGAATAGCAGCCGTAGGATAGCGCCAGGTCCGGCGTGATGCCGGCGGGCAGGCTGTCCGCTGGCGGCGGCTCTGCGCCGGGTTGCATGAGGTGTACCGACAGCTCCCCCGCGCCGCCGTAGACCAGCAGCCCACGCGGGGACTCACCCATCGGGTAGAGAACGGACCCATCCGCGGTCGTCAGGGTGTAGGACACCAACTCCCAGCATCCGACCAGTGCCTGTGCGTCCCTCATGCTGTCTATGAACCTCTGGCGCGCGTATCAACCCGGCACCAGCATACCCTATTAGGTGATCACCACCGTGATTCCCCCGTATCGGACCGCATTCATCGTCGCTCGGGTACCAGTTATTTGTACTCCGCAGCTGTGCCGGCGGTGTGGTTGAAAATTAGTAGTGGCGCTGGTGCCTCGCACGGGAGTACAGTCGAAATATTAATAAGCATAATTTTAATTCCCCGGAGGTTCGGCCCATGCGTCATTTCTCGTCCCTGTCCCTGCTCGCTTCATCGATCGCGCTGATTGTCAGCGGCAACGCCATCGCGCAGGAAAACCAGCGCAACGTTGCATTGGAGGAGATCATCGTCACGGCGCAAAAGCGTGAGCAGAACCTGCAGAGCGTGCCCATCGCGGTCACCGCACTCAACGCGCAGACGCTGAACATGTTCCGCGTCACCAATACGGAAGACCTCAGCAACCTGGCGCCCAACCTGAACATCCAGAACCAGGGGCGCGGCACCATCCCCCAGATCAACATTCGCGGCGTGTCCTCGGGCGTTTCGGCGGCTGAAGTGGACCCAAAGATTGCGACCTACCTCGATGGTGTATACATCGGGCGCACGATCGGCTCGATTTTTGATATGGCCGATATCGAGCGCGTGGAGGTGCTGCGTGGCCCGCAGGGCACCCTGTTCGGTCGGAACGCCACGGGTGGCGCCATCAGCATCACCACATCAGCGCCGACAGGGGAGTTCGGGCTGTCCCAGGATGTGTCCGTGGGCAACCTCAATGCGCAGCGCTTCCGTACCATCCTCAATCTGCCTTCGGTCGGCCCCCTGAGCGTGAAGCTCAGCTACCTGTACGACAGCAACGATGGCTACTCGGACAACCTGATCGCTGGCCGCACACTGGATCTGCGCTTGCGCAACCCGGAGATGGGCGTACTCACCTACGCGGAGGATCTCGGCAGCAAGAATGTTGAAGCCTTCATGCTGGCGGCCAATCTGGACTTCGACACTATCAACGTGGATTACCGCTTTGATTACACGGACAGCCTGACCGTCGGCGCACCGGTACAGCAGGTCGGGATCATTGGCGCGACTGCGCCGCTGGTTGGCGCCATCAACCAGTTCCAGCCGCTGTATGGCGGCATCACCAACCTGAGCACCACGCCGCTGAAGGACGTCGCGGCTGCCACCAGCGAAGAGCCTCTGCTCATTCAGGGGCACAACGTCACCGTGAGCTGGGAAATCAATGACAACCTGAGCCTGAAGAGCATCACTGCGTTCCGCCAGATGGACCAGCGCCCGGCAATCTACGACCTCGGGGCCACCGGTGGCTGGAAGTTCACCGCCGCGCAACTGGGTGCCCTGCTGCAGGGTGATGTGGGTGGAATTCTCGGTAATCCTCCCGGGCCCAACGATTTCCTGTTTACCCTGTTGACCGCCCGCGCGCTGGAGCAGGAGCAGTTCAGCGAGGAACTGCAGCTGACCTGGAGCACGGACAACTACACCCTGGTTGGCGGCGTGTTCTATTTCCAGGAGGAGGCAGAGGCGCGTAACGTGCTGGGTGTGTTGCAGCCCGTGGCGAATGGCGTGGTGATTCCCACGCCCTTTGATGCGATCTTCGGCAGCGGTGTCAACTCCACCGACACCGATAACAGCTCCTGGGCCGTGTTTGCCGAGGGCACCTTCCACGCGACGGAGAAGCTCGACGTGACCGTGGGCATCCGCCGCACAGAAGATGATCGGGAAATCGAGCTGATCGACATCAGTGCAACCTCCGGCGGCGGTAGCCTGGACGAGGGCCTGTATAAACTCAGCTACGGTGAAACCAACTACAACGTGGTGCTCAGCTACAACTGGGCTGATGATGTGATGTCCTACGCCAAGGTGAGCACCGGCTTCGTCGCCGGCGGTATTCTCAATGGCATATCCTATGACCCCGAATCCATCACCAACTACGAACTGGGCCTGAAGTCACAGTTCCTGGATAACCGCCTGCGCCTGAATGCGGCGGCTTTCTTCATGGACTACGAAGACCTGCAGGTGCAACTGTTTGAAGATGGCAAGCAGAGCTTTGAGAACGCCGGTAACGTGGAGGTGACCGGTCTCGAGATTGAAATGGACGCCATTCTCGGCGAAGGCCTGACGCTCAGCACAACCCTTGGCACCTACGATTACGAGTACAAGGAATACATCCGCAATGGCGTGAACGTGGCGGACGATGTGCGTCCGATTCGCGCGCCGGATTTCAACACCCGTATCTCGCTGCAGTATGACTTCGGCCAGAAAATGCTCGGCGGCGCGCCCTTTATGCGTCTGGACAGCCGCTACCTCGCAGAGGGCGAGAACACGGCCTTCGCCAGCGGTTTCCCGGAAGCCGATCGCCTGTCCCAGCGTGAAGCCTACTGGCTGATCAATGCGCGCGCCGGGGTGATGGAAATTCCCATGGGCTCTGCCGTCAGCAGTGTGTCGTTCTGGGTCAAGAACCTGTTGGACGAGGATGAAATCAACGTCTTCGGCAATGAGGTGATCAACATGACGGCCCAGTACAGTCTGCCGCGTACCTACGGCATCGACTTCAATATCACCTTCTAGTTTGCTGGAGCGCAGTGGTGTCGGTCGTTCTGGACAGGCTTGCCGCTAAAGCCATAATCGTCGTCGGCGCGGGCACCGGGATCGGTGCCGCGACCGTGCGCCAGCTGGCGGCTGAGGGTGCGCGCGTGTGTGTCGCGGATATCAACCTCGATGCCGCCGAGTCGGTGGCCGCTGCGGTCACTGCTGCGGGCGGAGCGGCGTTCGCTGTTCACATCGATATTGCAGATGAAACAGCGGTCGATGCGGCGGTCGCGACAGCCTGCACCAGGCTGGGTCGATTGGACGGCGCCCATATCAACGCGGCGGACTTACGCGTGATCTTTGAGGACAGCGACGTGTTGGCAGAAGATCTCGCTGTGTTCGACCGCACCCTGCAGGTCAATCTGCGTGGGCACGTATTGTGTACGCGAGCCGTGCTGCCGCATCTGTTGCGCGGCGGTGGCGGTGCCATCGTCTACACCAGTTCTGGTGCAGCGGATGCGGGCGACAGCGAACGGCCGGCGTACGCCATGGCCAAAAGCGGCCTCAATGCGCTCATGCGGCATGTGGCGTCGCGCTGGGGGCGAGAGGGCATCACGGCCAACTGCGTCGCCCCCGGCTTTGTTTTCACCCCCGAGATGGAGGCCAGCGGCAACGTGCCGCAGGCCATGCTCGACGCGATCCTCGCACACACGCCGACAACGCGACTGGGTAAGGCCGAGGATATCGCCGGTCTGGTAGCACACCTGCTGTCTGATCAGGGGCGCTGGATCAACGGTCAGGTGTACAACATCAATGGCGGCGCACTGATGCGCTAACGCGCATCTACGCGACGGTCTGTGGCCCGCGCACCAGACGGCCGGGCAGGGCACCTGTTGGGTGGCCATTGCGCTGCACCACCTGACCGTGCACCAGGGTGGCGGTGTATCCAGCGGCGCTCTGGTCCACTCTGCGACCATTGGCCGGCAGGTCATACTCGACCCGCGGTGGAAGCAGGGTAAGCGCATCAAAATCAATGATGTTGATATCTGCGCGATAGCCGACGCGTAACAACCCCCGGTCTTCGAGGCCCACCGCGGCTGCCGTGTCGTGGGTGAGGCCGCGGATGATTTCCGGAATCGGCAGGCGCTGGCCTCTCTGGCGGTCTCTCGCCCAGTACGTCAGCAGGTGAGTCGGCAGGCTGGCGTCACAGAGGAAGCCCAGGTGCGCGCCGCCATCGCCCAGACCGTAGAGGCTGTGTGGGTGGCGCAGCATGGAGAGCGCCGCGTTCAGCGTGCCATCGGCAAAGTTCACCACCGGCAGCATCAGGACGGCCTGGCCACCTTGCTCGAGCATCAGGTCATAGGCACAGGCGGCCGGGCTTAATCCAAGGCGCTTTGCAATGGCGCTGACTTTTTGTGTGGCGTCGGGTTCGTAGTTGGGCTGTTCGCCCAGCGGGTACATGAGATCCCAACAGCGCAGCAACATTTCGCCAGGAAAATTCGAGGGTTCTGGTGTTTCCGCGATAATTTTTTCGCGTGTGGCGGCCTCCAGCAGCCGCGCACGGCGCTCATCGGGCGACAACGCCAGCAGTGCCTTGAAGGTCGGGGTGTAGCTGAAGGGATTGAAGCTGGTTTCAAAGCCCATCAGGATGCCCACGGGCCTACCGCTGACTTGAGCTTTTACCTGCAGGCCGTCGCGCTGACAGGTCTCAATCCAGTCCAGCACGGTACGCCACTTCTCCGGCGCGTTGTGCCACTGCATGACAGTGAGCGAAAGGGGGCGTGCCGTCTGCTCCGCAACACGACGCAGCATGGCGAGTTCGGCGTCGATGTCGGTGAAGTCTGAGACCAGTTGCAGTACACCGCGGCCACTGTCACGCAATGCCTGTCCGATCGCGACCAGTTCATCTTCGGCAGCGTCCAGGGTGAAAATCGGCGTGCCGTCGCTGGCACGGTGATTGATGGTACGAGATGTGGCAAAGCCCAGGGCGCCTGCCTCGATGGCCTGTGCCGCCAGCTGCGCCATGCGCTCGCGATCCTCCGCCGTTGCCACCTCCCGCGAGACGGCTCGCTCGCCCATGGCGAACACGCGCAGCGCGGCGTGTGGGATCTGGGTCGCTATATCGGCGTCGAAAGACCGCTGTTCGAGGTAGTCCAGATACTCGGGGAAGCTTTCCCAGGCCCAGGGCAGGCCGGTGGTCAAAACAATCTCGGGTAAATCCTCGACCCCCTCCATCAGCGCGACCAGTCGCTTGCGGTCTCGCGGCTTGCAGGGGGCAAAGCCCACTCCACAATTTCCCATGAGTACGGTGGTGACGCCGTGCCGGGAGGACGGCGTGACACTGTTGCTCCAGGTGACCTGTCCGTCATAGTGGGTATGGATATCCACGAACCCCGGTGTGACCAATTGCCCTCTGGCATCGATCTCTTCATGGCCCGCAATGGCGAGTTCCTCCCCAATCGCGACAATGTGTCCGTCATGTACCGCGATGTCAGCCTGATAGGCGGGCTGCCCGCTGCCATCGATGATGCTTCCGTTGCGAATAACCAGATCTACCTGTTCTGCCACCGGTCCGTCCCTCATTGTGTTTGTCATGCCATGCAGTGTATCAGCCTCGCAGGCGTCAGATTGATGTCGAAATTTTAATGCAGTAATGCGCTGGTTCTGGCATCTGTTCCCGCAAAGAACGGTATGCTTGCCGGCAATACGGGCGGTTGGTTTTGAATTGTGGTGGTGAGGTGCAGCGTGACGTTATTTACAGATATGCAGCGACTGGACGGTTGGCTGTGCATGGTGTTGTGCGCGGTCTTGTCGGCGCAGGTGCTGGCCGAGTCACGACCGGACCCGGCGGCCGTAGTTGCGCATCGTCAGGAATCCCTTGCCTACGCTGCGGGTTTACAAGCTTACCTGTATGGCTATCCCGTGGTGGATTACTACCGGGTAATGCGCGACCAGACCACACTGGGGCGTGATCCCAAGGGAGTATATGCACCGTTGAACGAGATCGTTTTTCAGCGCGGCCTGGCCACTCCCGGTGGACTCTATGCGGGCCGCGGGCCGAACAGCAGCACACTCTATTTCACGGCCTGGTTGGACGTGTCCACTGAGCCACTGCAGGTTTTAGTGCCGGATACGGCGGGCAGGTACTATGTGTTGACCTGGGCGGATATGTATTCCGAGGTGCAGCACACGGGTCGACGCACCACAGGCACGTCGGCCCAGCGGCTGTTGGTTGTGGGGCCCGACTGGCAGGGGACTGTACCGGACGGTGTGCATCTGGTCCGCCTGCGTACGCATCATGGATACCTGCTGGGGCGTATGCTCGTGGAGAGTGATGCAGACCTCGCCGAGGCGAGTGCGCTCATGCGACAGATACGCCTAACAGGCGGCAGCCGGACGCTGGATACCGATGAGCTGCCCGCTGCAGAAGATCTCAGGTCGCTGGCATTTTTCGCCTACCTGAATCGATTCTTGCGCGAAAACCCGCGCCTGCCGCAGGAGGCGCAGCTCATGGCGCAGCTGAACCAGGTGGGTATAGGCCCCGCAACGCAGTTTGATGCCGACGCGCTGCCCAATGGACTGCGCCGTGGGCTGCAACGAGCTGTCGCAGACGGGCATCGTATCCTCGCAGACTCGGCGCTGGCTGCGCCGGCGTACACGGGCTGGAGTGTGCTCTCGAAAGAGACCTACGGGTCCTATGGGTTCGATTACCTGCGCAGGGCTACAGTGGAATATCATGGTTTTCTTGGCAATCAACCGGAGGAGACGGTGTACCTGTCTGCCCTGACAGACGCTGCAGGTGTACCTCTGGATGGCAGGCATCGTTACGAAGTCGTATTTGAGCCGGATACCTTGCCACCCGTTGCCGCGTTCTGGGCACTCAACGTTTATGATGCCCGCACGGTGGATTTGATTCCCAATACGGCAGGTCGCTACGCGGTAACCGATGTGATGCCGGATCTGAAGCGCCGGCCGGATGGCGCCGTGGTCGTGTGGCTGCAACAACAGCCGCCTGAGGAGCCGGATGTGAATTGGTTACCGGTTCACGCAGGCCCTCTGTTTGTTACGCTGCGCTTTTTCCAGCCAGAGTCCGAGGTGCTTTCCGGGGTTTACACGCCGCCGCCTATAGTGCCGCTGCCATGACCCGATGGCTTATCGTGGCTACCCGTCGAGGAGTGCCTGCACGAGGTTGCGCGCCGTCCAGGGCGCAGTGGCGTATTTCCCGGTATCAATGCTCAGGTAATTGCCATTGCGGGCAACACCGTAATCGGAGCGCTTGTGCAGCGTGGCTGTGGGGTCCGACAATGCGCCACGGCCGGCGGCAAAAACCCAGCCCCCTCCCACTTGTACACGCTCCGCGTTTGCGCGGATGTCTGCTACCCAGGGCAAAAGTGTTTCCAGGGTATCCAGAACTCGGGCGGTCAGTACGGCGTGATCGGGTAGATCCAGGGTGTGCACGGGCGGTGGCTCGATAGCGGAGCTGTCGACGCGCAGTCCGGCGGGATACCACGACAGGTAAAAGTCACGTTCATTGTAGTTTTTGATGTCGCCGAAGGGGCCTGTGGCAATAATTGCGCAGGGGGGTGCGCACGCGTTGCCGCGTGCGCAGAAACAAGGACTGGCGATAGCGGTTTGACCAGACACCGGCAGCCGCGATGCCTGCTGTCTGGTCAACGCCCATGCGCCCGTGCCAGAGGGCGTTGATCACTTCACTGTAGTGTTCGGGTTGCCGCAAGTCTGTTGCAACTGTCCAGCGCCCATGTACCGAATTCCCCTGCGGTTGCGCAGCCAGAACGCGCTCGCCCAGGCGCAGGGTGATGCGTGGCTCGGCGGCCACGGCCTGGAGAAAGCGGTCGGCGACCCAGTTGGTTTCCACTGAACGCTCAGGAACGTGAAAGCCGGCGCTAATCTCGTCAGCGCCTGTGGTTGCATTCAACTCTGTTCGGGACAGCTGCCGCGCGCGTGCCTGCGAGGCGTCCACGAGGTATTTTCCGGCATCGGGGTGTGAACGCACCAGGCTGCTGACCTGCGCCAGGTAATGCGCCATGTCGTCGGCAGGCACCAGCGAGTCGCGGTGGCACAGGTACAGGTCATCCTGTTCGGTGATAACGCCATCCAGCGACGTATCCAGCAACTCTTCGGTCAGCTTTCCAAACAACAGGCTGCCGCTCAGCACATGTTGCGCCGAGCGCAGCGAGCTGTCTGCGGAACAGAGGTAGCCGAGGTGGATTTTGCCTTCGTTCCAGCGGCTGGCGCCGGTGAAGGGTTCGCCGGCTTCGTCGAACAGCGATACGGCAACTCCCCGGCGAGCCAGAAACAGTGCGGTAGAGCATCCCATAATGCCGGCACCGAGCACCGCGATGTGTCGGTGTGCCCTCACGGAGCGGCACCGACCAGCGAAAAGTAGGAGTCGGCATCGTAGGGGTCGCTGGCCAGCACCAGCAGCGTGCTGTGCTCTTCGATGTAGGTCTGTTCTCCCCAGATTCCCGCGCTCACCGACAGCCCCGGGCTCGCGCCGTCAAGGGTGATGTCCACGCGCTCGCCGTCACGCTGCAGCGTGACGAGGATCTTTCCGGTCAGGCAGATCAGCAGCTGCTGGCCGCGCAGGTGGCCGTGCCCACCGCGGCGGGTACCAGGGGGTACCGCGGAAACGGTGAATACACGCTCCGGTCTGAAGGGTAACTGTGCGAAGTCCACCGGCAGCAGGGAGCCCCTGCTGTCGTTGTGGCGCTGCACAGGTACTAACCGTGCCGCGCCCCCAAACCAGCGGGTTGCCTCGGGGGCCGGTAATGTCATGCCGCGGTTACGCCCTGGGGACGATTGTGGTGCAGATACTGAACCAGTGGTACCGCGATATCCAGTTTGGCGGTGCTGCTGATGTTGGCATTCCAGAGCTCTCGCAGGCAGGCCCAGAGAACCTCAAAACGCTGTTCCGGGGTGAAGGCCCAACTGCGCGACAGGCTGCCCGGCTTGTAGTATTTGAAACACAGGGTCTCGGGCACGCGGAGGAACTTTCCCAGCAGGCTCATGTGGAACAGCCATGGCCAATCAGTGGAAAACTCGCCCGCGCCGTGCAGTTTCAAACCACCGATCTGCCGCGCCATCGACAGGCGGAAAACACCGCGGTTGGGTACCCACCACTTCAGCCCTCCGGCGAGCATCAGGTGGCCGCGTTCTGCCGGGTTGGTGATACCTTCCAGTTCGCTGAGTACCCAGTGCTCTTCGCGGCCATCGGTGTGCGTCAGGTGAACATCCGAGAAGCTGACAACAGCTTCCGGATCGCCATCCAGCGCGGCAGCCAGTCGCTCAATATAGGTGGGGCGATGATGTCGTCATGGAAGGCGAACAATGCGTAGTCGCTATCGGCGAGCTGGAGAAGGGCATTGCAGTTGCCGACGTAGCCCAGCCGTTCGCTTTGCTGAACAACTCGAAACCGTGGATCGCCCTCAGCGTGCGCCCTACACAGCTCAGCAGTGTCGTCAGTGCACTGGTCCACGGATACGATGACGCGGAAGTTGCGATAGGTCTGTGCCGACAGTGAGTCCAGCGTTGGCTGAATGAACCCGGCAGCCTGCCAGGCGGGCAGCAGCGCGCAGACAGACGAAGAACCAGCAGTGGTGTGTGCGGTCATGATCCCGGTTTTCCCAGCCAGAGGGTATGCAGTGCTGGCGACCTGGAGGCACGAGGCGCACGCCGTGTTGCATACGGAGACCAGCCGCCAAGTGTTACCGCGTAGGTGAGATGATTACACGCGCTGGCGTGGGATCTTCAGGCTCTTCATCATCAATCGAGTGGTACCGGAGGCCGGACTCGAACCGGCACGCTTTTTACGGCGGGGGATTTTGAATCCTTCTCGTATAATCATTTCTCAGTGTTAATTGATGCTCCTAAAAGTTGATTTATGATACCCATGTTGTTGATATATTAGTATTTAATCCTTTATTCTTTCTTGGTTCTTCAATTTTCACTGTTACTTGATATTTCCTCTGGGATACAAAAATTACGCTGTTTTGTATCCCAGGTGTATCCCAGATTTAACCTTACCATCGCCTGAAAAGGAGTTCTTGTTCATGGGAAGATCATCAGAGAACAGGGTCAAGTTTAGCAAGCCGACCTTAACCGTTATTGAGCGCCGAATTAATAACGGTGAATTTACAAAAGAATCCTACCTTTACGACAATGCCAGCCATCTGGCGATAAGAATCAGACCCAGTCAATCGTATTCAGACAGTGCGTTCTGTCTATACGAAAGGATTCGTATTCGCGGACAGCAAAAAAGTAAGTTGTATAAGCGGCAAATCATGAAGGTTGGTGAAGCGAGAAATGCACAAGTTCCGATTTCAGAACTGAGACAGAAAGCAGATAGCCTGTTCCTGGAAATACAAGAGGGACGCGATCCTCATTTGCTTGCTCAACAGCTGGCTGCTGAGCAAGCAAATGAGCAACAACTATCCGAGGCTAAGCGAACGTTCAGAGATATGATCTTTGGGTCGCCGACAGGTAAGGACGGGGAGTTTTTGCCTGATGGTTTTGTCGCGGAGAGGCGCCCCGGTGACCGTTACCTGATCGATATCAAAAACAAATGTGAGGTTTTGTTGGCGGACTTACTAGATGAGCATCTTTACCGCATATCGGCAGAGCAGGTAAAGGCCGTATATCTCCAGCAAGTAGGTAAGGGCGAAACCCAGCTACATAATGCAATGCGTATTTTGAGGTCGGTATGGAATTGGGCTCAGGCGAAATATGATGAGTCTGACCTTTTTATCCGAAACCCGGTTAGTCGAGCGATGAAACAGCTAGGCGTTAACATCAACCGCTCTAACCGTCGCACAGAACGCCTGGATGACAGCGACTTCAAACCCTATCTCAGAGCGGTGCTAGGGCTCCGGGAGCATGATCACACTTCGGCCTTTCGCAATGGACGGGACGCTTTGCTATTTATGTTGTTCTCTGGTGTAAGGCTGATGGGTACTATGACTATCCGAATCGCTGATATTGATCTTAACAGGCATACTTTCAAAATTATCAAGAAAGGCGGAAAGCAGGCGGAATTACCCCTGAACTCCGCCACGGAAGCGATTGTTCGTAATCGATTGGCAAATTTGCCTGAACAGACGGAGTATTTATTTCCGGGAATTACTGGCAGCGGGCATTACAGGGATACAAAAGATGTCAGAAAGATCGTCAAGGAGGTATCTGGGGTATCTGTCACTAATCATGATTTGCGCCGAACCTACAAATCTATCGGGGCCGAATTGGAGATCAGTCCAATCCTTATTGATGAGCTGTTGAGTCATGCCCGGGAAGGTGTGGATGCACACTATATTCATCCATCCATGACAAAACTACGAGAGGCTAGTCAGAAGGTCGCTGATTATATGATTGCGTGAATTCAATTTGTAAGTGCAACTCTTGACGAGTTGGTTAGAGGGCAAGCTGC
>OJBX01000079.1_pt1 | contig 82850 bp, 77 predicted proteins | sample 1590751 | NCBI WGS metagenome assembly OJBX01 (sample SAMN05416780, study PRJEB24817) | seawater metagenome | isolation source: Sea water | place: Canada:Atlantic | collected 2013-07
AACGTATGCAATGGTTACGGCACTAATTACTCTATAACTTATGCATAATCACTTAGTAAATTGAATATAACCCAAAATAATCGTTGATATGATGCTAATAAATAAGCGGTATGGTTTGATTAAGGTTAACTTTTTCCCTATAGCTGAATTGCTAACATATATCATGGTAAATGAACTTTGTTTCCCTCTAGGATGCCCTTTTAAATTCCTCCCGGCACTGGGTTTGTATTAAACCCTCAGAGGGCTTTACCGATGGCTAGCGAAACAGCGCTTAATTTTTTACCCCAGGATCAGCTCACCTTAGCTTATTCACAGGAGGCTCAGGAACTGTGCCGTTATCGTAGCTTAGCCCTTTGTTTTTTGACTTTTGATACCCCTATTAGCCAGTTGATGAATGCTATTGGTATCGAGTGCGAGCACCGGCTCAATAACTTAAAAGAGGTGGCAGCGCAGATGGCGTTTGATCTGCCTTTAGATAGTAGCAAGCTAATAGATATTTCCGCTATCAATCAAAATAACAGGCATTTTTTTGTGATGGATGAGAATAGGGGAAGGCAGCTGCTTATTGATGCGGAAGAGGCGGCGAAAGCGTCTTCGATGATATTTAGTAAGCTATTGAAAATCAATGCCGCACCTGAATTACGCCAGCTTTTAACCACGTTCGTAAAACAAAAAAAGAGCGAGTATCGCGTGTTAAAAGAGTGTCGTGAGCAATGGAAGCTAGCGCTTCATGATCTGGGTCGTGCTTCTTGAAAGTGCCATGGCTTGTTTGTCTCTATTTTCGCTTAGGAGGTCATGAAGATGACCATGCCAGTAAAACACCACCCTGATATTTTGAGTAATATTAAGGATGACGCAGGTTCAACGATGCAATTCCTGTGGGATTTCTATCCGGTGCCCATGATGGTTGTTCGTATTGAAGCAGCAGGTCATGTCGTCGTTGAGGCAGTCAACCCTGCACAGAAAGCGATGTTGAGTAGCCATAAAACAGGCGAGGGACAACACCTGTCTCATCTGTTTCCTGCCTTTCTATGCGATGAGTTGGCTGCCAACTGCGCTCGCTGTGTGGCAGAAGGCGGGCCGATCCAATACGAAACGGCGGGTGGAGATAGTAGCGCTGAACCGCAGTGGAGCACTTCTCGGGTGCTAATCAAGCCCATTCGAAGTCAAGGTGACGTAATTACCCATATGCTCTGCATTGGTCATGGCCTTAGTAGGGATCACCGTTCGATAGCCTCCCGTTCTTTTGAAGCAGAGCTTGAGCGCCGAGTGGTGGAACGCACCGATGAATTGACGACGATTAATCGTCAACTGAGTTATTTAGCGACGCATGATTGGCTCACAGAAACCTATAACCGCCGCCACTTGCTTGAAATGGCGACGACGGAGTTCAAACGGGTTCACCGTTATGGCTTATCCCTTGGCTTGCTAATGCTCGATATTGATCACTTTAAATCAATCAATGATGAAGAGGGGCACGAGGCGGGTGACCAGGCATTGCAAGCGGTCGCCAGCGCAATTCGGACAACCGTTCGCGAATGTGATTTGGTGGGTCGCTATGGCGGGGATGAATTTATCATTGTGTTACCCGAAACGGATCTCCAAGGAGCGCGTGCTATTGCCGAGCGGTTAAGAAGTACGTTGAAGGACGCTAATCTTTCTATCAGTGCTGGTATTGCGACGCTGAGACCTAGTGATAAAACGATAAACGAGCTGATTAATCGCGCGGATCATTTATTATTGGGCGCCAAGCGCAATGGCCGTAACCGCATAGAGAGTGCTTCTCTATCGCTAATACCTTAATAACCGGGAGTGAACGCTCCTTCACTGCTTTAAGTAGCGCTTGCACCCAACCTGCTATCGCGGTACTAACAGTTATCTCTTAGCTTTGGATAACGCAATGAAAATGCTGCTGCGATGGCTGCTCACACTGGTCGCGCTTTTAGCGCTGCTGCTAGCAGGGCCCGTTTGGCTCTTGGCCAGTAACCAAGTCAACACCGATGGGCACTGGTCATCACTGGATCGCAGCTCCGCTGGGATCGCGCCGTCTCCCGCTGCGTATTCCGAAGCGGTGGTACAGGTCTATTCTGCCCGTGCTTATAACTGGCGTGGCGCATTTGGTGAACATATCTGGATCGCGACAAAAGCTGAAGGCGCTGATAGCTACCGGCTGCATCAAGTGTTGAGCTGGCGTCGTCCCACCGTGGTGTCTTCTATCGATACACCTGACCGTGCTTGGTTTGGTAACCCCCCGACGCTGCTGGCAGATTATCGCGGTAATGCCGCGGCACAGTTAATACCTGACATAGAAACGGCTGCGGCCAACTACCCGCAGGCGGACCTCTACCGTGTATGGCCTGGTCCTAACAGCAATAGCTTTATTGCCTGGGTAATTCGTGAAGTGCCAGGGTTTGACGTCACACTGCCCGTCACCGCGATCGGTAAGGACTATATTTTCAACGGTGTCTTAGCCGCCGCACCTAGTGGCACCGGCTACCAACTTTCGTTAGGGGGAGTGGCCGGTATTATGCTGGCGTTGGAAGAAGGGTTCGAAATCAACGTCCTCGGCTTGAGTTTTGGTATTGACGTCATGCGGCCTGCCCTGAAGCTACCCGGTATAGGGCGGCTTGGAATGCCTGCCAAGGTATTGGGGAGCTAACTGCCTCACTGGTAAGGGCATGAATCTATGTTTGCAGATACTTTTATAAGTATCTAGTATTTGTAAATATGGAGCGAGGAGGAAGTATGCAACCAGCCATCGATATTACTCAAAATAAGCGCGCAGCGGCGGCGGGCTTAAGGGCGGCAGTGCGCATTCTCGATAAATGGCGTGCTTCTTGTGAACAGGGCGAGGCGATTTTGCGTGTCTCACATAGTACTTATGCCCGGGCGCGGCGGAGTGACTTGGCTGAAATTAAGTTGGATAGCGACCAGCTGACCCGCGTTAGCTATGTGCTCAATATTCATGCCGCCCTGCGTATGTTGTTTGACAATCCTGAGAACCTTTATGGGTTCGTCAATATGATGAATCATAATCCTTATTTTAATGGCCGTACGCCGTTGGAAATAATGGAATCAGGCGACTTCGCGGCGCTGTATGAAACGTTTAAGCGCATCGATAGCCTGCGGGGAAGCCAGTGGTAAACGCCATTGATCTGCCTCAATTACCCTCGCGAGAAGTGACCGGCTATCGGTTGGTTAACAGTAAGTTCCCGCCTATTGATCTGTTTGATGATGTGGCCAGTGCCGATGAGTTTTTGGCGCTACATGCGCTTCAGGCATTAACGAATCCACGTTTACAAAATGAAGTGGGTAACTTAGCGCTGCTGCCCCCAGAACAGATCCCTTTTGGAATACGGGGCTGCTCATATGCGGTTGCGCCGTTTACCCATGTAAACCCTCAGGGTTCCCGCTTTAGCGATGGTAGTTTCGGTGTGCTCTACTTTGCCGATAGGGTAGAAACCGCTATTGCCGAAGTGACGTTCCACCAGCAATTATACTGGGAGAAAGTGCCAGGATTGCACTACGAACGGTTTGTCTTTCGGGGTTTAAAGGGCATTTTTAATGAGGGGGATTTAACCGATGCGGAGGGGTTGCCGATTAAGCACGCCGTTTATTCTCCCGAGGATTACTCGGTGTCACAGCCGTTCGGCGCCAGCATTCGTAAGCAAAGTGGAGGGCTCCGCTATCACTCTGTCCGCTACCCAGGCGCTCGCTGCTGGGCGCTAATGACGCCGCGTAACGTGACCGACATTATCCAGACCTCACATCTAGAAATGATCTGGAACGGCACTATCACTCAGGTCAACCATCTGCGCTCTTACCCTCATCGCATTCATGACGGTAGGCGCGATTGAGTCATCAACACTGTGGGAAGCTACTGCTGATGTTGTTCGGTAAAGCGTTGCATAATAGCGAGCGTTTCATCGCTAACATGATGCTCCATGCCTTCTGCATCAATACGCGCAGTGGCATCGTTGACCCCAAGGGCTCGCAAGAAATGTAACACGATATCGTGCCGGGCCCGTGACGTTTCCGCCATCTTTTGACCTGCCTCGGTCAAAAATAGAGAGCGGTAAGGTTTGCTAGTGACCAATTCAAGTTCATTTAAACGCCTGATCATTTTAGAGACGGTTGCCTGACTATCCGCCATGCGGTTGGCGATATCGGCTGCACGGGCTTCACCACGGTGCGCTAATAAATCACCAATCAGCTCAACATAGTCCTCGATCAGCTCGGTTTCATGGGCATTACGTACCATTGCATACTGCTGAGCATGCTGCTCAACGGGCGGCAAGGCATCACCAGGAATGCTTGGGGCGGTCAATGAAGCGTTCGGATTAGAATCAGTCATTGGCAGATTATATCGGAAGCAGTGGAAACAATCATTGGATAGTCGGGGGGATAGTAACGTATTTTCGTGCAATATTGTTAGCCAAGGCTAAACTGCTTGCACAAAGCTTTCTTGCAGAGCTAAAGTCCACTTATCGCTCATGAATAAAAAGTGAGAGGCAACGAGTAAGCGCAACTTACCCGAGCATTTTTTACAGCGGGTGGGACTGGAGGCGTTCCCATGTTTTTTCGGCGATACCGATGCCTGCACCGGTCATCAGCAAATACGTTTGATCAACTCCAGCGGTATGCAGCGGCTCTGCTTCATCCTGAAAGTGGATGCCCCCAATAATGTGGCCAGTGAATCCTGCTTGGCGCATTTCGCGGGTGGCAACAAGCTTGCTCTCAAGTTCTGGAGTGGCAAGGGTTACCGCCGTGATATGCGCTATATTGAGATGATGCCAGAATCCTACGTCTTCGATATCGCCATAAAAAACATGTCTTTGCCCATTTACTTTATTCGGGTCAGAGTCAATGCCAACCACTGTCAAACCTTTATCGGTAAAAAAATCGTAGGCGGCGTTACCGGTTCTACCCATACCCAATACCAGAATAGTGGCGCTACCTAAATCTACCGGCTGCTCGTCTGGGTGACGAGACTGTCTTTCAAAGCGGAGCAGGCTATTTTCCCAACGATCAAAAAGTTGGTGGGCGACGCGGTTAAGCGGTGCGGCGATAACAAACGACAGGGCCACGGTAATCGCCAGAGGAACAAGCCACTCTTGCAAAATGCTGGCAGCTACAATCAGGCCAAACTCACTATAAGCCGTCAGGCTCAATCCACCCAGAAAGGCGTTGCGCGCTCTGATACGAAAAGCAATCAGTAGGGCGAAAAACAGCACTCCTTTAAGTGGCAGCAGAATAGCCAGGATGACTGCAAATAGAAGTGCTTCTTTATCAGGTAAACCCGCCATGCCTATCTGTAGAAAGAAGCTGATTAACAACACTTCTTTCACTCCCCACAGCGCCTTAGATAATTCTTGCGCACGGGGGTGTTTGGCAAGAAGTAGCCCCATAACCAAAGCGCCTACTTCAGAGCTTAGACCCACGGTTTCAAAGCCCATGCCGCCCACGGCGATGGCTAACACAGCACCTAGTAACACCAGCAGTTCATCGTGCTGCGCTGCGTTCATAAGCCAATAAAGGACAGGCCTTAGTAGTGGCAGCAAGAAAACCAGCGCAGCCCACGGACTGGGGGAATGACCGCCATAAACGCTCAGAACCACTAAGGCAACTAGGTCCTGAATGATTAATATGCCAATCGCAATTCGACCATGCAGGGCGCGTAATTCGCGTTTGCTTTCGAGCACTTTGGCTGCCAATACCGTGCTTGAAAAAGACAGCGCAATGGCAAGTAGTATCGCTTTATCAATAGGTAGCGATAGGAAAACGACAAAACCCGCGGTGAACAACACACAGGTAATCGCCAAATGTATAAATGCGCTTCCCAGCACAACGGGTTCTGCCAAACTGCGTATATTAAGTTTAAGGCCAATAGTGAAGAGCAGTAGTAGCACCCCTAGATGGGCAAGATGTTCAAGCAATGGGCCCGCATCGGCTGGCAGGCCAATACTGGGGCCAAAAGCATTGAGAGCAAATCCCGCTGCTAAGAACCCTACGAGTGGCGGCAAACTTAGCTGGCGCGCAGCGATGCCAAAGACAAACGCTAGCGATAGAATAACCACTTCAAACATGCCGAATCCCTTGTGCGTATAACGGTGCTGATTATCTTCCAACCCGCCAGTGCTTTTGCATTTCTATAAAAGTGAACGATGCTGACCAAGTGATCAGCACGAAGCCTGTTAATGCCAGCGTGCCATATAAAAAACGCACCGGTCCCATGGCATAAATATCACCATAGCCCACGGTGGTATATGTCACCGCAGAGAAGAAGATGTAATCAAGTACGTTAAAGCTTTCGTACCCGTGTAAAGCACCAATACTCAACTGATCGGTTAACCACCAGCCTGTGATCCCGAACAGCCAAATTTCGACAATGTGGGTCATTAATACGCCAAACGCCATCCCCAGGATGCGTTGTCGGTGCGGCTGTCGAGATTTTTCTATTTGGCGAGAGATAAGCCATAGGGCTTCATAGTGAAGCAGAACCGCAATGACCACAGTAACGACGGTGGTTACTACAACCGCGATATGCTCGGGGTAAGGAATAGTCATGTTAGCAAGTAATCAACTTAATTGGCCTTTGCTGGTTAGCATAAACGGATACCCATCAGCAGCAAAGTAGCATCCATGTGCTGCCAGCCCCACCACGCGAGCATTAAACCGGTAAACAGTAGAATTGCCGCCATGACCTTGAGTAAATGATTGATTGTCATCGAGTCTCCGTTGTTGGCTGCGAGCGCTCAAGGGGCTTTTCACTGATAAACCAGTGTAGTGCAGCGGCCACGACAGAGAGCACAATAGCAATTTGCCAGACCGTGTTGTAGTGCCCGGTAAGATCATAAAAATAGCCGCCCAGCCAGACGCCCATAAAGGAGCCTAACTGGTGAAATAGAAACACGATGCCCCCAAGCATGGAGAGGTGACGAACGCCAAATACAGAAGCCACGATGCCATTGGTCAGCGGTACGGTAGAGAGCCATAATAACCCCATCGCAATGCCGAATAAATACGCGCTGGCCGGGCTTAACGGCAAATAAACGAACGCGGTAATGACGACGCCGCGAATCAAATAGAGCCAAGTGAGCAGTTTAGGCTTGGACCAAATGCCCCCCATCCACCCTGCGGTATAAGTGCCGACAATATTAAACAGACCTACCAGCGCTAGGACCGTCGTGCCCACCTGTACCGCTAAACCCATATCGAAGAGGTAGCCGGGCAGGTGAACGGCAATGAAAACCACTTGAAAGCCGCAAACGAAAAAACCTAAACAGAGTAACCAAAAGCCTTTTTGAGCGGCGGCTTCATTGAGGGCGTCTTTTAGGCTTAAGTCGGTTGCCGACTTGGCGGAGGGCTTGTCGCGCAGCATGGCACCCAAGGGAATGATAATAGTGGCAATTGCAGCCATTGCCATCAGAGCGGCCGCCCAGCCAAGCCACTCAAGCAGGCCGAGAGTGCCTGGCAGCATTGCGAACTGCCCGAATGATCCCGCGGCACTAACGATACCCATCGCGATACTGCGTTTTTCAGGCGCCACTGCACGGCCCACAGCACCCAAAATGACTGAGAAGGTGGTGCCGGAAAGTCCAAAGCCTATCAGCAGACCAGCGCTAACCGTCATGCCCAGCGCCGAGGTGGAGAGACCCATAAACAGCAGGCCAAGGGCGTAAAGCAAGCCGCCCACGACAATAATTTTAGCTGCGCCGAAGCGGTCCGCCAGTGCACCGGTAAACGGCTGCGACAAACCCCAGACCAAGTTCTGTAGAGCGAGGGCAAAGGCAAATACGCCGCGTCCCCAACCCAGTTCGCTGCTCAAGGGTTCCATAAACAGCCCAAAGCCATGACGTAAGCCCATGGCCGTGGAGATAACCAAACTTCCTAATATAATCAGTAGCAGCGCATGGTTGCGAACAAGTGCCATGATGTTCTCTTTTTATTTGCAGGCTTACCTTTGCTCACTATCGCATGGCTTGTGGGCGTTTAGAAGCTGCCAAATAGCGTACCGAGAGTAATGACACTAATCAGTGCCGTAATTGGTAGCAGAATGGTGACCATCGCCACGTTGGCGTAGGACTGGCGATGTGTCAGGCCACAAATAGCCAACAGAGTAATGACGGCACCGGAGTGGGGAAGGGTGTCCATGCCACCTGCCGCTAGTGTTGCGACTCGGTGCATCAATTCTGGGTTAATACCGGCTTCTTGTGCCATGGCTAGGTATTCACTGCCCAGGGTCTCTAAGGCAATAGAGAGTCCGCCAGAAGAGGAACCGGTGATACCCGCTAACACGCTCATCGCCATGGCTTCTGAAATCAGAGGATTGCCTGGAGAAGCAGAGAGAACCGCGTCGCGGATGATTGCAAACCCCGCCAAACTTGCAATGACCGCGCCGTAACCTACCTCGGAGGCGGTATTAAAAATGGGTAGCAGCGACCCTAAACAACCTTTATTGATGCTCTCCTTGAGATCCAGCCAGTGTTTCCAGCGGGTGATAATTAACCATGCGGACGCGCTGAGTAGGGCAATTAAAATAGCCCATAAACCGCTTTGCCCAGATGGAGACACATTTTCAAACTCGTCGCTGATAAAGCTTAGGTCTAGTGCGGGAAACACCCCGTAAGTAAACAGTGCATTTAAACCAATCACCATGATTAATGGGATAAGCGCTAATGCCATTGGCATATGCGTGGTCGGCGCGGTTTCATCGATGCTGTTGGCTTCGCGCTCAGTATGGTGTCCGTAACCCTCGTCATTTGACGCCGCTTTCTTTACCCGTGACTGAAGATAGAAAGTCCCCAGGCCAAGCATGATCAGACCGGCAATAATACCTAAACCAGGCGCCGCAAAACTGTTGGTTTCGAAATAAGGAATTGGGATAGCGTTCTGAATCGCGGGGGTTCCGGGTAGCGCGGTCATGGTAAAGGTGAAAGAGCCAAGTGCAATCGAGGCTGGGATTAGCCGCTTGGGCACATTCGCACTACGAAATAGTTCACGGCTAATTGGATAAATAGCAAATGCGACCACAAACAGCGATACGCCTCCATAGGTCAGTACCGCGCAGGCCATGACTACGGTAAGCACTACGTGGTGAGTGCCGAGTTTTTTGACGATACCGTTGGCTATCGATTGAGCGGCGCCCGAATCTGCCATTAATTGACCAAACAATGCCCCTAATAAAAATAGCGGGAAGAACTGAATAACGTAGTTACCCAGTGCACTCATAAAGGTATCGGTATAGATCGGCAGTAGAAACGCAGCATCGCCCGATAGAAGTACTGCCAAGCAGGCCATTAAGGGAGCCAGCAGCAGTACTGAAATGCCTCGGTAAGCTAGGAGCATCAATAAAAGCAGTGAAATGATAATGGCAAGTATGCTCATAGGAGCTCCTAGGCAACTGTTAAAGTAGTGAGTGCTGAAATTAAGCAAAGACAGGATGGTAGGCAGCATGGTGCGATGCAGCAAGAGCGGTGAGACTAAAGTAGCAATACGCTAAGGGTAAACCTTAGTCTTAGGTTTGACGTTGTAATCTGCTAAAATCCGCACCCTTTGCCGTTAATGGCCTCTTAATAGCTTAGGGATCTTCATGAATGCAGTCATTCTTGCAGTGCTCGTTATGGTGGCACTGTCGCTTCTTCGCGTGTCTGTGGTTTTTGCGCTGGTGGTGGGCGCTTTGGTCGGAGGGCTGGTGGGCGGCCTTTCGCTGGACGATACGCTGAGCGCGTTTAATGAGGGCGTGGGCGGTGGGGCGCAGGTGGCGCTAGCTTACGCCACGCTAGGTGCTTTTGCGGTAGCGATCTCCCGTTCTGGGTTGCCCGATATGCTGGCTAATCGACTCATTACCATGCTGGGTAAGGAAGCGACCGCCGCTCATCAAGCGCGCGTGAAGATGTTATTGCTGGTCGCAGTGCTGCTGGTGGCCATCTCATCGCAGAACGCGATCCCGGTGCACATAGCGTTTATACCCGTGCTCATTCCGCCGCTCTTGGCAGTCATGAATCGCCTGCGGTTAGACCGCCGGGCGGTGGCCTGTGCGCTGACGTTTGGGTTAACTGCCCCCTACATGCTGCTGCCGGTAGGTTTTGGCGCGATTTTTTTAAACGATATCTTGCTGGCGAACTTGAACAGCGCCGGAGAGCCCCTAGGGCTTGAAATCACACGTGGCATGGTGCCCATGGCCATGGCAATACCGGTCGGTGGAATGGCCATTGGTCTGCTGGTGGCGCTACTGTTTAGCTATCGTGGCCAGCGTGATTACGCTCATAAAGCATTAGCTGCGAATAAAGCCCAAACGCCTGCACAACCGCACACGCTCGGGCTGGTGATGTCTGGGGTTGCCATTGTGGCTGCATTAGGCTTGCAGCTGTATACCGGCTCCATGATCGTGGGTGGCTTAGTGGGGATTGGTTTGCTGTCGCTGGGTGGGATTTTTAAGTGGCGCGAGGCGGATGACCTGTTTACCAGCGGCATGCGCATGATGGCACTGATTGGCTTTATTATGATTTCGGCAGCGGGCTTCGCCGAAGTAATGAAAGCGACTGGGGATATCGAATCCCTGGTGGAAGGGGCGTTTGCGCTGTTTGGTGACAATCGTGGCTTAGCCGCTCTGGTCATGTTGATGGTGGGCCTGTTCATTACGTTGGGGATTGGCTCTTCGTTCTCCACCATTCCAATTATCGCCGCCATTTTCGTGCCTTTGGCGGTACAGTTTGGCTTCTCGCCCATGGCGACCGTGGTACTGGTAGGTACCGCTGCGGCGCTAGGCGATGCTGGCTCGCCAGCCTCTGACTCGACCTTAGGGCCAACCTCAGGCTTGAACGTGGATGGTCAGCACGACCATATGTGGGACAGCGTGGTACCCACATTTTTGCATTACAATATTCCGCTGATTGCGTTTGGCTGGCTAGCAGCCATGTCACTGTAAAGCGTAGCGATACACGCCATCATCGCGGGGTAGATAAGGGAAAGGGCAGCGAGAGGCTGCCCTTTTGCGTGAGGAGGCTGAGTGAAATCGCGATACTAGGATTTAGGCAAGTGAGATTCAAACGCGCTTAAAAGCCCCCGCAGCAGTGAAAGCTCTTTACGACTGGGCTGGGCGCGGGCGAAAAGTGCTTGAAGCTGCTCTTCGGTGCGGGCATGAGGCTGGGTCAAAAAACCACTCTCTTGCATCAGGCGGCCCAAGTGCGCTTGAAAGTGGAGGAACTGTTCGCGGCTGGGCGGCGTTGCCTCTAGCGGCCGCTGGTAATTGAAGCCGCTTTCCCCTCTTTTACGCCAAGCGCGATGCACTTCGTAAGCGAGTATCTGCACCGCTTGAGATAAATTCAGAATGCCGTAATCGGGATTGGCCGGAATGCTGACCTGGTGCGTGCAGCAGCGAATCTCATCGTTAGTCAGCCCTGAACGCTCGCGGCCAAATACCAGTGCCACCGGCGCCGTTTGGGCATTTTGAATGACTTCCGCCGCCATGTCGTCGGGTTCGTCAAAGTGGGGTAACGGCAGGCTACGTAAACGCGCGCTGGCACCCACCACCTGAACGCAGTCGCTAACCGCTTCCTCGAGGGTTGTGACTACTCGTGCATTGTCGAGTACATCCGTCGCCCCTGCGGAAAGGCGAGTGGCTTCTTCATCGGGAAACATCCGTGGGTTGACCAGTACCAGCTCGGTTAGGCCCATGGTTTTCATTGCCCGTGCGGCTGCGCCAATATTGCCCGGGTGAAAGGTTTGAACGAGTACGATACGAATATGCTGCAACATGCACGTGTGCCCACTAATTTAAAAACAAAGCGTATAAAATTCGTCGCTTAAAAAAAAGCGCGCTGATAGTAGCACGTTAGCGCTTTGAGAGGGGGCGTGCTGATGGCGAGATAGATTAACCCTGGTCAGAATTAGGCCTTCTAAACGCAACAACCCCGCACAAGGCGGGGTTGTTGGTGACTGCTTTCTCAGCTAGTAACAGCCGCTAGCAGTCTTGAGCAAAGGGCTCAGGGGCTCATTACATCATGCCGCCCATGCCACCCATTCCGCCCATGCCACCCATATCGGGGGCAGCGTCTTTCTCTTCTGGGTCTTCAGCAATCATGCACTCAGTGGTGATCATCAGACCGGCAACCGAACCAGCAGACTGCAGGGCAGTACGGGTTACTTTAGCCGGGTCGAGAACGCCCATTTCGAACAGGTCGCCAAATTCACCGGTTTGTGCGTTGTAACCGAAGTTGCCGGTTTCATCTTTAACGCGGTTGATGACAACGGCGGGCTCTTCGCCAGCGTTAGCAACGATTTGACGCAGTGGTGACTGCATAGCGCGAAGCGCCATGTTGATACCGTGGTTCTGGTCTTCGTTGTCGCCAGTCAGGCCTTGTACTTTGGCCATCACGCGTACCAGTGCAGTACCACCGCCAGGCACCACGCCTTCTTCAACGGCGGCACGAGTAGAGTGCAGCGCGTCTTCAACACGAGCTTTCTTCTCTTTCATTTCCACTTCGGTGGCAGCACCAACGCGGATAACGGCAACACCACCTGCCAGTTTGGCAACGCGCTCTTGCAGCTTCTCTTTGTCGTAGTCAGAAGAGGTGTCTTCGATTTGCGCGCGAATCTGGTTAACGCGTGCTTCGATATCGCCTTCTGCACCAGCGCCATCGATGATGGTGGTGTTTTCTTTGGACATGGTCATGCGCTTAGCGGTACCCAGGTGATCCAGGTTCGCTTGCTCAAGCGTTAGGCCAACTTCTTCAGAAATAACCGTGCCGTTAGTCAGGATAGCGATATCCTGCAGCATTGATTTACGACGATCGCCGAAGCCAGGTGCTTTAGCTGCAGCGACTTTAACGATGCCGCGCATGTTGTTAACCACCAGTGTGGCCAGCGCTTCGCCTTCGATATCTTCAGCGATGATGGCAAGCGGCTTGCCTTGCTTGGCAACGGCTTCCAGTACCGGCAGTAGCTCACGGATGTTGGAGATCTTTTTATCCACGAGCAGGATGTAAGGATCTTCCAGTTCAACCGTCATGGTGTCCTGGTTGGTGACGAAGTAGGGAGACAGGTAGCCGCGATCGAACTGCATACCTTCGACTACTTCAAGCTCGTCTTCAAAGCCACGGCCTTCATCAACGGTGATGACGCCTTCTTTACCGACTTTTTCCATCGCCTCAGCGATGATCTCACCAATGCGCTTGTCGCCGTTGGCAGAGATCGTGCCTACCTGAGCGATAGACTTGGTATCGGTGCAGGGTACAGACATTGCCTGGATCTCTTTTACTGCCGCAGCAACCGCTTGGTCGATACCGCGTTTAAGATCCATCGGGTTCATGCCCGCAGTGACGCCTTTTAGGCCTTCAGCAATAATGGCTTGCGCAAGAACGGTGGCCGTCGTGGTGCCGTCGCCTGCAGCGTCAGAAGTCTGTGACGCCACTTCTTTGACCATCTGGGCGCCCATGTTTTCGAACTTGTCTTTTAGCTCGATCTCTTTGGCCACAGACACACCGTCTTTAGTGACGGTGGGAGAGCCAAACGACTTTTCCAGTACCACGTTACGGCCTTTCGGGCCGAGGGTAACTTTTACTGCGTTGGCAAGAACGTCAACGCCGCGCGCCATGCGTTTGCGTGCATCATCTGAAAACTTAACTTGTTTAGCTGACATATCTGCTACTTCCTAAATTGAATGCAAAAACGTGAAAGTAAATACTCGAGGCGCCCACCTTAAAAGGGTGAGCTGCGACGAAAGTTAGCCTTCAACAACCGCGAGAATATCGGCTTCGCTCATGATCAAGACTTCTTCGCCGTCGATTTTTTGCTTCTCGACGCCATAGCCATCTTTAAAGATCACGTTATCGCCAACTTTAACGTCCAAGGGGCGTACATCGCCGTTTTCCAGAATGCGACCATTACCAACAGCAAGCACTTCACCGCGTGTTGGTTTTTCTGCTGCATTGCCCGGAAGCACGATGCCGCCTGCAGTTTTCTGCTCTTCTTCAACGCGACGGACGATGACACGATCGTGCAAAGGACGGATATTCATTCACGTTCTCCTAAGTAGAGTTGAAGCCCGAGTAGGGCGGTTAGCTTAAACATATTCTCGAGAGATTAACCCACGAGAAGCGAAGACCTCACAGTCTTCATTGTTAATGGCAGCTACCGTCTAGATCGCTGCCGAATTTGTATGCTGGGTGAAAAATGGGGGCTAAGGTTAGCCTTTCAAGGGGGCGGTGCATAAAAAATTGCTTTTTGAGTGATATTCTTTCATGGCAACGCCTTAGCGCCGTCGCTGAGGTTCATCGTGGCTAATAAAATCACCCTCGATAGGCCCCTCTTCCTGGGAGTGCTGGTGGTGGTCGTCATTAGTTCTGGACGTAGAGGCGTGAGGCGCTTGCTGTTGAGCAGCTACTTTTTTCAACCCAAGCCATGTAAGGGCTTTGAACATCCATTGACGTGCGGTGGGGAGTAGGCAGGCAAGGCCCAGTGCGTCGGATAAAAAGCCAGGTGCCATGAGTAGCGCGCCACCAAAAATAAGGGCGGCACCGGTGAGCAGTTCACTGGAAGGGATCTCGCCAGCCTGCATGCGTTGGCGCGCACGTGCAAAGGTCGATACACCTTCTTTGCGAATAAGGTGCAACCCCGCAAAACCGGTACCTAGCACTAAAATTAGCGTCGTTAGTAGCCCTATTTGACTACCGATTGAAAAAAGCACTACAAAATCAAGTAGCGTAAACAGTGAGATAAACAGCAGTATGGGCATGACTAGCTCCAAATAAAAGCGACGTTATAACAGTCTTAGTTGTTTAATATGGTGACATAAATGTAAATAGCAAGCAGCTAACTTTGCCCATTACGTGGGCTATGTCGCTCGATTTTCACCAGCATTCTTCTATGCTGCAATGCACAAAGAGACGTCAATTTTCTGCCGTAGGGAGTAACGAATGGTACTTGCCGATAAAGTAATCGCTGTCACCGGTGGGGCACGTGGCTTAGGTTATGCCATGGCTTTGCGCTTGGGTAAGCAGGGCGCGCGTATGGCTTTGCTGGACATGAGCTCGGAAGCGCTTGACCAAGCAGTATCATCACTTTCAGCCGAAGGTGTGGATGCTCAAGCCTTTGTAGTGAACGTTGCCGAAGAGTCTTCCGTGACCCAGGCATTTGCCGATATTGCGCAGCGAATGGGCCCCATCAGCGGATGCGTGAATAACGCGGGCATTACGCAAGATGCGCTGCTAGTGAAAGCCAAAGAGGGGCGGGTTGAAAAGCGCATGTCGCTAGAGGAGTGGCAGAACGTTATCAATGTCAATTTGACCGGTGTTTTTCTGTGCGGTCGCGAAGCTGCCACGCAGATGATTGAAGCGGGCCATGAAGGCGTTATCGTCAATATTTCCAGCATCTCCCGCGCCGGTAACATGGGGCAGAGCAATTATGCCGCTGCCAAAGCGGGCGTGCATGCGCTAACGGTTACCTGGAGTAAAGAACTAGCCCGTTATGGCATTCGCACCGGGACCGTCGCGCCTGGGTTTGTCGCCACCGAAATGACTGCTGCTATGCGGCCCGATATGTTGGAGCGTATTGCATCGAGTGTGCCGCTTAAGCGGCTGGGCGAGCCGGATAACATTGCTCAAAGCGTCGCGTTTATACTCGAAAATGACTATTTCACCGGGCGTATGATTGAGTGCGATGGTGGATTACGGCTGTAGGTGGTGACTAATTAAGCGGTTTGGCTGGGTCGCGCGCTTGCGTGAGACAAATAAAAGGGCGGACTGATCAGTCCGCCCAAAACGTGATTATTCTGTGGCCTAAAAATAGTCGCGGCTGATTTCACGTTGAAAATACATCTCCAGGCGCAGTGTCATTGCCCAGCGTGGGTCATAGCTAACGTCGCGTTGGAAGTGGAGTTCGGGAATGACATCGGCAAATAAAATGCCTTTATGAATGTCGCGACGATAACGTGTTTGCAGGTAGTAATTGGTCATGCGCGGATCAGAGGCGCTTTCACCGATAGCAATCGCCGAGTAGCGCAACGCACTGCGGCGGTTGATGCGATGATTGATTTCGGCGATTTCACTATATTCCAAGGTGTCCTCTTCTTCGCGCCACTGAACCGTCGTGATAAATCTTAAGTGACGGCGCTCGCTCAGAGCGCGACCCAAATCCCAGCGCGTTCGGGCTGAATAACCATCATTGTTAAACCATGACACGCGGTTGTTCGATTCAAGCTGCCACGGCCCGTCGCCCAGCTGCCATAACCTTTCGCTGGTAAAGCGTACGTACGGGTCTAATGGCAGACGTAGCCGAATACCCGCGCCTACTCGGTTACTCCAGTTCTCGCGCTTGTCACGGCTCTCTAGCCAATCAAGACCCAGTGTAGAGCTGCGTCGGTCACGCTGGTCATTATTAAGGCGCCCAGAGCCTTGCTCTTCAAGCGTGCCTTGTGACTCCTCTGGGTCGCTTTCAATGACCAAGCGTAAGCGCTCTTCAGAGGTAGGTAGGTCAATACGATAGCGAAGCGACGTGTCGCCGCGGGTACCATCCCCCTCCATCCAGTCTATTTCCTGACCAAACCTCAGGTAGGACTCGTTCTTGGCCTGCATGTGGTCGCCGGTGCCGAAAAAGCCATCTATCCGACGTGAGGTATTATCCGCCCAGTTGCCAACGCTTTCGCGAAACGGTTCCACGCGGGATTCCGCCCACTCGGGTAAGTCGCTATCTTCCTCTTCGGCATAGGCCTGCGTTGCTAAGGTAGCCATTATTCCGAGCCAGCAGAAGGTCAGGAGTTTATGCATCGAGTGGTCTCAAATCAAAAAGTGCTTGCTGTTACAAATCAGCTTTGCAGTGGATCCTATTAACGTGCCTTGTGGGTCTCGATCTCTTTTGCCCATCCAAGGACACGCTTACGTTGGCCGCGGCTATTAAGACGGTCTGTATCAACGCTAGCCGGAATTAGCTGGCGATTGGGTGATGCGTCTAGGTCTAGATTAAACGAGCGTGAAGCGCCCGTGGGCATATCTTCGGAGCCATAAATGGCAATCACACGAATTTCCAATTGTGTGTTTTGCTCATGCAACAGGTTATCGTCAATTTCCCAATACTCTTTAACCTGATTGACAATATCGCCAAACGACTGAATGTTAAGGTAGTCTCCTGAAGCAAGTGGGCCTTGATGGGTGCGATAGCTGCCTTCCTGCTGTTCACTGCCTCGTTGTTGGTATTCGACGACATCAAGCGAATAACTCTGTTTTTTGGTGTGCAGAACCGCCACAAGGTGTTGAACATAGATCGCTTCGCTACTCATGTTGCTGATTAAGCAAATAGCGTCCACACCGATGCCTTTACCACGATTGATGATGACGCGAGGACGACGCTGGCGAACATAGCCGTTATAAAGCAGTTGGGCGTAAAACACCCATACGAAGAGTGTGCAAATACTGGCGATTGCCGAGATGGCTTGGGCGTTTTCGTTGAGCCATTCCATTATGTGAGATCCTTCTCATAGCGAGTGGAGAGTGTCTTGGGCAGCCATAGTGACGCTCACTGCTCACAGTGAGCTGATAATAGCTATTTTTTTACTCTATTAAGCAAAGCCTAGCGGAAAATTTGAGCCAAGTCAGCCTGTTAAGACTATTTGATGCAGCAAACGCAAAGCACGAAAAAAATGGCAGTGAGCCATTTAGTGTTTGAAGCAAGGGGAAATACTGACTAATACACTGGATTAGGTATGCCTAAACCAGGCTATATAATGACCAAATAAGAGGAGGGGGTAAAGCTAATTGCTTGAAGACTAACAAGTAATTGGTGCGGATGGGGAGACTCGAACTCCCACACCTTACGGCACTAGAACCTAAATCTAGCGTGTCTACCAATTCCACCACATCCGCTAAGACGAGACGTATAGTATCAACTTTGTGGTAGAAGTCAATAATGAAATCAACATTAATACCTTAACAGAGGAGGCGGCATGGATTTAAAGCACTGGCGGCAACGTGGGAGCCATTGGTTAAAGCAAGCCATGCCGGGTTATTGTGCTTTTTGCCTTGCACCCGCCTTAGCCGGGCAGGGGTGGTGCTTAGCCTGCCTGAACACGCTGCCCTGGAACCGACAGGCCTGCCGCCAATGTGGTGAGCCAGTGGCCCACGAAACACCTTTGTGCGGTCACTGCCTGATTGAGCCTCCGGCTTTTACTGCGACCCAAGCGGGGCTTCGGTATCTGGAGCCCATCAAAGAACTCGTTCATGATTTTAAATTCCATGCCTCTCCCCGGGCGGGCACACTGCTCGCTGAATTAATGTTGATAACGACACCCACTGACTTAGGAGATGCCCTCTTATCAGTTCCTATGCACCCAGCACATGCATGTACGCGAGGATTTAATCAATCGCAGTGGTTAGCTGAGAAGCTCAGTCGCCAGGTGAATGCTCCTTTGGTGTCGGCCAAACGGATAAAAGATTCACCCTCCCAGCGCACGTTGAACCGCCGCCAACGGGCTGCCAATCTGGCGGGCGCTTTTGTGTTTGAAGCAACGCCTCCGGCGCATTTGTTAATCATCGATGATGTGGTGACCACAGGCTCGACGGGGCATGCCCTGGCGCAAGCTGCGCTGGACGCGGGCGCTGAGCGAGTGGATATTTGGGCGGCGGCGCGGACACCGCTGGGTAAGGATTGATAGAATGACGCTCTATTGACGCTATAGCCTTTTCGCCACCACAGGAGTGACCGATGTCACACCCGTTCAGCTCTCTTTCGCCCGACCTGGTGATGTCCGCAATTGAGTCGCTCGATGTTTGGCCCGCCGGTGAGCCCTTTGCGCTGAATAGCTATGAAAACCGTGTACTACTGTTTCGTGATGATGACGCTAAAAATTGGGTCGTTAAGTTTTATCGCCCTGATCGCTGGTCAGACGCGGCTATTCAAGAGGAGCATGACTTTTTACAGGAGCTTGCCAATCAGCAAGTGCCCGTCGTTGCCCCATGGCGTAATCAGGCAGGTGAGTCGCTACACACCTTTAAGGCTTATCGATTTGCGCTGTTTCCTCATTGCCCAGGCCAAGCGCCCGAATTAGATAACCCTTCGCACTTATTTGCCATGGGAGAGGTATTAGGGCGCTTGCATAGTGTTTCGTCCAAACAAGCTTTTCAGCACCGTCCACGGTTAGAAATGGCGAGTGGCATCATGGATGCCCAGCAGCGTGTGCTTGATAGCCAGTGGATGAGTGGTCATCAGCGCCGTGCCTATACGCGTGTGATCGAAAAGGTGCAACAACATCTTATACAACATAACGTTCCCGCCACTAACATGATTCGCTGTCACGGCGATTGCCATTTAGGCAATGTGCTAGGTCGTGATGAAGATTTTACGCTGGTTGATTTTGACGATTGCATTATGGCGCCTGCCATTCAGGATATTTGGATGCTACTGCCGACCGATGACCCTCAAGGCTGGCGATCCTACTTGAATGAAATTACCGAAGGGTATGAGCAAACCTGCCCATTTCCCAGTGAACAAATGTCGCTAATCGAGCCGTTGAGAAGTTACCGTTTGATCAGGCATTCAGCTTGGCTGGTATCACGCTGGGACGATCCTGCCTTTCCGCGGGCTTTTCCCTGGCTGGCAGACAGTGGCTATTGGGATCAACATATCCGCCAGTTAGAGCAGCAGTGTCTTCAGTTGGATAACCCCCGTTGGTTAGCGTAAATGGGGGCTGTTTAGTCGGGCACCGCTTCTTCGCGAGGAACGGGGTTGGCGATGCCTTCTCCATTCGCTTGACGTCGTTGCGCATTCAGCTCTGCAGAGGGGTTGTCGAGTTCTTCAATCGCGACAGATGCATCCAGCGTAAGAAGAAACGTTTGACCCGGTGAGAGCGTGCACGGCGAGTTTTCGCAAGCGATGCCGTATTGCCCGTCTTCTGCATAGGCGCTGGCACTAAATTCACCGGTGAAAATATCACTATCGGCATCGTGTGTTTCAATACACGTGGCTTCTTGCGTGGTTACCCGAATTCGCTCATCGACCAAATGGGCATTCCCGACGATGACACAATACTCAGGCAGTGAATGCGAGGAACCCGCTGCTTGTGTCGGGTGGAGCAAAATATCGTTGAGGCGGGCTTGGTCTGGTTCAAATGTCAGCGTTTCCACGACTTCCACGCCAACGGTCGCGTCGTTAGGTAAAGAAAGTGTCGCTTCTGTGGCAGAAGCAAGTAGCGGTGTAGCGAAAAAAGGCGCCGCGATGGCGGTTAACCAAAAAGGTGCTGGCTTAAATGACATGGCGAACTCTCAACGTTGGTGCCCCTAATAAAGGCAATCAATAATAACGATTTATCATAGCACAGGGCCCTAGGTTGCAAAGTGAGCGCCGCGGCGCTCTGCCGCAGTTAGAGAGGCTATGAGTAGGCAGATGCGGTAAAATAAACGCAATAGTTAATATTTATTGTGCAGTTTTTGTTAAAAGTATACCTTTTGTACAATGTGGGGAGAGGGCGCATTGATGAGTGCCCTTTAATAACGATTTCTACTTTTTATGCGCAAAGGATTAGAGACCTGGGTGGCCGTTAGGGCGCCAAGGCGCATAGCTTTATGATGAGGCTTAATATGTCCGATGATATCGCTGAGCACTATCGCCAAATAATTTCAGCACTGGGTGAAGATCCTAACCGTGAGGGGCTTCGAGACACGCCAAAACGTGCAGCCAAAGCTATGCAGTTTTTAAATGCAGGCTACACTCAATCGTTGGACGAGATTATTAATGGGGCGGTATTTGAATCGCAAACGGATGAAATGGTGCTGGTGAAAGATATCGAGCTCTATTCGATGTGTGAACACCATTTACTGCCTTTTATTGGCAAATGCCATATTGCCTACCTACCCAATGGCAAAGTGCTGGGACTGTCAAAGTTTGCGCGCATCGTCGATATGTTTGCCCGTCGTATGCAGATTCAGGAGAATTTAACCCGCGAAATTGCCGATGCTGTGCAGGAAGTAACCCAGGCCAAGGGTGTTGCGGTCGTCATTGAAGCGCGCCACCTCTGCATGATGATGCGCGGTGTAGAGAAGCAGAATTCCAGCATGACATCATCAGTAATGTTGGGTGGCTTTCGTAGTAATCAGGCGACCCGGCATGAATTTTTGATGCTGATTAACTGAAGTTTTTTGTAATCATTGGCTGGTCAGGCACGCGGTAAACTTGGTCTAAAGGGGTGTTTCGTCTTAGCATGAAGGCGTTATTGAGCCTATAAGGCCATCATTTTGGTCAGGAGTCAGTCATGGAAGCGCTTAAAGAAACACAGCTGTATTGCCCCTTTGCCTATATAGACGGCAGTTGGGTGGCGGCCGATAGCGGCGAGCAAATCACCGTATTGAACCCGGCGACCGGTGAAGCCATTGGTGATATTCCCCGCTTGGGAAAAGCGGAGACCGAAAGAGCCATTGATGCGGCGGATGCTGCCTTACCGGCATGGCGTGCCCTTACCGCTCAAGAGCGAGCGGATATGTTATTAAAATGGCATGACCTGATGATGGAGCATCAGCAGGATCTCGCCATGTTGATGACCTACGAGCAGGGTAAACCGCTTAAAGAAGCCGCGGGTGAAATTGCCTATGCGGCCAGCTTCATCCGCTGGTTCGCTGAAGAGGCGCGTCGGGTTTATGGCGAAACCATCCCCGCGGCCAAAGCTAACCAGCGCATTGTAGTGACCAAACAGCCTGTAGGCGTGGTGGGGGCGATTACTCCCTGGAACTTCCCTGCGGCGATGATTACTCGCAAAGCAGGGGCAGCACTGGCGGCTGGCTGCACAATCGTGGTTAAACCGGCAAGCCAAACGCCGTTTTCAGCCACTGCGTTAGCCCTGTTGGCCGAACGCGCCGGTATTCCACGTGGCGTTTTCAATGTCGTGCCCGGCAGCGCGAGCGAAATTGCTGAAGCCATGACCCAATCCCCTAAAGTGCGCAAAATTACCTTCACCGGCTCTACCGAGGTGGGGCGCAAGCTAATGGCGCAGGCGGCTGAGCATGTACAGAAAATTTCCCTAGAGCTTGGCGGCAATGCTCCGTTTATTGTGTTTGAAGACGCGGATTTAGACGCGGCTGTAGAAGGGGCAATGGCTGCTAAGTTCCGCAATGCCGGGCAAACCTGTGTCTGCACGAATCGCTTTTTAGTGCAGTCCAGCGTGATCAACGCTTTTTGTGAAAAGCTCGCGGTTGTCATGAACAGTGAGTTGCACGTCGGTGATGGCACCAAACCGAATATTAATATCGGCCCGCTCATCGACGAAAATGGCGTCAAGAAAGTCAGTGAGCACGTGCAGGATGCCATCGATCATGGCGCCGAATTACTGCTAGGCGGCCATCCGCACCCGTTGGGCGGTAATTTCTTTACGCCAACACTGATCAGCTTTGCCACGGATAAAATGAAAGTGGCCCATGAGGAAACCTTTGGCCCCCTCGCCGCTGTCTTCCCGTTTGACGATGAAGAAACCGCGATCGAAATGGCCAACGATACTCAGTACGGCTTAGCCTCTTACTTCTATTCCCGTGATCTTTCACGCGTATGGCGCGTGGCCGAAGCGCTGGAGTATGGCATGGTGGGAATCAATACGGGTGCTATTTCCAATGCGGCGGCACCGTTTGGGGGCGTCAAAGCCTCGGGGTTGGGTCGTGAAGGTGGTCATCAGGGGTTAGAAGAGTACTTGGAAACCAAGTATCTCTGCATTGATTTGGGCTAACGTCCTGCCTAACCTTTATAAAAGCTAGAAGTCCCATAAAGTCGAAAGCCCCATCAGCATGCTGATGGGGCTTTTTGGTTTGGGAGCTATTCACTCCCCATGCGGTCGCTTCTCTTAGTGGCGGAAGTGGCGCATGCCGGTAAAGACCATGGCAATGCCGGCTTCGTTGGCAGCGTCGATCACTTCTTGGTCGCGCATGGAGCCACCCGGTTGAATCACGGCGGTAATGCCTGCGGCGGCCGCGGCATCAATGCCATCGCGGAACGGGAAGAAGGCGTCAGACGCCATCACTGACCCAGGCACCGAAAGACCTTCGTCTGCGGCTTTAATGCTGGCAATTTTGGCAGAATAAACGCGGCTCATTTGGCCAGCGCCGACGCCCACGGTTTGTCCTTCTTTGGCATACACAATGGCGTTGGATTTAACGAATTTGGCGACTCGCCAAGCAAAGGCTAAATCACGTAGCTCTTGCTCGCTAGGGGCGCGCTGGCTAACCACCGTCAGGTCATCACGGGTGACCATTCCATCGTCACGCTCCTGAACCAATAATCCGCCGTTAACACGTTTGAAGTCCAGCGCAGGCTGCTGTTCGCCTGGCCAATGAGCGCTGACGTCCAGCAAACGCACGTTTTGCTTATTCGCCACGATGGCAGCGGCTTCATCGCTGACCCCAGGGGCGATGATCACCTCGACAAACTGGCGGTCGATAATCGCCTGGGCGGTATCGGCGTCCAGCGGGGTATTGAAAGCGATAATGCCGCCAAACGCGCTGGTAGGGTCGGTGGCAAAGGCTTTGTCGTAAGCGGCTAAGGCACTATCGCCAATGGCGACACCGCAAGGGTTCGCATGCTTAACAATCACGCAAGCCGTTTCGGTAAAGGCTTTTACGCACTCAAAGGCAGCGTCGGTATCGGCCACGTTGTTATACGAGAGCGGTTTTCCCTGAAGCATGTTAGCGGTAGCAACGCTAGGCTCGGTTGCCCGTGGGTCAACGTAAAAGGCTGCCTGCTGATGGGGGTTTTCGCCATAGCGCATGTCCTGCTTTTTATCGAGCTGCAGGTTAAAGGTGCGAGGGAAGGCCGCATCGGCGGTATTGACTTGACGACCGAGGTAGTCAGCAATTGCGCCATCGTACCCGGCGGTGTGTTCGAATGCTTTAACCGCTAAATCAAAGCGCGTGGCACTACTTACCTGGCCGTCTTGGGCAGCCAGCTCGCCCAGCACTCGCGCGTAGTCACTGCTATTGACTACGATAGTCGTGTAGGCATGATTTTTGGCGCAGGCGCGCACCATGGTAGGGCCGCCGATATCGATATTCTCGATGGCATCTTCGAGCGTGCAATCGGGTTTGGCGACCGTGGCGGCAAAGGGGTAAAGATTGACGACCACCATGTCGATCGGCGTGATGTCGTTTTCCGCCATGACCGCATCATCCTGGCCGCGCCGGGCCAAAATCCCCCCATGAATTTTCGGGTGTAGCGTTTTCACCCGGCCATCCATAATTTCGGGAAAACCGGTGTGCTCAGACACTTCTTTTACTGCAATGGCATTCTCTTGCAGCAGGCGAAATGTGCCCCCTGTCGAAAGAAGCTCGACACCGTGCTCAGTCAGGCCGCGGGCGAATTCTACAATGCCGGTTTTGTCAGAAACGCTCAGAAGGGCGCGGCGGACGGGCGTTGCGCTGCTGCCATTCGAGGAGGGGTTATCAGCCATGAGAGAGTTATCAGCCATTAGAGTGCTCGTGTGCAGAGTCGAGAATTAAAAAACGACAACGCCCCAGCGTTATGGGGCGTCACCTTCGATAAGTCCGTATTGCTTGAGTTTTTTGCGTAGCGTGCCACGGTTCAAACCCAGCACATCCGCGGCACGGGTCTGGTTGCCGTCGGTGTGCTCCAAGACGCAGGCGAGTAACGGCGCCTCGACTTCGGCCATTACCATGGCGTAGAGGTCGCTGGCCTGACTGCCATCCAAGTGTTCAAAGTAGCGGCGCATGGCCGTTTCAACCGCTTCACGCAGCGGTTGCGGCGGTGTATTGGCAGTTGGATCTGCGAGCGTGCCCGCTAAATGGGAGACGCTATCGCTGGAGCCAATATCACTGGCATAGCTATCGCTTGAATAAGTATCGCTAGAGAGAAGATCGCGTTCGGTCATGCAGCATGGCTTCCTTTGGCTAGCAAACGTATGGCGGCGCCGGGGGCCATCACGTCATTGATCCAATCAAATTGCGTTTCAGGTGACGCTAACGCATTGAACTGCTGCTTAAGCGCACGCTGCTGAGGCGGCGTAAAGCGGGTGTCATCGCTTAGGTACCAGCCGACGTGCTTGCGCGCAATACGGACACCCATGGTCGTGCCATAAAACGCATGCAACTCCTCGACATGCTCATGAAGCACTTGGTGCCGCTCCATAAGGCTGGGGAGTGGCATGCGCTCGCCATGTTCAAGATAGTGGTTAATCTGTTGAAAAATCCACGGGTTGCCTTGTGCACCACGGCCTACCATGACGGCATCAGCGCCGGTATAAGCGAGTACTTCGGCGGCTTTTTCCGGGCTTGTTATGTCGCCGTTGGCGATCACCGGTATCGAGAGGTGAGATTTTATCTCAGCAATCGTGTCGTACTCTGCCTGTCCAGTATAGCGCTGCTGGCGGTGTCGGCCATGTACGGCGAGTGACTGAATACCTGCAGCCTCAGCAAGCCTAGCAACGCGCAGCGCATTGTTGGACTCGGCACACCAGCCGGTGCGGATTTTCAGCGTGACAGGGATGTCGACGGCGGCCACCACTGCATCGAGAATCTCGGCAACCAAGCGCTCATCGCGAAGTAACGCCGACCCAGCGGCTTTGTTACATACTTTCTTAGCCGGGCAGCCCATATTGATATCAATAATCTGCGCGCCTAGCTCGGCGTTCAAGCGTGCCGCCTGGGCGAGCATTTCGGCATCACCACCGGCAATTTGCACTACGCGCGGGTCGGGCTCGCCGCGATGATCCATGCGTAGCTGCGACTTACGCGTGTGCCACAGGCTCGGGTCTGCCGTGACCATTTCGCCCACTACCCAGCCAGCACCCAGCCGCCGGCAAAGCTGGCGAAAAGGCCGGTCGGTGACGCCGGCCATAGGCGCGAGCATTACCCGGTTAGGTAATGCATGCGTGCCAATGGTGGCAGGCGCATGGGAGGCTAGTGCATTGGCTACAGTCATGGCATTAGGCTTTATGTGTGCTGGGCTGGCGGCGAGTAGGCGTTTCAAGGAGGCGTATGATACGCCTACTCGGTGGTAGGGTGAAGGCCGATTGCCGCTTTAACGCGGACGTAAGCCACTTAGCCGCACCCATCCTTCCCGTGTTACCGGCTCATCCATCGCGATTCCTTGGGCCGCGTAAGCGTCGTAAACATCGTCGGCTTGATTGGCCAAAATGCCCGATAGCGCAAGGCGACCGCCAGGAGCCACGTGACCGGCAATCATGGGCGCCAGCTCGACAAGTGGGCCTGCGAGGATATTCGCCGTCACAATGGGGTAGTTGCCCCCATCGCTTAACTGCTCAGGGTAGTGGAGCGTTAGCTCGGATGCTTCGATGCCGTTGCGCTCTGCGTTTTCGCGGCTAGCCTGCAGCGCCTGAGGATCAATATCTGTGGCATCGGCATGAATGGCCCCCAGTTTGAGTGCCGCAATGGCGAGAATGCCTGACCCGCAGCCTACGTCTAAAACGCTTTGCTGTGCCAAGTGACCAGCGACCGCCAGTTCATCCAGCCATTCCAGGCACAGCGCCGTGGTGGGGTGCGTGCCCGTGCCAAAGGCTAGGCCAGGGTCGAGAATCAAGTTAACGGCGTCGGCTTCGGGTGGTTCATGCCAGCTAGGCACGATCCACAGGCGCTGGCCCATGCGCAGCGGTGTGAAGTCGTCCATCCACTCGCGCTCCCAGTCCCGGTCAGCCAGCAGCTCATATTCGATGGTGGGGCAGGATTCGCCGGGCATCTGCTCGGACCACGCTGACTCAATGCGCGCCAGCATACTGTCAATGCCCTCTAGGTCATCGTAAAGGCCCGTCAGAATGGTGTCTTCCCACAGAGGCGTGGTGCCTCGTTCGGGCTCAAACACCGGGTCGTCGTGGGCATCCTGAAGGCCAATGGCTGTTGCACCTTCATCAAGCAGCAGCTCTTCGAGCAGCTCCGCTTGTTCGGGGGCAACATGGGCTTTGAGTTGAAGCCAGGGCATTGAGAGTCTCCGCAAGGCGAATTAAAACGGCAGCGGGGTGGACATCGCCACCCCGCAGAGCTTTACCGGTTGCACTGTAAAGGACGGTGCGCTGGAAAGGGTGAGACAGCCGTACTAGCTGCTGAGCTTCTTTTCCAGGTAGTGAATGTTGACACCACCTTGGCGGAAGTAGCTGTCGCGAACCAAATCTTTTTGCAGGTCGATATTGGTTTTAATACCTTCCACTAGTAGCTCGTCCAAGGCGTTGCGCATCCGGGTCAAGGCTATTTCACGGTCTGCGCCCCAGGTGATCAGCTTGCCAATCAATGAATCATAGTGCGGCGGTACGGTATAGCCGGTATACAGGTGAGAGTCCATGCGAACGCCCAAACCACCCGGTGCGTGAAACAGCGTTACCTTACCGGGAGACGGCATAAAGGTAAGCGAGTCTTCGGCGTTAATGCGGCACTCAAAGGCATGGCCATTGAGTTTTATATCTTCTTGGCGAATCGACAACGGCAAACCCGAAGCAATGCGCAGCTGCTCCTTGACGATATCCACACCAGTGACCATTTCGGTGACCGGGTGCTCGACCTGAACGCGAGTGTTCATCTCGATGAAGAAGTATTCGCCGTCTTCGTACAAGAACTCAAAGGTGCCAGCGCCGCGGTAATTGATCTTGATACACGCTTGGCGGCACGCTTCAAGCACCTGGGCGCGGGCGTCAGGGTCTAGACCTGGCGCTGGCGCTTCTTCGAGCACTTTTTGATGACGACGCTGCAGCGAGCAATCGCGGTCATACAGATGGATCGCGTTACCCTGGCCATCGGCCAAGACTTGCACTTCCACGTGGCGCGGCTTTTCAAGGAATTTTTCCATGTAGACCGTGCCATCACCAAAGGCGGCGTGCGCTTCGGTGCGGGTAACCGTAATCGCCGAAAGCAGATGGCCTTCCGTGTGTACCACGCGCATACCGCGACCACCGCCGCCAGACGCTGCCTTAATAATGACGGGGTAGCCAATGCGGCGTGCTGTGGCTAAATTCGTCGCGTCATCATCGCCTAATGGGCCGTCTGAGCCGGGCACCGTGGGAACGCCAGCTTCCTTCATCGACTGAATCGCGCTGACTTTATCACCCATCAAGCGAATCGTTTCGGCGCGGGGGCCAATAAAGGTAAAGCCCGAACGTTCAACCTGTTCGGCAAAGTTGGCGTTTTCAGACAAAAAGCCGTAACCAGGATGAATAGCGGTAGAGTCAGTGACCTCCGCGGCGCTGATAAGGGCAGGAATGTTCAAGTAAGACTGCGCTGATGAGGCCGGTCCAATGCACACGGCTTCATCTGCCAAGCGAACATGCATCAGTTCACGATCAGCTTTGGAGTGTACCGCTACGGTTTTAATGCCCAATTCTTTACAGGCCCGTAGGATACGGAGGGCAATCTCGCCGCGGTTGGCGATAAGTACCTTGTCCAGCATGGGAGAGTCCACCCGTGTTGAAAATGAAAGATTAAGCGATGACGATCATTGGCTGATCGAATTCAACTGGCTCGCCATCTTCCACCAGGATGGCTTCCACGACACCGTCACGGTCTGCTTCAATCTGGTTCATCATTTTCATGGCTTCAATGATGCATACGGTGTCGCCCTGTTTGACGCTGTCACCGACTTCAACAAAGGACTTAGCGCCCGGCGCGGGGCTGCGATAGAAAGTGCCCACCATGGGTGAATTGACGGCTTCACCACGGTAGCTTGTGCCCTGAGGCTCAGCTTCAGCGGCAGGTGCTGATGCCGGAGCAGGTGCTGCTGCATAGCCAGGCTGCTGCTGTGCGTATTGCGGCATGGGCTGTGGTTGCCACGAGGCGCCATTAGGATGACGGCTGATGCGTACTGATTCTTCGCCTTCCTGAATTTCGATCTCGCTAATGTTGGATTCTTCGAGCAGCTCAATCAGTTTCTTAACTTTGCGGATATCCATGGCATGGCCCCATCAATGTCATAAATGAAAATCATGAAATAGTCACACAGCAGACATGGCCAAAAGGGCGGGTTGCCGTGTGGCGCCGCGCTTTGAGAAGCGCAGTAAACCAAATTTAAAAATGAAGAGAACGCTGCATGTTAGCGAACGTTACCCTGTTCTCACCCCTAAAAAAGGATGTTTTTAACTAATATGGGAGCGGAGTTTGCCGAAAAAGTGCCACGATGTCCAGCGACCACCGGCGCAAATGCCCTCGCTGGCGCCGCGGCAGCAATTAAACAACTGTTTGACGATGTTCGCGTCAGAAGGCGGCTAAAGCGCTTCAAAGCGAGAAGGGTGGACGGCTCGCGGTTAGCGCTGGGCAAGCCATTGTCCGACGGATGCAAGGTGCTCGTTTAGCTGGTTAGCCGTCACTTCCCCCTGTATGCGTGCCTCGCGAATCTCTTCTCCCTGGTAGAAAAATAGCAAGCTGGGTGGGCCAAAGAGATCGAACTTCTCAAGCAATTGGCGGCTTTGCGCGTCGGTATGCGTCACATCGGCAGCAATCAGTGTGTAATCACGCAACGCTGCGGCCACGTTTGGGTCGGGGTAGACGTCGCGCTCCAATAGTTTGCATGAAATACACCAGTCGGCGGTAAAGTGAACGAAGACGGGCTGATTATTGCTTTCGGCATTGGCAATTGCCTTTTCAAGAGCGGTGAGGTTATCCAGCTCGATGAAGTCCAGCGCCTCCATCACCCCAGCTTCTGAAACGCCCGGAGCGGCTGCCAAGGGGCGAAGTGGATCGCTACCTCCTTGAGCGGCGCCAATCACGAGCGCCGCACCCCAGGCCAGCAGCATCAGGCCAAGCGTTTGGCGTGCTCGGGGCCAGCCTTGAGGCTGGTTAACACTCAACGCCCCCAGCGCGAGTGCCGTGCCGATAGCCAGGCCAGCCCACAGCAACAGGGCTACCGGAGCAGCGACCAAGCGTTCAATCATCCAAATCGCCACGCCTAATAGCAGCAGGCCGAAGGCAATTTTAACGCCGTTCATCCAGGCGCCTGAGCGGGGTAGCAGCGTCGCACCAAAGGTGCCTACCAAGAGCAACGGAACGCCCATACCTAGGCCGAGCGCAAATAGTACAGCGCCGCCGATAACGGCATCCCCCGTCGAAGAGATAAATACCAGCGCGCCCGCGAGTGGTGCCGTCACGCATGGCGATACCACCAGTACCGAGAGGGCGCCTGCCAGGGCGAGGCCTGCCGGACCACTGCGCTGCGCGCGGGCCTGCCAGGCATCTATCCGGCTGGCTAAGCGGGGCGACAGGTTAAACGTAAAGGCTTCGAACATCGCGAGAGCAAAGAGCGTGAAAAGCACGGCAAAGGCGATCAAAACAGGGGCGGACTGTAAACGCGACTGAAGATTAAGGCCGGCGCCAAATAGTCCCATCATCACGCCGACCAGGGCGTAGGTCAGCGCCATGCCGAGTACATAACTGAGCGAAAGGGCAAAGGCGCGGGGCCGAGTCGGGTGCTGGCCCACGATGATCGAGGAGAGAATCGGTATCATCGGCAGCACGCAGGGGGTAAATGTTAGCCCTAAGCCAGCGAGAAAAAATAGGGATAGCGCCAGCGGTAGGCTAGCGTCGCTGACCAATGCGCTGAAACGGCTGTCTTCGCTTTGAGGTGCAGAGATTGCCTCCTGCGTTGGGCTATTCATTTCTGCATTGCTGGTGCTGGTGTCGGCTTCCCAGTTGGCAAACAGGCTGGGTGGCTGAGTCTCGCTGGCCGCTAGGCTAGTTTGCTCGGGTGGGTAGCAAAGCCCGGCATCGGCACAGCCCTGAAAGGTAAGCGTGATGTTGAGCGGTCCTGAATAGGGGGCTTCCAGCGGCACTTCAAACACCAATTGATCGCGGAAGATATAAACATCGCCCATAAACTCGTCATTAGTGAAAGTGCCTTGGGGGAGCGTTGGCTCGCCCAGCGCGACACTTTCTGTTTGGCTGGCGACGGCAAACTGATGGCGATAGAGGTAGTACTGATCGGCAATATCAATGCCAATGTAAAGTGTTTCGCCGTCGTGCCAGGCCGTGGGCTGGAAGGCCTCCATGACGGGTAAGAATTCGTCTTGATCGCTTGATGAGGAAAACCATTGGGCATGTGCGCTTAGCGGTAGGCAGCCAAGAGAAAAAATGAGTACAAGTAACAGACTCAGGCGTTTAAGAGATAACACGGCGCGTCCTTAATCGATGGCATCGCAAGCAAAGATAAATAGCATACCGCAACCTTAAACCCGACGCGTAGACGCTGCGGTGACATGCCGCGGCGATTAATCGTGGGTTAATCCCAGTAACGAAAAAAGCCGCCCGAAGGCGGCTTCATCATAGTGAAGGGAGAAATGCCCCTGAGCGCTATGGTTACGCTTTCTGATAAGCGCTCACTGATTTTTCAATCGCTTTGCGCGCAGCGTCAGCACCTTCCCAAGACTCTACTTTCACCCATTTGCCTTTTTCGAGATCCTTGTAGTTCTCGAAGAAGTGCGCGATTTGCTGGCGCAGTAGCTCAGGCAGGTCGGTCACTTCGTGGACATCGTCATAAAGGGCGCTGAGCTTGGCGTGAGGCACACAGATCAACTTGGCATCTTCACCGGCTTCGTCAGTCATGTTCAAAATGCCGACCGGACGTGCACGAATAATGCTGCCGGGTTGAACCGGGTGCGGGGTAACGACGAGAGCGTCCAGCGCATCGCCATCATCGGCTAGGGTGTGTGGGATAAAGCCGTAGTTAGCGGGGTAAAACATGGGGGTGGCCATGAAACGGTCAACGAGTAGGGCGCCCATGTCCTTATCAATTTCATACTTGATCGGATCGTGGTTGGCTGGAATTTCGATCACCACGTAAACGTCGTTGGGGAGATCCTTTCCAGCAGGGATATTGTCAAAGTTCATCGTTGATTCCTTGGTAGTGCTGTGGCTAGGCAGTCGTTACAAGTCGTTTATGGCGGAGAATTATACGAAGATGACTGCACGATTACCAATGCGACATAGGTGGGTCGGTCGGGTTTAACCGCTGGCCTTGAAGGAAAGCGGGGGAAAGTGCAGTGAATATGAAAGCGCGCTAATACGATAGAGACGTTTGTTGAGCATCGTTTCTGCTTTGCTGCGTGTATCATAAGCGATCTTGATTGACAGTGATGTCCCTTGATCGAGTCGGCAGCCTAGGAGGATGACTTGTCGCACGCCCAGTTGCTCATCAGTTATGGTCAAGCGTTTGTCGCGCCCGATCGGCGCCTGCATCGCAGCTCTATGTCAGTTCGTTTCCCTGAGGCGCCGCTGCTGCGGGCGAAGGGCGGCTGTGCAGTGATCAGCGATTCCATTTCACGAAATACAATGGCGAAGCAAGCCGGTGATATCAGCGTACGCGGCTTTCTGGCGGACTACTTCTCTACGCCTGATCACTGGGATGTCAAAACCTCGGCGACGCGAGTGCTACGCGCACTCAATAGCTGGTGCTATAGCCAGAGCCAGCATGTAAAAGAAGGCAGTTTTGTCTCTTCCATGTCGGCCATGGTGTTCAGGGGGCGCGAAGCGCACCTGTTCCATATGGGTGACACGCTGGTGTTCCGTTTACGCGGCGCTGAGTTTGAACAGCTTAGTCGTGATCATGTGACTGACTTGGGCGGCTATCGCTACCCCTCACGGGCGTTGGGCATGGATGGCAGCGTGGATATCGATTACACCCATATCGCGCTCAAGCAGGGGGATCTGTTCCTGTTCACCACCCAAGGGGTGCGCGGCACACTGCTGCCCTCTGACTATGTGCGCTTGATTCGCCAAGACGCCAGTGACCTGGACGCCGCCTGCGAACGGTTGGCCGATGAGGCGAAGCAGCGTGCTCAGGATCGCGGTTATGGCGGCGATCAGTTCTGCTTTCAGTTGATCCGTATCGACGAACTGCCTGATGAGGTCACTGAGCACCCAGGCCAGCTTTATGGTGACTTACCCATCCCCCCCGAATTGGCGCCGGGAGAACGATTAGATGGCCTTGAAGTGCTCGCGGTGCTCTCACGAACGGCGCAGTCCCGGGTATATCGCGTGCGTGATGTGCATAGCGAGCGGGAAATGGTCATGAAAGCGCCCAGCCCTGAGCTGTCATTGCGAAATGCTTATCTTGAGCATTTTCTGCTGCAACAATGGGTGGTGGAGCGTGTCAATTCGCCCTTTGTGGTGAAAGTCATGGAGCACTCGCGCCCACGCCGGTATCTCTATTACTTGATGCAGCATGTCGAAGGCGAGACGCTGCGAGAGTGGGCGGAGCGTCACCCGCAGGCGAGCCTGACGCAGCGCTTGGATATTGCGAACCAGTTAGGTAAGGCGGTGCAGGCGCTGCATCACCGGGAAATCATCCACCAGCAGATCAATCCCGACAATATCTTGATCGACCCTCACGGCAAGCTTGTGCTTACTGATTTTAGTGCCTGCCATATGCGCGACGGGGAAGGCCACCGCCATTCGGGCGAGTTACTACGCCAGATCGGGTTTAACGAGCACACGGCGCCTGAGTACGCGCTGGGCGATAGCGTTGGCCGGCGTAGCGATCAATATTCGCTGGCCTCCACGACCTACTGGTTATTGACGGGTGCGTTACCTTACACCTTGACGCCCAACCGGCTGCGCAGTCATACCGACCTGGAAGAGTTAACTTACCGAAGCGCGCGAACCACTAACCCTGAAATAACCCATGAATTAGACGATGCCTTGCGGCGCGCACTGGACCCGCAACGGGCACTCCGTTTTAGGCGCATGTCTGAATTCCTACACGCCCTCAGGGTGCCGCTGGGGCGTTTGCCCAACCGAGATGAGAGTCGCCCGGAACCAAGGCGGTTTTGGCAAGGGGTGGCAGGGATACTGTTACTGCTGCTCGTGCTTTCCTGGTTGCTGAGATAGCTCTACCTGTAGAGGTAATAGGCAACATCAACGCAAAAGTCAAAGCGAAACAGTATCCAATCGCGCAGTGCGACAAGCAAGGTCGAGATTGCTTCACTTCGTTCGCAATGACATGAAATATGTCATTGCGAGGAGCGAAGCGAAGAAGCAATCTCACTCGCAATGACCGGGTATGCGTTAGCTTATTACAGCGTAAACACTGGCAGCTTGCGCTCTGCTTTAGCGAGCTTCAGTTTGGCTACTTTCGGCAGGCCGTTCTCGAACGGAGGGAAGTCCTCGCCCTGAATAAGCGGTGAGAGATAGTCCCGGCAGGCCTGGGTAATTGCAAAGCCGTTGTCGCTGATAAAGTCGCGGGGCATGAATTTCTCTTGGTTGGCTACCTGAGAGAGCGGTGCGGAAATAACGTCCCACTGGTAGGGCGACTGAGAAATACGACGAATGGCGGGCATCATGGCATTTTTGCCCGCCAATGCTAGCGTCACGGCTTCACGGCCTACGGCATAGGCTTGCTCAACGTCCGTTTTGGAGGCCAAGTGACGCGCTGCGCGCTGCAGATAGTCAGCCACGGCCCAGTGGTACTTGTAACCCAAATCCTGCTTGACCATGCCCGCAAGCGTTGGTGCCACGCCGCCTAGCTGGCGATGCCCAAAGGCGTCGGTATTGCCCGCATCGGCCAAGAACGTGCCGTCTTCGTAACGCGCGCCTTCGGAAACGACGATAACGCAGTAGCCAAACTGCTTAACGCTCTCTTCAACCCGTGCCATGGCCGCTTTACGATTAAACGGAATTTCGGGAAAGATAATCATGTGTGGCGGTTCGCCTTCGGCTTCGCCCGCCAAACCGCCCGCAGCGGCAATCCAGCCCGCGTGGCGGCCCATGACTTCCAATACGAAGACCTTGGTGGACGTCGCGCACATAGACGCGATATCCAACGACGCTTCCAGCGTAGACGTGGCGATGTACTTGGCAACACTGCCAAAGCCCGGGCTGTTGTCGGTAATCGGCAGGTCGTTATCGACGGTTTTGGGAACATGGATCGCGGTTAACGGATAACCTAGTTTCTCGGAAAGCTGAGAGACTTTTAAGCAGGTATCGGCGCTGTCGCCGCCACCGTTGTAGAAAAAGTAGCGAATATCGTGGGCTTTAAAGACTTCGATCAAGCGCTCGTACTGGGCGCGGTGAGTGTCGATGTCTTTCAATTTGTAGCGGCAGGAGCCGAAAGCACCGCCCGGCGTATGGCGCAGTGCTGCAATGGCGTCGTCACTCTCTTGAGTAACGTCGATCAGATCTTCCGTCAATGCGCCGATAATGCCGTTATGACCGGCATACACCTTGCCAATTTGATCGGGCGCTTGGCGACAGGCTTCAATAACGCCGCAGGCGCTGGCGTTGATCACGGCGGTGACGCCACCGGATTGGGCGTAAAAGGCATTATGCTGGGCCATGGAAACGTCTCATCTCCTGAATACAGATAGGTTGTCATCAATACTGTTTCAGCACCGTCCAACACGCGCTACTTGGTTTGGTCGGTGCTAAACACATTGCGGTAATGGGCCAAAGTCTAGCGTAAAGCCCTGTGCTGTGCATTAGCATGGCATCAGGCTTCTATTAACGACGATAGGGCGTTAATCGCTACCATCCATTTCTTGTTCGCGCTGGGCAAGCTCCCAACCGCCGAGATCTTTATAGCGGTTAACCATGGCGCAAAATAACTCTGCGGTGCGCTCGGTATCATAGCGGGCAGAGTGAGCCGCCTTATTATCGAATTCGATACCGGCCGCTCGGCAAGCCCTGGCAAGCACGGTTTGACCATAGATCAAGCCAGCAAGCGTAGCGGTGTCAAAACTAGAAAAGGGGTGAAAGGGGTTACGCTTGATGCCACAGCGATTAACCGCGGCGTTGAGAAAGCCTTGATCGAACGCAGCGTTGTGACCAACTAAAATGGCGCGGGTGCAATCGTGCGCTTTAATCGATTTACGGATCGGCCGAAAAATTTCACCGAGGGCATCCGCTTCGCTAAGTGCGACCTGACTGCGCAAGGGGTCATCCAGGTTAATGCCGGTGAAGTCGAGCGCCGACTGCTCAACGTTCGCCCCGTCGAAGGGATGAATATGGTAAGCATAGGTGGCATCAGGAAGCAGGTTGCCTTCCGGGTCCATGGTCAGCGTGACGGCAGCAATCTCAAGTACGGCATCACCTTGGGCGTTAAATCCCCCGGTTTCTAAATCAACGACCACCGGCAGATAACTGCGAAAACGTTGGGCCATTAATTCGCGGGCAATTGCCTCGCTCATGCAGCTCTCCTTGTTTAAAGCGAGTAATAGTAAAGCGAGTAATGATGAAGCGAGTCATCGATCACCATCAGCGGCAAGCCACCGCTTTTGAATGGAGTGATTCTAGCAGCTTTAGCCCCCTGGCGTCGTTGACGGTATTCGCTGGGCATTGAGAACGCTATACTCAACGTCTGTCTCAAAAGTTTCATCCCGAGAGCTATCGTGTGAGCGAAACGCTAGCGGCGAAAATGGCTTTTACTAATCCCTTTCTTATGGTCAACGAGGAGCAAAGAATGTCCGATGTCAAAAAGGTTGTGCTGGCATACTCAGGCGGCCTGGACACATCCGTCATCGTTAAGTGGTTGCAAGAAACCTACAACTGCGAGGTAGTGACTTTTACTGCCGACATCGGTCAGGGTGAAGAGGTCGAGCCAGCGCGTACTAAGGCGCAAGCCCTTGGTGTTAAAGAGATTTACATCGAAGACCTGCGCGAAGAATTCGTTCGTGATTACGTTTACCCCATGTTCCGCGCCAACACTATCTATGAAGGCGAGTACCTGCTGGGCACCTCGATTGCGCGCCCGTTGATCGCCAAGCGGTTGATCGAAATTGCCAACGAAACCGGCGCCGACGCTATCTCTCACGGTGCAACGGGTAAAGGCAATGACCAAGTGCGGTTTGAGCTTGGCGGCTATGCGCTCAAGCCTGGCGTAAAAGTGATCGCTCCTTGGCGTGAGTGGGATTTAACCTCGCGCGAAAAGCTGATGGCGTACTGCGAAGAGCATAAAATCCCGGTCGATTTCTCCAATAAAAAGAAAAAATCGCCGTACTCCATGGATGCCAACCTGCTGCACATCTCTTACGAAGGCGGCATTCTAGAAGATCCCTGGGCCGAAGCAGAAGACGATATGTGGCGCTGGAGCGTCTCACCAGAAGCCGCACCGGACCAGCCAACCTACGTTGAACTGACGTTTGAAAAAGGCGATATCGTCGCTATCGATGGCGAAGCGTTGAAAGCCCATGAAGTGTTGGAAAAACTCAACAAACTGGGTGGCGACAACGGCATTGGTCGTTTGGATATCGTTGAGAACCGCTATGTGGGCATGAAATCGCGCGGCTGTTACGAAACCCCAGGGGGCACCATCATGCTACGTGCCCACCGCGCGATTGAGTCGCTCACCTTAGACCGCGAAGAAGCCCACCTGAAAGATCAGTTGATGCCGAAATACGCGGAAGTGATCTACAACGGTTACTGGTGGAGCCCTGAGCGTCGCATGCTGCAAGCGGCCATCGACGAAACTCAAAAGAATGTCGCGGGTGTCGTGCGGATGAAACTCTACAAAGGCAACGCCACCGTAGTGGGCCGCAAGTCTGATGAGTCGCTGTTCGATGAGTCAATCGCGACATTCGAAGATGACGCGGGCGCTTATAACCAGAAAGATGCCGAAGGCTTTATCAAGCTGAATGCGCTGCGTTTGCGTATTGCCGCAGGTAAAGGGCGTAAGCAGAGCTAACGCTAAAAGCACAACCTTGCTAGGGCGGCAGCGTACAGCTGCCGCCCGGCATGTTAAGGAGCCACGATGCTAAAAAAATTATTATCCGGACTCTTTGGTAGTGATCGCCAAGCCCCTGCAGGCGCTACCACCAAAGCAGCTGATGCGGTTGAGTACAAAGGCTATGAGATTGTGTCTCAGCCCGATGATCAAAGCGGCCAGTATCGTGTCAGCGGCTGGATTCGCAAGCAGGGTGACGCCGGTGAAATCCTTGAACACCGCTTTGAGCGATCCGACATGCTGCCCGCCCGTGAAGCGTGCGATACGATGATGGTGACCAAAGCACAGCGCTTTATTGATGAAGTGGGTGAGGGCATGTTTGCCCCTGATCCTCGTCGCGCTGGCGATCAAGTAGATTAGAGCCGTGCCCACCTTTAGCGAAGGAGAGGTGTATGCGTGTTATGCACCAAGCCTCACCCTGGCGCGCTCTATTTGATCAGCAAGGCCAGCTAACGACCTTGGCGCTTGATGCGCCGCTTCAGTCACTTTTTGCGCAACGCCCTTCACCCTCGGCTTCCCTCGCCGACGCCACTGCATGGCAACTCTCTCTCGTTGAAACATTGGTGCATTACGACCTGCCCGCTTGGCGTATTAGCCAAGTGATCAGTGATCACAATGCCTGGTTGTACCGGTGCGCTATTGCCCAATCGCTTGAAGAGATGCAGGCACAGGGGTGGGGGGCGCCGCCCGTCGATTACTGCGTGTTGCTGTTGGGTTCGGCGGCCCGTTTTGAAAGTCTGCTGGGCCCTGATCAAGATAATGCGCTCATTATTGATGACTATCCGGATTACCGCCATGTGGTGATAGACGGCTACTTTCAGGCGTTAGGCGAGCGTTTTACCCGCCGGTTGGATGAGGCCGGCATGCCGCTATGCCGTGGTCATGTGATGGCGCGCTGGCCGATGTGGCGCAAACGGATAAGCGAGTGGCGCACTCAGCTCGAAATTTGGAGCGCAGACCGCTGGGTAAAGCGCGTGCAGCAGACCAATATCCTGCTTGACTTCTATCCGGTGGCCGGTAGCTCATCGCTTGCGGTGTCCCTAAGCGAAAGCATTGCTTCGATACTCCCCAACGCACCGCTTTTTATGGATGAAATGGCGGCGCTACTGGATGAACTGCCGGTAGCGCTGAATCGCTTGGGTCAGCTCGCTTCCAGTCCCAACCTGGATGCGCCGCATGAGCATGCGATTAACTTAAAGCGTCAGGGCTTGCTGCCGTTGATCAGTGCTGCACGGTTACGATGCCTACAGCATGGGCTGGGCGATATAGCGACACGGGAGCGATTGATGGCGCTAAGCCATTGCAAAGATGCGCTAACGCTGGCTGAGTCGGCACTGCTTATCGCCGCTTTCGAACGCCTTCAGCAGCGGCTATTGGATCAACAGCGCTATAACAAAGGCCGTGGTCAGGTGGCCGATGGGTGGGTCGATCTGCGCCTTCTGCGTGACGATCAGCGGCTGCTGTTAAAATTTGATCTTCAGCAGATCCGAGCGTTCGTTCAGCGCACTAAAAGTGCACCACGCTGATTGCTTTGCGGGTTGGGCCATCTGTTCGTTGTCAAAGCGGAGGCGTGGCGGGCGTTGGTGCGGCGGGTAGCTCCAGAGTGAGGCAGGCACCGCCTAACGTGCTGGCATCCTCCACCCAGAGCCGTCCCCCCAGATGGGCGATAATCCCCCTGCTAATCGGTAACCCTAAGCCACTGCCTCTCGGTCGGCCGCGGGGGATATCGTCTTCCTGCTGGATTTGGTGAAATTTCTCAAACACTCGCTCTCGCTCTTCTGCATTAATGCCTGCCCCGTTATCCTCCACGCTTAAACGAAAATGGTGACGGTGGCGATACAGAGAAAGCCGTACTTTGGGCTGTTCGCGATCAGCAAACTTACTCGCGTTATCAAGCAGGTTGATCACTACCTGCTCTAAACGGTCATGGTCGCCCACCACCATCGCGGGGTCAGCGGCTAAATCTACATCAAGCGCAATACCGCGCTCTTGATGCAAATGCGCAATGGCATCGATGCTGTGGCGGGTGAGCGCGGCCAAATCGAGCGGTACTGGGTTAAGCGTTAAACGCCCACTTTCGAGTCGCGCCAAGTCTAAAATCTCTTCGATTAGGCGTGAGAGCCGCTGGCTTTCGTGGACAATGACGCCTAGAAAATGCTGGCGCTTCTCGTCTGGCAATTGACCGCTATCGCGTAAAATTTCAGCAAAGGCACGAATAGACGTGAGCGGCGTTCGAAGTTCGTGGCTAACCATCGCGACAAACTCGTCCTTGAGACGATCCAGCTCACGCAGCCGCTCATTGGCACTGCGTAACTCTTCGCCGATTTGTACCAACTGCTGAGACTTCTGCTCTAAACGGCGGTTGTATTCCAGGGTTTGAGAGGTGGTATCAAGAATGCTGAGTATCGACTCGATATCGAGCGCTTCGCCGCGTACCACCGAGTTGATCAATACCCGCGCTGACGAGCTGCCCAGCGCGCCAGCCAATGCCTGTTCGGCACGGGTAATCAGCTCGGCGGGGGCGGGTTCGTCGGCCACAAACGTGCTTTTAGCGCTGCTATGGCTAAACACGCGGCGGGTGGTTTGCGCACCCAGATAGCGAACCAGCAGCTCCCTGAGTGCCCCCTGGGTGGTTTGCCCACGCCAAAGTGACGTTGAGAGTGACGTGGTTTGTAGATTGGGGTGCAGCGCTTCGGTAAATAGCGCCGCTTGAGTCTGTTCAAGGGGCGTTGGGCGGGTGAAGAGGGAAACGCCGACCAGGAGGCCGACGTTTGCTAGCATGCTCCACAGCAGCGAATGCGTGTAGATATCCCACTCTTCGAGACCAAGCAGCGCATAGGGCCTCAGCCAGCCAATGCCCAGCGGGCCTTGGGTCAGTAGCGAGGCGTCTAACCAGCCAGACTGGGCAAAACCGGGCAGCAGTAGCGTATAACACCACACCAGGAAGCCAGCAATTAAGCCGGTAGTGGCGCCCTGGCGGGTGGCGCCACGCCAGTAAAGACCAATTAATAAGGCGGGAGCGAACTGCGCCGCCCCGGCAAAGGAGACCAGCCCAATAGTGACCAAACTATAAGAGTCGCCAATTAGCGCATGGTAGAGATAACCGAGCAACAAGATAAGCAGGATAGCGACGCGACGGATCCCCAGCAGCCACCCGGCAAGCTCGCCTTTGGTACTAAGGTGCAGCCGTCGAGAGCGCAGCAATAGTGGCATCACCAGTTGGTTGCTCACCATGGTGGAGAGCGCGATCGTCTCGACGATCACCATTCCCGTGGCGGCTGATAGGCCACCAATAAAAACCAGCAGCGGCAGCCCTTCAAGCCCAGCCGACAGTGGCAGCGTTAGCACGAAGCTGTCGGGATCGCCCGCGCTTGCCCCTAGCAATAGGCCGGCCAACGCGATAGGGATAACGAACAAATTGATCAGCAGCATATAGAGCGGAAACAGCCAACTGGCTCTGGCTAGGTGCTGCTCATCGACATTTTCGACCACCAATACCTGGAATTGCCGGGGCAGGGTTAAAAAAGCCAGGAAGGCAAGAACCAGCATGCCTACCCAGCCGGTTACTCCCCCCGGAACGCTATCGAGTCGCATAGTATCGGCCAGTGCGGGTGTCGCGGCGACTTGGGCAAAAAGCGCCCCCGGCCCCTCAAACATGACGAACACCACAAACAGGCCGACGGCCATGAAAGCCACCAGCTTGACCAGGGACTCTAAGGCAATGGCAGCCACCATGCCTTCGTGGCGTTCACTGGCATCTAAATGGCGCGTACCAAAGAGAATGATAAAGACCGCCAGCACCATCGCGACCCAGAGCGACTTATCCATCCAGAAGTGTTCATCCACCAGCGTGGTGTCGGCCGCATTGGGGTAGTTGATGAGTACTGCATGGCTCACGGTAATGGCTTTTAGCTGCAGCGCTATGTAAGGGGTAATGCTAATCAGCGCCATTAAGGCCACCAGGGCGCCTAAACCGGTGCTTTTGCCGTAACGGGCACTGATAAAGTCGGCAATCGAGGTGATTCGCTGGCGGGCGGCGATGCGTACCATTTTGCGCACTACAAACGGCGCTAACAGCATCGCCAGGGTGGGCCCCAGATAAATGAGTAAAAAGCTTGGCCCATACTCGGCGGCACGCCCCACACTGCCGTAAAAGGTCCAGGCGGTGCAGTAAACGGCAATCGAAAGGGCATAAACCGTGGGCGAACCAATCAATGATCGGCCTTGTTCGGCGCGTCGATCACCCCAGGCAGCGACCACAAACAGCAGCGCTAAATAACCAAAGGCAGTGCCCAGGATAACCGCATCAGTGCGCATGGTTAACGTCCCGCACGGTGTTCCATTAACCAGGCGGTTAACGCGATCACGGTTGCCCACGCGCAAAATAGATACAGCGGTAGCCAGCCAACGTTAAAGGCAGGAAGTCGATCGACCACGATAATCAGGGGCGGACTGAACAGCAGCAGGGCAACGGCCACCAACGCCACTAAGCGTTCGGTTTGTCGCGATTTCATGCCGGTTTTTTTCATGACGCACTGGCATCCTGTCGGTCAAAAGCATTGGCTTGCAACGCAAGCAACTGTTCGAGGGTGTCGACGCCGCGGGCCTCTAAGCGTGGCAGTAAAGCCAGCCATAGCTCCGCGGTAACGCGAGCATCGCCCAATGCCGTGTGTCGAGTGCCGGGCGGAAACGCTAGGTCGTAGCGCTCGGCAAGGCTATCCAGATCATGCCCATCCAAGGCTTCATCCAGTGCCCGCGAAATCAGCAAGGTGTCGATAATCGGAATATCGAAAGCGACCCCTTTGTGACTGATGGCGAGCAGATCAAAAGCGGCATTATGGGCCAGCAGCACGGCTTCGCCGACAAAATCACGAAAGCGAGTCAGTACGATATCCAGCGGCGGCGCACCGATCACGTCCGCATCCGTCAGGCCATGAATGGCAGTGCTGGCAGCGGGAATGGGACGTTTAGGATCGACTTTTTGATCGAACGCTTCACTGGCTAACAGCCGTGCGTTGACCACCCGGCAGGCTCCCAGGCTAATCACCGTATCGCCGCGGCGAAGCTCAAGGCCGGTGGTTTCGGTATCGAATGCGACTATCTCGAGACTGCGCAGGGAGCGGCTGGCGAGAGCTTCATCTGGCGGCGGCAGGTCGGCAATTCCAAAGTCGTGAAATTCAGGTCGCGGTGGGGCGGGTTCGCGCGGTGCGCCGACTCGTTCCACGGCCGGGAGCGGAAGGCGCAGTCGGGCATGCACGCCGTCATCATCGCTTAGGCTCCAAATGTCGCTGGCGTGTTGCCGCAGTACATCAGCCACACTGGGCGTCAAGGGCAACGTGTCTAGCGGTTGCTGGCGCCACGCAGCCAGCTCATGCTCAGGAATCGATTTGCCGCGCCAAATAAGGTCCAAATAGACACGTTTATTGCCCAGGCAAATTTCCCCCTCAAATCCGTTGTCGGGCAGGTGAGCACGCAGGTGTTTCACTAACGAATCAAACAGCGCAATGAGCGCGGGCGCATCGCCCTTGAACCAGGCAGGCATACCGACCGGAATAATTAAGCGGTGTGCAGGGTCGAGTCGCTCATCCAGCGCTTGCCAGAAATCATTCGACCACATAGGGGTCAAGCGTTCGCCCTGGTGCTGCATATCATCCAGTAGCTGACCTATCTTCGCTACGTTATCGCCTAGTGTGACCCCTTCCTCGTGGATAACCCGTTCGAAGCGCTGGCGCATTAATGACGTGCTGGCATCGTTTAGATGGCGTAATTGGATAAGAGCGTCGGCGGCACTGGTAAGGCTGGCCGTGTGCTGGCGAAGTGGCGTCAACATCTCGGCAAGTTCGGCTCTTACCCCCATTTCACTCGACCAGGATGCCGTTGCATCGCTAAACGTCAGCAGGGTTTCGCCATCGCTGCCTGGCACGCGGCGCAATATCACTTTCAGCCACCGGTTGTCGCAAGGGGCGAGTAGTTCTCTTGGAGAGCCATCGTTGGGTAATTGGCTGAGCGCTTGTTGCAAGCTGGCAACCGGCAGCAGTGCTTCCAGGCGTTTGCCCAGGCCAAGCCCGGTATTGCCGGCAAAAAAGTCCTCTGCTGCCTGATTAAACAGCATCACCCGGCGGTGATAATCACACAGCAGAAGCGGTGTCTCGAGAACTTGCAGCAGTGTTTCCAACTCCTGGCGAATGCGTTCCGCGCTGCGGGCGCCGTCAGCGTGAGCGGTATTGAGACGGCTCCGGTCCTCGCGCCAGCTTTCACGGACACGGCGTAAGTCTGGCCCTAGCCCTTTTAGCCAACCCTCGGGTGGGTGTTCGTCGCGGGCATCGGGGTTGGCTACCAAGCGCGCCAGTTGCACCTGCAAATGACGCAGTGGGGTAAATAGCATGCGCTCCAGCATCAGGCCAACCAAAAAGATCGTCGCGCCGCCGGAAAAACTGCCCAGCCATAGCGCGATTCGCGTGGTACCGGTTGGGGCAAGCTGAGTATCCAGCCAGGCGGCAAAAATAGCCCCGCCGAGTAAACTGATGCCGCTTAACAATAGCCACAGCCCCATCAGCCGCTGGCGTTTGGGCAGCCCGCTGCGCGTCATGGCGACTCCTTCATAAGGAGCTTTTTGACTTTTTCAACCAGCGCTTGGGTGGAAAAGGGCTTAGTAATATAATCATCGGCGCCCAGTGCCATACCTTTTTCACGCTCTACGTCTCGCCCATGGGCCGTTAGCATGATAATCGCCAAGTCCGACGTGGCCTCTTCGCTGCGGAGGCGCTCCAATACATCAAAACCGCTAATCCCTGGCAGGCTAATATCGAGTAGCAGTAGGTCGGGTTGGCTATCCGTCACCCGGGCAAGCGCTTGTTCACCATCTTCGGCGGTGACCACCTCAAACCCGGCTTGCTCCATCAAAAATTCAAGCGATAAAACAATATTGGGTTCGTCGTCGACGACAAGCACTTTGGCCATGAAGCTCTCCTGCTTTTATTTGTTTTAACGGTGCCTATGGGCAGTCTAGATAGATCAAGTCAGTCAGCCAAGACGACCTTGGCCGAATGTAGCGTTAGGCGCGCGAGCAAAGGGGCTTGCTTTGGTACACTGCTTCCCTACTCCATAGCCTGGATGCCAGGGCTTATCACCGATCTGCTTGTTAAGGCTGTCAATGCGTGTACTACTGTTATCCGCCTACGAAGCGGTGAGTCATCGCTACTGGGCGCAAAGCTTAATGGCCCAGCTAGAGGAAGTGTCGTGGACGCTTTTGGCTTTGCCGCCCCGTCACTTTGCCTGGCGTATTCGTGGCAATCCATTAAGTTGGATGTTGAAAGAGCACGATACCCTTAGCCAGCAGTTTGACGTGGTGTTAGCGACTTCAATGGTCGACTTGGCGACCCTGATCGGGCTATTTCCACACTTGGGCCGAGCTAAAAAAGTCGTCTACTTTCATGAAAACCAGTTTGCCTACCCGGAATCTAGCGACCAGATACCGCAAGTAGAGGCCAAAATGGTCAATCTCTACACGGCGTTAGCGGCGGATTATGTTGCGTTTAACAGTGCCTACAATCGCGACTCTTTTATTGAAGGCGCTCGCGCTTTCCTGAAAAAGATGCCGGAAAACCTGCCGATGGCAAAGCCTCTGGCAGCGTTACGTGAGCGGTCTCAGGTGTTGCCTGTGCCCATTTTGGCGCCATCAAAATCACCGCAGCCCAAGGGTATTAAATCCGCTGCGCCGCAACGCATTGTATGGAATCATCGCTGGGAGTATGACAAAAACCCCGACGATTTTTTTGCCGTGCTGTTTGCGTTAAGTGATACCGGGGTGTCTTTTGAGCTGGCAGTGCTTGGCCAACGCTTTCGTCAGGCTCCGGCTATTTTTGCCGAAGCCGAGCAGCGCTTAGCCACTCATATTGTTGCTTGGGGGCCCCAGCCGGAAGATGCCTATCGAGACTTGTTGGATAGCGCAGACATCGTGGTGTCGACCACCTGGCACGAGTTTCAAGGCTTGGCGATTATGGAGGCGGCTCAGCGCGGGGCGCTGCCGCTTGTGCCAAACAGGCTCTGCTTTCCTGCACTTTATCCCCCCGAGTATCGCTATGACGGCACTCGAGAAGGGCTTTACGCATGCCTGCAGGCGTGGCTAACCGACCCCACAGCTCGGCCAGCACGCCTCGACACGACTGTTTGGGAGTGGCCCGCTTGGCGTGAGACATATCGCCAATGGTTATTGAGGTGACACGAGGGCGGGGCGTACGTTCGCCGTTAAGTAAGCTCTGTTTTGTCTTTGTAGTCGCATAGGTCTTCAATAATACAGCTACCACAGCGGGGCTTACGCGCAATGCAGGTGTATCGGCCATGCAGAATCAGCCAGTGGTGAGCATCCTGTAGAAATGGTTTAGGCACATGGCGAAGCAGTTTTTGCTCGACCTCAATAACGTCTTTCCCTTTGGCGATGCCGGTTCGGTTCGAGACGCGAAAGATGTGGGTGTCCACGGCCATGGTGGGTTGCCCAAACGCTGTGTTGAGGATTACGTTGGCCGTTTTTCGGCCGACCCCAGGCAGGGCTTCTAGGGCCTGTCGGGTTTGAGGCACTTCGCCAGCATGCTGGTTAACCAGTATATGGCAGGTTTTCATGAGATTTTCGGCCTTGGTGTTGTAAAGACCGATGGTTTTGATATGCGCTTTAAGTTCGTCGATGCCTAAGTCAATGATGGCTTGGGGCGTATTGGCGACAGGGTAGAGGCGTGCGGTCGCCTTGTTAACGCCCACGTCGGTGGCCTGGGCAGAAAGCAGTACCGCGGCAAGCAGTTCAAAAGGGGAGTGCCAGTTAAGTTCTGTCGTGGGGTGGGGGGTTTCTGCTTGAAGACGAGCAAAAATCTTATGACGCTTTTGGGCATTCATGGCGAGTCTCTTTATGTAAAAGCGTTTATTTAATCGTGCCGGTGACTCGCACGCGGCGATCCACGCGGGTTTCAATGGCCGCCGGGTGGGCGCGGCTGGCCCTGCGTTGATCGATCGCATTTTTGAGGGCGATGAGCATGCCAGCGACAAAGAAAGCGCCCGGTGGTAGCACGAAAAACAGGAACTGGTAGTCATCCGCTATCGTCAACTGCCAATGGGCCGCTTGTGGCCCAAACAGCAACGCCATATCGCTAAACAGAGTGCCTTGGCCGAGTAACTCACGCAGGGCGCCCAGCAGTATCAATACAGCGCCAAACCCGAGGCCCATCATCAAACCGTCGATGGCTGCAGGCACGACGGGCTGACGTGAAGCGAACGCATCCGCACGGCCGAGGATGGCGCAGTTGGTGACAATCAGTGGAATAAAAATGCCCAGCACTTGATAGAGCGGATAGGCATAAGCGGCCATAAGTAGTTCGGCGCAGGTAACAAAAGCGGCAATGATCATGACGAAGGCGGGCAGGCGCACGGCGCTGGGAACTTGGTGACGAATCAGTGAAATCGCCGTGCTGGCCCCGACCATCACCAACAAGGTCGCGATGGCTAGGCCTAACGCATTCACCACGCTGCCGCTAACGGCTAGCAGCGGGCAGAGCCCCAGCAGTTGCACCAGTGCAGGGTTGTTCGACCACAGCCCATCGCGGGCTAGCTGGCGCCATTGGCTCACCGGACGCTCGCTCGTGGTTGGGTTTTTCACGTGCCTGGCTCCTCAAAAGTCATCGGTAACGGCGTGTCGGCAACGTACTGCAACGCATCATGCACTGCATTGACAACGGCTCTTGGGGTAATGGTAGCGCCGGTAAAGGCGTCAAAGGCACCGCCATCTTTCGCGACTGCCCAGCTGTCGGGTGGCAGGCTGTTTAGCCCCTGCCCATCAAAGTGAGTGATCCAGTCGCTGCGGCGACGCTCGATGTCATCGCCGAGGCCGGGCGTTTCCTGATGATGGGTTACGCGGACGCCGCTAATACGTTGCTGCGCGTCTATGCCTACGAGTAAATGGATGTCGCCGTTGTAGCCTTGCTTTGTTACCACCGGCAGTATGACCGCACTGCTGTTCTGATCTTTTACCCACCAGCCCTGGCTATCGCTTTCGCGCCCCAGCGCTTCTGGATTGGGAAGCGCAAAAGTGCTCTCTAGCACACGCGTAACGGGCGTATGAGCAAGCGTTTCAGGCAGCACTTGCTGCAATTGGCGGTGTTGGTAAGCCATTTGATGTGCCGTTATGCGCTCGGCAGTGACGGCGCGTGTCAGGGCGATACTGCCCGCCGTGACGAGCGCAAAGGTACCTAATGCGAAGGCACTGCGCTGCATAGCCTGGAACAGCGTCATGGCTGTTCTCCTGGCTTGACCGGAGAAGTTCTTTGCTGGCCTGTGGGGCGCGGTACGCTATACATATCGAGCAGCGGCACACACAGGTTCATCAGCAACACCGCAAACGCCACCGCGTCAGGGTAACCCCCCGCCGTGCGAATAATCATGATCAGGGCACCAATGCCAGCCCCATAGATAAGCTTGCCGCGTCGGCTGGTGGCTGCAGATACTGGGTCGGTAGCAATAAAGAACGCCCCAAATAGCGTTGCTCCGGTCAACAGATGAAACAGCGGTGACGCGAAGTGGCTGGGGTCGCTGAGATAAAACAGGGTGGCCAGTACTCCTAGGCTGCCTAGCAGGGCGGCTGGAATGTGCCAACTGATAATGCGTTTTACCAGCAGCAATACACCGCCCGCTAACCAGGCGAGCGCTACCCAGCGCCAGGCTCTCAGGGTGTCATTGGGCAGTGGGTCAGTGGCCCAAAATTCGCTGGCCAGCACGGCCTCGCCTTTATGTTTGAACGCATCGAGCGGCGTCGCGCCACTGAGTCCATCTAACTGGGCTGTCGGCAGTATTCCCGCGATTTGTGCCCATAGATGACTTGGGATGAATTCCTGGGGAGGCGCCCAAAGCGTCATATAGGTAGGGAAAGACACTAAAAGCAGCGCATAGCCTACCATGGCAGGATTGAAGGGATTATGCCCCAAGCCACCATAAAGCTGTTTCGCGACAGTGATCGCCGCAATCATGCCGACGCCAATTAGCCACCAGGGGCTTGCGGGTGGCAGTGAGCAGCCGAGTAAAACGCCAGTGAGCAGGGCACTTGAGTCGTTTAACGTTACCCGTATGGGCCGTTTGCGAAGCCGCAGCACGGCGGCTTCAAGCCCAAGGCCAAAAATGCCCGCCAGCACAACATTGCTCACTACGCCCAGGCCAAAGAAATAGCTCATCGTGGCGATACCCGGCAGCGTAGCCATGATCACCCAACGCATTAAATGCGCGGTGGACGGCACGCTAGCAGCGTTGCGGCTATTCACCTGTGATGCGTGCATACGGCTCATGAGGATTCCTTGCTGGGCTGCTGCTCACGCGCTTGGGCAAGCTGTAACTCGGCGGCCCGTAAATTTTCCTGGGCAGTAGCAAGCTGCATTTCCAGATCGTCTAACGGCTGCTTAGGATCTTCCTGTGCCACCCGTGCGAGGGTTTTTTCCGCTTTTTTCACCGATGCCTTGGCGGCGGCATGGGCGATGCGTAAACCGCGAAGGTCTACCTTTTCACTGTTTTCAGTGCTCGCATGACTATGAGGCCGTCGATTTTGCGCTTGGCGGGCCTCTCTACGTGCCTGCTTCTCGGCTTCCTCACGAGCGAGCCGCGCTTGACGAAATTCAAAGCGGTGCTTGGCGTGCTCCGCTTTGACGGACTCGATACGCTGGAGGCGTATGCGGCCCTTGGCTTCTCGGTAATCCTCAACCAGCGGAATATGGCTGGGGCAAACGTAGCTACACGCACCGCATTCAATGCAGTCGAACAGATGATACCGCTCCATTTTTGCATCGTCTTTGGCGCGCGCGTACCAGTGTAGCTGCTGGGGTAACAGCGCCACCGGACAAACGCTTTCGCATTCGCCACAGCGGATGCAGGGCGATTCCGCAGGGGCGGGGGGAAGCTCGGCAATCGTCGCGGCGATTAAACAGTTGGTGAGTTTGGTCACCGGGGTATCGAGCGTCAGCAGCGGTGTGCCCATCATCGGCCCACCCTGGATCACTTGTGCAACGCTGGTTTGGTCGAGGCCCGCCTGGGTGAGCAGCTCTTTCACACTAGTGCCCAGTCGTACCCAGCGATTGCCGGGCTGAGTGAGCGCTTCACCGGTCAACGTCACGACTCTGGACACTAGCGGCTGCCCGTCGCGAACGGCTTGTAGCGCGGCCAATAAGGTGCCGGGGTTATGGCAAAGCACACCGACGTCAGCGGGTAAGCCGCCACTAGGCACATTAAGGTTTAGCAGTCGTTTAATCAGCTGACGCTCGCCGCCGCTGGGGTAGCGTGTAGCCACTACCTTCAGCGCGACGGGAACCGGCTGGCTATTGGGGAGCGCTTTGTTCAGCGCCTTAATGGCCTCGGGTTTGTTATCCTCGATACCTATCAGGATCTGCTGTGCGCCGCACAGTTTGGCGAGTATCTGTGCACCTTCCAGTACTTCAGTAGGGTGATGGCGCAAAGTGAGGTCGTCAGCGGTGATATAAGGCTCACATTCGGCGGCGTTGATGACCAGAGTGTGAATGACATGCTGCTCCACTACCCGTGCTTTCACCGAGGTAGGGAAACCGGCGCCACCCAGACCGACAATACCGCTCTCATTCAATCGCTCCAGCAGTTCGGCCGGAGCGCTATGCGGCCAGTCGAGGCTAGGCAACCGCTGCCACGTATCCTGGCCATCACCTTCAATGATGATGTGCGAGGCGCTTACCGCTGCAATAACGCCGCTAATGCTGGCGTGCAGGTTGCTTGAGATCATGCCCTCGCGTCTTGCAATGATACTACCCACATACACCTGCTCACCCACGGCCACACATGGCGTGGACGCTTGGCCACTGTTTTGTTGCAACGGTAGGGTGACTCGCATAGGCAGTGGCGCACTAACCAGCGCTGCCTGGTTAGAGCGCTGCTTGCGTTCAGGGGGATAAATCCCGCCGGGGAAATCAAAGGCGCTCGACATGCGCACCCCCTAAAACAGGCTGGCGGTCGCTGGCAATTAAGCCAGCTGAGTGAGCGAAGACCGGTTGCCACTGGTGTAGCGGGGCAGTGCGCGGCAGCATATCGATACAATCCACGGGGCAGGGCTCCAGGCATAAGTCGCAGCCAGTGCACTCGTCTTCAATCACGGTATGCATTAGCTTGGCGGCACCGATAATGGCATCGACTGGGCAGGCTTGGATGCACTTCGTGCAGCCAATACATTCATCTTCACGAATAAAAGCCACTTTTGCTTCGCTTTGGGCTTCGCCGTCTAGCGGTTCGGGCTCACGGCCAAGCAGGTCGGCCAGTGCATGAATCGTTGCTTCGCCGCCGGGGGGGCATTTGTTGAGCGCATCGCCCTGGTTGATCGCCTCCGCGTAAGGGCGACAGCCTGGGTAGCCGCACTGACCGCACTGCGTTTGTGGCAGCAGGGCATCGATTCGTTCAACCAGCGGGTTGTCTTCACGCTTGAAGCGCTCGCTTACCACGCCTAGCAGGGCGCCGAAGCCCAGGCCCAAGCCGGTTAAAACCGCAACGGCGCTCAGCATGCTGATGGCATCGAATGTATCACTCATTAAGCGCTGCCTTTACCCTTGTACTAATCCGGAAAAGCCCAGAAATGCCAACGACATGAGGCTAGCGGTCACCATGGCAATCGCCGCACCTTGAAACGGTTTTGGGATGTCTGCTCCGGCCAGGCGTTCTCGCAAAGCGGCAAACAGCACTAAAATAAGCGAAAACCCTAGCGCAGCGCCCAGCCCATACAACGTGGTATGAAAAAAGCTCAGCTCGCGGTTCAGCGACAGTAAGGCGACGCCCAGCACGGCGCAGTTAGTGGTGATCAGGGGTAAAAAGATGCCCAACACTTGGTGTAACAGCGGGCTTAATTGCCGCACCATGATCTCAGTAAACTGCACGACGGCGGCGATCACCACAATAAAGCTGATGGTGCGTAGATAAGTCACTTCCAGCGGTACTAGCAGCCCGTGATAGACCACGAAGCTGGCCGCAGACGCCAGCGTCAAGACAAACGTGGTGGCCAGCGACATCCCCATGGCTGACTCCAACTTATTGGAGACCCCCATAAACGGGCAGAGGCCGAGAAACTGAACCAATACGAAGTTGTTGACCAGCGCGGTGCTGACCAAAATAATAAATAATTCGCTCATGGTGGCGTATTGTGCGTAGAAAGTGAGGCGTTGGCTAGCGAAGGGGTGTAAGCCTTCGCGCAATGTCTTCCGGCTGCTTTGGCGGCATAGAGCGCTTGGTCAGCGGCGGTCATTAATCCGCTCGGTGTTTTAATGTCGGCTATGCCCAACTGGCTAATACCTATGCTCACAGTAACATGTGGCGCTACGTGACATCGAATGCGGATGCTGTAAGTGGTCAATGGCACGACTTAGCGCTAAGCTTTTTTCCATCGCTTGAGAAGTTGTTGTCGCCGGCAGCATGGCACTGAACTCTTCGCCCCCGGTGCGCGCGATGAAGAAACCATGGGCATTGGCCACGTCACGCATCGTCTGCGCTACTCGCTGCAAACATATATCGCCTTCAGGATGACCGTAACAATCATTAAACAATTTGAAGTGGTCAATATCGAGCATCATGACCGACAGAGGTTGATTGGTTGCTAAAGCAATATTAACCACCTCCTGCAAACGCTCATCGAATAACCGTCGGTTAGCTAGGCCGGTCAAAGGGTCATGGGTAGAAAGCTCGATTAGTTCGGCATTAAGCTGTTGCTGGTGCTTAAACTGGCGTTGAAAGGCACGTGCCAGAACGCCGATCTCGTCACTACGTTTGAGTAAGCTACTGGATACGGCAACATCGTCTTTAGCTTGCTGGGTAAATTGGGTAAGCGCTCGTAATGGCTTTAGAATCATGCGCTCCAGAAGCAGCAGAACCAAGCAAATCACCAGCAGCATTAAGCAAGCTGTCCAAAGCAGTACATAACGAAATGTTTCTAAGCTTGCTAAATAGCTGGTGCGATCAAGCTGTGTACCCAGTGCCAGTTGTTTAGTGTTGGGGTAGGTAGACAGTTGTTGCTCTGCCTTTATGGTGTTTCCGTTGATGGTAATGGCAAATTCCTGATCCAAAGGGACATCAAGCACCGATAGTGTTGCTGGTAACCCCGTGTAGTCTTCAATGAGATTAAGCCAAGCATCATCCATAAGCCGAACTTTGAATAGCCACCCTTGGGGCGGGCCGCTTTCATCGGTGCGTAGGATGGGATTGGATGCCACCATCATGGGTGAAGAGCCTACATAGAGGCTGCTTTTACCCTGCTGCGGATCTTCATTGATAGATGCCTGCATATGACGAACAGGCTCTGCCATCCAACTGCATGCCCGCTCTACCGTACGGCACGTGTGGTAACGTCCTGTAGCTGGATTGATCCCCGCGGAAAAGTATACGTCACCTTGCGCATCAAAAAAGACCATGGCTTGATAGCGCATTTCCTCAAACATTTGCTGGCTGAAATTGGTGTCGGTATAGCCGGGGTAGTTACCTTGGATAAATGCGTAGGTATCGTCCCATATTGACCAGTCACGTGCCTGGGCCAGCAGCTCTTGCTTGCTAATCTCGAGGCTACGTTGAATCTGTTCTAGTTCTTGCAATACCACCGCACGCTCTTCCTTGTGGAGTGCTGGGAATATGACCCACTGACTCAATGCGCCCAAGGAAATCAGTGCAATCAGTAAGACGCCCCCTAAAGCTGCTAAAAAACGAAAGCGTAAAGAGCGTGAGAAGCGTTGGGCCATAAAATATGCCTGAACAAAGCGGTGATGATGTGCGACGAAAACAGTGCTAAAACAAAAAAGGGCAAAGACGATTAGCCTATGCCCCTATCGTTTAATGGTTCTTTAAGTGACCCGCTGACCAGGCTCTGCACCGGTATCTGGTGATAGCAGGTAGATGCCTTCATCGTTGGCCGAGGCTAATACCATGCCTTCAGACATGCCAAAGCGCATTTTACGCGGCGCTAGGTTGGCCACCATGACGGTCAAGCGACCCTCCAATGCTTCCGGCGCATAAGCGGAACGAATACCGGAGAAGACATTGCGCGTTTCACCGCCCAGATCCAGCGTCAATTGTAACAGTTTATCCGCACCTTCAACGTATTGAGCCTGGGTAATTCGGGCAATCCGTAGGTCAACCTTGGCAAAGGCAGCAAAGTCGATTTCAGCGGCGATCGGGTCTTCCGCCAGCGGGCCTTTAGGCGTTTCTTTCAATTTTTGCTCTTCCACTAAATCTTCCTTCGACGCTTCAATCATCGCGTCGATTTTATCGCGCTCAACACGGGTCATGAGCGGTTTGAATTTATTGATCGAATGATCGGTCAGTACGCTTTGACGAGTGTGCCAGTCCAACGACTCAACGTTAAGAAACGCACAAGCCTCTTTAGCCATGGCGGGTACCACTGGGGCTAGATACACCATCAGTTGGCGAAACAGGTTAATGCCTACCGAGCATATTTCATGAACTTCAGCATCGCGGCCATCCTGCTTAGCCAGTGCCCAGGGCTCTTTCTCCGCGATATAGGTGTTGGCTTCGTCAGCCAGCTCCATAATTTTGCGCATTGCCCGGCTAAATTCGCGTGCTTCAAAGTCGTCGGCAATATCGTCCCCGGCAGCAATAAACCGCGCAACCATTTGTGGTTCTGCGCAGTGGGCAGAGAGAGTGCCGCCACCGATTTTCTTAACAAAGCCAGCGCAGCGACTGGCAATATTGACGACTTTGCCGACCAAATCTGAATTTACCCGTGCGGCAAAATCATCCAAATTCAAATCCAGGTCATCGACCTTGGAAGTCAGCTTGGCCGCAAAGTAGTAGCGCAAATATTCCGGGTTGAGATAATCGGCGTAAGTCGCTGCTTTAATAAACGTGCCGCGGGATTTCGACATCTTGGCGCCGTCCACGGTCAAAAAGCCATGGCAGTTAACCGCGGTGGGCGTGCGTAAGTCAGCCCCGTGAAGCATGGCGGGCCAGAACAGTGCATGGAAATAGACGATATCTTTGCCGATGAAGTGGTACACCTCGGCATCCGATCCCTTGTTCCAGTAGCTGTCGAAGTTAATCCCTTCACGGTCACACAAGTTCTTGAAGCTGGCCAGATAGCCAATTGGCGCATCCAGCCATACATAGAAGTACTTGCCGGGCGCATCCGGAATTTCAAAGCCAAAGTAGGGTGCGTCGCGGGAAATATCCCACTCATTAAAGCCTGACTCGAACCACTCCATTAGCTTGTTGCGGATTTGTGGTTGCACATGGCCGTCATCGATCCAGCGCTGTAAAAAGTCGGCAAAGTCGGGCAGTTTAAAGAAGTAGTGAGTGGACGTACGTACTTCAGGTGTGGCGCCCGATATCGCCGAGACAGGGTTGATCAAATCAGCGGGCGTGTAAGTAGCGCCACACTTTTCGCAGTTATCGCCGTACTGATCATCAGAACCGCATTTGGGGCAGGTGCCTTTGATAAAGCGATCGGCTAAAAACAAGCCTTTCTGCGGGTCAAACATCTGCTCGATATCACGCGTGGCAATATGCCCTTTATCGCGAAGACGCTTATAGATCATTTCGCTGAAGTGGCGATTTTCAACGGAATGGGTCGAGTGGTAATTGTCGAACCCAACGCCAAAACGGGCAAAATCGGTTTGGTGATCTTCGGACACACGTTCAATCAGTGCTTCTGGCGTAATACCTTCCTGCTCGGCACGCAGCATGATGGCGGTGCCGTGCGCGTCATCGGCACATACGTAGTAGCACTGTTGGCCACGGCTTTTCTGGAAACGAACCCAGATGTCCGTTTGAATATATTCAAGTAGATGACCGAGGTGAATGGCTCCGTTGGCGTAAGGGAGCGCGCTAGTCACCAAAATGTTGCGCGTGGCGGTAGTAGACATGGTGAAGGTTTATTCCGAGTGAATATAAGGATCGTTCGAGCGTTAACAAATTAAAGACGGCGAAGTCGCTAAAAGGCGCTTCGCCGATAAACGGGCGCTTAACAACGCTTAATAGAGTGCTTGCTCTTCTTGAACCACTTCGCGCAGTAGTTCTAAAAAGAGTTTATCGGCCTCAGAGTGCTCAGCCGGGTCTTCCGGGATATGCACGCTGGTGGTGTCGGATATTTCGTTAGCAATGCGCGCCATCGCCGCTGGGCTATTGCCATCTGTCAGCTGCTGGCGAGCAATCGTTAAAGATTGCTCGAGGATTTTGGGGTCTTGTAGCAGCTTGCGAATAAATCCACGTAGCTCGTTGATGACACGTGTTTTCTGAATTTCTGAACCGGACATGGGAGTCTCCTAGGGATCACGGTCGACGGCAGCGCCAAGCGGAACCAATCAATGCGTTGACCATAGCATTTTTTCGGCCAACGGGCATGAGTTGCCTGGTAGAAAAATGACCACCAAAATCGGCAGATTAAAGCGCTGATTCCGGGCGCTGATTTATCTCGCCGCCTTAGAGCGTGAGGCGACCGGCCTTATGCTTGACAGGGTTGGCGTACTGGGCAAGCCAGTAGGGGCGCAATGCCTCGGGTACCTCGGCAAGCCGTGCATTAAAGCGCTCTCTGTCTTGGCGTGTAATGGCTTTGCGGGCCACCAATTCAGGCGCTTCACCCAGCGCCTCAAGGGCCAGATAGTGGCTCGGGAACAGGCGATAGCCGCCGATAACCTGCCGATCGATCTCAGCCGCTACTTCATCGGGGGTAGCCATATCAGCGCCCACCGGCGTGCCGAAGTGCAGCCGTACACGTCCTTTCGAGCCAGTGATGCCCGCGACAATGGAGCGTATATCTTCAAATTCGCCCTTGGCGTAGCTGCCCTGGGTATCAATATCGTGCAGCTCTTGGGCCTTTTGTACGTCACAGGGGTCATATTCATAGCTAATCGATACCGGCACCAGCTTCAGTTCAGCAATGGCGTCGCCGAACACCATATCGCGCTCTGCCGCCCGCCTGGCCATTATCAGCATTTTGATAATGGCGGGCTCGGTATGGTCGATACCATTTTTTGCCCGGCCTTCACGCTGCGCCATCCAGATCGAGTGCTGGTCTTCGGTAATCGTATGGCGAATATAGGCGGAGAGCTGCTGGTATGCCGCTAGCATGGCGCGCTTGCCACGTGCGCTGCGCGGTACAATAAAGCTCTTGTTGAGCCGCATTAGATCGGTCACATAGGGCTTTTTGAGCAAGTTATCACCGATGGCGATGCGCACGGTGTCGCGATTTGCCTGGTACAGCGCATAGTTGACGAAAGCAGGATCCAGCGAGATATCCCGGTGGTTACCGATAAACAGGTAAGCGCTATTGGGGTCGAGTTTATCGAGGCCGGTCACTTCAAAGGCATCGGTAGTGGTGCGAATCATGCGTTCCATATAGTGCGCAATACGCATTTGAAACTCATAAACCGATGACACATCTTTGACTTCGCGGCGCACGGCACGGCTGGCAAAGCCGCGTGCCAGTGAGGGCGCCCAGCGTGCCAGGCGCGGAAGCCGAAAGCGCGTCAGCGCATCGAGCAGCTCATTGTCGCGAGAGAGCCTAGCAAGCACAGCGGCCACTTCATGGTCCATAAAGGGACGAATCTCGGCCCACGGGTCTGTCTCGTTTGCGGCGTTGGTAGCGTTATTGTGTTGAGTCATGCGAACCGTTGGATGAAAAACCGTTGGTGATTAGGAATAGGTGTCGATCATTAGCACCGAGGCGTATAGCTATAGAACCCCTTATTGTGCGGCGGGTTCCCGCTGTGTCTCGCCACCGAGCCACTCTATCAAACGTGGAATGTCGCTAGATAAGGCCTGCGCCATTAAAATAAAATCGGTTTCCAGGCGAGCAAGGGCGTCATCGCCATCGTCAGCGTGGTCGGCTTCTTCGATAAGTGCGTCGCCAAAGCGCAATGATTTCAGTGCCAAATCATCGTGAAGCACAAAGCTCAAGCGACCTTCGAGGCTCATCGCGAGCTTGCTTGCCTGGCGGCCGCTTTCTAATAGCTGTTGTATCTCATCGCTATCCAGGTCGACCTGGCGCGCGCGGAGCACACCGTCATCGCCTTTGGCTTTTAGCTCCACTTGGTCACCAAGCTGAAGATCGGCTGGGCGACTGGAGGCGTCGCCTAGCCACGTGGTCATGGCGCGAATGGGCAGCGTCTGTGAACTCAGTGGGGTGACTTTTAAGCTGCCCAGCGTCTCACGAAGTAGATCCAGAATGTCTTCGGCGCGGGTGCGCGAGCTGGCATTGATGCCGATCATTTGACCATTCACGTCCCACCAGAGATCCACTTTCTGGCTGCGAACAAAGGCGCGGGGCAGGAGATCTTCTGTGACCTGCTCTTTAAGCGCGGTTTTCTCTTTGCGCGTGACTTTGCGGCTTTCACTGGCTTCTATATCAGCCACCAGCTCGTCAACTTCTTCTTTGACGACAGACGCTGGCAGCAGCCGTTCTTGGCGCAGGGCTGAAAGCAGGCGGTGTGATTGAATTTCATGAACGAGCTGCCCTGCACCCAGGCGTCCTGCGGGGGCGGTCCATCCCAGCCGGCGTGCATCGGCGTTGCCAAGTGGTTTGGCGGCATGCTCTTGTAAGGCGCTAGCGAGCGCATCGCTGGATAACGTGGGCGCGTCGTGCAGGCGATATAAATGCAGGTGCTTAAACCACATGAGGCCAATCCTGTTTAAAAGGTGGCACATTATGGCGAAAGAGGGGCATTCCTACCAGCGTGCTACTGCCAATCCCTATTGTTGCGTGTGTTTCAAACTTGTGTTTGATTAAGAGTTTGCTAGCCACACGCAGGCTGGCAGCTCACAGCATTATTAACGGAACATGAGGAGCGCATATGAGTGCATCGCTATCGCGGGTTCACTTGCGCGTACGTGGCTATCACCTGGATGGCTACGGGCACGTGAATAACGCCCGGTACTTGGAGTTTATGGAAGAGGGCCGTTGGGACTTTTTTGACCAGCATCCGGCAATGATCAAGCAGCTCCACCAAGCGGGGCGTGCGTTTGTGGTCGTCAATTTGAATATCGATTATTTGGCGGCGGCGCGTCACGGCGATGATCTCGAAATAGTCACGGGCATTGTTGAGGTAGGTGAGCGCAGTGGGCTTTGCCACCACCGTATTGTACGTAAAGACGGTACTGTGATCGCCCAGGCGGATTTGACCTTTGTACTGTTGGATATGCGGGCCAATAAAGCCGCTGCCATCGAGGGAGACGTGCGTGAAGCGTTAACGGCGTTAACCTTGTCGAAAGAGGCATTTACCCCCTAAAACGCTTTGGTGAGCTCCCTGGCTGCCCTTGCTGCTTTTGCGGTGGTATGATGGCAGGGTATTTGCGCGCCGTTCTATCGTATTCAATAGAGCGGTGTTTTTAAGCGCTTTCAACTCTCGCAGTGCCAATGCAGTGCAAAGGATCTGACTTTCATGGGTGACATCGCCAGAGAAATCTTGCCCGTCAATATTGAAGACGAGCTTAAACAGTCGTATCTCGACTATGCGATGAGCGTCATTATCGGCCGCGCGCTTCCAGATGTGCGGGATGGCCTTAAACCGGTTCACCGGCGTGTGCTGTTTGCCATGCATGAACTGGGTAATGATTGGAATAAACCGTACAAGAAGTCGGCGCGTGTCGTCGGTGATGTCATCGGTAAATACCATCCGCACGGCGATAGCGCGGTGTACGACACCATCGTACGGATGGCGCAGCACTTTTCGATGCGTCACGTATTGGTCGATGGTCAAGGTAACTTCGGTTCTATTGATGGGGATAACGCGGCCGCCATGCGTTACACCGAGGTGCGTATGTCGCGTCTCGCCCATGAACTGCTCGCTGACCTTGAGAAAGATACCGTCGACTGGGTAGACAACTACGACGGTACCGAGCGTATTCCCGCCGTCCTGCCTACCAAAGTACCTAACCTGCTGATCAACGGCTCGTCGGGTATCGCGGTGGGTATGGCGACCAATATTCCTCCGCATAATATGCGTGAAGTAATCGACGGCTGTTTGGCCTTGATCGACGACTACACGCTGTCGGTGGATGACTTGATGGAATACATCCCCGGTCCTGATTTCCCTACCGGCGCGATCATCAACGGCCGTGCGGGCATTTTGTCGGCGTACCGTACCGGGCGTGGGCGTATTTATGTGCGTGCTTGTCATACCATCGAGCACCACGATAAAACCGGGCGCGATCACATCATCATCACCGAGCTGCCTTACCAGGTAAACAAAGCGCGGTTGATCGAGAAGATCGCCGAGCTGGTGAAAGAGAAGAAGATCGAAGGCATCGCCGAGTTACGCGATGAGTCGGACAAAGATGGTCTGCGCGTGGTGATCGAGATCAAGCGCGGTGAGTCCGGCGAAGTCGTGGTCAATAACCTGTTTGCTCAAACACAACTGCAGAACGTGTTCGGCATTAACATGGTGGCGCTGGAGAATGGCCAGCCGCGTACGCTCAACCTGAAAGAGATGCTGGAAGCCTTTATTCGCCACCGCCGCGAAGTGGTGACCCGGCGTACGCTGTATGAGCTGAAAAAAGCCCGTGAGCGTGGGCACCTCTTGGAAGGCTTGGCGGTCGCGATCTCTAATATCGACGAAGTGATCGAGCTGATCAAAGCCTCGCCCAATGCGGCTGAGGCTCGTGAAAAGCTGCTCGCCAAAACCTGGCAGCCCGGTCAAGTGACCGCGATGCTGGAACGGGCGGGTGCTACCTCTTGCAAGCCAGAAGAGCTGGAAGAGGGCTTTGGTTTAAACACCGCTGCGACGTCTTACCGCCTTTCGCCTGCCCAGGCGCAGGCGATTCTTGAGCTGCGTCTGCATCGCTTGACCGGGCTTGAGACCGAGAAGCTGCTCGATGAATATTTGACTATTCTCGAGAAAATTGCCGAGCTGACCGAGATTCTGGCCTCAGCCGATCGCTTGATGGAAGTGATTCGCGAAGAGCTCCACGCGGTGCGTGATCAGTTTGGCGATGATCGCCGCACTGAGATTCAGGCCAGCCATCTTGATCTCTCGATGGAAGATTTGATCGCCGAAGAAGACATGGTCGTGACCGTGTCGCGCTCCGGCTATGCCAAAACCCAGCCGCTGTCCGATTATCAGGCTCAGCGCCGGGGTGGCCGTGGTAAGTCTGCCACCGCCATGAAAGACGAAGATGTGATTGAACACCTGCTGGTCGCGTCCACGCACGATACCGTGCTGTTGTTCTCGAATCGCGGCAAGGTGTACTGGCTGAAGGTTTACGAAATGCCGAATGCCAGCCGCGGTTCGCGGGGTAAACCGCTGGTCAACATGCTGCCGCTGGAAGAGGGTGAGGCGGTTAACGCCATCTTGCCAGTACGTGACTACGATCCTGAGCACTATATCTTCTTTGCTACCGCCAAAGGCACCGTCAAGCGGACTAGCCTCGAGCAGTTCTCGCGCCCGCGCAGCGTGGGTCTTATCGCCATCGACCTGGAAGAGGGAGACCGTTTGGTTGGCGCTGCCATTACGACCGGTAATGATCACGCCATGCTGCTTTCCTCCAATGGCAAGGCGATTCGCTTTGAAGAGGGTAATGCTCGCGCCATGGGACGTACTGCCCGCGGTGTGCGCGGTATGCGTTTGGCCGGTGACGCGGAAGTTATCAGTCTGATCATTCCCAAGAGCCAGCAGATTGATGCGGAAGCGGACGCCGACAGTGAGTCGCAAGACGGCGGTCAAGAGAGTGCGGTGACACAGTCTGCAGAAGGTCAAATCTACATTATGACCGCCAGTGAAAATGGCTACGGCAAACGCACGCGGCTTGAAGAGTTCCCGCTGCGTGGTCGAGGTGGTCAGGGTGTTATCGCCATGCAAACCAGCGAGCGTAATGGTTCGCTAGTGGCGGCGATGCAGGTTTATGACAGCGACGAGATGATGCTGATCACTGACCGCGGCACGCTTGTCCGCACCCGCGTAGAAGAGGTTTCAACTACCTCGCGTAATACCCAGGGGGTCATGCTGATTCGCCTTGGTAAAGAGGAGAAACTGGTCAAGACGGTGCGTGTCGATGAGCCGGAAGAGAGCGATGAAATAAGCGTTCTTGAGGACGTCAGCCCTGACGGCACCCAGCCCAGTGAATCATCCGATGACGCACAGGAAACAGGGTCCGATGACACGTCACTATAATTTCTGCGCAGGGCCAGCGGCCCTGCCAGTCGCCGTGCTGGAGCGCGCCCAGGCAGAATTGTTGGACTTCCAAGGTCGTGGCCTTTCTGTGATGGAAATGAGCCACCGCAGCGACGAATTCGTCGCCATTGCTGAGCGTGCCGAAGCGGATTTTCGCTATCTGCTAGGCGTGCCTGATAACTATCGCGTGCTGTTTTTGCAGGGCGGTGCCAGCATGCAGTTTGCCATGCTGCCCATGAACCTGTTGGGGCAGGGCGGTAGCGGCAACTTCATCCAGACGGGCATCTGGGGCAAAAAAGCGCTTAGCGAGGCCAAGCGACTAGGGTATGCCTGTCATGTAGCGGCTAGCAGCGAGGCTAACGGCCATAGGATGGTGCCTCAACTGAATGACATTGACGTCAGTGATGATGCTGCTTATTTGCACTACACCTCCAACGAAACCATTGGTGGCTTGGAGTTCGACTATACCCCTCATGTACAGCGTGCCGATGGTGCCAAGGTACCGTTGGTGTGCGATATGTCGTCGAACATTCTCTCAGGGCCGATTGATGTTAGTGAATTTGGCGTGATATACGCAGGGGCGCAGAAAAATATTGGCCCTGCGGGCCTAACGATGGTGGTCGTTCGCGACGACCTGTTAGGCAACGCCCAAGCCACTATCCCTTCATTGTTTGATTATAAGATGCTGGCGGAAGCGGGTTCGATGGTGAATACGCCGCCCACCTATGCCTGGTATTTGGCCGGTTTAGTATTTGAGTGGTTGAAAAACGATATCGGCGGGCTGGCAGCCATGGATGCTATCAATCAGCGTAAGGCCGATAAGCTTTACGCGGCGATTGATGGCAGTGCGTTTTATAGCAACCCAATAGCCAAGCACAATCGTTCGCGAATGAATGTGCCCTTTGTCTTAGCCGATTCGGCGCTGGATAAAGCGTTTTTACAGCAGGCCGATGCGGCGGGGCTGCTTAACCTAAAAGGCCACCGCAGCGTGGGCGGTATGCGCGCTAGCCTGTACAACGCGGTGCCTGAGTCTGCCGTCGATGCGCTAATAACCTTTATGGCCGATTTCGAACAAACAAGGGGCTAACAAAATGTCCGACACGCCGATCAATCTGGATGAGCTGCGCCAGCGTATCGATCAACTCGATAGCGATATTCTGAATTTGATCAGTGAGCGCGCTAACTGCGCCCAGCAGGTGGCTCACGTTAAACTGGCCGAAGATAAAGATGCGGTGTTTTATCGCCCTGAGCGAGAAGCGCAGGTATTGCGGCGCATTATGGCGTTGAACAAAGGCCCGCTTGATTCAGAAGAGATGGCGCGCCTGTTCCGTGAAATCATGTCGGCGTGTTTGGCACTTGAGCAACCGGTTAAAGTGGCCTATTTGGGTCCTGAAGGTACCTTTACCCAGCAGGCGGCGCTCAAGCACTTTGGTGAAAGTGCGGTGAGCCTGCCCATGGCCGCTATTGACGAGGTATTCCGTGAAGTTGAGGCGGGCGCTGTGCACTATGGCGTGGTGCCGGTGGAAAACTCCACCGAGGGGGTGGTCAACCACACCCTGGACACCTTCATGGACTCCTCGATTAAAATTTGTGGCGAAGTGGTGCTGCGCATTCACCATCATCTGCTGGTCAGCGAAACGACGCGCCGCGATAAAGTCTCGCGCATCTATTCGCACCCGCAATCCTTCGGCCAGTGCCGCAAATGGCTTGATGCGCACTACCCCCATGCGGAACGTGTGCCCGTTTCCTCCAATGCCGAAGCAGCCAAGTTGGTGCAAACCGAATGGCACAGTGCGGCCATTGCTGGTGATATGGCGGCTAAGCTTTATGGCCTTTCGCATATTGCGGAAAAAATTGAAGACCGTCCCGATAACTCCACGCGGTTTTTGATCATTGGTAACCAGGACGTGCCCATGGCGGGAGAGGATAAGACCTCCATTGTGGTTGCCATGCGTAACCAGCCGGGTACGCTGCATGCGCTGCTAGAACCGTTCCATCGACACCAGATTGATTTAACGCGCCTTGAAACGCGTCCTTCGCGTACCGGGGTGTGGAACTACGTCTTTTTCATCGACTTTAAGGGCCACCGTGATGAACCCCGCGTTGCCGCGGTGCTGGAAGAAGTGCGCCTACGGGCGGCAGATCTACGGGTGCTGGGTTCCTACCCCATCGGCGTGCTGTGACAGTAATGGTTGAAAAACACGTAAAAAAAACCGCTTGTCATGAGCCGTATCTGTTAATCGTTGGCCTGGGATTAATTGGTGGCTCACTCGCAGCAGCGCTGCGCGCCTCAGGATTCCAGGGCCGTATCGTTGCCTGCGACCCTGATGACGGTGAGATCACCCGCGGTATTGAGATGGGCTTGATCGACGCCGGGGGCACTGGTCTAGCCGAGCAGGTGCGTGACGCCACCATGATAGTGCTGGCTGTGCCGGTGCTTGCCATGGAGAGTGTGATGACGGCGTTGGCAGGTGCGTTAGAGGGGGCGTCTGCTGATGTCGTGATTACCGATGTGGGTAGTACGAAAGCGACTATTCGCGCCTGTGCCGAGCGAGTGTTTGGCCAGGTACCCACCAATATGGTGCTCGGGCATCCTATAGCGGGTTCTGAAAAAAGCGGTGTTGCGGCGGCAAATCCACATCTTTACGAGAATCATAAAGTCATCCTGACGCCTGAGCCCAACGTTGATCGCCTCGCTTTGCAGCGTGTGCGCTGCCTATGGGAGGCCTGTGGTGCTGACGTGCTGGAGATGGACGTCGAGCGGCATGACCAGGTATTAGCGCGTACCAGCCATTTGCCTCATTTATTGGCTTTTTCGTTGGTCGATACACTGGCCCGCCAGGATGAGCGGCTAGATATTTTTCGCTACGCGGCAGGTGGCTTTCGGGATTTCACACGCATCGCCGGTAGTGACCCCGTTATGTGGCGAGATATTTTTATCGCCAATCAACAGGCGGTATTGGCCTCGCTGGATGATTTCGAGGCAGGGCTTTCTCGCTTGCGGCGTGCGGTAGAAACCGGAGACAGTGATGCGCTGATTGCCACCTTTGATCGGGCGAGCCACGCCCGGCACTATTTCGACTCTTTATTGAACAAAACCAGCTATCAGGCGGAATATCATATGCAACCACAAGGTAAGGTCACCTACCGTGTGCAGCCGGGCGGTCAAGCTCAGGGGCGTTTACGCGTGCCCGGTGATAAATCCATGTCCCACCGCTCTATTATGCTGGGCGCGTTGGCAGAAGGGACGACGGAAGTAAAAGGCTTTTTGGAAGGCGAAGACAGCCTGGCGACCCTGCAAGCGTTTCGTGAAATGGGTGTGGCGATTGAGGGGCCACACCAGGGTCGAGTGACGATTCATGGTGTCGGCATGCAAGGCTTAAAAGCGCCAGCAGGCCCCCTGTATGTAGGTAACTCAGGTACCGCCATGCGGCTCTTTTCTGGGCTGCTGGCGGGTCAGGCCTTCGATAGTGAGCTAACCGGCGACGAATCGCTGACCAAACGTCCCATGGGGCGCGTAGCAGACCCGCTTCGCTTGATGGGCGCGACTATCGATACCGCTGAAGGAGGGCGCCCGCCGCTGAAAATTCATGGCGGCGCTGCGCTTAAGGGTATCGATTACGATATGCCCATGGCCAGTGCTCAGGTTAAATCCTGCCTATTGCTGGCGGGGCTCTACGCCGAAGGCGAAACCCGGGTGCGTGAGCCGGCGCCTACCCGTGATCATACTGAGCGAATGCTCAACGGTTTTGGCTATACGGTGGCTCGTGAAGGTGATACATGCTGGCTGCAGGGCGGCGGTAAGCTAACCGCTGGGCCGATCGATGTGCCTTCCGATATTTCCTCTGCCACTTTCTTTTTGGTGGCGGCGGCAATCACCCCTGATTCTAATATCACCTTAGAGCACGTGGGGATTAACCCTACCCGCATCGGCGTTATCAATATCCTGACGTTGATGGGTGCCGATTTAACGCTTGAAAATGAGCGTGAGGTCGGCGGCGAGCCGGTGGCGGATATTCGTATCCGCTATGCGCCGCTGAAAGGGATAGATATTCCCGTGGATCAAGTCCCGTTAGCGATTGATGAGTTTCCCGCTCTCTTTATTGCGGCCGCCAATGCAGCAGGCGTGACCCGCTTAAGAGGCGCTGAAGAACTGCGCGTCAAAGAGTCTGATCGTCTTCAGGCGATGGCAGATGGCATGGCTATTTTGGGTATTGAACACACCCTGCTTGATGACGGTATCGATATTACCGGCAATGGCGATGCACATAAGGCCAGCTATGGAGGCGGTCGCATCGATAGCCTGGGTGATCACCGTATCGCCATGGCATTTGCGATTTCATCGCTACGCGCCAGCGCCGAAATTGAGATTGATGACTGCGCCAACGTGTCGACGTCCTTCCCGGATTTCGTGGAATTAGCGACCCGAATTGGCATGGGCGTTAACGTGGAGGGGGCGCATGAGTGATCGTGGGGCCACGCTGACTGTGCCTGTTCTCACCATCGATGGCCCTGGCGGTGCGGGTAAAGGCACGATCAGCGGTTTAGTAGCAGAGCGCCTAGGCTGGCATCTGCTGGATAGCGGCGCGCTTTATCGGCTGACGGCGCAAGCGGCTGTTAAGCATAACGTGGCCGTCGATGACGAATTAGGGCTGGCGCGTTTAGCCGAACAGCTGGATGTGGCCTTCCCGGTTGAAGATGGTCAGCCCCGCACCCTGCTTGAAGGCGAAGATGTTGGTCTAGCGATCCGTACCGAGCAAGCCGGTGAACGCGCATCCCAAGTAGCCGCGTTGCCCGCGGTGCGTCAGGCATTACTGCAGCGCCAGCGCGATTTTTGCCAAACGCCGGGGTTGGTGGCCGATGGTCGTGATATGGGTACAGTGGTTTTCCCTGACGCGCCACTCAAGATTTTTTTGACGGCCAGTGCCGATGAAAGAGCGCGTCGACGTCATCTGCAGTTGCAGGAAGCCGGGGTGAATGCTAGTCTTTCGAGTCTTTTGAAGGAGATTCAGGCACGCGATGCACGCGACACGCAGCGCAGCGTGGCCCCTCTCAAGCCGGCAGATGATGCCATTACGCTTGATACCACGCGTCTGAGCATACCGGAAGTGGTTGATCGATTGACCGAACTGCTCGCCCAAAGAGGGCTGGTAAGCGGCGTATGATTCTCCCTTGCGGCGCTTTTGGATAGGTGTCACGACGTGGCAGGGCACTATACTCACATCGGTGAGCCCGGTCAGGTCTAACCAGCGTTAACACCCCCAAAGGCTGAGTGACATTAGGCCCGCACTTGCTGGTGGTGCGGAGAAGGCATTTATGCCTCAACAACGTAATTACGTAGGAACACCATGAGCGAAAGCTTTGCTGAGCTGTTTGAACAGTCTCTTAACGACATCAACATGGAGCCAGGCGCAATTGTCGCGGCTCAGGTTGTCGACATTGACGGTGACTGGGTTACTGTCAACGCTGGCCTGAAATCTGAAGGTCAGATCCCAGCGTCACAATTCCGCGATGAAAACGGTAATCTGAACATCGCTATCGGTGACGACGTGCACGTTGCGCTGGAAGCCGTTGAAGATGGTTTCGGTGAGACGCGTCTGTCCCGTGAAAAAGCCAAGCGCGCAGAAGCTTGGAAGATTCTGGAAGCTGCCTTCGAGAAAGACGAGATCATCAAGGGCGTTATTAACGGTAAGGTTAAAGGCGGCTTCACGGTTGAAGTTGACTCTATCCGTGCCTTCTTGCCTGGCTCGTTGGTTGATGTTCGTCCGGTTCGCGACACTGCGCACCTGGAAAATAAAGAGCTGGACTTCAAAGTCATCAAGCTCGATCCGAAACGTAACAACGTAGTGGTATCACGTCGTGCGGTTCTGGAAGCAGAAAACAGTGCCGAGCGCGAAGCGCTGCTGGCAACGCTGCAAGAAGGCCAGCAGATCAAGGGTATCGTTAAGAACCTGACAGACTACGGCGCTTTCGTAGACCTGGGTGGTGTTGACGGCTTGCTGCACATTACCGATATGGCGTGGAAGCGTATTAAGCATCCGTCCGAAATCGTTGCCGTTGGCGACGAGATCAACGTCAAGGTTCTGAAGTTTGACCGTGAGCGTAATCGCGTTTCACTGGGTCTGAAGCAGTTGGGCGAAGATCCGTGGGTCAACATCAAAGAGCGTTACCCAGAAGGCATGAAAGTACACGCTGTCGTCACTAACCTGACTGACTACGGTTGCTTTGCTGAGCTGGAAGAGGGTGTTGAAGGTTTGGTTCACGTGTCTGAAATGGACTGGACCAACAAAAACATCCATCCGTCTAAAGTCGTTCAAGTGGGCGATGATGTTGACGTCATGGTGTTGGATATCGACGAAGAGCGTCGTCGTATTTCTCTGGGTATCAAGCAGTGCACTGCTAACCCGTGGGAAACCTTCAACACTGACTACAACAAGGGTGACCGCGTTTCAGGTACCATTAAGTCAATCACTGACTTCGGTATCTTTATCGGTCTAGAGGGCGGTATCGACGGTCTGGTTCACCTGTCTGATATTTCTTGGACTGATACCGGCGAAGAAGCCGTACGCAGCTTTAAGAAAGGTGACGAAGCTGAAGCCGTTATCCTATCGATTGATCCTGAGCGCGAGCGTATCTCGCTAGGTATCAAGCAGATGGATTCTGACCCTGTTGCTGAGTACTTGTCAGTCAACGATAAGGGCAGCATCGTAACGGGTCGTGTGATTGAAGTTGATGCTAAAGAAGCTCAAGTTGAATTGGCGACTGACGTTATTGCTGTTTTGAAAGCGTCTGAAATCAGTGCTGATCGCGTAGAAGACGCGCGCAATGTGCTGAATGAAGGCGACAGCGTCGAAGCGCGTATCGTTAGTGTTGATCGTAAGAGCCGTCAGATTAACCTGTCGGTTAAAGCGAAAGATCAAGACGACACACGCCAGAACCTGAAGAAAATGCGTGAGCAAGAGCCGGAAACAGCAGGTGGTCCGACCACTATCGGTGACTTGATCAAGCAGCAAATGGGCCAAGACTAATCATTAATTAGTTATTGGTTTGTAAAAGCGCCGCCCTTATGGGCGGCGCTTTTGTTTGTAACAGATTGGCTATCTCTGTTCTAATAGCGCAATACATAGTTCCACTGAGATGACGAGGTATTAGGGTTAAAACTTTTTAAACAGCAACTGTGTTTAAAAAAACGATTAGTAATTGGATGAAAATCAACTAGACTGTTGTCAGTTAGTCTTTTTACAGCAATAATGTCCTAGCATTCTGAACTAGTGGGTACCATGGTCGTCAAGTTAGCGCCTAAACCAGTTGAGCCCCTTCAGTTGGACCCCGTTCAGTTGGATACGATACTAAAGGAACCCCGATGTCATTACTTAACGAATATATTCAAAAAGAACAGCAGCTAAAGCAGCTCCAAGAAGACCTGCAACGCTTAGAAGGCGATCAGCGCCTAAAAAGTGAGTTGGAATTTAAGGCCAAACTAGAAGCACTTATGACTGAGTTTGGCAAGCGTCCCAGTGACGTCATTGCTTTATTAGATCCTGCTTCTGACCAGCGTAGCCCTAAAACAACGGCGAGTGGCAATGCCCGCCGTAAGCGCCGCCTTAAGATTTACAAAAACCCTAAAACAGGGGAAGTTATCGAAACCCGCGGTGGTAATCATAAAGGCCTACGCAGCTGGAAGGACGAGCATGGCGATGAAGCCGTCGAGTCCTGGCTAGTACGCATGGAAGACTAATAGATTTAGGAACCGGCATTTCTCTACAGGAATGCCGGTTTTTTATTGTCGTGTGCTTCTTAATTCTGCCCTGCAAGATTATCCAGCCAGCTGCCCTACTAGCGGTATCCGAAGTTCCAAATGATTAGCTTGCCATAATACCTGAGGCGGATGGCCGCTTACGTGAAAATCATTTTGGTTGTAAAGCAAATGGACGAGGGTATGCGTCAGCGCATCATAAAGGTCCGCTAAGTTGTCAAAGCGTGTACTCAGGCAGTAGTGGGTTGGAATATCCACGCGACGGTAGGGCACTGGTAGTGCGATGTCTTGAGCGTTATCTGTTTGCTCTAAATAAAGACCCACATCGGTGCGGTTGTAATGAAAGTATTCGCTGTTAAGCGCATCAACTTTAATCGCTAATATATCAGGCAGCGCAATGATGGTCGTCGATCGACGTAATCGTGCCTGTAAGCAAGCTAGCTGCTCATTATGGTAGCTTGTATCCCCTAGCCCTTTGATACGCTCGGGAGCCTGATAGAGCCGCATCAAAATCATTTGTCGGTCACTGATTTTTTCAATGTCAGTTTTATAAGGTTTATAGGGCATGGAAGATGCCACTGAGTTTTTTAGCCGTTGGCGAAAGTGACGTGGGCTAAACTGGTAGCGACGCTGAAATGCACGTGAGAACGATGAGTGATTATGGTAGCCGCAACGTACCGCAATTTGCGCTATATTGAGAGGCGTAAGCGCCAGTAATACGGCCGCACGCTTCAGACGTCTTTTTTCGCGATATTCACTAGGTGAAAAGTGAAAGCTTTGGCGAAACTGGCGGCGAACTTGAGAAGACGAATAGCCAATATGATTAGCAAGGTCTTCGATACCGAGTGGCTTATCCAGTGTGTCCTGCAGCCAGATCTCAGCTCGTGTCATCGCGTTGAACATTGTCTGGCCTCTCATGCGTGAATCGTACAGGTCGTGCTTATTTCGCCTGTAGTGCACTCTCCCAGTGCGTTAGTGTTGGTAACCTAGCTGAAAGCATCTAGTCAGCGTTTAAATGAGAGTAGAATCTCTGTTCAGGCTACTTGTAGGTACGGTGATGCAGCGCATCAATCTTTGTGTCATCGCTAGCTGTGCCGTCATGACTCAGGGTGGCTAGCTTTATCACTTGTCTAATAGAGTTGCCTTTATGCTGGCAACAGGGTGGCAAAGGCAAGTTTGCTCGTTACCTTTACGCGTTTGTGCACAGTTTTTTCAGAAAATGCTACGTTTGTAGCCATATCGACCATTTCAAGTAAGGTGTAGATGAAACATCGATGAAATATCAAAAGGTTCAAAAGCCGGTAGATGAGCGCGAAAAGCTGCGCAAGTTTCGTGAATTGGATAATGCGTTTGCGGAGGCTTTGCGTCAGTTAGACGACCCTGAAAGCGATTTTGAGATACCGACAGGTCCGCCGGTCAGATCGCTTGCAGCATTAGAAAAAGAGGATGTCGAAACCAAACAGCAGGCATTAGAGCTTGAGCAGGCGCGAGCGTTTAAACAGCGCTTTGACGCGTTGTTAAAAGAGTATGCAATAGAACAAGACGATCTAGCTGAGCTAGTGAACACATTGCTAGGTTATGGATTGTGGCAGCAAGATATCGTGCCGGGTACTCAGTATCCATAAAGTGCTGGGCATGACATAGCTGGGCATGACATAGATGCGCTAGCGGTAGCGGTAAATTCGCAGGCTAGGTAGAAATACATCCTGCTCCAGTTTTTCATCGCGCCTACGGGCTCGTGTACGCGTGGTAGGAGGCTCTGAGGCGGGCAGGTTGATGTGGGGTAACTGCTGGCGGGTAGTGGGTACAAAGATCGGCATGGCGGCGTTCAGCGCCTTTCGCGTATGCCCATCTTCTAGTGGCTCGATAAAGAAGAGATTGGCGCGCATCAGTGGTGCCTGGGTTTGCACTTGAGCGAGCACTTCGCTACTTGGCAGGCTGGCCAGTTTACGAAGCTGAATTTGCACATGAGGTGCATCGGTATCGAGCTGCAATAGCTTCTTTTCAGCGTCTTGAACCGTTAGACGCTTAATAGAGCGCCCACTGCTGTACCACGCAAAGCGAACACGCGAAACAGGCGCTTCTGCGATCGGTAATTGACGCCAACTCTGCTTTAGATGCAAGCGGGCAAGCCCGGTACGGCGTAACACGTCATCGACATTGGGGTGCCGTTTTGGCAAGCGATGTTTGGCGTCACTCAATGCCTGAGGGAAATCCTGTTTAATGGTTTGTAGCAGCTCAGCAAATCTTTTTTTGGCTTGGTTAACTTCACCTATTGCGGTAATGAATTCTTCATCCGCTGCCACGATAGCGATGTAATTACGAGTTTCTCGACCGTCTTGACCTTGCGCATGCCACATATCGAAAAGCGCTTCGCGAAGCCAGTGGCGCGTAGGGGTGTTTTGATGAAAAACCCACGAAGCTGGCTGCTGCTGCTCATAGAGTGAGACAGCGGCTTCGGTGGTGTCGATTAAAAGGTCAAACTGCTGCTCCAACTGAAGCAGCAGATGATAGGCCGAAGGCGAGGATGGTTCAGGCATGGTCGTCGTCATTTGGTTGGCCGGGCTTAATACGCCAGGTATGCAGCCCGTTAGGTAAGCGGTGCATCTTTATCGGCTTGCGCCAGCAGCGTTTCTATATCGGCTTCATCCATCGCCGATTCGCCTGATATGCGATGGGATTCATCGGCCCAGGCGCCAAGATCTAACATCTGGCAGCGCTTACTGCAGAAAGGGCGATACGTGCTTTCTGGCAGCCAAGGCACAGGCTTAGCGCAGTGAGGGCAGTTAACTTCAAGCGGGGAATCGTTTGCGGGGCGAACCATAAAAACTCCGATGGCAGTATCAGGTGCTAAATTCAGCAGTTAAGCAGATGACGATAGCGCTGGTCCAGCTTGGCGACCTGCGCCATCATGCTGGCGTGGTCACGGCTATTATCTATTACATCATCTGCTTGAGCTAACCGCTGTTCACGAGGAAGTTGGGCGGCGAGAATAGCATGCACTTGGCTCTCGCTCACCCCATCGCGTTGTAGGGTTCTTGCAACTTGTAACGCTTGCGGTACATCGATAACGATAGTCCGATCAACGAGTGCATTTTGGCCAGATTCAAACAAGAGGGGGGATACTAGCAGCACATAGGGAGCACCTTGTGCTTTAAGCTGCGTTAAATACTGCGTTATGCGTTCTCTTATGTTGGGGTGTGTAACCGATTCCAGCCATAACCTTTGTTCTGGAGATTGAAATATAATCTCACGTAAGGCCGCACGGTTTAGCGTGCCATCGGAATAAATTACTTGTTCGCCAAAATGTTGCTTAATGGCCAACAGGGCTGGCTCTCCTGGTAACACGATTTCTCTGGCGACATCGTCGGCATCGACCCAAGCGGCACCGAGGGCTTCAAAGGCGCGAGCAACGGTCGATTTACCCGAGCCAATACCACCGGTTAATCCGATAATCATCTGCTGCCTCGTTTAGCTAAGTTACTATTACCATTGTCGTCAATAAAGCGCTTTTTAGAAGCATGGTTTTCAATAGCTTCGTTAACAATAGCGCCGTTATCAATAGAGGTGCTTTCAAAAAAGCGAGTGCTTCCGCCATGAAATGTTAAATCAGTAGGCTGAGATAAAGTGCCATTAACTCATCGCCGACTAATAATGCGATCCAACCAGCGAGCGCCAGAAAGGGCCCAAAGGGCAATGGTTGCCCACGTAAACGGGGAGCAAAAGCCTGGGCACTCAAGCCGACCATGGCGCCAAGCCCAGCAGAAAGTATCAAAATAAGCGGTAAAAAGTTCCAGCCTAACCAAGCCCCTAGCGCTGCCAGCAGTTTGAAATCGCCAAAGCCCATACCTTCTTTACCGGTGACCAATTTAAATAGCCAATAAAAACTCCACAGTGAAAGGTAGCCCACCATGACACCAATCACCGCATCAGAGAGCATAAATGGCTGGAAAAGAAGCTGGAAAAGCAAGCCTGCCCACAGCAAAGGCAGGGTCAGGACATCCGGTAATAATTGAGTACGAAAATCGATAACGGCGAGCGCTAGCAATATCAAGCAAGCGCCATAAATAAATAGCGCCTCTAAGGAGGGACCATGAAGCGCTAGTGCTGCTATGGCCAGTAGCCCCCCGGCCAACTCCACTAGAGGATACTGAATGCTTATGCGAGTGTTGCATGCAGCGCATCGACCGCGGCGTTTCAGCCAACCCACTAGTGGAATATTGTCGTGCCAAGCAATCGCCGTCTCGCAACGTGGGCACAGGGAGACTGGCGTGGCTAGATTGAAAGGGGGTGACTGTTCATGCGCTAGCTCGAGCGCTGCCTGCGCCTCGTGGCGCCAATGGCGCATCAGCATGACCGGTAGCCGAGTGATGACGACATTGAGAAAACTGCCTAGGCATAGCCCGAAAAGTGCCACGATAAACCATACGATCAGCGGGGGGTGATGCATGTCGCTCCTTAGCGTTTTAATGCGTAGGGTAGGCTTAGAGAGCAGACCCTAAGTCGAAAATGGGCAAATACATTGAAACAACCACGCCGCCGACCAGAACGCCTAGCACTACGATAATAATCGGTTCCATCAGTGAAGTAAGGGCGTCGACTTTATTGTCGACCTCTTCTTCATAGTAATCGGCGACCCGGTTCAGCATGGCATCCAGTGACCCCGCTTCTTCACCAATACTGACCATTTGGATTGCCAAGGGTGGGAAGCGGTTCGTCATTCGCATGGCGAAGTGCAGCTGTTGCCCGGTGGCCACGTCTTGCCGCGTTTGAACCACCGCACGTTCATAGACTTTATTCCCTGTGGCGCCGGCGGCAGTGTCCAAGCCCTCAACTAATGGCACGCCAGAAGCAAAGGTGGTAGCCAGAGTGCGAGAAAAACGGGTGATAGCAGATTTATGCATAATGTCGCCAATGACCGGTAAGCGAAGCAATAAAGCGTGCATACGATAGGCGATTTTAGGTGAGCGCTGAATACTGATTTTAAGCAGTATCACGCAAGCGATGACGGCCCCGAGCGCGACTAACCAATAGCGTTGGGCAAGTTCGGATAAATTTACCGTCATTTGCGTCAGCGCAGGCAGTTCAGCACCAAAGCTTTGAAACATGCTTTCAAATTCAGGTACCACTTTGATCAATAATAGCATGGTAACGGCGATGCCAATGGACATGACGGCAGAGGGGTACCAAAGCGCTTTTTTTACCCGCGCTTTGAGTGACTCTACTTTCTCTTTATAAGTGGCAACACGATCCAGCATTTGATCCAGCGCACCTGACTGCTCGCCAGCGTCGACGAGGTTAACAAATAGCCGATCAAAATGTTTAGGGTGGCGGCGTAATGCATCAGAGAAACTGGCCCCCGAGGAGACATCGCTCATCATCTGCTGGACAAGGCCAACCATCGCTGGCTTTTTGAGGCTTTCAGCGACGACCTGCAGCGCTTGTAGCAGCGGTATGCCGGCGCGAATCATGGTGGCCATTTGGCGCGCAAATACCATCACATCGGTAGGTTTGATACTGCCACTGCCGCCCAAGTTGCCCTTTTTAGAGATGCGTTTGATGACGATATTCTGCTTGGCAAGTTCGGTGGCTACTTCGGCTTTGCTGCGCCCAATCATCTCGCCGCTCAACGGCCTCTCTTGAGGGCCTTTACCTATCCATTTCCAGCGCGATAACTTAACAGTGGGCGCTTGGCGGCGACGTGCCGTTTTAGCCATGCTTACTCCTTGCTCACTCGATTAACCTCTTCAAGGCTGGTAATGCCCTGCATGACTTTCAATAAACCGCTGCGATGAAGGCTAGGGTAACCCTCTTTACGTGCCTGATGATCGATGTCTAGGGCATTAGCATCACGCATAATTAATTGGCGCATGGCTTCTGTAATGGGCACTACTTCATACATGCCAATACGGCCTTTATAGCCATGGGTACAGTGTTGACAGCCGACGGGTTTGTAAATAGTGGCTTGATCGATTTCTTGTGCATTAAACCCCTCTTTGCGAAGCGCCTCGTGGGGAATATCAATCGGCTCCTTACAATGCATGCAGAGTTTACGCGCAAGGCGCTGGGCAATAATCAGGCTTACCGCACTGGCGATGTTAAACGATGAAACGCCCATATTCGCGAGACGTGTGAGCGTTTCCGCAGCCGAGTTGGTATGCACGGTAGAAAGCACTAGGTGGCCTGTTTGCGCAGCTTTAACGGCAATCTCGGCTGTTTCAAGGTCACGAATCTCACCTACCATGACCACATCCGGATCCTGGCGAAGAAATGCACGCAATGCACTGGCAAAATCGAGGCCTATTTTAGGTAGCACATTGACCTGATTGATACCTGCTACTTTGATTTCCACCGGGTCTTCGGCGGTGCAGATATTGCGCTCTACTTTATTGAGAATGTTGATGCCAGTGTAGAGAGAGACCGTTTTACCGCTGCCGGTAGGGCCGGTAACCAAAATCATGCCCTGGGGCTGCTTTAGCGCTTGCTCGTAGTGGCCTCGCTGTTCGTCGCTAAAGCCGAGCTGCTCAATGCCAAGCTGGGCAGCAGTGGGGTCTAAAATCCGTAGGACTAGCTTTTCACCATAGACGGTCGGTAGCGAGTTAACGCGGAAATCGAGCGATCGCGTGCGTGATAGCTTGAGCTTAATGGCGCCATCCTGGGGTAAACGACGCTCCGAAATATCAAGGCGCGCCATGATCTTCAATCGTGCAGCAATGCGGCTGCGCATGGCAAAGGGAGGGCGAGCCACTTCTATCAGCATGCCATCGACACGAAACCGCACTCGGTAGAGCGTCTCGTAAGGCTCAAAATGAATATCCGACGCGCCACGGCGAATAGCATCTAAGAGTATTTTGTTTACAAATTTAACGATGGGGGCGTCCTCGCTACTGGAAGACTCTTCCAGCGGGACTTCGTTGCCATCGTTACTTTGAACAACATTGAGCGCGCTAACCGCATCATCAATGCCTTCTAGCTCATCGAGCATACCGCGCTCATTTTGCGCCAGGTAGTTATTGAGGGTGACCGTAATTTGGTCCACGGGGGCTAGCACACCCTCAACGCTTAGGCCGGTGGCAAACTGTAGTTCATCCAACTGCGTTAATGTCGCGGGGTAAGGCACCGCCACGGTGAGCCGATGACCATGACGTGCTAACGGCAGCACATTAAGGCTCTGCAGCACTTTAATGGGGTAATCAGAGGCGGGCGGCAGGGTGGTCAGGCGCATTGCTTCTAAGTTGATCACCGGCAGGCCATACTCCCAGCCCGCGGCCACCGTCGCTTCGATAGGATCAACCAAGCCACTTTCGATAACATGCTGAAGAAATGAAATCTCTAAATCAGAAGCCGTTGATTCAGCGGTGGCGGCTTGGGCATCGGTCAAAAGGCTGTGTTTAACCAAGCGTTGGGCAATGCCGCGTAAGCCACCGCGAGCAGCGGCGTGGCTTAGGGTCGATTCAAAAGGGGACTGGCTCATTCATTAGACCTGTTTGTACATCGGCGTAGGCATACTACTTGTACCATAAACTAGCGTTTACAGGCATTAAATGCCTAGTCCCACAGGTATGTTCAAGAAGTAGCAGGATGGGCCGATAACGTTAAGAGAGTGTATTGTAAAAACGTACTGCGTAAGCTAGTGTAATGCCTATTATTCCTAACTCTTTTTAAGGACTCACTTCCTTATAAAGGATTGACTCGCCCCTTCAGGAGATGCCTACATGCAGCAATCTGCACAACCTACCCCCCGCAACGCGAAACAAGGCGGTTTTACGCTAATTGAGCTGATGATCGTGGTGGCGATTATTGGTGTGCTGGCTTCTATAGCCGTGCCGCAGTATCAGAATTACACAGCCCGTGCTCAGGCTAGTGAGGGGTTGACTATTACAGGTGGCTTGCGAGCAGATATTGCTGAGCAGTATTCGTTAACAGGTGGCATGCCAACCGCAATTGAAACAACAAATATTGAAGGTCGTTATGTAGATAACGTGAGCTATGCGAATGAGCAGTTAGAAGTGGAATTCGAGACTGATAGTGCTCTGCAAGGTGCCACGATGATTATTGCTCCTGAGGGGAATGCTGCCGGCTCCGGTGAAGGAGCGACTGCATCAACGCGTAACCCTGGCAATGGTTGGACATGCTCCTGGGAGAGCGTAGGTGATGGAGAAGACACTCCCCAAGAAAATTGGCTACCTGCTGGCTGTCGTGATGATAGTTAAAATTTAAAGAATCTTATTGGGGCCCTAAAGGCCCCTTTTTAATAGGCTTTGCATGGAATGAAATATGTTTAAGTCGCAGCAAGGTTTTACTTTAATTGAACTAATGATTGTGGTGGCAATTATCGGAGTGTTGGCTTCCATTGCAGTACCACAATATCAAAACTACACAGCTCGGGCACAAGTGTCTGAAGCTCTAAATGTGTTGACTGGTGTTAAGAGTGAGCTGGGTGAGCGCTATGCCCTAGAAGGTAGCTTTGGCTCTGGCAATCTTCTCAACCAGTCAGAGCTAGTCAGTCAAACTAAATATATCGATTCTATCGATTACTACACTACCGATGGTGGTGATGGCGTTGATATTGGCATTCGAATGAAGAACGCAGCCCCTGTTTCTCAAGCAGTTCGCAATAACCGTTTCCGCATTGAAGTGAGAGCTAGCGAAGGCTCTATTACATGGGAGTGTATGCCTGCTCAACAGCAGCCTATCGACCCGAAATACTTACCAGGCAGCTGTCGCTCGTAAACTTCCTTTTCTTTCCTCAATCCCTACGCATTTGTTCTTTACACTGTAAGCTCTAACGTTGAATCCAGGAGCTTACAGTGCCCCCTATCAAACTGATTATTCTCACTACGCTTGGCGCCATGTTACTCAACAGCGCTGCCCTTGCCCAACCTGGCCACGCACAAGCCCATGGTGCCCGTGGTAAGGGCCATGGCCATCATGAGCAAGCCCAGCAACATGAGTCCCACCGTTCTGAAAACACACGAGATGAGCGGGTTGATTTACCCCGCATCAACGAGCGCGAACTTCGCGAGTTCTTTCGCCAGCACGACGCGCCGCGAGCCGAATCATTGCCGCCGGGTATTCAACGCAATTTAGAGCGCGGTAAGCCCTTGCCACGGGGCATTGCTAAACGCTTTGATGGCCGGTTAGCCTCTCAGTTACCCCAATACCCCGGCTATGAATGGGAACGTGTGGGGGCAGACGTTGTATTGATAGAAGCCGCCACGCGTATCGTGGTCGATGTGTTAGTGGATGTTTTACGCTAGTCAGCGCTATGAGTGACTCGAAAAATACCTCATGTCGGCTTATGGTGAATGATCAAATGATTAAATGTCTTCAACGGGAGATGCAATGGCTGGTTACACACTGCAAGCACGCCTAGAGATCGCGATTTTCATCGCTGAAGAAGCGGGGCAAATGATTGTTCAAGCCCGGGAGCAGCAAGGCTTTGCTCGACGGTTAAAAAAGGATAATGAGCTGGTCACCGATGTAGATGTAGCGGTTGATCAGCTTATTAGCCAGCGACTCGAAGAACACTTTCCCGGAGAGGCACGGCTAAGTGAGGAGCTTGCCCCCGAAAGCGCATTGCATATTGCAGCCCCTCAGCTTTGGGTAGTGGATCCCATTGATGGCACGGTCAATTTCGCACAGGGGTTGCGCCATGTGGCAGTGTCCATCGGCTGGATGGAAGGGGGCGTTGCCAAAGTTGGGGTGGTGCATGCCCCGTTCTTAGGTGAAACATTTAGCGCTGCGGAAGGTGGCGGTGCCTTTTGCAATGGCGAAGTCATACAGCCAAGCAGTGCTGATTCGTTAGCGCACTCGCTGGTAGGTACTGGCTTTCCTTACCGCAAAGAGGAGCGCAAACACCTTTTAAAGCGGTTAGAGGCCGTGCTGGTTGAGTGCCAGGATATTCGTCGTAACGGTGCGGCAGCCATCGATTTGTGTGATGTCGCCTGCGGCCGGTTAGATGCATATTATGAAAGTGTCTCGCCTTGGGATTTTGTGGCGGGCTGGGTCATTGCCCGCGAAGCCGGTGCGCGTGTTGGCCACTTGTATGAGCCACCTAAATCAGTGCCAGAGGATCTTTACCCTGAGCATCTGCTAGTGACGGCACCTGGAGTTTATGACGCCATGGCCTATTTGCTGCTCGACGCCGATCAGGGCTAACGATAAAAGGCTAACTAGAAAGAGGTCGCGCCTCTCAGCCGGGGTATGACAAATACTTGAAAAGAAAGCGCTATAAGGGCTTTTCATTTATGCAAGAAGACGCTAGTATACGCACCGTCTTGAGGCAAAGCTGTAACGGCCAATAAAGGCAGCGGAGCGTGGCGCAGCTTGGTAGCGCGTTGCAATGGGGTTGCAAAGGTCGCAGGTTCGAATCCTGTCGCTCCGACCAAAAAAGACATATAAAACGGTCACTTAGCTAATTGCTACAGTGGCCGTTTTTGTTTTGTTAGATTTTAGGTAGCAAATAGGTAGCACGCGTCGGAAGCAAGAAGGCACAGCTGGCAACAACAGTTGCCCTTTTTCGCTGCCCCACAATCCCATCGGCAACCGCAGCATCCCTTAAATGAGACGACGAGGGATCGGTTAGAGTGATTTTAAAACCGCGCCGCACACCTTGAAGGACTAGAAATAGTCACCCCGAAATGCAGACAACGCAGCCAGCCAAAAAAGTACAGCTGTTCAATTACGAAAAAGGGTAAATTACACCCGCCAAGCTGAGAGTTCGTTTGGGCAACATGACAAGGGTAAATTACTAGGAACTCCCGTCATGCCAAAAAAGAAAAGTGAAGAAATCTTAGATAATGCGTTTCGACTGTACCATCAAGGCTATAGTCCGGAGCTGATTGAGTTGCCAGAAAGCGCCGTATTTCCCTCTTTGATTCCAGCAGCGCCTTCGACAGCACGTAAAAGTAGAGTCACAGGGATGCTGCTAGGTGAGCCCGCCCCTAGTTTCGTGCACCGCGGACGTAATGTCAGGTACCGACTTTCTGATGTTTTAGCTTGGCTGTCTGCTGTAGACCCGCAGCGCTCAACAGCAGAAGCATTCTTAGCGAAACAAAGCCTAAAAGCTTCGCTCAACCTCAGCAGTGAATAAAGGATTAATCGTTTCTTTGTAATTTGACCTATCTAGTTTTACTTCATGTCGAAAATTCAGATTATTTTCGACATGAAGGCTTCAGGTAAGTGTAGTGGTCAAGTAAAACTGGCCACCGCTTTATAGTTAACCCAGTACTTTTCCTCTGCCTGGTTCGGACTCATAGCACCGTTATGGAGCTATGGTGATTTCTGGTGTATGGAAGCAGGCTGAAGGGGTGGCGTATCCTGTTGGTTGATCACCGCCAAGATCACAACCAACAGAGGAATGATACGCCATGTCCAAGTCTAACCTGCACGCTCTTTCACAACCAGAGGTGGCCACCACCGACCCATTGCACGAGCTGATCCGTCAGGGTGCCCGTGACCTGATTGCCAAGGCGGTCGAGTCGGAGCTTCAGGGCTTGCTGAACCAGTATGCCGATGTTTCAACACCTGATGGGCGCCAAGCTGTGGTGCGCAACGGACACCTACCCAAGCGCACAATCCAGACAGGCGTTGGGGATGTTGACGTTCAGGTGCCCAAGGTCAGAGACCGCAGCGGCTCCGGCATTCGCTTTAACAGCCAGCTCCTGCCGCCGTACTTGAAGCGGGCTCGGAGTCTGGATGAGCTCATCCCTTGGCTCTACCTGCGAGGGGTCTCCTCTGGCGACTTTCAGGAGGCTCTGAACGCCTTGGTCGGTGAGCAGGCCAAGGGGTTGTCCGCCAATACGGTGACCCGGCTCAAGGCCCAGTGGCTGAAGGAGCACGAGGAGTGGTGTCACCGTGACCTGGGCCAGAAGCGCTACGTTTACTGGTGGGCGGACGGTGTCTACAGCAATGTCCGCCTGGATGACCGGCTCTGCCTGCTGGTGATCATTGGGGTCACTGAGCACGGCCACAAGGAGCTGGTGGCTGTTGAAGATGGCCACCGGGAGTCTGAAGCCAGCTGGCGTGAGCTGCTCACTGGCTTGCGGGAACGTGGCCTGGATCATGCGCCCAAGCTGGCCGTAGGCGACGGGGCTCTGGGCTTCTGGAAAGCGCTGAGCAAGGTGTTTCCGGAAACCCGGCACCAGCGGTGCTGGGTGCACAAGACCGCTAACGTACTGGACAAGCTGCCCAAGTCAGTACAACCGAAAGTGAAGTCAGCCTTGCACGAGATCTATCTGGCGGAGACCCGTGACAGCGCACACAAGGCCTTTGACAGCACGTTGAAGCGGTTTCAGGACAAGTACCCGAAGGCCATGGAAAACCTTGAGAAGGACCGGGACGAGCTGTTGGCCTTCTACGATTTCCCGGCCATTCACTGGATTCACTTGCGGACCACCAATCCGATTGAATCCACCTTCGCCACCGTGCGGTTAAGAACCAAGCAGAGCCGATCCTGCGGCTCTCGCGACACCACCTTATCGATGGTGTTCAAATTACTCCAATCCGCCCAAAAACGCTGGAAGCGGATCAAGGGGTTCGACCAACTGAAGCTGGTCGTGGACAACGTCCAGTTTCGGGATGGAGAGCAGGTGGATGATCAAACTGGCAGAGACGCCGCCTGATGGTCATACACCAGATTTGACAATAACTCTTCGCTAACTTTATAGTGCCGCAATCGGCGTAAAAACAAGACAATTCATAAAGAGGTGTCATCATGTGGAATAACAAGAAGATTCCCTTGGTCAGCATGACGGTTATGGCCTTGGCAATCGGCTCGACGTATGTTTCGGCCCTGGAAACCCAAGTGGGAGAGACCACCGTGGGGCTTTATGGCTACGCCAGGCTGAACATGGCTTACAACTTCGATCGGGATGCCGGATCAGCTAACGAAGGTTACTTTGGAGAAGTCGAAAGGTCGGAAGGTAAGGTCGGTGATCAGTTTCAGATATCCGCCACCCAGAGCCGCATTGGCTTTCGGACCAGTACGCCTGTCGAGGGGAGCACGCTAGGCACCGTTATCGAAGGGGACTTCTGGTCCTACAACGATGATAATACGCGCTTCAGACTACGGCATGCCTATGGGTCCTGGAATGGCATCCTTGCCGGGCAGACCTGGTCGAATTACAACACCTTCGTCGCCGCCACGCCCACACTGGATTTCTTTAGCACGGCGGGAAGCTATGGTGGCTATGGTACGCGCCTAGCCCAGTTGCGCTACACCATGGGAGGATTCTCGATAGCTGCGGAGGATCCAAAGGCACAGCTGGCGGAGAACATCGATGGCTCCGTGCCAGAAGATGATTTGCTACCGGATAATGACGATGCCGTATCATCGATGCCCG
>OJBX01000086.1_pt1 | contig 78094 bp, 65 predicted proteins | sample 1590751 | NCBI WGS metagenome assembly OJBX01 (sample SAMN05416780, study PRJEB24817) | seawater metagenome | isolation source: Sea water | place: Canada:Atlantic | collected 2013-07
GAGATTTCTGCCTGTCTCGTGGGCTCGGAGATGTGTATAAGAGACAGGATTAAACCTTTGCGTTACAACATACTTGCGGTATCTTCGGAGTCGTCATAAAGGGGCTCGAGCTGCGTAAAAGTCGGCTCAGGGGATGGCAGGGGAGCATAACAAGGCGTGTTTATGGCTCGAAAGAAGCGGTTGGCAGTAGCACTGGCAGCCTTGGGGTGCCTGCAAGCAGGTTCTGTTTGGGCATTGGGGCTTGGCGAACTTTCGCTGAATTCGTTTCTGAACGAACCGTTGCGGGCGGAAGTCGGTCTGCTGGATGTTGGCAGCCTCGATCAGGACCAGATTCGCGTCAGGCTCGCGACGGCAGATGACTTCGACCGGCTAGGCATCGACCGTGCCTATTTCCTGACGGGCATCAGCTTTGAAGTCCAGGTGGATAAAAACGGTCGCGGCAAGATCATCCTCACCTCGGAAGACCCGGTGCTTGAACCCTACCTCGACTTTATCGTCGAGGCGCGCTGGCCCTCTGGCCGTTTATTGCGCAATTACACGGTGCTCGTTGATCCACCTGCTTTTGAATCTCAGGGCACGACGGTGTCGGCCACGCGTCGCGTGGCTGAAGTCGAGGGTACGCCAGAACCGGCCACCACTGAGGTCGAAGTGGTGCCGGAGGGCACGCGCGTGGGCATGCGCGAATCCAGCCTCGCGCCGGGGGCGATGCCCGAACGAAATTTTAGTGCAGGCACCGCTGCCGAGCCGGCGCCAGGTGCCCGCTACATGATTCGCCGCGACGAGACGCTGTGGACCATTGCCCAGCGTGCCCGCCCGGAGGGTATTTCGGTGCAGCAGGCCATGCTGGAGATACAGCGTCTGAATCCGGATGCCTTTATCGACGGCAACATCAATCGCATCAAGGCGGGATACATTATCTACCTGCCGGATAGTAGCGATGTCAATGCCAGTGAGACCGACGTCGCGGCTGTGCTCGCAGAAGTGCGTCAGCAAAATGAAGACTGGCGCGCCGGCAGGGCTTCCACACCCTCGTCTGCCGGACCGGCGCTGCGGATTTCCGCAGGCGCGGCGAATGACGATGCCACCCCGGGCAGTACTGGTGATGAAGAGGCCGCCACCGACAGCGATCCAGCAATCAATGCCGCCAGTGCCGCAACCGAGAGTGCGCCCGTTTCCACGGCAGACGCTGAGGCCATACAGGGTGAGCGTGATGCGTTTGCGGAACAGTTGACTCGCCTCACTGAACGTCTGGACGCGCTGGAGCGTATTGTTGAGGTGAAAGACGCTGAAATTGCCTCTCTGCAGCAGGCTCTCGCTGCGGCGGAGGCATCCTCGTCCAGCGCAGCGGCGGCTGAGCCCGCGGCGGTTACACCGGTGCCGTCCGTTGCGGAGGTACAGCCACAGCCACAACCCGTAGCGCCAGAGGCATCAGGGGGCATGGGCGTCTGGCCCTATGTCGCGGGTGGCGGGCTGTTGGCGCTGCTGCTCGGCGGCCTGCTGTGGCGGCGTCGGCAGAATGACACAAGCGAGGAACCTGCCGCTCTGGTGCCCGTCGCTCGCCCGCGGCAGAAAGAGGCCGATGCCTTTGACGACATCCAACTGCAGGACCACGCGGTTGAGTTCGATGACGAGAGCAGCGATGCCGAACCGGCCGCAATGCCGGCTGCGTCCGGAGACGATACAACCCTGCAGCGCGGCGGACAGCGCGGCTACGGTGAGCGCAAGCACGATGAATACGCCTCCGACGTTGATGCCGGAGATGCTCTCGCCGAGGCAGATATCTACATTGCCTACGGGCGCTACAGTCAGGCGATGGAATTGTTGCGCAAGGCGACCAGGTCCGACCCGGACAACGCCTCTTACCACCTGAAATTACTCGGTCTTGCGGCGGAAATGGGCGACCGCGATGAAGCCGACCAGCAGATGATGGAGCTGCAGCGCATCGGTGATGCAGACAGTATTGCCCGGGCGGAGCAGCTGTTGGCTGATGCCAGATTGTCAGGCGCAGGCGAGCGTGCCGGGGAGCCCGCGGATTTCTCGTCCGCAAGCGATCTCAGCGGGGATCTTGACGACAGCGGTTTCCTGTCTGATTTCAGTGATAAGCCCGCGTCCAAGCCTGCGGCGAAGCAGGCCGAAGACCTCTCGGCCGAGCTGCCCGAGCTTGATGAGTTGGGCAGCCTCGACGCGCGCGATGCACTGGTACCTTCCGTTGACGAAGAACCTGAATTCCTCGACCTTGAAATCGAGGAGGGCAGTGTAGAAGACCTGGACCTCTCCGCCGACTTCGAGAAGGCGCGCAGTGGTGGCGACAGCAGTGAGGACGACTTCGTGTTCGCCGATGACGGCGACCCGATGTCGACCAAGCTGGACCTGGCGCGGGCTTACATCGACATGGGCGATGACGATGGTGCGCGGCAGATCCTCGACGAGGTGATATCGGGCGGAAGCGCTGACCAGCAGCAGGAAGCACGGGAGTTGCTCGAGAGGCTTGGCTGATTCAGGCGCAGATCGGGTATTCGCCAGTACATCGCTTCCTCCCGGGACCCGCATTGCCTGTCGTATAGAGTACGACGGTAGTGCTTACCACGGCTGGCAGGCGCAGCTGAAATCACCCTCACCCACCGTGCAGGGCGCCCTTGAGCATGCGCTCGAGCGCGTTGCTGCGCAGCCTGTCAGAGTCCACTGTGCGGGTCGCACAGACGCGGGTGTTCACGGCCACGCCCAGATTATTCATTTCGACGCCCCCTGTGCCCGCAGCGCGAAAGCCTGGGTGCTGGGTGGCAACAGCCACCTGCCGCCGGACATTCGCATACACTGGGCGCAGCCAGTGGCGGAGACCTTTCATGCCCGTTTTTCCGCACTGGCCCGACGTTACCGCTACATCATTGCCAATGGCACCGTGCGTCCGGCCCTGTGCCACCGGCAGCTGACCTGGCAGAGAAAGCCGCTGCAGGCGGAGCGCATGCACACCGCAGCGCAGGCATTACTTGGTGAGCAGGATTTCAGTGCCTTTCGCGCCGCCGCCTGCCAGTCCAGGACACCGTTTCGCCACGTCAATCACTGCACCGTCCGGCGTTACGGCGAGCTTCTGGTCATTGATATCGAAGCCAATGCCTTTCTCCACCACATGGTGCGCAATATCGCAGGCAGTCTGATGGCGGTGGGCAGTGGCGAGCAGCCGCTCGACTGGATTGCGGCGCTGTTGCAGGGGAAGGATCGAACGCGCGCAGCCGAAACGGCGCCCGCAGAGGGCCTTTACCTGGTGGATGTCAGCTACCCATCACAGTTTGGCCTGCCTGCCACACCTCCCGGGCCGCTTGTTTTACCGGGTTAAAGACACTGCGCAGCCGGGTCTGCTATCATCCGCCGCCTTCGTCAGGCAATCACCGATCGATACTGTGGCCAGAACCCTTGTCAAGATATGTGGTATTACCCGTGTCACGGATGCCATCGCGGCCAGTGCAGCCGGGGCTGATGCCATTGGCCTGGTGTTTTACGCGCCAAGCAAACGCTGTGTTGATGTTTCCCTGGCTGCGGAGATTGTCGCGGCGTTGCCGCCCTTTGTCTCGGTTGTGGCCTTGTTCGTTGATGCCACTGCAGATGAAATCCATGGCACTCTGCAGCGCGTACCCGTAGATTGCATACAGTTTCATGGCGATGAATCGGCGGCTTTCTGTGCCCAGTTCGACCGGCCTTACCTGAAAGCCTTGCGGATGCGGCCGGGGATGGACGTTACGGCCGTCGCGGCAGGCTATCCGGGTGCCAGAGGGTTGTTGCTGGATAGCTGGCAACCGGGTGTCCCCGGCGGCACCGGGCAGACCTTCGACTGGTCGACGATACCTGAGCGGCTGCCACGCCCCCTGGTGCTGGCAGGTGGCCTTGACGAACGCAATGTCGCCGCCGCAATCGCCGCCGTGAGACCCGCCGCCGTAGACGTAAGCGGTGGTGTGGAAAACGCGCCGGGTATCAAGGATGCGGCTAAAATGCAGCGTTTCATCGCTGCCGTGCACAGCTGACTTTTGCAGGGGAAGACCTCATGACGACGGATATCAACACGAAACTCTTTGCCTCGGTTCCCGATGCTGATGGGCGCTTCGGTGTCTACGGTGGCAAATTTGTCGCTGAGACGCTCATGTCGGCGCTCTCTGAACTCGAAATCCTGTACCGCAGGCTCGCTGACGACCCGGAATTCCAGCGCGAGTTGGACGAAGACCTCGCGCACTATGTCGGGCGGCCGTCGCCACTTTACGAGGCGCGCCGCTGGTCCGATCGGGTCGGCGGCGCTCGTATCCTGCTGAAGCGCGAGGACCTGAACCACACGGGCGCACACAAGGTCAACAATACGGTAGGGCAGGCGCTGCTGGCCAAACATATGGGTAAGCGGCGCGTGATTGCCGAGACAGGTGCGGGTCAGCATGGTGTAGCCACGGCGACGATCGCCGCCCGCCTGGGTCTCGAGTGCCACGTCTTCATGGGTGAAGAGGATGTGCGGCGGCAGGCGCTTAATGTGTACCGCATGAAATTGCTCGGCGCTACTGTCGTACCGGTCACGTCGGGCTCCCGTACCCTCAAGGACGCCATGAACGAAGCCATGCGTGACTGGGTGACCAACGTCGATGACACCTTCTACATTATCGGCACCGTAGCGGGCCCACACCCTTATCCCATGCTGGTTCGCGATTTCCAGTGTGTGATCGGTCGGGAGGCGCGCGCCCAGTCCCTGGCGCAAACCGGGCGCCTGCCCGACGCACTGGTCGCCTGTGTGGGCGGTGGCTCCAATGCCATCGGCCTGTTTCATCCCTTCCTTGAGGATGAGTCGGTCGCCATGTACGGTGTGGAAGCCGGCGGCCACGGCGTTGCCACTGGAGAGCACGCCGCACCGCTCACAGCGGGCACGCCCGGTGTTCTGCATGGCAACCGCACCTACCTGATGCAGGACGAGGATGGCCAGATCATGCACACACACTCGGTGTCTGCCGGTCTTGACTACCCTGGTGTGGGACCCGAGCACTCCTGGCTCAAGGATGTTGGTCGGGTAAATTACGTCACGGCAGACGATGCCGAAGCACTGGCAGCGTTTCACGACCTGACGCGCACCGAAGGGATCATGCCGGCCCTGGAGAGCGCCCATGCCCTGGCCTATGCGGGCCGGCTGGCCGCCACCATGACGCCGGAGCAGACGATTATCGTCAACCTGTCTGGCCGCGGCGACAAGGACATACATACGGTAGCCGATATCGACGGTATCGACTTCTGAACAGGAATCACGAGGAGAACATGCAGTGAGCAAGATAGCCGGGCGCTTCCAGCAGCTCGCCGCCCAGGGCCGGAAGGCGCTGGTGCCCTATATCGTGGCGGGAGACCCCGACCTGGCGAGCACGGTACCGCTGATGCACGCCCTCGTGGCCGCCGGTGCAGACATTATCGAGCTGGGTGTGCCGTTCTCGGACCCCATGTCGGAGGGTCCGGTTATCCAGAAGGCCCATGAGCGCGCGCTTGCCAGTGGAGCCCGCCTGCGCGATGCGCTTGCCATGGTCGCAACGTTCCGCGAGCGAGATCCGGAAACGCCGGTGTTGCTCATGGGATATGCCAACCCGGTTGAGCACATGGGCTATGCCCGCTTTGCAGACGAGGCGGCGGCGGTCGGTCTGGACGGACTGTTGACGGTCGACATACCCCCGGAGGAGGTCGCCGGTGTCAACGCCGAGCTGCATCGCGTGGGTCTGGACAATATCTTCCTGGTAGCACCCACCACCCCCAGGGCGCGCATACAGTCGATCGTGGATCAGGCCAGTGGCTTCATTTACTACGTGGCCCTGAAAGGCGTCACCGGTGCGGGGCACCTGGATGCCGAAGATGTGGCGCAGCACCTCGCGCACATTCGTGAGGCCACCACGCTGCCACTTGCTGTGGGCTTCGGGATCAAGGATGCCGATTCGGCGCGCCGCGTGGGCGCAGCCGCAGACGGTGTGGTGGTCGGCAGCGCATTGGTGGATACCATCGCCCGGGCGGCCGCGCAGGGCGCGAGCCAGGAGGAACTGTTAAAAGCGGCAACGGAACTGGTTGCGAGTATCCGCGTGGGATTGGACAGCATCGCTTCCTAGAAGGCGCCGGCGGCGTCTATAATGGTGCCACCAAACGGGGGATGCCATGAGCTGGATTGACAAGATACTGCCTTCTGGAGTGCGCAAAGAAGAGGGCGCCCGCCGCTCCAGCGTGCCCGAGGGACTGTGGAAGAAGTGCGTCAAATGTGATGCCGTGTTGTATCGGCCTGACGTCGAGCGCAACGACGACGTCTGTCCGAAATGTGATCACCATATGCGCATTGGTGCCCGGCGCCGTCTGGACATCTTCCTTGACCGGGAGGGACGGCAGGAGATCCTTGCGGATATCGAGCCTGTTGATCGACTGAAATTTCGCGATAAAAAGCGCTATCGCGACCGCCTTTCTGCTGCGCAGAAGGCCACCGGCGAGAAAGACGCGCTGGTCGCCATGCGCGGTACCCTGCAGGGAATGCCGCTGGTCACGGTCGCGTTCGAGTTTGCTTTCCACGGGGGCTCAATGGGCTACGCGGTTGGCGAAAAGTTCACCCGCGCCGCGCAACTGGCACTCAAGGAGCGGATTCCACTGGTGTGCTTTTCGGCGTCCGGTGGAGCACGCATGCAGGAAGCGCTGATCTCCCTGATGCAAATGGCCAAGACCAGTGCGGTCATCGAGCGCATGAAAGTCGCCGGTGTTCCCTACGTCTCGGTGATGACCGACCCTATCTACGGCGGTGTGTCCGCCTCACTGGCGCTGCTCGGCGATGTGAATATTGCCGAGCCGGACGCGCGGGCGGGTTTTGCGGGCCCGAATATCATCGAACAAACCATTCGCCAGAAGCTGCCCAAAGGCTTCCAGCGCAGCGAGTTCCTGCTCGAGCACGGTGCGATAGACATGATTGTGCATCGCAACGATATGCGCGACACGCTGGCCAGGCTGTTGGGCAAGTTTACCGGCCAGGTCCCTCTATCGCCTGAGGACGCCGAGGATGATGCCAGCAGTGCAGACGCCACCGGGGCAGCCGAGAGTATCGACCACACGGATGACTGAGCAATCGCTGGCCGAATGGCTGGCGCGGCTTGAAGCGCTGCACCCGCGGGAAATCGACCTGGGCCTGGAGCGTGTTGCGGCTGTGGCTCGCCGTCTGCAGGTGCTGCCGGTGGCTGTGCCTGTGGTTACCGTCGCGGGGACCAATGGCAAGGGGTCTGTGGTAGGTGCACTCGAGGCGCTGCTGACGCACAAGGGCCTCCGCACCGGCGTGTATACCTCGCCGCATCTGTTGCGCTTCAATGAGCGCATTCGCATTGGCGGTTGCGAAGCGGGTGACGCCCAGATTGTCTCTGCGCTGCAGACCATTGAGGCCGCGAGGGGGGACATCTCGCTCACGTACTTTGAGTTTGCAACCCTGGCTGGCCTGCTTCTGTTCCAGCGCGAGGTGGTGGACATTGTGGTGCTTGAGGTCGGCCTCGGTGGTCGCCTCGATGCGGTAAACATCGTCGACCCCAGTGTCGCTGTGATAACCAGCATCGCGCTGGATCATCAGGATTGGCTGGGGGACAGCCTGGACGCAATTGCGCGCGAGAAGGCGGGAATCCTCCGGCCGGATATCCCCGCTGTGATGGCCTGCAGCGAGGTGCCTGCGGGGCTGGTCGAGGCCGTTGCGGCCAGTGGCGCGAGAGCCTATTGGTTCGGTGAGGCGTTTGGCGTCGAGCCCGCGGCGCAGCGTTGGGACGGCTGGGTGAGTGGCACAGCCGGAGCACGACGCCTTTTGCCGGTGTCGCCTAACCCGGGGTTGCTGGCGCAAAACCTCTACGCTGCACTGCAGGCGCTGGAATGTCTCGGCCACCCGGTGTCCGATGCGGAGGCGAGGGCGGTACTGCCGGCGCTGCAGCTGCCGGGGCGGCGGCAGGCCATGACCGTGGGCGGCATCGAGGTCGTTCTGGATGTGGCACACAATCCGGCAGCTGTGGCCAGGCTTGTTGAGTTTCTGCAGCACAGGCCCTGTGAGCAGAAAACCATCGCGGTTTTTTCCGCGATGGCGGACAAGGATATTCCCAGTATGCTGGACTTGATGTGCGGTGAGGTAGACGGCTGGTTTCTGGCAGATCAGCCGGGCAATGCCCGCGCCGCGACCGCCGCTGCGATTGCGGCCCATCTGCGCGCCGCGGGCGAAGGCATGATCAGTGTCAGTCGGAACCTGCGTCAAGCCCTCGCGCGGGCGCGCAGTGTCACAGCAGCAGGTGATCGGCTGCTGGTATTCGGCTCCTTCCACACAGTTGCGGCGGCCATGTCCTGGCTGGCGCGAGAACGGGAAAAGGCGTAGTCCGTGAATGATATCCTCAAGCAACGCCTCGTCGGAGCGCTGATACTGGTCGCGCTCGGGGTGATTTTCTGGCCTATTATCTTTGTCGACCCCCAATCCGATGGCAGCATCGAGGACCTGCGCATTCCGCCACGCCCGCAGGTAGATACCACACCTATTGCCGCGCCGGATCCCACCGAGCTACGGGCTTCACCCAGTCTCGAGGGGGCGCTGGCTGAAGAGGAAGAGGCTGCCGAAGTTGGGGACGTTATGCCCTGGGCAGAATCCACGGCCGATGCAGCCGCAGGTGTCGAGCTGGCAGATGCTGGCGGTCCTGGACCCGAGATGGAAGAGACCGAGCCAGCAGCGCCCCCGGGACCCGGTGAAACACGCGATGAGGCGCCGGTGCAGCCACAACTTGATGGCCAGGGTGTGCCTATTGCGTGGATGCTGCAGGTGGCCAGCGTCAGCAGCCAGGACAAGGCCGAGGCGCTGCGGCAGCGGCTTGAGGCCATGGGTGAAAAGGCCTGGGTGGACCCGGTAAACGTCGGTGGCCGGACCATGTACCGGGTCAACGTTGGCCCCAAGTTTGAACGCGCCCGTCTCGATACCCTGCGCCCGCAGGTCGATGCCGAATTCGGCGTCAAGTCCTTAGTGCGGCGGTATTTACCCTGATGACGCGGCGCATTGACTTTGGTGTGGTGAATCAAGCTGATAGACTGCCGCCCCCGCAGGTCAGGCGATGGCGGGAGGTACAGTGCTGAACATTGATGCGCTCACCTGGGTGGACTGGGCGATTGTGGCGATCGTGGGCCTCTCGACGCTGCTTAGTCTGCTGCGGGGGTTTACCCGCGAGGCGCTCTCCCTTGCTGGCTGGATTGCCGCGTTTGTACTGGCCTATGTGTTCGCCGGCGAGTTGGCATCACGCCTGACGGGGCTGATCAGCAACCTGACGGCTCGTTACATTGCCGCGTGGCTGTTGATTCTGGTCGGGGTTTTACTGTGTACCGGCCTGGTCAGTCTGCTACTGGCGCAGCTGGTCAAGGCGACCGGCCTCGGAACGCTCGACCGCCTGCTGGGGACCATTTTCGGCTTTGCGCGCGGTGTCATTATTGTGTTGGTGCTGGTCTTCCTGGTCAGGGAGTTGTTACCGCCGCGCGACCAGGTCTGGCTGCATCAGGCCTATCTGATGCCTCAGGTTGACGCGCTGCTCGAATGGGCCATGCAGCGTCTGGGCGATTTCAATGCCGGTCGGCTGCCGGCGATGAGTCTCTGACAACGAGGAATATGCGGAATGTGTGGGCTGGTAGGACTGGTTGGCAAGGGCACGGTAGGCCCTGATATCTACGACGCACTGACGGTGCTGCAACACCGGGGCCAGGATGCTGCCGGGATAATGACCTGTCACGGTGGACGCTTTACACAGCGCAAGAGCGAGGGGCTGGTGCGTGACGTCTTCCGCCAGGACCACATGCAGCGCCTCAAAGGGCCCATGGGGATCGGTCATGTGCGTTACCCGACAGCGGGCAGCTCCGGCACAGCGCTGGCCCAGCCCTTCTATGTCAACTCGCCCTATGGCATAGCGCTCGCTCACAATGGCAACCTGACCAATTCAGAACAGCTCACCCGTGAGCTGTTCCAGGACGACCTTCGGCACCTGAATACCGACTCGGACTCGGAGGTGTTGCTGAACGTTTTTGCCCATGAACTGCAGACTCTGGGCAAGCTCAGCCCGACAGCGGAGGATGTCTTTCAGGCGGTGACCGCAGTGCACCGACGCTGCCGCGGTGGCTATGCCGCTGTCGCTCTCATCGTCGACTATGGTGTGGTGGGATTCCGTGACCCGCTCGGTATCCGTCCACTGGTCGTCGGCGTGCGCAAGACCGACGCCGGCGACGAGTACATGCTGGCGTCGGAGAGCGTGGCGCTGGATGTGCTGGGATTTCGCATGCTGGGCGATGTCGCGCCTGGAGAGGCCGTGTTCATTGATAGCCGCGGTGCAATGCATCGTCGCCAGTGTGCGGAAAACCCGCAGCTCCGCCCCTGCATCTTTGAGCACGTGTATTTTGCGCGGCCCGATTCACTGATGGATGGCATCTCGGTCTACAAGACGCGCATGCGTCAGGGAGAGGCACTGGCGCGCAAGGTGCTGCGCGAACGGCCCGACCACGATATCGATGTCGTGATACCGATTCCCGATACCAGCCGTATCGCCGGGCAGGCTCTGGCTTCGGAACTGGGAATCAAGTTTCGCGAAGGTTTCATGAAAAACCGTTACATTGGGCGAACCTTCATCATGCCTGGCCAAAGCCAGCGCAAGAAGTCGGTGCGGCAGAAGCTCAATCCGGTGCCCCTCGAGTTTGAAGGCAAGAATGTGATGCTGGTGGACGATTCTATCGTCCGCGGGACCACCTGCCGACAGATCATCCAGATGGCCCGTGATGCCGGCGCCAACAAGGTGTATTTCGCCTCCGCAGCACCCCCTGTACGCTACCCGAACGTATACGGCATCGACATGCCGTCCGCGTCGGAGCTGATCGCACACGGGCGCACCGTCGAAGAAGTCTGTGATGCCATCGGAGCAGACTGGCTGGTCTATCAGGATCTCGACGATCTGATCAACTGCTCCCGAGAAGGCAACAAGAGCACGATGGGCTTTGACTGCTCTGTGTTCAACGGTGAATACCCGACCGGGGATGTCGATCAGGCATACCTTGAGCGCATCGAAGCGCTGCGCAATGACGATGCGCAAAGCCGCAGCCGGGCGCGGGTGCTTGCCGAAGGCACCGTGGTGGGGATTCACAATGACGTCAGCTGAGGCACTATGAACGATCACGACGACCCCCTGGCAGGTGCAGGGCTGGATACGCTCGCCATTCGCGCCGGTATCCACCGCACAGCCGAGGGTGAACACTCCGAGCCGATTTTTGCTACCTCCAGCTATGTATTCGGCTCTGCGGCAGAAGCCGCGGCCCGGTTTTCCGGTGAGTCCCCCGGCAATGTCTATTCCCGCTACACCAACCCGACGGTGCGTGGCTTTGAGGAACGTCTCGCAGCACTGGAAGGGGGAGAAGCCGCGGTGGCAACGGCGTCCGGCATGGCCGCCATACTCAGTACCTGCATGGCACTGCTGAAAGCCGGCGATCATGTGATCTGCTCGCGTGATGTGTTCGGGACGACAACCAACCTGTTTGCACGCTACATGACACGCTTTGGCGTGAGTGTAGATTTTGTGCCGCTGCTCGCAACTGATCAGTGGCGCGCGGCCCTGCGTCCAGAGACGCGCCTTCTGTACCTGGAAACACCGTCTAATCCGCTGTGTGAAGTCGCCGACATCCGCGCACTGGCGGAAATTGCCCACGCGCACAATGCATTGCTGGTGGTCGACAACTGTTTCTGCACGCCAGCTTTGCAACGGCCGCTCGCACTGGGCGCGGATATCGTCATACATTCGGCCACCAAATACCTCGACGGCCAGGGGCGCTGTGTGGGTGGCGCAGTCGTTGGCGCACGGGCCTTGATGGATGAGGTCGTGGTTTTTTTGCGCACCTGTGGCCCCACCATGAGCCCGTTCAACGCCTGGGTGTTCCTCAAGGGGCTGGAAACATTGCGCTTGCGTATGGAGGCGCACTCGCGGGCGGCACTGGAGCTCGCCCTATGGCTGGAGCAGCAGCCGCAGGTGCAGCGTGTGTATTACGCCGGACTGCCCGGGCACCCGGGGCATGCGTTGGCCGCCAGCCAGCAGAGCGCCTTCGGCGGTGTGTTGTCGTTCGAGGTACGCGGTGGACAGTCCGCCGCCTGGCGCTGTATCGATGCAACACAGATACTCTCGCTGACGGCCAATCTTGGGGATGCGAAAACGACCATTGTGCATCCCGCGACCACTACCCACGGGCGCCTCAGTGCCGAGCAGCGGGCCGCCGCGGGTATCAGCGATGGCCTGATCCGGGTCGCGGTGGGGCTCGAGGACGTGGCCGATCTGCGCAGGGATCTGCAGCGCGGTCTCGACGCGGCGGGCTGAAAACGCATTTCCCGCGTACTACCTTGCTAATGCAGCATGAAGGGGCAGGAGCAACAGTATGGATACAGTAGGCGCCATTGACGACGCGGTGGCCGAGGTTGGCAAGGCGTTGCTGGGCAAGGAGGCGCAAATCAGGTTGGCCCTGTGTTGTCTCCTGGCGCGCGGGCATCTGCTGATAGAGGACCTGCCCGGCATGGGCAAAACCACACTGTCGCATGCCCTGGCCGCCGTGCTGGGCCTCGCATACCGACGGGTCCAGTTCACCAGCGACCTACTTCCCGCAGATATCCTGGGTGTTTCGGTGTACGACCGCAACGACGCGAGCTTTACCTTCCATCCCGGCCCCATATTCACGCAGGTGCTGTTGGCGGATGAGATCAATCGCACGACGCCGCGAACCCAGAGTGCGCTTCTGGAGGCAATGGCAGAGGGACAGGTCACCGTGGAAGGCGAAACACGGCGCCTGCCACAACCGTTTTTCGTGATTGCCACACAGAACCCGATCCATCAGTCGGGCACGTACCCGCTGCCGGAAAGTCAGCTTGATCGGTTCCTCATGCGCCTGCAACTGGGTTATCCGGATGCCCAGGCTGAACGGCAGATGTTGCTCAGTAGTGGTACTCAGCAGGCGCCGGAGGCCGTGCTGCGCCGCTGCCTGTCGCCCGAGGAACTGGAGTCCTGCCGCGCAGCGGCCGCCGAGGTGCATGTGGCTGACAGTCTGCTGGACTATCTGCAGCGCCTGGTGGGTTTCAGCCGCGAGCGCCCCGAGTTCGCGGTGGGGCTGTCACCGCGCGGGGCGCTCGCGTTGCTGAACTGCGCGCGAACCTGGGCGTTCATGAACCGCAGACAGCATGTGGTGCCGGAAGACCTGCAGGCCGTGCTGCCGGCGGTGGCGGCGCATCGCCTGGTGCCCAGCGGCGATTACGCCGGCGATGGTCACGCGCTGGTTGATCTCCTGCAGCGCAGCGTGGATGTGATCCGGCCCTGATGCCGGTGAATGCTGCCGAAATAACACGGACAGGCGCGACAAGCGGGCGATTCAGCCGGCAGTTTTCGCGCTGGCTCGTCCGGCGTATCCCCCCAGCGAGGTCAATTACCCTGGACCAGCGCAGAATCTTCATTTTCCCCTCGCTGCCCGGATTTTTCTTCTTCGTATTGCTGCTGTTGATTCTGCTCACGGCGATCAACTACCAGAACAATATGGCCTACGCCGTGGCGTTTCTGCTGGCCACCTTGTTTGTGGTGTCCATCCTGCATACCTACGCCAACCTTGCGGGGCTGACCCTGCACGCGCTGTCGGCGACACCGGCGTTCCCGGGGCAACGCAGTGAATTCAGGTTGCGTCTGCAGCGCTCAGGCAAGGCCCCGCACTATGCATTGAGGCTCAGTTGGCCGCAGGGCAGCGACAGCCTGGTCAGCCTGGCCGACCGTGACAGCTGCGAGGTGTCGCTGTATGTCCCTGTGGGCAACCGGGGTTGGCACAATCCCGGACGTCTGCTGCTGGAAAGCCGCTACCCACTCGGTTTGCTGCGCTGCTGGACATGGCTGGATCTGGATCTGCAGGCGCTGGTGTATCCCAGGCCCCTCGCCACCGCGGCCCCACCGGGCGGCGATGGCGGGCGCCCGGAGGGCAATGCGGTAGAGATCGCAGGCAGCGATGACTTTCACGGCTTTCGCAGCTACCGCCCGGGTGATTCGCTGCGACAGGTGCACTGGAAAGCAGTGGCCAGGGGGCACTCGCTGCAGTCCAAGGTCTACGCTGCCTATGCCAGTCGTACAGCCTGGCTGGACTGGGATGCATTTCCCGGTATTGCCACCGAGCAGCGTCTGTCCTACCTCTGTTACTGGGCGCTGACTCTGGAAAGACGCGGCGAAGACTACGGTCTTTCCCTGCCGGGTGTCGATATCGCCCCGGCATCTGGCGAGGCTCACCAGGGCCGGATACTCGCGGCGCTGGCCCTCTATCAGCATGGTGCAGCTGCCCCATGAAACGCGATCCTGCCGCCGGTACCCTCATACCCCGCAACGCGCTGGTGTGGATCATCATCAGCCAGTTTGCCCTGCTGGCACCCCACCTCCTGCGGCTGCCACTCTGGCTGGTGCTGGTGTACCTCGGGACAGCTGTATGGCGTCTGCTGGTGTTTCAGGGGCGAGCCTCCTTTCCCGGCCGTCTGGTACGGGCCTCGCTCGCGCTGGGGGGCTGTGGCGCTGTTTTCCTGAGCTACGGTAACCTGCTGGGGCTCGAGCCGACTGTGGCGTTGCTGCTCATAGCCTTCGCCTTCAAACTGCTGGAACTGGTGAAACCCAAGGACGCCTACGTGCTGCTGTTCCTTGGCTATTTTATCTGCGTGATCGGCTTCCTGTTCAGCCAGGATATCCTGTTCGTCCTGTATTCCCTGTTCACCCTGGTCCTGGTAACCACCGGTCTGGTGGCGCTGCATCGTCCCCGTGAGGACCGCTTCCGGCTGGGCAGCCTGCGTTTACCTGCGCTGATGCTGGCGCAGGCGTTTCCGCTGATGCTGGTACTGTTCTTCGTGTTTCCCCGCATTGGGCCACTGTGGACGGTGCCGGTGAAGAGTCACGCCGCGAAGACGGGGGTCAGCGACTTTATGCGCCCCGGGGATATCTCCGAACTCAGTCAGTCCGATGACGTGGCTTTCCGCGTGCAGTTCGAGGGCGACATTCCCCCGAAGTCCGAGCTTTACTGGCGGGGGCTCGTATTCAGTGTGTTGGAGGAGGGTGCCTGGCGGAGCCTGCGCTACAACGAATTGCCGGGGCTTGAATTGCGCCCGCCGGCGGTCGAGCCCGAGGGCGAGCCGCTGGAGTATACCGTTCTCATGCTGCCCACCCAGCAGAACTGGCTGTACAGCCTGCGTTATGCGCAGCCGGCGCAGCGAGGCATCCTGAGTACCGCCGATTACCGCCTCTATTCCCCCGTGGAGATCGAAGAGCAATTGCAGTACCGGGTGCGCAGCTGGCCTGTCACTGCACTGGACCCTGAACTGTCGGACTGGCGACGCGAGACCGAGTTGACGCTTCCGGAACAGGACAACCCGGCGACTCGCGAGCTGGCGCAGCGCCTCCGCGATGGGGCGGCTGACAGCGCTGCCTTTGTCGATGCAGTACTGCAGTATTTCCGCGATGAGCCCTTTGTTTACACGCTGCAGCCACCTCTGCTCACTGCAGAGAACAGTATGGATCAGTTCCTCCTGCAGACCCGGCGCGGATTCTGCGAGCACTATGCGTACGCCTTTGTGGTCATGATGCGCGCGGCGGGTGTCCCGGCGCGTGTTGTCGCCGGCTACCAGGGGGGTGAGATCAACCCTGTGAATCGTACGGTCATCGTTCACCAGTTCGATGCGCATGCCTGGGCAGAGGTCTGGCTGGAAGGGCGGGGTTGGGTGCGTATCGACCCCACGGCGGCGGTGTCGCCCGACCGAATTGAACTGGGGCTTGAAGAAGCGGTAGCGGCGGAGGGCAGCTTTCTGGCCAACTCACCGCTGTCCCCCCTGCGCTACCGGGGTGTCAACTGGGTCAACATGCTGCGCCTGCGCTACGACGCGCTGACCTACCGATGGCAGAGCTGGGTCACCGGCTTCGACGGCGAGGAGCAGTACCGCCTGCTGCAGGATCTGTTCGGAAGCATACGCGCTCCGGTGTTTGCCGGTGCGATTCTTCTCAGTGGTGTGGTCGTGTTAATACCGGTCGGCTGGTTGCTGCTGCGGCATCGCCGGCCTCGGCCCCTGCCACCAGAGCAGCGGCTGTTTCTGGAGTTCTGCGAGCAGATGCGTCGCCAGGGTATCACGCGCGCAACGGGTGAAGCGCCGGGCAGCTTCGGCCGGCGCGTAGCGCGGGAAGCCCCACAGCTGGCAGGCTGGGCCATGCAGTTTATCGACGCCTTCGAACAACTCGAGTACGGGGGTGCCCCCCGCGACGCCGCTGCCTATCGCCAGCACCTTGCCGGGCTGCGGCAGCGACTGCGGCGCGTTCCTTAGTCGGAAAGCGAGCGCTGACGGCTCTTGCCGTAGGGGCCGCGTACACTCCTGAAGCGACGTAGCACTTCGGGGGTGGCGCAGCGGGGCTGTGCACTTTCCCGCGAGTAGAGTACCCAGTTCTGGCGGTGGGCATAGCCGACTGCCTGCGCCAGTGCAGGATCGAAGCACTCTATCTCGCCACGTTCCGGTGCCATGACGTACCGGCCCTCGCGCTCATTAATCCACTGCCAGGCGTTGCGATACTGCGTTGCGTCACTGCTGAAATAACCGAAATGCACGAGTGGTATCGGCGAAAACAGCAGATAGTGCTCCTTGGAGTCGATGATGGCGAGTTCTCCTCCGTTGACCCTGGCAACCGCCGACTGCATAAGGGAGGCCGGAGTGCGCAGTGGCTCCAGCAGCGGATTGAGCGCCAGCGACTGCACGAGGACCAGTATGGTCACTGTGGCCCCGTAGGCAATCCAGGGCGAAACCCGGCGCGTGAACCACTGGCAGCCCACCAGGACGGCACAGGTGCTCGCCGCGATCACTGCTACCCACGTGGCAGTCTGCTCTGGTTGCGCCAGTACCTGCAGGTGACGCATCAGGACAGGGTGATGCGTGAGCGCCAGTGTCGCCGCGATGCCCGCGAGAACCGTCACGCCGCCGACCAGCAGTCGCAGTGCAGTCCTCCCTGCGAGAGAGGGTGGATGCACACGCCAGACAGCGCTCAAGGCCAGGCAGAAGATGGGCAGAGCCGGCAGCACGTAAACGCCACGTTTCCCGGGGCTAAAGCTGAAAAAAGTCACTACCGCAATCACCCAGATGAACAGTACCAGTATGCGTCTGTCCAGCATGCTGCGCTGTATGATGGTTCGAAATCCTGTCAGCAACAGCAGCGAGCCGGGCGCCCAGAGCGCGGGAATCACGTTCAACCAGAGATAATACCAGGGCTTGATATGGCCCCAGGGGTTTGTGTAGCGCTCCCCGGTTTGCCTGAACAGGATATTGTCGCGGTAGGCAATGAGTTCAGGGTCTGGGTGTCGAGCCACCTGCCACAGCATCGGTCCCAGCCACAGCGCAACGGCGGCCAGGAGCACGAGTGGCCCGAGCCAGGTGCGGCGTGTCCACGTGTTTTTCCCGTGGCTGGTGGCGTAGTGGCAGGCGCCCAGTAAGGGCAACAGGAATATCGGCAGGAAGCCAACGCCTTTGGTAATGATACCCAGCCCCATGAAAAACCACGCGGCAAAGTACCAGCGCCAGGCAGGCCCACACAGGAAATGACGCAGCAGCCCGTAGCAGGCGAGTGTCGTCCAGCAGGTCAGCAGGGCATCGATCTGCGCAAACTTCGCCTGAATGAGAAACTGCGGCGTAAACAACAACAGCAGTGCAGCATTGCGGCCCACCGCGCCGTCCCAGAGCCGACGCCCGATATCAAATACGGCTGCCAGTGTGATCAGGCTGGCAATCGCGCTGGGGAGCAGCATGGCGATATTGAGGTTGCCGGTCACTTTGAGGCCGGTGGCGATCGCCCACATGAACAGGGGCGGTTTGTCCGGGTAGAGCTCACCGCCACGTGCCGGAAACAGCCATTGTCCCGTGCTCAGCATTTCATGCGCGAGGTAGGCAAAGCGGGGTTCATCGGGTGGCCAGGGGCTGCGCAGTCCCATCCCTGCAAACAGCAGAACGGCCGCCAGAGCCAGTACGGCAACCAGCGTAAGCGTCTCCGAGGATACGCTCGCGGTGCGCCGGCGCAGCGCCACGGATCTCACGGAGTGGCTTCACCCGTCGCCGGGAGTTCAGGATGGGTCTTGAGCAAATAAGCGCCGAGAGCTGACGCGAGTGCCAGCAACAGACCGCCGAGGACAAGCTGCTGCCACTGTGCCAGCGCTATCCCGCTGCCTACCAGAGCGAATATCACCGTCTGTGGCAGGTACCCCAAAAGGCTGCCGGTGAGGAACTTTCCGTAGTGGATGCCCATGGCCCCGGCGAGGAGGTTGGTGAGGAAATTATTGCCTACCGGCGCGAGCCTGACGACAAGGGTCTTGCGGAATGTGGCAATCGACAACCAACGTGAGAGACGCTTGCCGCGAACACCGAGACGGCGTTGCAGTGTGGGCTGAAACAGGAACAGGGCCGCACCGTAGGTAAGGGACAGCGCCGTGACGCTGCACAGCAGGGCGAATAGCGTTCCCGGCACCACGCCCAGTGCATAGCCGGCAATGGCAGCAATCATCTGTCGTGGTGCTCCCAGAGCCATCAGCAGGGACGACGCCGCACATGCGAGCGCATAGCCCGCTATGCCTCCCTCCTGCAGCGTCGCTTGCAGGCTGTTACCTGAGCCCAGCACAGGAAACCCCGTGTGGCTGCCGGCTACGGCCAGGGCGAGCAGCAGTGCTGCGAAGAGCGCAATGCGGATCGCAGTGCTCATGAGCTACGGGGTGTTTCGGTCCAGGCGACCATGGGCTGTCGCGTCCGGCGGTTGAGCCAGAACACCCCGAGTGTATCAATCACCCCCACCCACGCCCGGTTCCAGGCGGTGTACTTGGATGTGCCGCCAAGGCGTGGCCGGTGGTTGACGGGGATGTTTACAATTACGCCACCCAGACGCTTTACGAGCGCCGGCATAAACCGGTGCATGTGATCAAAATACGGCAGTTCCAGCCAGGTCTCGCGAGGCAGCATCTTCAGCCCGCAGCCCGTATCAGCACACTCGTCCCGAAGGACTCTCTGCCTGAAGCCGTTGGCCAGACGCGACTGGAATCGTCGCCAAAGCGTGTCCTGACGCTGCTGTCGGGCCCCGACGATAATCCAGTGGATGCCCTGCTGCGCCTGTGCTGCCGCCAGTAGCCGTGAAATATCTGCGGGATCGTTCTGGCCGTCGGCGTCCAGCGTGACGAGGATATCACCGCTGGCATAGCGGGCTGCGGTATGCAGCGCTGTGCTCTGGCCGCAGCCCGACCTGTGCCGCACGACCGTGAGCCGGCCCGTCATGCAGGGGCCGGCGGCAAGTGCGGCATCGGCTGTACCATCGCCGCTGCCGTCGTCGACCAGAATGACTTCGTAGTTCTGTGTTGCCAGCGCGGCGTCGATTTCCCGCAGCAGGCGGGCGATGTTGTCCGCTTCATCCCTGGCAGGCAGAAGCACTGAAAGGGCGGTCATGTTCGTTGTCCCGGTGGCCTAGACTGGCGTCATTAAATCAGGACTACATTAAGGCACCATTAAGCGACGGGCGACGCTCTGGCGGGGCTTTCGCCCGCGGGCGTTCCGGGGTGGGGTAGCTCTACAGCAGGGCGCCGTAATCCGCCTGCAACTGGTCAAAGTTGAGCGAGGCGATAAAGCGGGAAAAGCTCATCCACGTAGCGAGCCCGGTCAGGTCCGCGAAATGTGGGGGGAGAAAGCGCGGCCCGGCGACGACGCCCTCATCGATGAGCAGGCGCCAGTCCTTGATGTCTTCCAGCAGGATTTTGCCGCAAAACAGGACCGGGAGGGTATCCAGCTTCCCGGTGCTCATCGCCAGGCGCAGGAAGTTGTAGGTCTGCACGAAGCCGCGCATGTAGGCGAGGTCTTTGGTGTAGGGGCGACCCTCCGGCGTGCTGCCACGGAACACGCGCACCGCGATACTGTAACTGTCATCGGCACTCATGTTGTGGTCCTGCAGGTAATTGAAGACCTCGAGGAAATTTGCGCCGTTCTCTGCCAGTGTCACGGCCCGGACCCGGTTGATCAGGCGGTAGAGTCGCGATGGGCTGGAGCGCAGGGTGAGTATCTCGGTCAGTACCGCCAGGCCTTCCTGGGTGGTGGTGGCGGACGGCGTGCCCTTGCTGAGGAACGTACAGGCAGGCTGTGCCGTGCCGTTCAGCGTGGTGCCGAGGTGCACCCAGCCCTCGTGGACTTCCAGTACATCGATATCCAGTGCATTGAACATCGCATCGCTGCGGATCTTGAGGTAGTCAGAGCCCGCGGCGGCATCGGCGGTCATCTGGTCGTTGAGCAACACGCGGATGCCGGCGTCCGGGAATGCCTGCAGCAGGCGTTCGTTGAGCATCGCCACCGCGTCCACAGCGGGTATGGTCTTGGGGGCCTCCTGCATGGACGTATTTTGCAGGAGGTTGATGAGGGTTGCCTCCATCGCGGTGCCGAGGTCCGCCAGCGTGGGGTCGCCGGCGTGAAAAACATCCGATGAAGAGCCGTAGAGGTCCTCGGATATCTGGCCAAATTCAGGCTGTCCCCGAACTTCCAGCAGTTGTACAACGCTGCGATACTCGCGGCACATACGGCGCATGATCTGCGCCAGGGGATTGAGTTGCCCGAGCTTGCGCGCGATGTCGCGTTCGATCTCCTGAAACTCCGCACGTTTGGCGCCCGGTTCAAAATCCAGCGGATTCTGCTGTTGATAGAATGCGGCATCAATTCGCGGCAGCTCCCGGCAGCCGCTGGCGAAGAACTCACGGCGGATCGCCGCGTTCCATTTGATGGCGTCCAGGATGCGGATGGGCCGCTGCGCCTCGACAATGCGGTCTGAGAGTGTCCTGACCAGCGCCAGGTACTGGGGATCAGCGCTCATTGCCACCTGGCCCGGCGGCCCCGACCGCCACCACCGCCCGCAGCCGATTACCGCCAAAGCGGCTCATGGCAGCGAATTCTTCGCGTGCTATGGGCAGGTACTGACAGTCCAGCGGCGCCTTGTTGTCGTCCCGGCTCGCCCGCGGCGTCCCGAGGTCGTCCAGCTCAGGGTCATGCACATAGAAGCAGGCTTCATCGTACCCCGACAGCACCACCCAGTGCGGCGCCTTTTTGCTGTCGAGGCGGTACGTGGAGATCAGTATCAGGATGTTGACACCGGCATTGAACATGTCCAGCAGGCGCTCCTGCTCGAGGTCCTGATAGTGCACGGTAATGCCGCGAGTCGCGCACTGGCTGACGAAGCTGTCGTGCACCAGGCTCATTACCCTTTTTTTGTTGTCGTCGCGCACACCTTCGATGAACAGGGGGCCAGGGGTGTTCACCCAGACCTCGCTGTGGAAGCCTCGCGCATGGGCCGCCAGCGCCAGGCCCAGCGGGTGGCAGCCACCGTGGCCGGAGGTCATGAAGATCGTCGTGGCCTCGCGCCAGATTTCGATTTCCTCCAGAGGCGAGGGCTGGTAGGTCCGATCCAGCCCCGCCATGGCCATCATCAAGGCAGCGGGCCCGCAGGTGAACGGCGTTGTCTGTGCAATCCAGGGCAGCGTACGGGGCGCATTCTCGGGCTGGTAGGCGCGCACGCATTTTTCCATGCGCAGGGCATCGCTGTGATCTTCATAGTAATCGTCGTAGTGCCCGAACTGGGTGTAACCGAGCTGCTCATAGAGGCGTATGGCAGCTGTGTTGCTGGCCGCGACCTCGAGTCTCAGGTAAAGGGCGCCGGTGCTGCGCACGTCAACTTCGGCCTGTTGCAGCAGCTGGCGCGCTACCCCCCGGCCCTGACGGTCTGGAGCAACGGCAAGCGAGTACAGGCGAGCAAGCCGGGTACCCTGGCGCAGTATCACCAGGCAGTATCCGGCCAGGCCGGCAGAATCCCTGGCCACAAGAAACACGCAGTCCGGGCGGCGCAACCAGCGCTTGAAACTGCGCCGCGACAGACGGTCGGTACGAAAGCAGTCGTGCTCAATCTGCAGAAGGGCGTCGAGATCGTCCGGGCGTGCCGTTTCAATCTGCAGTGCAGTCTCGCTTCTGGCGGTGACTTGTTCAGGTGGGGACATGTTGGCTGACTTCCACAATTGCGCCCAATATAGTGTGTCTCGCGGTCTACTGTCACGGTCGCCCTGATGGCAGGTTGAAAACTACCAAAACACCGCCTTGGCCTGTTAGGCTGTCCTTAGTGGATCCGGCGGCAAATTCCCCTTGCGTTTGCTTCGCAGCGCCTTAGAATCGGCGCCGTTTTCACTACCCTTGTACCTTATGCTGTTTTTGCCCAATCGTTGCACCTGAGGAGTCCACACCTCCGCGTGCACCCCGACAGGAGCCCAGGAGGACCATGACCGATTCAGCACAGCCCGAGCAGGACTGGAGTGCCGCCGACAGTGCGGAACTCTACGGTATCAATGCCTGGGGCGCAGGCTACTACAGTATCTCCGACAGTGGCGAGGCGCAGGTCACGGTCACTACCGGTGACGCAGACACCACCGTTTCCCTCATGGATATCGTTGCCGGCATGCGCGCGCGCAATCTGGAAATGCCGGCGGTGCTGCGCATCCGAAACGTGCTGGATCACCGAATCAAGGTGCTCAACGAGGCGTTTGCCGACGCCATCGCCAGCGGTGGCTACAACAACGTCTACCGCGGTGTGTTCCCGATCAAGGTCAATCAGCAGTGTCATGTCATTGAAGAAATTGCCAATTACGGCAGCCGCTACCATCACGGCTTCGAGGCCGGCAGCAAGGCGGAGCTGACCATCGCCCTGAGCCAGCTGCGGGACACCGAAAGCCTGGTGGTCTGCAACGGCTACAAGGACTCCGAGTTTATCGATCTCGGTCTGTACGCACGTCGCATGGGCTATCCCTGCTTTTTCGTCCTCGAATCGCTGAGCGAGCTGCGCATGATCATCGAGCGCAGCCGGGTACTCGGCGTTGAGCCACTGATCGGCGTGCGCATGAAGAGCTCCGTCAAGGTTGATGGACACTGGAGCCAGGATAGCGGCGACCGCTCGATTTTCGGCCTGTCCACCGCTGCGCTGATCGCAGTTGTCGATGAGCTTCGTGCCGCGGGTATGCTGCACTGCCTGCAGATGCTGCACTGTCACCTCGGATCCCAGGTGCCGAACATTCGCAATGTGCGCAACGGTGTTCTGGAGGCCTGTCGATACTATGCGGGGCTGGTAGAGGAGGGGGCAGCCATGGGCTACCTCGACCTGGGCGGCGGTCTCGCGGTGGACTATGAAGGCGCGCGCACCAACAGTACGCACAGCATGAACTATCAGCTGGAAGAATACTGCGTGAATATTGTGGAGAGTATTCGCGAGACCTTCGACCCTCTGGAGATACCGCATCCGGTGATCATTTCCGAGTCCGGGCGCGCCACCGTCGCCTATTCGTCGTTGTTGCTGTTCAATGTGCTGGATGTGCGCAGTTGCGAGCCGATGGACCTGCCTGCAACCATCGGCGCCGATTGCGTCGAGCCGCTGAAACACATTCAGGAAGTGTTGCGGGTGGTGAGCGATGCAAATTTCCAGGAGTGCTATAACGACGCCTTGTTTTACCGTGATGAAGTGCGGGACATGTTCAATCACGGTCAGGCCAGCCTGCGTGAACGCGCCATGGCAGAGGATATCTGCCTGGCTGTGTTGCAGCGCATCGCCCAGATTCTGCCCGGCGTGGCCCGGGTGCCGCCCGAGCTGGAAAACCTGAGTGAAGTCCTGTCGGACATCTACTACGGGAATTTCAGCCTGTTTCAGTCCCTGCCGGACATCTGGGCTATCGACCAGCTGTTCCCGATCATGCCGCTGCATCGGCTGCAGGAGTCGCCCAGTCGTGAAGCGATGCTCGCTGACCTGACCTGTGATTGCGACGGCAAGATCGATAATTTCTCGTTGCCCGCAGGTACCTCCAAAACCCTGCCGCTGCACCCACTGCGCGAAGACGAGGATTACATTCTCGGCGTTTTCCTGGTGGGCGCCTACCAGGAGACCCTCGGCGACCTGCACAATCTGTTTGGCGATACCAACGTGGTGAATGTCACGATCAACCCGGATGGCAGTTTCGACTTTGCCCGCGAGTTCCACGGTGACAGTATTTCCGACGTGCTGAGCTATGTAGAGTACGAGCCCAAGCATATGCAGGAACAGTTCCGCCAGGTCGCCGAAAGTGCGGTTCGCAGCGGGCGCATCTCGGTGGCGGAGCGCCAGGAGATCCTGCGTGCGTTCCGGGAAAGCCTGCAGGGCTATACGTATTTCGAGCATCACTGAACCCGTCAGTCATACAGGAGCACGGTTATGTCCAAAGTCATTATCATTGGTGCAGGGGGCGTGGGCGCGGTTGTCGCCCACAAATGTGCCCAGTTGCCCACTGTCTTCACCGATATCCTGCTGGCCAGCCGCACGGAAGCGAAGTGCAAGGCGATTGCCGCCCAGATCGAGCGCCCGATTCGTACTGCTCAGGTGGATGCCGACAACGTGGCCGAACTGACTGCGCTCTTGCAGCGCGAGCAGCCCGAGTTGGTGATCAACGTTGCGTTGCCGTATCAGGACCTGAGCATCATGGATGCCTGCCTTGCTGCCGGTGTCCACTACCTCGACACCGCCAATTACGAGCCACCGGATACGGCCAGGTTCGAGTATCACTGGCAGTGGGCCTACCAGGACCGGTTTCGCGATGCGGGCCTGACCGCCATTCTGGGCAGCGGTTTTGATCCGGGCGCGACCAATATATTCACGGCCTATCTGGCAAAGCATTACTTCGACGAGATTCACGAGTTGGACATCATCGATGTCAACGGGGGGGATCACGGCTATCCGTTTGCCACCAACTTCAATCCGGAAATCAATATCCGCGAAGTCAGTGCTGAATGTCGCCACTGGGAAAATGGTGCGTTTGTCACCACGCCGCCGATGTCCAAGCAGGCCCGCTTCGAGTGCCCCGATGGGGTTGGCAGCTTCAATATCTACCGTATGTACCATGAAGAACTGGAGTCCCTGAGCAAGCACTTTCCCGGGCTGAAGCGCGCCCAGTTCTGGATGAGTTTCTCGGAGAACTACCTGAAGCACCTTGAAGTGCTGGAAAATGTCGGTATGACGGGTATACAGCCTGTGGAATTCCAGGGGCAGCAGATCATCCCGATACAGTTTCTGGCATCGCTGTTGCCTGACCCGTCGACCCTGGGGCCACGTACCAAGGGCAAGACCTGCATCGGCTGCATCGTGCGTGGTACCAAGGATGGCAAGGAGCGCGTCATGTACCTGTACAACATCTGCGACCACGAAGCCTGCTATCGCGAGGTCCAGTCCCAGGCCATTTCCTACACGACCGGTGTGCCTGCCGTTATCGGTGCAAAGATGATTCTCGAGGGTCACTGGCGTGAACCGGGCGTCTGGAATGTCGAACAGCGCGACCCGGACCAGTTCATGTCGGACATGAACCTCTACGGCCTGCCCTGGCAAGTGGTGGAACTGGATCCAGGGTTCCGGCTGGATGTGGTGACGGGTCGGGACCTGTAACGTGCAGATACTGCAATTCACCGACTTCAGCAAACTGGACCTGGCACGGCTCCCGTCCCCCTGCTACGTGATTGATGAGGTGGCGATTGAGCGCAATCTCGCCATCCTCAAGCACGTGGCTGACGCCAGCGGTGCCAAGGTGCTGGCAGCGCTGAAGGCCTTTTCCTGCTGGCGACTGGGAGAGCTCACGGCCCGCTATCTCAGCGGCAGCTGCGCCAGCGGACTGCACGAGGCGCGCCTGGGTCATGAACACTACGGCGGTGAAGTCCATGTGTTTGGCGCCGGCTACCACGAAGCGGATCTGCGGCAGATCCTGGATATCGCCCACCACGTGGTGTTCAACAGCTGCGCGCAATGGCTGCGCTTCAGGCCACTGTGCCTTGAGGCGCAGCGGCGTCGGCCTACGCTGCGCTTCGGGCTGCGCATCAACCCGGAGCATTCCGAGGGCGATGTGCCGATTTATGACCCCTGCGCACCGGGTTCGCGCCTGGGTATTCTGCGCTCGCAGCTGGATGTCGACAGCCTGGAGGGCATCAGCGGCCTGCATTTTCATACCCTGTGCGAACACGACTTCCCGCCGCTGGCGCGTACCCTGGAAGCTGTAGAGGCCCGGTTCGGCGATTTGCTGCCGCGCATGGAGTGGGTCAACTTCGGCGGTGGCCACCACATCACGCGGCCCGACTATCAGGTCGACGACCTGATTCGCTGTATTCGCGATTTCGCGGTGCGCCACGCGGTGCAGGTGTATCTTGAGCCCGGTGAGGCCGTCGCCATCGGCAGTGGCGTGCTGGTGAGTGAAGTGCTGGACCTGACCTGGAACGCCATGGATCAGGCGATTCTGGACTGCTCGGCGACCTGTCATATGCCGGATACACTGGAAATGCCCTATCGGGCCGAAGTCATGGGTGCGGAGGCGCCGGGGGTTCTGCCCCACAGCTACCGTCTGGGTGGGCTGACCTGCCTCGCCGGGGATGTGATCGGCGACTACAGCTTCCCCACACCGCTGCAGATAGGGCAGCGCGTGGTGTTCAAGGATATGGCCCACTACACGATGGTCAAGACTTCAACCTTCAACGGTACCCGGTTGCCTGCGATTGCCCTGTGGAACTCGTCAACGGATGCGCTGGAGATCGTGCGCCAGTTCGACTACGAGGATTTCAAACAGCGGCTGTCCTGAGAGCCGCCGCGGCAGGGGCTTGCGTCTCCCGCCCGCGGCCATTGCACACGCCGGCTGGGCCGTTACAATCAAGGGCCTGTCCGTCGCCTCCGGAGCCTGAGTGCATGCAGCACCGAATGCTGAGTTCTCATAGTACACGCGTCCCCCGACAGCACTGGCGGCGTCTCGTGCTTTTCACCTTGCTGCTGTCGCTGGCCGGCTGCGCGAGCCTGCCGGCGCCAGACAGCTACGCCAAGCCGGTGAGCCACACGATTACGGATACCGGCGATACAAGGCTGGCCCGATTGTCTGCCCAGTGGCAGGCTCCGGACAGCGATGGGCTTTCCGGCTTCATTCCTCTCGCCGAGGGTATGCGTGCTTTTGTTGCGCGCGTGGGACTCATTCGCGCCGCCGAGCGCAGCCTCGATGTGCAGTATTACATCTGGCACGACGATACCAGCGGGCAACTGCTGGCCGGTGAATTGTTGCGGGCCGCCGATCGCGGTGTGCGCGTCAGGTTGCTGCTGGATGACCTGGATACCGCCGGCAAGGACACCTTTCTCAGCCAGTTCGACACCCATCCGAATATCGAGGTCCGGGTGTATAACCCGTTTGCCTACCGCGGCAACCGCGGTCTCGGTTTCGCCTCAGACCTGTCCCGACTGAATCACCGAATGCACAACAAGTCCCTCACGGCCGACAATCTGCTGACCGTGGTGGGCGGGCGCAATATCGGCAATGAGTACTTCAATGCGCAGGCGCACACGGCCTTTTCCGATCTCGATGTGCTCGCAATAGGACCGGTTGTGGGCGCGGTGTCCGCCATGTTTGACCAATACTGGAACAGTGATGTGGTTTACCCCATGGCGGCGTTTGCGCGCGAGGACGATATCGACGCTGAGCGGCTCCCGGCTGCGCGCGAGGCGTTCGAAGCGGTGGCTCGTACGGCGATGGGCTCCGACTATGTCAGGGCCATTCAGGCGTCGCCCTGGCTGGAGCAATTGCAGCTGGATCAGCTGCAGTTTGTCTGGGGAGCGGCCACGGTCATCTTCGATGATCCGAACAAGCCCCTGAATCGCGAGGTGAACGCGGAGACCCACCTTGCGCCCCAGCTGGTCCCGATGCTGCAGGGCGCGACCCGGGAAGTGCTCATCGTGTCGCCGTATTTCGTCCCCGGCGCTGCGCTGGTCGGCTTTCTCGCCGACCTGGAACAGCGTGATATCGACGTACGCATCCTGACCAACTCCCTGGCGGCAAACGATGTCGGCCTGGTTCACGCGGGGTATATGCGCTATCGCAAGGCCCTGTTGGAGGCCGGCGTGGCGCTGTTCGAGTTCAAGCCGGAGCCCGGAGAGCAGGAAAGGAACAAACGCTGGACCGGGTCTTCAGCCGCCAGCCTGCACGCCAAAACGCTGGGAGCCGATGCGGAACACCTGTTTGTCGGCTCCTTTAACCTGGACCCCAGATCAGTCGCCCTGAACACCGAAATGGGGATCATTATCGACAATGCGTCGCTGGCGGCACAGATGCGCGAGGCCTTTGAACGTGTGGTGGCGCAGAACGCCTATGCGGTTGTGCTCGACGATGACGGCGACCTGCGTTGGCTGGACCCGGCGCTGCCCGGCAGCGAGCCCCTGGCGCATGAGCCGAAAACCAGCTGGTGGCAGCGCTTCGTGGTGGGCACGCTGTCGTTCATTGTGCCCGAGAGCATGCTCTAGCCGGCCTGGGCCTCGCGACGACGGAACAGCGGTAGCGGCTGGTCAACACTCGCCTGGTATTGCTCGGAGAACACCCGTGACTGCCGCAGGTACTCCTCAATGCGCGAGTCATCAGCGGGCTGGAAGGCATCGAAGCCGCAGCGGCGGAGGTAATGCACCTGGTCGGGCATAAAATGGCCGGTAGCGCGCAACTCTCCCCGATAGCCACGTTCCCGCAGGTCACGCGCGTAGGAAAATCCGCGGCCATCGGTCAATACCGGGAAGTCCACGGCAATGATATCCAGTGTGTCCAGCGCGTCGGCAAGCTCCGCGACAACGTCCCCGGGTTGCAGCTGCACGGTACGCAGTGTGCGCCCTGTGGCTGCCCGCCACTGCGGCAGGGTAGGGAAGTGGTGTTGCGCCACCTGATCTGACGCTGCATCCGCCGCCAGCCAATCGTCGCTGCAGATGGTGTCCTGTTTAATCAGCTTTGGCATAGACGCGCTCCTTGAATGGCTCAATCCCGACCCGGTTGTAGGTCTGCAGGAAGGTTTCATCGCCCTGCCGCAGGGAAACAAAGGTCGCGAGCAGGTTTTCCACAACGTCGGGGATGGCATCCTGGCTGAATGACGGGCCGAGAATCTTGCCAATTGCGGCATCCTTGGACTGGCTGCCGCCCAGGCTGACCTGATAGAACTCGGCGCCTTTCTTGTCGACGCCGAGGATGCCGATGTGCCCGATGTGGTGATGGCCACAGGCGTTCATGCAGCCGCTGATGTTGAGTTCCAGCGGGCCCAGGTCGTAGAGGTAGTCGAGATCTTCGAACCGCGCCTGGATCGCTTCCGCCACAGGGATGGATTTGGCGTTGGCCAGGGAGCAGTAGTCGCCCCCGGGACAGCAGATGAGATCCGTCAGGTAGCCGATATTGGCGGTTGCCAAACCGGCCTTCTGCAGGCGCTGCCAGAGACTGTAGAGGGCGGTTTCCTCAACGTCAGCCAGCACCATATTCTGTTGATGGGTGGTGCGCAGCTCGCCAAAGCTGTAACTGTCGGCAAGATCCGCCAGCAGGTCCAGCTGACGGTCCGTGATGTCCCCCGGGGCAATCCCCGTTGCCTTCAGGGAAATGGTCACGGCGCGATACCCGGGTACGCGGTGCGGGTGGGTGTTGCGGGTGAGCCAGTTGCCAAAAATGGGGTCGGCGGCGGCACGCGCGGCCAGTGCTTCCCCGGCGTCTTTGCCGTCGATGTCCGCATAGGGTGGGCTGGTGAAGAATGACTTTGCGCGCGCCACCTCGTCCTCTGTCAGCGTGCTGGGGCCATCCCTGAGTTGCGCCCACTCGGCCTCAACGGCGTCGCGGAAAGCCTCAACGCCCATGGCCTTCACCAGTATCTTGATGCGGGCCTTGTATTTGTTGTCGCGCCGACCGTGCTGGTTGTAGACCCGCAGGATGGCCTCCAGGTAGGTGAGCAGGTGGCGTTTTTCCAGCCATTCGCAGACCACCGAGCCGATCACCGGGGTGCGCCCAAGGCCGCCGCCCACGAGCACCTTGAAGCCCAGCTCGCCCGCTGCGTTGGGCAGCAGCTCGACGCCGATATCGTGGGCGTGGATCGCGGCGCGATCCTGTTCGCTGGCACACACCGCGATCTTGAATTTGCGCGGCAGGAAGGCGAATTCAGGGTGCAGGGTTGACCATTGGCGAATGATCTCGCACCAGGGGCGGGGATCCTCCCGTTCATCCGCTGCGACGCCGGCGAACTGATCTGTGGTGGTGTTTCGAATGCAGTTACCGCTGGTCTGTATCGCGTGCATCTGCACACTGGCCAGCTCCGCCAGAATGTCGGGCACCTCCTCGAGGACCGGCCAGTTGAGCTGGATATTCTGGCGCGTACTGACGTGGGCGTAGCCCTTGTCGTAGTGGCGCGTAATGTGTGCCAGCTTGCGTACCTGGGCGCTGCTCAGCAGCCCGTAGGGCACGGCGATGCGCAGCATGGGTGCCAGGCGCTGCACGTAGAGACCGTTCTGCAGGCGCAGCGGCAGAAACTCCGCATCGCTCAATTCACCCGCCAGATAGCGCCGGGTCTGGTCCCTGAACTGCGCCACGCGCTCGTCGACAATGCGTTGATCGTACTGGTCGTAAATATACATCGATGGGCCCTGTCACCTGCCGCCAGATTTGCGAGGCGCTACCTTACCAGAAAGCGCTGCGCCGAATTATGCTGATTTTTTATAAGTTTAGAACGTGAATCGCGGCCCGCGGGGCACGCCCGCGGCGGCACCGGCGGCGGGCCTGAATCCGTTGGAAAGGCGGGGTTTCCTGCTATAATCGCGGTCGCCAGACCCCGGCCTGGCCGGTAACCATGACTTCTCAGGAGCGCTACCTATGTCCGGATCCACGAACCAGAATGACGGGGTGGCAGACGCCATCGCCGCCACGGCCATCATCAGCATCGTGGTGTTTGCACTGTACCTGTGGCTTGCCGCCATGCCGGGTTAGCCGGCACTGCTGATTACGATCTGCACCACAGCTACCACGGCAATAATAAACAGAATCGTGAATATCAGGCCGGCGGCGATAAACACGCCGATCCGGCCCTGACTGAAATCCCTCTCCCTGTTGCGACTACTCTGTACCCCCAGTCCAGCGGCAAACACGCTGCTGATCACCTGCCAGGGACGCAGGGGGGGCTTGTCTTGGGTTTCGCCCGGGGTTGCTTGCCGTGTCTCAGCCGGCTCAGACATGGTTGTCGACTCCTTACTCAGGGTTGATGTGATTTTGTGCACAGGGTCAGTAATCCAGCACCGGTGCCAGCCACCGTTCCACCTCATCCACGCTCATTCCCTTGCGGCGCGCCACACTGTTGACCTGGTCGCGACCGATCTTGCCAACCGCGAAATAGCGCGCCTCGGGGTGTGCAAAATAGAAACCGCTGACCGCGGACGCCGGTGACATTGCGTAGTTGTCTGACAAGGTTACACCACAGGTTGCCGGAGCTTGCAGCAATTCGAACAGGGTCGCTTTCTCAGTGTGGTCCGGGCACGCGGGGTAGCCGGGGGCAGGCCGGATTCCACGGTAGCGCTCACGCACCAGATCCTCGTTGCTCAGAGCTTCCTCGGGCGCATAGCCCCACAGTTCGGTGCGCACCCAGCGGTGCAGGTATTCGGCAAAGGACTCAGCCAGCCGATCAGCGAGTGATTTCAGCAGGATGCTGTTGTAATCGTCGTGCTCCGCCAGGTATTGCTCCGACAGCGCATCGACGCCGTGCCCGGTCGTGACGCAAAAGGCCCCGACATAGTCCGCTGCTGCACCCGGGGGTGCGACGTAATCGGCCAGGCACAGGTTTGGCTCCCCATTGGGCTTGTCCATTTGCTGGCGCAGGTGGTGCAGGGTGGCAAGAACCTCGCTGCGGCTCTCATCGGTAAACAGGTCGATATCATCGCTACCGTTGCGATTGGCGGGCCAGAATCCGAGGGTCGCGCTGGCGGTGATCAGTTTCTCGCTGATGAGCTTGTCCAGCATCGCCTGGGCGTCGGCAAACAGTGCGCGGGCCTGCTCGCCGACAACCTCGTCCTCGAGAATGCGGGGGTACTTGCCCGCCAGCTCCCAGGAAATGAAGAACGGTGTCCAGTCGATGGTCTCGACCAGTTTCTCCAGCGGGAAGTCCTCCAGTATCCGCGTGCCCAGAAAGCTGGGGCGGGGCGGAGTGTAGTTGTCCCAGTCCAGCGCCGGTGCACGGGCAACGGCTTCTTCGTATGCGAGTTGGCGGGTGCGTGGCTGGCGGTTGGCGACCCGCTCACGCACCTGGGCGTACTCATCGCGCCGCTCGGCAATGAATTGCGCTTTACCGCGCCCCAGCAGGGCCGTGGCAACGGAGACGCTGCGGGAGGCGTCAGGTACATAGACCACGGCGTCATTGCTGTAGCGTGGCTCGATCTTCACCGCGGTGTGCGCTTTCGATGTGGTCGCGCCGCCAATCATCAACGGCACGTGAAAGTCCTGCCGCTGCATCTCGCTGGCCACGTGTACCATCTCATCCAGCGACGGTGTGATCAGGCCTGACAGGCCGATGATATCCACCTGCTCTTCACGGGCGACCTGGAGAATCTTTTCGCAGTGCACCATGACGCCAAGGTCGATCACCTCAAAGTTATTGCACTGGAGCACCACACCGACGATGTTCTTGCCGATGTCATGCACATCCCCTTTGACCGTAGCCATGAGAATCTTGCCGTTGGTCTGCGTGGCCTCGGTTTTTTCCGCCTCGATGTAGGGTTGCAGGTAGGCCACTGCCTGTTTCATGACGCGGGCGCTCTTGACCACCTGTGGCAGAAACATCTTGCCGTCGCCGAAGAGGTCTCCGACTACGTTCATACCGTCCATCAAGGGGCCTTCAATCACCTCGATCGGCCGCTCGAAGGCGTGCCGGGCTTCCTCGGCGTCCTCTACGATCCAGGTGTTGATACCTTTGACCAATGCGTGCTCGATACGTTTCGCTACCGGGGCATCCCGCCAGCTGAGGTCTTCGACCCGCGCACTGCCACTGCCGCTGTCACGGTAGATCTCGGCGAGTTCCAGCAGCCGCTCTGTGGCGTTTTCGTTGCGATTGAGGATGACGTCCTCAACGGCGTCGCGGAGCTCGGCGGGCAGCTCGTCGTACACGGCAAGCTGCCCCGCATTGACAATACCCATGTTCATCCCGGCACGTATGGCGTGGTAGAGGAACACCGAGTGAATGGCTTCGCGGACCACATTGTTGCCGCGGAATGAGAAGGACACGTTTGACACACCCCCGGAGATCAACGCTCCGGGCAGGTGCTCGTGGATATAGCGCGTGGCTTCGATGAACTCCACGGCATAGTTGTTGTGCTCTTCGATACCCGTGGCGACGGCAAAGATATTCGGATCGAAAATGATATCGTTGGGATTGAATCCGACCCGGTCGACCAGCAGGTCCCAGGAGCGCTGGCAAATCGCCTTGCGGCGCTCAAGGCTGTCAGCCTGGCCGTCCTCGTCAAAGGCCATGACCACCACGGCCGCACCGTAACGTTTGCAGAGCGTAGCCTGTTCAATGAACTCCGCCTCGCCAGCCTTCAGGCTGATGGAGTTGACGACCGGTTTGCCCTGAATGCATTTGAGCCCGGCTTCGATGACCGACCATTTGGAGGAGTCGACCATGATCGGCACGCGGGAGATGTCCGGCTCTGAGGCGACCAGGTCCAGAAAGGTCACCATGGCCTGCTCGGCATCGAGCATGCCCTCGTCCATGTTGATGTCGATAATCTGCGCGCCGTCTTCCACCTGGGTACGCGCCACGGCCAGCGCCGCTTCGTAGTCCCCGGATAAAATGAGGCGCTTGAACGCGGCGGAGCCGGTAACGTTGCAGCGTTCACCCACGTTGACGAAGAGGCTGTTGGCGTCGATATTGAAGGGCTCCAGGCCCGACAGCCGACAGGCAGGGGGACGCTGGGGTAGCGGGCGCGGCGGCACGTCCTGCACCGCCCGTGCAATAGCTTCGATGTGGTGGGGCGTGGTGCCGCAACAGCCCCCCGCCAGGTTGAGAAAGCCGCGCTGGGCGAAGCCGCGAAAATCCGCGTACATATCCTCCGGCGATTCATCGTATTCGCCAAAGGCATTGGGCAGCCCGGCGTTCAGGTGGGCACTGAAGTAGCATTCGGCGACCGAGGACAGCTCCTCAAGAAACGGCCGGATTTCCTTAAAGCGGCGCCCACAGTTGCTGCCCACGATGAGTGGGCGGGCGTGGGCGATGGCGTTCCAGAACGCCTCCGGGCTTTGCCCGGACAGCACACGGCCACTGGTATCCGGAAATGTCACGGAGATCATCAGGGGCAGGCTCTGGCCCCGTTCGGCAAACACACCCTGGACGGCGAAGATGGCGGCCTTGGCATTCAGTGTGTCGAAAATCGTCTCGATCATTATCAGGTCGACACCACCCTCAATGAGGGCACGGGCGGCCTCGCTGTAGTCAGCTACCAGGTCATCAAAGCGAATGTTGCGCGCGCCCGGGTTGTTCACATCCGGGGATATGGAGGCAGTGCGGGGGGTCGGCCCCAGTATGCCGGCAACAAAACGTGGCCGTGAGGGGTCGCGGGCGGTCATTTCGTCCGCAACCTGCCGCGCGATTCGTGCTCCGGCAAGATTTAACTCTGCCGCCAGTTCCGAGAGGTCGTAGTCTCCCTGCGCCACGCGGGTGCTGTTGAAGGTGTTGGTACCAATGATATCGGCGCCCGCCTCGAGGTAGCGCTTCTGAATGCGCGCGATGATGGCTGGCTGCGTGAGACACAGCAGATCGTTATTGCCTTTCAGGTCACCCGGGTGATCGGCAAAGCGGTCGCCGCGGTAGTCCGCTTCCTCCAGACCCTCCGCCTGCAGCATGGTCCCCATGGCGCCATCCAGGATCAGGATGCGCTCGCGCAGGGCCGCAGCAAGTGGGTGGTCTGAGTGGATATCCGGAGCCATGTCTGTACCTGTTTGTCGAGACACCGGTGCAGCAGCGACCGGCCTGTAAAAAGCCCGCAATCTTAACAGATATTGCTGCTCGCGTGGGCTGTGGGATTTCCGCTCGCACTGTCCCCGGGATCTTTGCTAGAATACTTGACCAATTTACTCGGAATGGAAGAGGGCCATGGTTACCATCACGGAATCAGCGCAGGGATATCTGGCGGAGCTGCTCGCCAAGCAGGAAGACGCCCTGGGTGTGCGGGTATTCATCAATCAGCCCGGAACCCCCAAGGCGGAAACCTGCATCGCCTACTGCCGTGAGAGCGACATCGTCGAAGGTGATGAAAAGCGCGACTTCGGCGCCATTACCGCCTGGTTCGATGCCCGCAGCCTACCTTTCCTGGAAGACGCCCTGGTCGACTATGCCAAGGACCGCATGGGCGGCCAGCTCACGATCAAGGCGCCCAATGCCAAACTTCCGCGTGTGGATGAAAACAGCCCCCTGGAGGACAGGATCAATTACATCCTCTACAACGAGGTGAACCCGGCCCTTGCTGCCCACGGTGGGGAAGTCAGCCTGGTTGAGTTGACACCGGACACCTACGCAATCCTCAAGTTCGGTGGCGGCTGCCAGGGCTGCGGCATGGTGGACCAGACCCTCAAGGGCGGCGTGGAAAAGACGCTTCTGGAGCAGCTTCCGGAGCTTCGCGGGGTACGCGACACTACCGACCACTCCGACCGCAGCAACGCCTACTACTGATCAGCGCCGCCGCCCAGCCCCGCGTTCAGGCCTTTTCAAGGCGTCGAGGCAGGGCATCACGCAGGGCGGCGTGCAATTTACGCAGGCAGGCCTCGGTATCCTCCCAGCCGATGCAGCCGTCGGTAATAGACACGCCGTACTGCAGGTCCTCGAGCTTCTCAGGGATAGACTGGCTGCCCGGGTTGAGGTGACTTTCGATCATCAGCCCGACAATCGAGCGATTGCCTTCCAGAATCTGGTTGCCGACGTTTTCCACCACGAGGGGCTGTAGTTCCGGCTGCTTGTTGGAATTGGCGTGGCTGCAATCCACCATGATATTCAGTGGCACGCCTGCCTTCTGCAGGGCCTCTTCGCAAAGTTTGATGTGCACCGAGTCGTAGTTGGGGCCGTTGCTGCCGCCGCGCAGAACGATATGGCCGTAGCGGTTGCCACGCGTCGTGATCACGGCCACCTCGCCGTCGCCATTGATACCGAGAAAGCGGTGCGGTTTGGCGACTGAATTCAGCGCATTGCTGGCCACCGTCAGGCCGCCGTCCGTGCCGTTCTTGAAACCCACGGCGGAAGACAGGCCGCTGGCCATTTCCCGGTGCGTCTGTGACTCCGTGGTGCGTGCGCCAATTGCCGACCAGCTGATCAGATCCTGCAGGTACTGGGGTGATATAGGGTCCAGTGCCTCGGTGGCCGTGGGCAGGCCCAGTTCCAGAATATCCAGCAGCAGCTTGCGACCGAGGTGCAAACCCTCTTCGATCTTGAAAGAATCGTCCAGGTAGGGGTCGTTAACCAGCCCCTTCCAGCCCACCGTGGTGCGCGGCTTCTCGAAGTACACACGCATCACGATGTACAGCGTGTCCTGCAGTTCATCCGCGAGTGCCTTGAGGCGACCTGCGTAGTCCATGGCTGCCTCGACATCGTGGATAGAGCAGGGGCCCACAACAACGAACAGCCGGTGATCCTTGCGGTCGAGAATGTTCTCGATGACTTCACGGCTGCCGGCAACCTGCGCGCGTGCCGCGGGGCTCATTGGCAGTGCCTGTTTCAACTTGGCAGGCGTGATCAGCACGTCCTGCGACGCGACATTGACGTTGTAGACTTCCGTATGGCTCATGACGTAGTTACCTGGTGACTGGCTTCTGGCGGACGCACGGACGCGGGCCGCTGAGGCGCAGCATTCTATAGCAGCGTCGCGGCTTTGAACAGAAAGTGCCCGGGCGCGGTCAGGATAGTGGGGCGATAACCTCGTCAGCATAGCGCTTGACGCCGTCAATCTTCAGCGCGAGATCTTCCGTCTCCCCGTGATAGAACATCCAGGGCATGGTGAGGATGTGGGTGACACCGGCATCCTCAAGGCGCCGGTAGCCGTCGGCGTCCCAGGCGTCATTGGGCGTCGCCATAACCTCAAAGGGCTCATTCTCACGCCCGTATTCTTTGCGCCATTGATGAATACGCCCAATGCTCTCGATGATCTCGCTTGAGGGCTGCAGGTCGGTGACCCAGCCGTCTGCGAGGCGCGCGGCCCGGCGCATCGCCGGGTCGGATATACCGCCGATCCAGAAAGGGATACGCGCGCTGGGCGCGGGATTCATTTCCAGTCGGTCAAAATCGTAGTACTGGCCGTGGTATTCCACCATTTCACCCGTCCAGAGCAGACGCATGATTTCCAGCATCTCGTCGGTGCGCTTGCCGCGGGTTTTGAAATCCTGCTGCATGAGCGCGAACTCATCCGCGGACCAGCCGACACCGAAGGCCGGCGTTACCCGATTATCGGACACGATAGCTGCCGTGCTGATCGCCTTGGCCACCAGGAACGGGTTGCGCATCGGCAGCACGAAAATGTTGGTGGTAAAGCGCAGGCGTTTGGTGATGGTGGCCAGCGCACCGATCACCACCCAAGGGTCGGGCCAGTCGGTAAACGCGCCCCAGCGGCGACTTCCGTCCTCGGTGTAGGGGTAGGGCTGGCTGATCTGTTCCGGGTGAACCACGTGGTCCGAGAAGGACATGGCTTCCCAGCCATAGTCATCCGCCACAGGTGCGATGTGTGTCAGGTGGGAAACCGTGCTGAACGATGTGGAGAGGACAAACTTCACAGGGAGACTCCGTAGGGGATCTTATTGTCATGAGGCACTCTAGCAAGATGCGGGTGCCGACAGCAGCGGGGCTGGCTGCCGCCGCGCAACGACCCGACGGTCGTCCAAAAAATCATACCCCGCTCAGCGCTCGGCAAGGTAAACGCGGAATTTGCGGTTCTCCGCCAGCACCTGCCAGTGCCGGAACCCCTGGCGTAAAGCGGCGCGATAGTCCAGGTGCCGGTTGGCCACCATACACAGGGCACCGCCCGGCGCCAGTGTGTGCGCTGCCTGCTGTATCAGGCGGCGTCCAACGAAGTCGTCTACGGTGTGCTGGATGTGGAAAGGCGGGTTGCACAGCACGAGTTCCGGTGCTGGCCCCGACCAGTCCAGCAGGCCGTCGCCGTGCAGGAACCTGGCGCTGTGGGTGGCGGTTTTCAACAAGCGACCGGCATTGACCCGCGCCGATGCAATGGCCTGGGCGGATTCGTCGCAAAACCACATCTCAGTTGCCAGCCCGGCCTCGAGCGCAGCCAGGCCTATAACGCCGTTGCCGCAGGCGAGGTCGACGGCGCGAGAAACCGGGCGCAGCCGTGACAGCTGGTCGAGAAGAAACCGTGTGCCGATATCAAGGCCGTCCCGGCTGAAAACGTTGGCCTCCGAATACAGCGTCATACCCAGCGCCTCAGAGGCATATTCCACGCCGGGCGCTGGCGCTTCAGGCACTGTCTGCATGCCGCCCTGCGTGCGCCAGAGATGTGCCTTGAGACGGCCACGCTCGCGCACCGTCGGGCCTATCCAGTACGCGAGTTCCCGCTCCAGGCCTACAGGCCTGTGCTTGTCCATGGCGGCAGCGAGGAGTAGCGAACCCGGCTGCAGTGCGCGGGCCAGGCTTGCCAGCTGCTGCTCCAGCAAGGCCTTTTGCTTGGGAATGCGCAGCAGCACCAGCTGGGGGCTCCCCTGGGGTTGCTGCGTGCTCCAGACAAGTTCAGGCGGCGCCAAACCGTTGTGCGCCGCGTTCAGCGTGCTGGCGCGGGCGGACAGCGCGGAGTCGGTCCACAGGGTTGTGGCGATGTCGCAGCCGGACAGGGCGGTGCAGAGGGCACCGTGCTCATCGTTGACCACGAGAGCCGCCGCGGGCCGTGATGGCAGGGCCGCCACTGCGTCCAGCAGCAGCAGGTCTGCCCCCGTCCACGCGCGCAGTTGCTCATTGCGACGCGCGGGATAGCGTTGCAGTACGTAGTCGCCCAGCGCAGATTGGCAGACTGCAACTGCGCCGGGTCCTGGAGGGTCAGCCGCCCCCGACATAGATTGTCAGTTGCTGCCCCGGGAAAATCGGTGAGCGTGCATTCAGGGAATTCCAGGCGAGAATGTCTTCAACCCGGACCTTGAAGCGGCCGGCGATCCGGTACAGCGAGTCACCGGGCCGCACTTTGTAATCCTTCACGGTGGGCATTTTGGTGCCCGCGCGACTGGCAATGCTCAAGGTGGCGTCGTCACTGCGCGGAATCATGAGCATCGCGCCCTCGCGAATGAAATTGCTGTGCAGGTTGTTGGCTTCGCGCAACAGGTCCACGCGGGTGCCATAGAGTCGTGCGATGCGGCTGAGGGTATCGCCCCTGCGTACCCGGTAGTGGGCCCACTGTACACGCTCATCCTTCCCCAGCTGTGCCAGCTGTTGCTGGAATGCGGTTGCCCGATCAGGTGGCAGCAACAACTCCTCTGCCTGCGGTGCCGTCGCCCAGCGCAGGTGCCCGGGGTTGAGCGCGTGCAGGCTGGCCTTGGGTACGCCTGCCAACTGGGCAGCGCGTGCCAGCTCCAGCTGGCCGCCGGTGGGCACAGCTACGAAAGCGGGGCGGTTCTGCAGCGGCGGCAGCTCCAACCCCCAGCGCTCGGGCTCTGCGATCAGGCTGCTCAGGGCCAGCAGGCGGGGCACGTAGTTGCGTGTCTCCCCCGGCAGGGGCAGGGACCAGAAGTCTGCCGGCCGCCCCCGGGCCTCGTTGCTCGCCACCGCCCGCGTGACGCGACCAACGCCACCGTTGTAAGCGGCGAGGGCATTGAGCCAGTCGCCGCCGAGCGTGGCGTGCAGATATTCCAGGTAGTCCAGCGCTGCACGGGTGGAGTCCCGCAGGTCCCGGCGCCCATCGAACCACCAGTCCGTGCTGACGCCCAGCGTTTTACCGGTGCTGGGTATGATCTGCCACAGGCCGACGGCCTGCTGCGACGACACCGCGAAGGGGTCCAGCTGGCTTTCTACCAGAGGCAGCAGGGCGATTTCCAGCGGCATGCCGCGGCGTTCCACCTCTTCCACAATGTAGTGCAGATAGAGCTGCCCGCGTTCGGCGAGGACACGCTGCAGCGCCGCCGTCTGGCCCAGGTAGTAATCACGCGCATCAGCAACCCTCGGGTTTTCGGGAATCTGCCATTGCATGCCGTGCTGAATACGCCCCCAGAGGTCGTCCGGGTTGGTGTGGGGCAGTCGTACGCTGCGGTTCTCAAGGCCGCGTCGCGCCGCCACTGCGGTCGCCGATAGCGTCGCCGGGCTCGCTGACTCGGTGGGCTCATCCGGGGGCAGGTTCTGGCAGCCGGCGATCAGAATCAACCCAGAAACAACTAGAATTAAGTTCTTTAAGTATTTGAATTTATGGTAAATATTCAAAATTCGTCTTTCCACGATCGGAGCGCGGCAAAGACGGACTCGGGCGCGTCGCCCTGCCACTTCCCCTGGCGCTTGAGTGAGGCAATCAGAGCCGGTTCAGTACAGCGCAAAAACGGATTGGTGGCGCGCTCAACGGCGATTGACGAAGGTACCGTAGGCTCATTCTGCGCCCGTTGGCGGGCAACGCCACGGGTGCGTTCAGCAAGCGCGGCATTATCCGGATCGGCTGCGCCGGCAAAGCGCAGATTCGCCTGTGTGTATTCATGCGCGCAGTACACCCGGGTATCTGGAGGCAGTGCTGCCAGTGCGCTGAGTGAGGCGTGCATGACGGGTGCAGTTCCCTCAAACATGCGCCCACAGCCACCCGCAAACAGGGTGTCCCCGCAGAACAGCAGCGGTGGCGACGCATCGACGGCACCGCCGAAGTAGGCGATATGATCCAGGGTGTGGCCCGGAACAGCCAGGACCTTGAATGTTCTGCCCAGCACCTCCAGAGAGTCCCCTGCACCGACAGGGTGGGTGATGCCGGCAATGGCGGGGTTCTCCGGGCCGTAAACACGGGGCTGTGCGTACGCCAGCAGTGCGGACAGGCCACCGACGTGGTCGAAATGGTGATGGGTGACAAGAATGGTGGTCAACTGCAGCCCGCGTTGTTGCAGCACCCTGATCACGGGTTCGGCGTCGCCGGGGTCAACCACGGCACACGCGGTGCCATCGTGCAGCAGCCAGATATAGTTGTCGTTGAAGGCCGGTATCGGTTCAATTGTCAGCATGGACGACGTTCAAAACCCCTTCAAATGCATTAACATGGCCGCTCAATGAAACGAGAGCCGGTCAACGACCATGGGAACTGATGCGCGAGTGTAGCGACATTTCGGCCGAACTGGAATCCTGGTATGGCAGGGAAACAAACCGCCACCTGCACGCTGCCGTGAACAGGGCGCTGGAACCGCTGCTGGAAACCGCTTTTGGCTACCATTTGCTGCAGATCGGCCAGACCCGGGGACAGCCGCTCTACACCGGTAGCCGCATCGGCCATTGCGCCTACCTGGCGCCGGTGCCGGGCGCGGGTGTTTCCGCGGTGGCCCGCCACGATGAGCTGCCGGTAGAGAGTGACAGTGTCGATGTCGTTATCGCCCATCACTGCCTTGACTTCACCGAGCGCCCGCACGAGGTGCTACGTGAGTTGCACAGGGTACTGACTCCCCACGGGCAGTTGCTGTTGCTCGGGTTCAACCCGCTCGCGCCCGGTTGCGGCGCGCGCCGGCTGCGCGGTTATACGGGGCATCCCCTGTGGCAGGGCCTGTCGCCCGTGAGTGCGCATCGACTGCTCGACTGGCTGCGCTTGCTGGGGCTGGAAACACAGTCATTACGCTACCTGCATCCACTGCCGGTCATTGGCCAGGGGCGCCTTGCCCGCTATGCTCGGCGCGCCAACCAGTGGAGCGAGGCAGCCAGCCTGCCCCTGGGCGAGCTGTACCTCGTGCACGCCATCAAGCAGGTGGGCGGGCGTGTTTTGCCGGTGCGCCGGGTACGGCCCAGTGCACGTTTGATCGGGCTGGCGGTACCCAATCCGGCCGCTGCGCCGCGCGGGGACCACGCGGCATGAAGCAGGTGGATATCTTTACCGATGGCGCCTGCCGCGGGAATCCCGGGCCCGGCGGTTGGGGTGCGCTGCTGCGCTTTGCCGGCCGCGAGCGTCACCTGTACGGTGGAGCGCGAGATACGACCAATAATCGCATGGAATTACAGGCCGCCATCGAAGCGCTGCGCGCCCTCAAGGAGCCCTGCGAGGTCAATTTGACGACGGACTCCGTGTACGTGCGCGACGGCATCACCAAATGGCTGCCGAACTGGAAACAAAAGGGCTGGAAAACCGCCGCCCGGCAGCCGGTGAAAAACGTTGACCTGTGGCAGGCACTGGATGAGCAGAATCAGCGTCATCGCATTCACTGGCACTGGGTAAAGGGACATAGCGGTCACCAGGAAAACGAGATTGCTGACCAGCTCGCCAATCGCGGCATCGACGAGCTGCAAAACGTCGCCGAAGGCGCTGCAACGCGCCTCGCTGATCGATAAACACGCACAAATGGAAGCATGCTGTGAGACTGATCGTACTCGACACCGAGACCACTGGCCTGGAAGTGAGCCAGGGACACAGAATTATTGAGGTGGGCTGCGTTGAACTGGTCAACCGGCGCCTGACCGGCAACCACTTTCACCGCTACATCAACCCCGAGCGTGATATTGACCAGGGCGCCATTGAGGTGCACGGCATCACGCCCGAGTTTCTGGCAGACAAGCCGGTTTTCGCACAGATAGCCGCTGACTTTCTCGAGTTCGTGCGCGGCGCCGAGCTGATCATCCACAATGCGCCCTTCGACATCGGCTTTCTCGATGCGGAACTGCGCCGGCTGGATGAGCAGCATCCCGGCCTGGAGCAGCTGTGCACGGTGACCGACACCCTGGTGATGGCGCGCAAGCGCCATCCCGGGCAGCGCAACAACCTCGATGCGCTCTGCGGTCGCTACACGGTGGACAATTCCCAACGCGACCTGCACGGTGCGTTGTTGGACGCCGAGATCCTCGCCGACGTCTATCTGGCGATGACCGGCGGGCAAACCACATTTCAGCTTGCTGACCGCGGTCCGGGCGAGGAGGGTGGCGGTAAGCGAGAGGGTATCCAGCGGCTGCCCGCTGACCGCAAGCCGCTGCCGGTCATTGTCGCCAGCGCCGACGAGCTCGCCGCCCACGAGGCGCAGCTGCAGGCCATTGAACGCAGCAGTGGCGGTCGTGCCCTGTGGCGGGAGGTATTTCCCTCATGAGTGTCGAATTCCACAACCAGGCGCCACAATCTGTCGAGGAGGCCCTGCACCTGGTCTTCCAGGCAGGCCAGCTGGTCAGCGACATGCGTGCGGAGCCGCTGATGCCCAGGTCCGATCTGCAGCAGCAGGGCTGGGTGGTTGTGCGCGAGCAGTTTCTCGGCTACTGGCACGGTCAACCGTGTTTCGCGGTGGAGATTGACAGCGGCGCAGAGCCGGATCCAATGCGCTTCGTGCGTGGCAGCCTTTACCAGTTGTTGGGACGGGTTGACGACGGACTCTTCGCGCTGGTCGGGCGCGCATCCCAGTTGCTTGCCTGGGAGCGCGACCATCAGTACTGCGGCCGCTGCGGATCGGCGATGACGCTGGATGTCCGCGAGCGCGCCATGCGCTGCGAGCCCTGCGCGACAATCGTCTATCCCCGCATCAACCCTTGTGTCATCACGCTGGTCACCCGTGGTGAAGAGCTCCTCCTGGCGCGCAACGCGAATTTCCCCGGCCAGATGTACAGCACGCTGGCCGGGTTTATTGAAGCCGGCGAGAGCGCAGAGGCTACGCTGCACCGAGAAGTCCGTGAAGAGGTGGGCGTGGAGGTCACAAGGCTGCGTTACTTCGGCTCACAGTCCTGGCCGTTCCCCAGCCAGCTGATGCTGGGCTTTTTCGCCGAGTACGCGGGTGGCGATATCGTCTGCGAGCCCGGTGAAATTGCCGACGCACGCTGGTTTCATTACAGTGCGCTGCCCCAGGTCCCGCCTCCCAGCTCCATTGCCGGGCAGCTTATCCGTCACTACATCAGCGAATTGACACGGGAGTAAACCTTTGGAATATCTCTACGAGTACGGCCTGTTTCTGGCCCAGGCACTGACCTTTGTGGTTGCGGCGCTGTTGCTGGTTGCTGGCGTGGTTGCCCTTGGTCAGCGGCACAAGGCCCGCGCTGAAGGCCACATCGAAATCCGTAAAGTGAACGAAAAATACCGTGATATCGCCGACGCCATGCGCGCCGCGATGACCGACCCCGCGGCGCAGAAACTGGCTGAGAAAGCTCGCCAGAAAGCGAGGAAGGCAGAAGCCAAAGCGGCGAAGAAGCGCGCAAAAAAACAAGAATATACAGGAGAAAAGTCTCGTAACAAATTGTTTATACTAGATTTTGATGGCGACATAAAAGCCAGCGCCTGCGATCAGTTGCGGGAGGAAATCTCTGCTGTGCTACCGCATGTTGGCGAGGGTGACGAGATCCTTCTGCGGCTGGAAAGCCCCGGTGGAATGGTCCATGGCTATGGTCTTGCCGCCAGCCAACTGCAGCGGATCACCGCTGCGGGAGCACAGTTGACAGTGGCGGTAGACAAGGTGGCGGCCAGCGGCGGCTATATGATGGCCTGCGTCGCCCAGCGCATCATCGCCGCGCCGTTTGCGGTCCTCGGCTCCATCGGGGTGCTGGCGCAGCTGCCCAATTTCCATCGCCTGTTGAAGAAGCATGATATCGACTTCGAACTGCTCACTGCGGGGGAGTACAAGCGCACGTTGACGCTGTTTGGCGAGAATACCGATAAGGGTCGGGAGAAGTTCATTGAAGATCTGGAAAGAACACACACCCTGTTCAAGGCCTTCGTGACGGAGAACCGGCCGGCGCTGGATATCGAGCAGGTTGCCACGGGTGAGGTCTGGTATGGGCGTGAAGCCGTTGCCATCGGACTGATTGATGACGTGCAGACCAGCGATGCCTACGTTCAGTCACAGCTGGAGGATCGCGATGTGTTCGAAGTGTCCTGGGTCGAGCGCAAGAACTGGCAGGACAAACTGGGGGTGGCGGCGCAGGGGGCGATTGAACGCGCGCTGCTGAAACTCTGGCAGCACAATCGCGGGCCTCACGCCTGAACGCGCGCTTCAGTAACCCACGTAGCGGTTGTAATCCAGCACGCCCGCAGCCAGCCCGTCCTGCTCGCGGAACAGCGCGTGAAGCCGGTCGCTGACCGCCCAGAACCAGGGTGAGTTGCGTCGTACGCCGTAGCGCTGACGCAGCAGGCTGAGGTCTTCCTGCGTACGCAGGGCAAGAATATCCTCGACGAACAGGGGGACCTGTTTTTCATGTACCTGGAAAAACTGGTTGGGGTGTGCGCCGATCAGGCCGGCAACCACCGTGACGGCGTCCTCCCCGGGCAGACGTCGCTCATCTTCCCGGAACAGTTGGGCAATGTTGCTGTAACCGGCATCGTGCAACAGGGTATAGGCCTCGTCGCGCCCCGGGCCAATGACATTGACGAAGCTCACCGCCGGCAGGAAGCTGTTGTGGCTCCCGCGGGCGCTGACCAGCTTATCGAAGGCGTCGACCATAGCCGGGCTGGCGCTGCGTCGGTAGTCGAAGTTGGCGGCCTCGGCGCCGTGCAGGCGCGCCCGCATCCAGCCGAGGAATTCTGCCTTGGGGTCAGCGGACCTGAAAACCAGCGGCGTCTCCTGCTGCATGGCTTCGCTGTGCACAAAGGGGTGCTCACGCGCAGACTCCGGGGCGCCCCTGTACCAGTGCTGCCACAGCGCCTGGCGCTGGCTCGCCGGCAGGAACATCAGGAAGTTGAGTTCCCCCTCCATGCGCAGAAAGTCCATGTAAAGACGCGACTCCAACTGGTGTGACGCCGCGCCGTAGACGTCGAAATTGGCAACCAGCAGGTAATGGATACGCTCCAGTAGCGAATAGGTGATGAACCACGCCGTCTTGGGGGTTTCCCCGACGAATCCCTTGACCACGGAGGCTGTGTCTACGTGCCGGGCGATGGTCAGTGCAGCATTGGGGTTGCTGCCGTCACCGTCCCAGATGATTTCCAGGCCCGGACGCCGACCCTGCTCCACATACTGGCGTTCAAGGTACTCGGCCTTGGCGCGCATGTAGCGGTCATGCCCACGGGCGTAGCGCCGCCACTGCAGCAAATCGATAACGGTACCCGTGCGGGCTGCCGGCAGGCGCAGATTGCGCGCCTCGCGTTCGAGGAACGCGCCGTCCAGTTCCGGGTCGAGTTCGTCGGGGTCCATAAACATGACCCAGAAGCGGTCATCAATGACGTTCAGCGCAATCTGGCCGCGGCAGACCGGCCCCTTGATGAAATTCATGATGGTAAATTCGGCTTCCTCGAGCAGGAAGCGATAGCGGGAGCGGACCGGCAGTGCCGCGAAGGTTTTGAATGGGTTGCCCGCGGTCTTTTCATCGTAGCCGGGCAGGGTGGCAACGTCATAGTCTGGCGCGAGAAAGAGTGACCGATACCAGTCGCGGCGTTGCGCATCAAAACGGTAGGGCTGGTGGCTCTTGGCCGCTACCGTGATGGGCAGGCTTTGCAAGCGATAAAAGAAGGTGGTTTCACCGGGGTCGTCGAAGGGGCGGCGGGTAGCCAGCAGCTCGATCGGCTCGCCTGGCGGGCTCGCAGACCGCACCAGCCTGAACCAGCGCGGCTGCTCCTGCGCCTCCAGGTACAGCGTGGCCAGGAACAGGTGCTCATAGACATAGCGGGCCATCAGCCGTGACCTGTTGTCCTTGCCGTTCAGGAATTGCTCCCAGGCGACAATTTCCGCCTGCAAGTCAGGCGCCAGTGGCGCCTGCCGGCTTGCCGGTGCACCCGCGTCCAGCCAGCTCACCACTGTGGCGTGTTCGTCCGGCTGCAGAGCCGGCAGACCATAGGGCATACCCCACAGCGGGTAGTCCTCGGCAAACTGGTCGAAGTCGTCGGCTTGCACGCACTGTTGATCGCGGTGCAGCCGGAAATCGAAGCCTTTGGGCATGGGGCCGCTCGCGGGGAGGGGGTTTGCCTGCTTGAGGTCCAGCATGCGTCGCAGCACACCACGGGCGGGGTCGGCGCTGTCCAGCACCGGGTAAAAGCCTTTTTTCCGCCATGCGGCTTCCCCCTGCGCGTCATCAAACAGCCGGGTCAGGTCGCCGGCCAGCAGGCGTGTGGAATCGTAGACCAGCGTCTGGTTGGCGCCACGTACAAGCCCTTCGTGGGCTTCCAACTTGAGCTGGCAGGGTGCGTCATAGCAGGCATGGCACACCACACAGCGCTGCTCGATAATCCGGTGTGCGCGGTCGGCGAGTGCGTTGTCCGCGGCTGCCGTCGTGGGCAGCACAACAAGACTGAGCAGGCCGAGCAGCTTACTGCGCAGGTTCACAGTCGCCTCGCTGTATGATTGCACGGTTCATCAGCGCGTCCTGGTCACCGTTGTCGTCCGCCAGCACGGCGGCGCCGACATCCTGGTTCAGCGCACTGCAAGGGTCCTTCTCAGGCTCCAGGGTCAACCAGTACAGCACCGCGATAATCAGCAGTCCTGCAACCAGGGACAGCAAGGACAGATACCAGGGGTTTTTGAGCATAAGTGTGCAAACTCGGGGTTGGTTCCAGACGATCATAGCACGCATACTACAGGCCCTTCCGCAGCAGACTGCCGGTTCATTATGGAGTTGACCCAAGTTGTCTACAGCCTCGATCTTGTCGGTGTTGGGGTGTTCGCCATCAGCGGCGCCCTGGCGGCCGCAGAAAGGCGCCTCGATATTCTTGGGTTCCTGCTTTTTGGCACCGTCACGGGTATCGGCGGGGGTACGCTGCGTGACCTGCTGCTGCACACGGGTGAGGTGTTCTGGATTGGAGATACGGCCTACCTGTGGATGTGCGTTGCGGCGGGGGTAGCCACCTGGTTTCTGGCGCACCTCTTTGTATCCCTGCACCGTGTGTTGCTTTGGGCGGATGCCCTGGGGCTGGCGCTGTTTTCCGTGCTTGGCACCCAGAAAGCGCTGGCCTTTGATGCGCCGGTGCTGGTTGCCATCGGGATGGGCATGATGACTGCGACCTTTGGGTCACTGATCCGCGACGGGCTGCTCGGTCGCCCGCCGGTGTTGCTGGAGCCGGATATCTACGTCACCGCGGCCGCCTTGGGAGCGGTGAGCTATGTCGCCCTGGATGCGCAGCCCTGGGGGCAGCAGATCGCGTTGCCGGCTGCCGTGGCGGCGGCCTTCGCGCTGCGTGCCGCGGCGATTCTCTTCGACCTGCGTTTGCCGAAATACCAGCCCAAGAGCTCCGTTTAGGCCGTTCAGCCCTTGCCAGTCGGCTTGTTGGGGCCCGCCTGGGAGTCCTTCTCCACGTATTCGATGATCTTGCTGGCGATATCGATACCGGTGGCCTTCTCAATGCCCTCCAGGCCAGGAGATGAGTTGACCTCGATCACCAGGGGGCCATGATTCGAGCGCAGGATATCCACGCCAGCGAGATCCAGCCCCATCACCCGCGCCGCCTTGACCGCCAGTCGGCGCTCTTCCGGGCGCAGCTTGATCACCTCTGCAGTGCCTCCGCGATGCAGGTTGGAGCGGTATTCCCCCTTCACCGCTTTGCGCTGCATGGCGGCGATCACCTTGTCGCCCACCACGAAGCAGCGGATGTCTGAGCCGCCTGCCTCGCGGATGAATTCCTGTACCAGGAAATCCGAGCCGATACCGCGAAAGGCATTGATCAAGGCTTCTGCCGCTTTTTTGGTTTCCGCCAGCAGCACGCCATTGCCGTGCGTGCTTTCAGTCAGCTTCAGGATCAGCGGGGCGCCGCCCACCGATTCGATGAGCTTGTCGGTGGCGCGCGCCGAGTGCGCGTAGCTGGTCACCGGCTGGCCGATACCGCGCCGCGCAAGTAGCTGGTGCGCGCGGAGTTTGTCGCGCGAGCGGGTGATGGCGATGGATTCATTCAGAGAATACACGTGTCCCACCTCGAACTGACGCAGAACCGCGCAGCCGTAGGAGGTGATGCTGGCGCCAATCCGCGGAATGACGGCCTCGAAATCCAGCGCCTCGACCCGTTCGGCGGAGTGCTGGTAGATGACCGTCGGGTCGTTGGCGGTGATGTTCATGTAGCACTTCAGCACATCAATGACACTGACATCGTGGCCGCGCGCCGCTGCCGCCTCTACCAGGCGACGTGTGGAGTAAAGCCTGCGGTTGCGCGACAGGATGCCAATTTTCATAGGGTGCCCTTGTGAGCCAGAGGAATGTGTTACCGGCCTCTATGATAGCTGGTCTGGGGCGAGTTTGCGCGTTTAGGGTGCACCGTCGGCCTCAATGAAGGCCTCCAGCACCTGCTCCACATAGCGGCAGTCCTCGGCGGTCATCGTGGGGTGGCAGGGCAGCATGATGCCAAACTCCATGATCTGGTCGCAGTTGGCCAGCCCCGCGGGATGCACACGGAAATCCCGGCCCTGCAGCATGGGCTGCCTGGTAATGTTGCCGGAGAAGATCACGCGGGAGAAGATACCGTTGTCCTCCAGATGTATTTGCAGCGCCTTGCGGCGCCAGCCGGTCTCGGGGCGAATCTGCAGCGGAAAGCAGATCCAGGTGGTTTCTGTCTCGGGCAGCGTCGTGGGGACGATGAACTTGTCAGCGTAGCGCTCGAAAAACCGGTAGTAACCCTGGAAACGCTCGTTGCGCAGGCGCCACAGTTCGTCGATGCGGTCCATCTGGCCGATGCCGAAGGCCGCCCCGGCTTCATTGGGAATGAACCCGTAGGCCAGGTCCTCAAAAATGAACAGGGAGTCGTAATCGAGGTTATCCAGCTTTTCCAGAAAGCGTCCGTCGCTCTCGCTGACCTTGGTGCCGAACATGTACTTTTCTGACGAGCGGCCCCAGGCGCGCAGGCTGAGAGCGGCATCCAGGTAGCGGTCATCATCGAAAAACACCATGCCACCGTTGCCCAGCGCGGTGATGATGTGGAAGATCGAAAAACTGGTTATGGAGATGTCGGCGCGGGTGGCGGTTTTGCGGCCGCGCAGGCTGCCGCCCAGCGTGTCGGCAGAGTCGTGCACCAGTAGCAGGCCGTGTCGGTCCGCGATGCTGCGCAGGATATCCCAGTCGCAAATGCCGCCGATGAGGTCCGGAACCAGCAACGCGCGGGTATTCTCGGTGATCATCTCCTCCACTCGGTCCACGAGAATCTGGTAGTCGTCCAGCCCTACATCAATGAACACCGGCTTGTAGCCCGCCTGGTAGATGCTGGCGACGTCGGTAGAGAAGGTGAGGGCAGGGGTGATGACTTCGGAGCCCGCCGGGAGGTTGAGCAGACGCATGGCAATCATCAGGGCCGAAGAACCGGAGTTGACCATGACCCCGTGACGCTTGCCCATGAAGTCCGCAACGCGGCGTTCGAACTCACACACACGATTGCCGGGCACCAGGCCCATCGGGTCGGCCAGCACCGCGTTCACATTGCTGATTTCTGCCTCGCCATACATCGCACCACCGTAGCGCACGACACGTGGGGGGAGTTTGTTCTTGTTCATGCTGATATCCTCAGTCGTTATCGGTTTCAGTAGCCCGCTTGCGTGTCGACCAGCCCCTGCAGGGGTTCGCCGCGAATAAATGCCTGCACATTGGCGATGAACGGCGCGAGTAGCCGCTGGGCCATATTGGGCCCGCTCCAGGAAACATGGGCACTCAGCCTGATCTTTGGATGCCCGTAAATCCAGTGGCCCGCGGGCAGTGGCTCGGGGTCGACGACATCAAGAGAGGCCCGGGCCAGTTGGCCTGAATCCAGTGCGAGCCTCAATGCATCCTGATCGACCAGTGCGGCGCGAGACACATTGATCAAATGGGCGCCGGGCTTCATCGTGGCCAGCGCCTGGGCGTCGATCAGGCCGCGGCTTGCAGGCGTAGCGGGCAGGGCGAGTACCACATGGTCAGCCGCCTGCAACAATTCGGTCAGGTGTTCCACCAGTTGTACACCGGTCAGGGGGCTGTCTCGGTAGGAGCGCACCTTGGCGATGACCTGCATGTCGAAAGCCAATGCGCGCCGGGCGACGGCTTCGCCAATCGCGCCGAGGCCCACAAGCCCGAGGGTTTTTTGCTCAAGGCAGCCGAGATCCGCCAGGTACCACGCCTCGGGCGGCTCATTGATCCAGCGTGTCGGCAGCTGTTTTTCATGGCAGAGCATCATCGCCAGGACCCACTCGGCCATGGGGGTGGCTGTGGCGCCACGAGAGCAGGTGAGCACGGCATCCCCAACCAGCGACAGGGGGAAATTATCAATGCCGGTACCCAGCACGTGAATCCAGCGCAGCCCCCGGCAGGCGCTCAGGAGTGAGGGGAGGTCGCCACTACCGGTCGCTGTACACAGCAGCACATCGGCAGCAAGGGGCTGTTGCGCGAGGCTGGCATCACTGGGCACTATAAGCACCTCAATCCCGTGCCCCAGAGCCTGGAGCTGGTCAACCAGGCCGGGGATGTTGGGTTGTAGTGCGATGCGCATGGCGAGTTCTCCGGTGAGTTTGCCTGTGGTTGAGGCGTGACTGAAATCAGTGCCGCCCACTGAAACCCTTTTATATCTGGCTCAGCGAGGCGAGGCCAGCGCTGGCGGGCTGCCCGGCGCAGAAAACAAGCAACGGTTCAGGTCACCGGCCCCGGTGCGGACAAACAGGAGAGTGTCGATGACCAATATCGAACAATTGGTGGCCATTGAGGCCATTCGCGCGCTGAAGGCGCGCTATTTTCGTGCGCTGGACAGCAAGGACTGGCAGGCCTTCGAAGCCGTGTTCGCACCGGACCTTGTTGCCGACTTCCGCGCCGCGACGGGCGTCTATGATGACACCCTGCTGACCCACGGTGCGGCGGCCTATGTGGCGGGTCTCGCACCGGTTCTCGAGCAGGTGGTTACCGTGCATCATGGGCACACGCCTGAGATCACGATTGAGTCACCGACAACGGCCGCTGGTGTCTGGGCGATGGAGGACAAGTTATGGCCTGGGCCGGGCTCGGCTCTGCCCTTTGCCTGGCTACACGGTTACGGGCACTACCACGAGCGCTACGTCAAACTGGATGGGCACTGGCATATTCAGGCGATACGGCTGAGCCGGCTGCGCGTGGACAGGGGGTAGGGCTGTTGCGTCAGCCGCGCTGCAGCGGCTCATAGCGCAAATTGGGCCAGCAGGGCCGCGTGATCCGACAGGTCCCGCCAATGCCCATCGCGCAAGCGCTGGCAGCTGATCGGTTGTACGCCACGGTAATAAATCCGGTCGACCGGAAACACCGGTGCCCATACCGGGAAGGTGCGTGCATGCCTGCCCTGTAGCGCCAGGAAGGCTTCCTCGAGACCCAGCTGGGATTGCAGGTACTGCGCTCCGCGCTGGCGCCAGTCGTTGAAATCCCCGGCCAGGATCAGGGGCTCGTCATGCGGGACGTGGGCCTCTATCCGGCGCACCAGCGTCGCCAGCTGTGTGCGCCTTTCGCGCTCGAGCAGGCCAAGATGCACACACAGTGTGTGCAGGCGGGTGCCCGAACCCGGCAGCGCCAGGACGCTGTGCAGGATGCTTCGGCTGGAGCGGGGAAACAGCGACACATCGATGTTCTCCGTGCTCACGATGGGGAAGCGGCTCAGCAGGGCGTTGCCGTGATCCCCCTTACGGTAGATGGCATTGCGCGCGTAGGCGTAGTGCGGCCAGACCTGATCCGCCAGATATTCAAAATGCGGTTCTTCCGGGTAGCTGAAACGCTTCTGCCGTCGCGGACTGGCGTGCGCCCAGCCGTGTACCTCCTGCAGAAAAACCACGTCAGCGCCGGATTCCACGATTCGTTCACGAATGCCTTCCAGCACAAAGCGTCGGTTGCCAGTGCAAAACCCCTTGTGGATATTGTAGGTGAGCACGGTAACCTCCTGCCGTTTGGCGGGAGCAGGGTCATTTCGCATCGATTGATCCAACGTCACAGGCATCTGGCTACTACGAGAGAGCACCGCGTCAATTCACCGGCTGTTCAGCCGGCGAGACCAGAACGCTACCACACTTCTTCATGTTGGTCAGTGCAGGGACGCTTGCACGCCACGGCGGACGTCATGCGCGCCGGTCACAGGCCATGCCGCGGACGACAGCCCAGGGCGCGAACGCCAGTTTGCAGGCGAAAATGTGTCCGGCGCCCTGTAAAAACCGGCAAATCTGTAATTATCAAAAGAATCCACAACTGCGTATAATATATATTATGTTAAATAAAGGATTCGGACACACAGTTATGCACAGGCCGGTGCGGGCTGGCGCCCCCTGCTTGCCCAGGGCTGTGTTAATGAGAGCCAGCCACCAGGCGTGACAGCGATAGGTCGCGCAAGCGGATGACCTCACTGTCGGCTCACAGGTCGCTGGGATACACTGACGTTCTCGCGCCTGCACCATGCGGCGATCACAAAGGAGGAACACGCACTGGATATCTGGGTTGATGCCGACGCCTGCCCGGGCATGGCGAAGGACATTCTGTTTCGGGCGGCCCGTCGCACCGGCCTGTGTTTGACCCTGGTGGCAAACCGTCCGCTACAAGTCCCTGCGGATGCGAATATCCGCTCGCTGCAGGTGAGCGCCGGTTTTGACGTGGCGGATGATGAGATCGTCAGGCTAGCGAAACCGGGAGACCTGGTCATTACCGCGGATATCCCACTGGCGGCCGAAGTGATTGCCCGGGGTGCCCTGGTGCTGACACCACGGGGTGAACGCTACACGACAGACAATATTCAGCCGAAACTCAATATGCGGGATTTCATGGACACCCTGCGTGCCAGCGGGATTCAGTCGGGCGGCCCGCCGGCACTCAACAATCAGGACAAACAACGCTTTGCCAACCAGCTTGACCAGATACTCGCCGCAACGCGACGCTAGCCGCGGGAGCCTGCCCGCCGGGGCTGACGACCCTCGTCTGGCGAAGCCCTGGATGCACCCTGTGGAGCACGTTGCAGAAGCGCTGGCTGTTGATCCCACGCGGGGACTGGCGGCAGTCGAACTGCGGCGTCGTCGACAGCATTTCGGCCCCAATGTCTTCCGTGAGAGCAAGCCACGCCCTGCCCTGTCGATTCTGCTGGCCCAGCTGCGGAGCATTGTCGTGTTGCTGCTTTTCGTCGCTACCGGGATGGCCCTGTTTATGGGCGACACCATAGAGGCGATGGCCATTGCGGTTGTTATCGCGCTCAATACCGTGTTGGGCTTCACCACGGAATGGCGGGCAACACGCTCCATGGAGTCGCTGCGACGTATCGCCCGGACGGAGACCACGGTGCTGCGTGGCGGGCGTGCGGAGCGCATACCGGCCTCCGGGCTGGTACCCGGTGATGTGGTACTGCTGGAAGCCGGCGATGTGATACCGGCGGACCTCCGTTTACAGGCAGCCGCCCGGATGCAGGCGGATGAATCAGTGCTCACCGGCGAGTCACTTCCGGTACGGAAACAGGTCGACGCAGTTGCGGCAGAAGCATCGTTGCTGGAACGGCCGAATATTGCCTTCGGCGGCACCGCACTCACCCGTGGCAGTGGCAGCGGCCTTGTGGTTGCCACGGGAATGGATACCGAATTCGGCCGTATTTTCGCTCAGGTGAGCACCGCGCAGCCGCGCCAGACGCCGCTTGAAAAGCGCCTTGACGCGCTGGGCAAGCGTCTGGTGTGGCTGGTGCTGGTGATGGCCGTGATGCTGGCAGTGATTGGCGTCCTTACCGGTCGTGACCTCGCTCTCGCCATCGAGGTTGCGATTGCCCTGTCCGTTGCTGCGATCCCCGAGGGTCTGCCCATCGTGGCGACCATCGCGCTGGCTCGCGGCATGTGGCGCATGGCCCGACGCAACGCGCTGATTACCCGTCTGTCCGCGGTTGAAACACTCGGGGCGACCAGCGTTATTCTCACTGACAAGACCGGCACCCTCACGGAAAACCGGATGACGGTAACTCAGGTGCTGCTGGCCGACGCGGATATCGGCTTCCAGAGCGAAGGAGACAGCACCGGGGACACGGGGGTAACTCGCCGCCTGCTTGAACGCGCAGCTCTGTGCTGCAACGCCTCTCTGGGTGACGAGGCCGAGGACGAGAAGCATGCGACGGGTGATCCCACGGAACTGGCCCTGCTGGCTGCCGCCGCCCGACTGGGACTGGACCGCCCTGCTCTGCTGGCAGCCATGCCCGAGATTCGTGAGGAGCCTTTCGGTGCCGAAGAGAAGCGCATGGCCACGATCCACCGCGATGCCGATGGCGTTTTCGCCGCCGTAAAGGGTGCGCCAGAGAGTGTGCTACCACTGTGTCGTGCACAACAGCAGGGCGAAGCCGTGCATGACCTGGATGATGCGGGCCGCCAGCATTGGTTACAGCGTGCAGAAGATCTGGCAGCCACCGGGCTGCGCACGCTGGCGATAGCCGAGCGACGGCTCGCGTCTGAGCAGGACTCACCGTACAGTGACCTCGTGCTACTCGGTCTTATTGGCATGGAAGATCCCCCGCGCAAGGGCGTGAAAGAGGCCATCGAACAGTGCCACGCCGCGGGGGTCACTGTGGTCATGGTGACCGGAGACCACGCGGCGACGGCCGCGCGAATCGCGCTGGACACGGGCATTGTCGCAGAGGGTCAGCCCCCCCGGGTTGTAGATGGCGAGGCCTTGCAGCAGGTCTTCGAAAGCGAGGCGACGGAGGAACTGCTGGACGTACGCGTGTTCGCACGTGTCACACCGGAGCAGAAACTCAAGCTCATTGATCTGCACCAGCGCGCAGACCGGGTCGTCGCCATGACGGGCGATGGGGTCAATGATGCGCCAGCGCTGAAAAAAGCCGATATTGGTGTGGCGATGGGTATTCGGGGCACAGCCATCGCGCGGGAATCCGCCGCCATGGTGTTACAGGATGACGAGTTTCGCACGATTGTCGCTGCCATTGCGCAAGGTCGGGCGATCTTCAGCAATATCCGCAAATTCGTTGTTTATCTGATGTCCTGCAATATCAGCGAAGTGCTGGTGGTCGTGCTGGCGACAGTCGCGGGTGCGCCATTGCCCCTGTTGCCCCTGCAGATCCTGTTTTTGAACCTGGTGACGGATGTGTTTCCGGCGCTGGCATTGGGTGTAGGGAAAGGTGCACCGGGTGCCATGCAACACCCGCCGCGATCCCCCGGGGAGCGTGTACTGATGCGCCAGCACTGGGTGCTCATCGGCCTGTATGCGGCACTGATTGGCTTGGTGGTACTGGGCGCGATGGCGGTCAGCCGTCTGATACTCGGTTTCGACGCCAGCAAGGCGGTGACCGTCTCCTTTCTCACCCTGACCCTGGCGCAGATGTGGCACGTGTTCAATATTCGCGAGGACAGCGGGCGCTGGCTGCGCAATGAAATCACCGGCAACCCCTGGATCTGGGCGGCACTCGGGCTGTGCAGTGCACTTATCGCGGCTGCGGTGTACTTCCCCCCCCTTGCCGCGGTCCTGTCTCTCGTCCATCCCGGGCCCGATGGCTGGCTGCTGGTTGCGCTGGCGAGTGTGCTCCCGGTGTTGCTGGCCCCTCTCCTGCGCCGTCTGGCGCGGCGCTTCGGGTCACTGTGAGGCTGATCCTTTCGCCCGCCCCTGACTATGAATCGATGCCGGGGTGCGAGTAGGCGGGCAGTATTGGATCCTCAATACGTTGGCACCCGTCGAGTGAGTAGACCGGTAGCGCATGCTGCAGCGGAAAATGCAGGCTGTAGGCAGTGAGCCCAGTGCGCTCAGCGGCCGGCAGGTGGCAGAGTGCGAGGCCGGTCTCCGCGATGTATTCAATGCGCTCAGTCGGGTAGCTTTCCGGAATGTACTCACTGGCTCCGGGTGTGCGGATAGCGGTGCTCGGGCTCAGGGTGTTTACGGCAATGTTGTCAGCCAGAAGCTCCGCGGCAAGACCCTGGGTCATGCGGTGCACCGCGGCCTTGATGGACGCATAGACAGTGCCTCCCCCCTGGGTCGCAAACACATCATAGGGGCGGGTCGGTGGCAGTGCAGTTACCGACCCCAGCGTGACAATCCAGCCAGCGCCACGTTTGCGCATTTCGGGTACTGCGTGCTGGATCAGCCGAAACGGCGCGCGCAGATAGTGATGAAAAGTACGCTCGAAGGTTGCCGGGTCCATGATCGCCGTCGGGGCGTATTCGGCTTTGCCGCCACTGTGGATCAGGATGTCCAGCCCACCGGTGAGTGCAATCGTGCGGCTTATCAGAGAGTCGAGATCCGTGTCACTTTCGAGGTCCGCCTGCAGCGGATAGGCCACTCCACCCTGCCCTTCAATCAGCGCTACGCTCTCATGCAGTGTGCCTGCATAGGTGCCCGCACTGTCGAGGCTGCGTGCCGTCAGCACGACCGTCGCGCCCTCGGCAGCAAGGCGCTGGGCAAGCGCACGACCGATGCCCCGGCTGGCACCCGTAACCAGAGCAACTTTACCGTCCAGCAGTGTTCCCATGTCAATGGCCTCCTGAATAAACTGTGTCTTTGGACTCTATTGCAGGACCCTTCAGATCCCCTCACCCTGCGCCACGAGCTCTCGCGCCAGCACGCTGCTGCCAAACGGGCTGAATGCGTGAGAGAGCGCTGTATCGATAGCCTGTGCACCCGACTCCGGGTCAAACCAGCGATCAATATGGGCCCAGTGGTGTGGGTGCACCATGTATGGCCCCAACAGGTCATCGACGGTGCGGAATTCCTGCTCCCATACCCAGGTCCAAGGCGCACAGACAGCATGCTGCCAATCCACCGGGACAGCTCGGCTCAGGCGCCAGTTGCGAATTTCGCGAATGTGGCGTGGCATGGCGAGCAGGTCCCGTTCAAAGGCCTCTGCAGTCGTGTTCTCGCGGCCGGATTGCAGTCTGAAGAATGCTGTGCGTTTGATCCCGCCAGCCAGGTCGGGCTCCCGCAGACCGGCACCGACGGTTTCCAGCGCCAGTGCATGCACGGCACTGCAGGTACGCGAGAGCTCAGGAAGAATCTGGCGCTGCCACACATCACTCGCCTGCGCCCGCGCCGCGGTGCTGGCATCCGGGTATAGCAGGTCCAGTGTCAGGTGCCCCGCTGCGTACTCGGGGGCGAGGTTGCTGCCGAGCTCGCTTGACGCCAGCCCCGGAAGTTGCGGCAGCCACAGGGAAAGCGCCTGTTGCAGTACATCCGCACCGTCCGCGCAAATCTGCAACTGTGCGGTCTCGCGGTAGCCTCTGCTGGCTGCCGTGGAGCGCTCGGCACCTGGCAGCGTGAGTTCCGCTGCGTCCGGCTCCATCAGGTAGGTGCGCCTGCGGGACAGACTCTGTTTATCGACAGCAGCCCAGAAATTGGCGACCTCTGCCGTCCCTGACTGTGCGCGCATGCCCCACCAAGCCGCCGGGTCGGCAATGGTCCAGCGTAGCCAGAGTGTCACCGGCGCTTCGGTGATGGCGACCGGAGGCGACACGTGCAGAGACTGAAAGCGCATGCCACGTGCCTCCGCAGCCTCCCGATAGTGTGTCTGAAACAGCGCCTCGACTGCAGACAGATGCTGCGCTTTCACGACAATTTCGTCTTGTGCGATGATCATTGGGCGGACTTCACTGCTCATTATTGTCAACCCGCAAGCTATCTGCCGTGGCTGCTGTCGTCAATGTCACGGCATGCAAAGGCGTATAGAATCACAAGGAGGCATACCAGCGTGGTGGCTTGTCTGCCCGCTGAAGCACTGGTTCAATGCAAACCTCAGCAGGCGCTCACCGGGTCAGCAGTGAAATATAATCAAGAATCCAGGGAGTTGGCAGGACCATGACCGAAAACGCACTTCGTCAGCAATCCATTTACGACATACTGCGGCGCAGCGCCGCGCGCCATCCGCAAAAACTGGCCATTCGCCAGCACAGTGTTGGCTGGACCTATGAAGAGTTCCACCACCTGTGCCGTGCGGCGGCGGCTGGTCTGGCGGCGCGGGGTATCCAGCCCGGCGATCGTGTGGCGATTCTGTCGCGCAATTCCAATGCCTTTGCCGTGGCCCGATTCGCGATTGCTGCTGCCGGAGCAGTCCTGGTGCCTGTCAACTTCATGCTCAATGCGCAGGAGGCCGCCTATATCGTCGACCACAGCGAAGCGCGCCTGTTGCTCGTGGGGCCAACGGAAGTGGACAAAGCGCGAGCGGTTGCCGGTCTCTGCCCTCGTGTGGAAGCGCTACTGTGGCTGAATCTGGACAGTCCGCCACCGGAAGGCATGGACGCTTTTTCCACGTTGCTGCAGGTGGAGCCGCTTTCCCGGCCGGTGGCGGTTGATGAGCGCACCCCCGCACAAATCATTTACACGAGTGGTACGGAGTCGGCTCCGAAGGGTGCGGTGCTCAGTCATGCCGCCGTGTTGTGGCAGTACGGCAGTATTCTTGCCGATGCCGAGGTCGCCGGCCACGACCGGCTGCTGCACGCCCTGCCGCTGTTTCACTGCGCGCAGTTGGACTGCTTCCTCGGCCCTTCATTGCAGGCGGGTGGCACCAACATCATTACCGACGACAACAGCGCCGAGAACCTGTTGCGATTGCTGCAGGAGGAGCGCATCACGTCGTTTTTTGCACCACCGACTGTGTGGATATCACTGCTGCGGGCGCCCGGTTTTGACACTGCGGACCTCACCGCCTTGCGCAAGGGCTACTACGGGGCCTCGATCATGCCGGTGGAGGTGCTCAAGGAAATACAGGCGCGGCTGCCGCAACTCCGGTTGTGGAACCTCTACGGACAAACCGAGATTGCCCCAACGGCCACGATCCTCAAGCCGGAGGACCAGCTGCGAAAAGCCGGCTCGGCCGGCAAGCCGGTGCTACATGTGGAAACGCGCCTGGTGGATGACGCGGGGAATGACGTTGAGGTGGGCGCCATCGGAGAAGTGGTGCACCGCTCGCCGCAGCTCCTTACCGAGTACTTCAAGAACCCGGAAAAGACCGCTGAGGCCTTTGCCGGTGGCTGGTTCCACAGCGGCGACCTGGGAACTTTCGACGATGACGGCTACCTGACCATCGTTGACCGCAAAAAGGACATGATCAAGACCGGTGGTGAGAACGTCTCCGGTCGCGAGGTTGAAGAAACCATTTACCAGCTGCCATGGGTGGCGGAGGTTGCCGTGATCGGGCTGCCCCACCCGACCTGGGTGGAGGCTGTTGCGGCCGTGGTGGTGGCCAAGGCAGATGCTGGTAGCGCCGTCGATGAGCAGGCGGTTATCGAGCACTGTCATGCTCGTCTGGCGGGGTTCAAAGTCCCCAAGCGGGTGATTATTGCTTCCGATCTTCCGCGTAATCCTTCGGGAAAAATACTCAAGCGCACGCTGCGTGAGGCGCATGCATCGGCCTTTGCCACCGGCTGATATCGCGCACTTTATCCGGGAACGGCAAGACCCATGCTGGCGAGAATCTCCGCCGGTAACGCGGGTGTCGACAGTGTGCTGAGGTGTTGAGCGCGACCCGCAGCCATCTGCTGTGTCACCTCGGGGTGGGTGGACACCCAGAATGCCCCGGCGACAACCTGGGGGAAAATACGCTGCGCCGCCTCCATGCCTGAGATACCGTCCGAGTGGAGCATCGCGTCCATCAGCGCCCGGTGCTGCACACTGCCCTCGTCCTGCCCGCCGCCGCCATCGGCAAATATGCGGGTTGCCACCGGTCCGGGAAGAATTGCCGAGACGTGGATCGGCGCGCCTTTCAGCTGCATCTCCAGGAACAGGCATTCGCTGTAGGAGATCATGGCGTGCTTGCTGAGAATGTACGACGTCTGCAGCGGCATCATCCCCAGTCCGCCGATCGAGCAGGTATTGGCGATCCAGGCGCGCCTGCCGCTGGCAAGCATGCCGGGCGCAAAGGCGCGTACGCCATGAATCGCGCCATGGATATTGATCTGCAGGGTTTTCTCCCACTGCTCGCTGCTGAGCTCCCAACTGAAACCAACCGTTTCCACCCCGGCATTGTTGAACAGCATCGTGACGCTGCCGAAGCGCTTATGAACCGCCTTCGCGAGCGCATCAATGGATTCGGGACTGGCAACGTCCACGTGCATTGCCGTCGCATCACCCCCGGCCTGGCAGATCGCATCCACCACGCTCTCTGCACGATCTGCCGCGATATCGGCAACCACCACCTGCATGCCGGCCGCTGCGGCACAGTGGGCCAGACCTTCACCGATACCGGAACCGGCTCCGGTAATAACGGCGACGTTGCCCTTCAGGGCCGCTAGTGGATCAGACATGCTTGATTCCTTGTTTGAGATTAGTCGAGATCGGCGACATTCAGCACCTTCTTGCCGCGGTTGTGGCCTTCCTGCAGGATGCTGTGGACGTCGGCGACCGCCGCCAATGGGTATTGCTCAATAGGTGGCAGCCTGATCTCCCCCTTGACCAGCAGCTGCGCGATTCTGGTCAATGTTGCGGCACAGTCGGTGTCGTCCATGGTTGAAAATACCCGTTTGACACCGCGTTCGGCGGCCATCGCGGCCGCTGCCGGGATATCCCCGTCATCGACCAGGGTGGGGATGCTGACGAAGGTGCCACCCGGTCTGACGAGGTCAAGGCCGTCGGGCAAGGTGCTGGCACCCACGGCGTCCATGAGGTAGTCGAGACCCCCGGACGCCCAGTCCGCGATCGCCCCGGAGATACTTTCACTGCGGTAGTCGATGACCCGTTCGGCGCCCAGCCCCTGCACGTACTCCACGTTGGATGTTGAACAGGTCGCCGCCACGCGTGCGCCTGCCCGGCGCGCAAATTGCACGGCGAAACTGCCCAGCCCACCTGATCCACCGTGGATAAGTGCCCATTGCCCCGGTGCCAGGCCACCCCGATCAAACAGGCCCTGCCACGCAGTCAGTGCGGCAACAGGCAGTGCCGCAGCCTCTGCAAAGCCGAGTCCCTCGGGAATGTGCGCCACCCGGTCGGCGTCGGCCAGCGTGTATTCCGCATAACTGCCCTGACCACCCTGGCCGTGGTTGGTGGGGGTAAACACCCGGTCGCCCACCGTGAATCCGCGCACCCCCTCCCCTATCGCCGCCACGCGCCCGGCCGCGTCAAAGCCGATAATGTAGGGAAATACGTAAGGCCTGTATTGGGCCAGGTGCCCTTCGCGGTTTTTCCAGTCGGCAGGATTGACACCCGCGCAGGCAACCTGAATCAGTAGTTGACCGGCCGCAGGTGTGGGTGTCGGAACCTCGGCTCTGCGGAAAACTTCCGGGCCGCCGGTCTTCTCTATGATCATGGCAAACATGTCAGTGTCCCTGCTGTCTATCGTTGATGGTGTTCTGCGGTGGCCGCCTGATTGCTCTCCCCGGCATGCTGTCCATGCGCAATTCTCCCTCGTCAATTACGGGCACGCCGTTGACCAGTACGTAGCGCATGCCAACGGAGGGTTGTCGGGGGTTGGCAAAGGTGGCCCTGTCCTCCAGCGCGTTCAAATCAAAGATGGCGATATCGGCATCCATACCCACCTGCAGCCTGCCTTTTTTGCGCATCTGCGGCACCGAGGACTGCAGGATCGTTGCCGGTATCAGCGATGTCTTGCGCAGGGCTTCCGTCAGGCTCAGCGACTCGCTTTCGCGCACCCATTCGGCCAGCAGGCGGCTGAAGGTGCCGGCACTCCGGGGGTGGGCGTAGGCTGTTTCCGGCAGCGGCCACGCGTCATGGGGGATCAGCGCGCCCGTGTTCGCGTCGATCCAGGGCATGCTGTCGCTGGCTATCGCCCCGCCGGGGAGCAGAACCGAGGTGTCCAACACGCTGCGTTCCGCCGGTAAATCCAGAAAGTGTTTTACGATAATGGCACCGGGCTGCTCTGCGCGCAGGGCTTTGAAACTCTCTTCATTGAGCCTCTGGCCGTTGTATTCAATGTCCTGCGCCTTCACGCCCTTGGCCGCCATTGCATCCGGGCTGAACAGCGCCGAACCGATGGTGGTGCTGGCGGCGCCATAGGTATAGGCCTCTGTCGTTATAGGAACCCCTGAAGCGCGCGCCGACTGAATCATCCCGGCCGTAATATCAACGGCCCGCACACTGCTGCTGTTCAAGTGGCAGATGTGCGCCGGGTTTCCGGTACTGGCCGCTAGGGCTATAACCTGTCCGACACACTCCGCCGAGCTGTCGGGGTCCTGCGGATTGTCGCAGGAGATGTGCGTGAAGGTAGGTACGTTATGGCGAGCGGCCAGGCTGTGCACTGCAAGAAGTTCGCGAAACCCTCCCCCTGGCGCGTAGCCACCGTTTATCCCGATACCGAGTGCCCCGTCGCGCAACCCCTGTTCAAGATAGGCAGTGATGCTCTGCACCTGTTCACTCGATGCGGGTTCGCTAACCCAGCGCTTGCGGGCGAAGGCATCACGGAACCACTGCACCTCTGCGCGGGGTGTCAGCCCCTCAAACTCCGCGATGCGCGCGAAGGTCCAGGCGGCAGACGTGCCGTAATTCAGTGCCCTGCCCGCCTGCGCTTGTGATTGATACCACTCGTCGACCGGCAGCACACCGGATTCAAGCTCCAGTGTGGTGGTCACGCCATCGTAAGCATGCATTCTGTCTGCGACCAGCGACTGCCCATGAGAATGCAGGTCGATAAACCCGGGGGCAACGATCAGACCCGTGGCATCGATAGTGCGCTCACCGACCAGCTGCGCCCGGGAAATCTCAGCGATCTCTGCGCCGCGGACACCCAGGTTGCGGACCGCATCCAGCCCGGTCTCCGGGTCGATCACGCGTCCCCCGGCGATAACCAGATCATAGGGGACTTCCACGGCTGCCAGCGGACGACTCGCCAGGATCGCGAAGACCAGCGCCGTCAGCAGTGCGGCGCCGAGATTGCCAGCAGGGTTCTTAGGCCCAGTGTGCGGGTGTTTCATGAGTTCCCCAACGGATTATGGTGACTACGTTACCGTGTTGCGTGCTGACTGCAATCGACAACCTGGTCAATTTAGCATACAACAGACAGCCAAGGGTTTGTGACCAGAGGATTGCGCGCACAGTTGGTCGGCGAACCCCGGGGCTGAGCTGCAGAATATGTCGTGGGAGGAACAGGGTGAACAAGGTAATGACAGGGCGCACTGAGGAGACGGCAACGAGCCGCTGGGCACGGTTTACGCCCATCCGCACGGGCGAGGAGTATGTACAAAGTCTGCGTGGCCGTGATGTGACGGTCTACCTGTTGGGGGAGCGGATCGCAGAGCCCGTGGATCACCCGATTATCCGTCCCTCCATCAACGCCCTGAGTGCCACCTACGACCTGGCTCTGGAAGAGCCTGAGCTGGCAACGGCGCATTCATCCTTGATAGATGCCCGGGTCAATCGCTTCCTGCACATTGTCGAATCACCGCAGGACCTGGTGATGAAAAATCGGATGCAGCGACGTCTGGGGCAGATCACAGGTACCTGCTTCCAACGCTGTGCCGGGCTGGATACGATCAGTGTCCTGCATTCCATCACCTGGGACATCGACCGCAAGTACGGCACGCAATACCACCGGCGCTATCTCGACTTCATGCGCGAAGCCCAGCGCCACAACGTCATTATTGGTGCCGGCATGACGGACCCCAAGGGGGACCGCAGTAAACGCCCTCACCAGCAATCCGACCCCGACCTGTTTTTGCACGTAACGGGCCGCACAGAGCAGGGCCTGTTTGTTACCGGCGCCAAAGCGCACATGACCGGTGGCCTGAACAGTCACTGGATCTGCGTAATGCCCACGATGAACCTGAGCGAGGCAGATCGTGACTATGCAGTCGTTGGCATGGTGCCCGGCGACGCTGAGGGACTCATCTACATCTACGGGCGCCAGAGCTGTGACACCCGCGCACTAGAGGCAGGCGACATCGACAAGGGGAATGCGCGCTTCGGCGGACAGGAAACTCTGGTGGTTTTCGACAATGTGTTCATACCCTGGGAGCATGTACTCATGGATGGCGAATACGAGTTTGCCCAGCCGATGGTGTCACGCTTTACCGCCTACCATCGCGCCAGCTATGTCTGCAAAACCGGCCTTGGCGATGTCATGGTCGGCGCTGCGGCATCTATCGCCGAATACAACGGGGCTGACGCCGCCAGTCACATCAAGGACAAACTGGTGGAGATGACGCATCTCAACGAAACCATCTATTCGTCGGCCATCGCGTCCTCCCACGAGGCGACGCAGCTGGACTCGGGTATCTGGATGAATGACGAAATGCTGGCGAATGTGTGCAAGCACAATGTCACACGCTTCCCCTACGAAATAGCACGCTTTGCCCAGGACCTCGCCGGCGGCCTGATGGTGACCCTGCCGTCCCAGGCGGACTTCGAGCATGAGGAAGCCGGGCCACTGTTGCACAAGTATTTCCTGGGACGCGCTGACATTCCGGTAGAGAGCCGCACCCGCATGCTGCGCCTGATCGAGAACATGACCCTGGGCCGCAACGCGGTGGGCTACCTCACAGAATCGCTGCACGGCGCCGGTTCACCACAGGCCCAGCGCATCCAGATTCTGCGTGGCATGGATCTGCCGCGCAAGAAACGCTATGCGCAGGACCTCGCCGGCATCGACATTATTGCAACGGACGCGGATGGCGATGCACGCTGAATGACTATCCGAGTTTAAGGCCGACCACGGCGATCTGGTCGCCATCAAGTTTCTTCACCACGAACTCAACGCTATCCAGCGAGACACGGTCGCCAACGACCGCCTTGTGATGAAACTGCCGGTTGATAAACTCGCCCACAGTGAGCGCCTGCAGGGCCTCCGGTACGGCAACACCGTACATCAGTGAAATATCGGCCAGGCGCGCGCCCGGTTTGAGGACAAAGTCGCCATAAAATGCCGAGGCTTTTTCTGAACTGCGTGCATCCACTGGTGTAAACAGGCGAGCGAGCGCCGGGGCGGCTCCGTCATTGCCCAGGACCATGACGTGGTCTTCCAGCTCGATGTCTTGCTCACGAGGGTTATCCAGCAACACCCCCTGGCGAACAACCCCCACCAACTGTGCGCCGCCGGACAGCGGCAGGCGCCCTGCCCGCATGTGAATGGCAAGGCTCCCCGCCACCGCCCGGTATACCAGAACCTCTTTCTCCTGCTCGTCGGGTATTCTCAGGACCAGATGTTCCGGGTCGACGAGCACCGGCGGCACCTCGATGCCCAACCAGCGGGCAATGGGCGCGATGGTCCACCCCTGGAGCACCAGCGAAACAAGCACCACGAAGAAAGCCAGCTCAAAGAAAATATCCGCATGCTCCAGCCCGGCGAGAGACGGAAACAGTGCGAGGATAATCGGCACTGCGCCGCGCAGGCCGCACCAACTGATGAACACCTGTTCGCGCCAGGGGAAGTGGAAAGGCAGCAATGCCAGGGCCACGGCCAGGGGGCGCGCGACAAAAATCAGCGCCAACGCAATGCCGAGAGCCGGGAGCACCAGGGGCAGCAGGCTGCTGGGGGTGACCAGCAGTCCGAGCATGAGAAACATGCCGATCTGCGCCAGCCAGGCGATGCCGTCGTGGAATCGGCGGATGTCCTTGGCGTGCGGCAACGATGCGTTGCCAATCAGGATGCCCACCAGGTAGATGGCCAGAAAGCCACTGCCGCCCCACAGGTTGGTTACCCCGAACACGCTGATGCCGCCGGCCAGCGCCAGCAGCGGATACATGGATACGGGCAGTGAGAGGCGTTTCAGGAGCCGCACAAGCAGATAGCCGCCGGCGAAGCCAATGGCGAGCCCCAGCCCCATCTGCTCCGCAAAGGCCGCCAGAATACGTATCCCGGGGTCTTCCGCCTGCAGTGACAGCAGTTCCACCAGCGTGATCGTCAGAAAGATCGCCATGGGGTCGTTACTGCCGGATTCCACCTCAAGCGTCGCGCTGGTACGTTCCTTGAGTTGCAAGCCCGCCGAGCGCAGCAGACCGAACACGGCTGCGGCGTCGGTGGAGCCGACGATGGCGCCGATCAAAAGAGACTCGAGCCAGCTGAGCCCCAAAATGACGTGTGTCACCAGCCCGGTGATACCGGCCGTCAGCACCACACCAATCGTCGCCAGTGACAGCGCCGGCCCCAGGCTGACCCTGAAGGTGTCGCGACGCGCGCCCTGCCCTCCATCGAAGATGATGATGGCAAGGGCGAGGCTACCGAACAGGAAGGCCTGGCTGACATCGTTGAACTGCAGACCGCCCAGCCCTTCTTCGCCGGCGAGCATGCCCAGCACAAGGAACACCAGCAGCACCGGGGCACCCACCCGACGGGAGAGCCCGCTGGCGATGACGCACATGAGTGCAAGCAGGGCACCCCAGAAAATCATGCTGTTGGTCAGTTCGATCGGGTTCACGCGCTCAAGGGGCCCTGGTCCGCTGGCTGCAACCGGTATGTTACACCAGTCCGGTAACGCGGGGATGGGAACACGCGCGAATCAGCGCTGTCTGAGACAACAGCCCGTACACCGTTACAATGGGATTGGATGCAACCCTGCGTGGGGTTACACTGCTGACTCAGTCTACAGGAGACACGAACTTTGCCTACCATACCGGCTTTCAGAGCGACCGACTTCCGCGCCCTCTTCCTGGGCGCTGTGGCCCTGCTGTTGGCAGGGCTGCCTGGGGTTGCGGGCGCCGCCATCGCCTATACGGACAGCCAGCGGGAAACCATTGTTGAGTTGATCGAACAGTTGGAGGAGCGCCATTACGCCAAGCTGGTCTACGATGACAACCTGTCCTCCCTGCACCTCGACAATTACATAGAAAGTCTGGACGGGGGCAAGATGTTCTTCACCCAGGCAGATCTGGCCGACTTTGAGCGCTACCGCACGGTCATGGATGAGGACCTCCACGAGGGTAACCTGCAGATCGGTTTTGATATCTTCAACCGCTTTCAGCAGCGCTTGCAGGAGCGTCTCGGCGGCATTGTGGAGACACTCGACGAGCGCGTAGCGTCCATGGATTTCACCGTGGACGAAGCCTATGAACTGGATGGCGAGGAACGCCCCTGGGCGCGCAGCGAGGAAGAGCTTGATGATCGCTGGCGTCGCCACCTCAAAAATCAGGTATTGAGCCTGCGACTTGCGGAGAAAGAGGCCGAGGACATTGTCCCGACGCTGGAGAAGCGCTATCGCAACCAGCTCAAGCGGATTGAACAGTACAACGCCCAGGATGTGTTCCAGGTCTATGCCAACGCTCTGACGGAACTGTATGACCCGCACACCAACTACCTGTCTCCCCGGCGCTCGGAAAACTTCAATATCAACATGAGCCTGTCGCTGGAAGGCATTGGCGCAGTACTGCAGATGGAGGACGAATACACCAAGGTTGCCCGGCTGGTCGCAGCAGGACCGGCGGACAAGCAGGGAGAGTTGCAACCGTCCGACCGGATCGTGGGCGTTGCGCAGGGCGAGGATGGCCCTTTTGAAGACGTGATTGGCTGGCGCCTGGACGAGGTGGTTGAGCTGATACGCGGCCCCAAAGATTCCACCGTTCGCCTGCAGGTGATTCCCGCCAAGGCCGCCTCCACGGATGCGCGCAAGGAAATCACCATCGTGCGCAACCAGGTCAAACTGGAGGAACAGTCGGCCCAGAAAAAAATTCTCGAAGTGCCCAGCGGAGACCACACAGCAAAGATCGGTGTGATCGACATTCCCGCGTTTTATATTGATTTCGAAGCCATGCGCCGCGGTGACGAGGACTACAAGAGCACCACCCGCGACGTGCACAAGCTGCTGACCGAACTGGAAGCCGAAGGTGTTGACGGCATCGTGATCGACCTGCGCCATAATGGAGGCGGCTCACTGCAGGAGGCCAACGAGCTGACCGGGTTGTTTATTGAGTACGGTCCAACCGTGCAGATCCGCCACTCCTCGCGACGGGTGTGGCGTGACGGCAAGCGCATGCGCGGCCCCTACTACGATGGCCCGCTGGTGGTTCTCATCAACCGCCTGAGCGCCTCTGCCTCGGAAATCTTTGCGGGCGCGATACAGGACTACCAGCGCGGCATCATTGTTGGGGACCGCTCTTTCGGCAAGGGAACCGTGCAGACCATGGTGCCGCTCACGGAAGGGCAACTGAAACTCACCGAGTCAAAGTTCTATCGCATTTCGGGAGACAGCACGCAGCACCGCGGGGTAGTGCCTGACGTGGTCTTCCCGTCGCTGTTCGACCCGGACGAGATTGGCGAGAGCGCACTGGATCACGCTCTCAACTGGGACCAGATCAATCCGGTCAAGCATCGGCGCTATGGTGACATCAACGCTGTTGTCCCGGAGCTGACCCGACTGTTCCGTGAACGCAGCGTGAGCAACCCGGATTTCGTCTACCTTGAAGAGCAGGTCCACCTGGCGGAAGAGGCACGCGCCGTGAAGGCGTTGCCGCTGAATGAAAAGGCCCGTATCGCCATGCGCGAGACGCAGGAAAACAAGGCCCTGGCGATTGAAAATCGTCGCCGGGCGGCCCTCGGCGAGGAGCTGCTGACCTCCCTCGATGATGAGTTTGGCGAGACCGATGAGGACGTCATCGAACCCGAAGACGACGGCGCTACAGAAGACCCGGAACACCCCGACGTGCTACTCACCGAGGCCGGTAACATCCTTGTAGACGCGTTGCTCCTGCGCCAGCAGCAGGTTGCACAGCACAGCGCAAGTCGCACTGGCGACAAATAACAGACGATGCAGCCTGCGGTGAAGGGCCGCAGGTATTTTCGCCCGCCGTCCATGGCCGGACGGTGAGCTCCAAGCTTGCAAGAGACAGGCACTGGCTGATGACAATGGATTGGATTGAAGGCTTGGGGGAGGTACTCCCGGTGACCCGCCTGGGCGACGATATGCGCGTGGTGGACATGTCCCCCGCAGCGTTGCGCATGCACGGCATGACCCTGCAGGAAGTGCGCGGCAAGACGCTGTCCGAACTCGCCCACCGCGAGTCGATGACCAACATTTTGCCCGGCGTCTGGCAGCGCAATACCCCGCTGATCAAGGACCCGGTTGGCGGTCTGCTGGAAGACGCCGCGCGCCTGTATGGCAATGCCACGGCCTGGGTCTGGCTGCTGACCCCTTCCGGCCGTATGTTTCGCGCCATTCTCAACGTCATCAAGCTGGACACCGGCTTTCTCACGTATCTGGCCAATGTGGAGGATCCGTTTACGCGCAGCCTGGTACGCGCGGAACCCGACGGCACCATTGTCGGCTCCCTTGGCGCACGCTGGACATTGGAAACCATGCGCGTTTTTGAGGACTTCATCGCGGGCGACAGTCTGCAGGAAATCGCACGCAGCCATGGGCTGACCACCAGCCGCGTGCGAGGCATACTGGACGATCTGGCGGACCAGACTGGCTACGCAACTGCCGGTGCCCTGCGCGCGGCTATCTATCGCAATTATGCTGACGAGATGGTGCCTGCCAGACAGACGATTTTCCCCGTGGTGACGGACACCGTGCCCGGTTTCCCGCGCTACGACCGGTCTCCGGTTTAGGCACCACCATGCCGCTGCCCTTCTCACAAGCCTGCGAAAACAACAAGGAGCCGATTCTGGTCCGTTTGCGGCAGCTCTTTGTCGATGCGGGGACGGTACTTGAGGTGGGCTCGGGGACAGGCCAGCATGCGGTGCATTTTGCCGCCGCCCTGCCCTACCTTCGCTGGCAACCGACAGATCATCCGGACAGTGTGGACAATTGTCGGGAGCGGGTGCGGGCGGCGGCGCTGCCCAATATCGCTGAACCGCTGGCACTGGATGTCGCCGAGCCCCTGTGGCCTGTGGTACACGCCGACATGGCCTATTCCGCCAATACGGCGCACATCATGTGCTGGACAGAAGTCGAGTCAATGTTCCGGGGGCTGGCCAGGGTGTTGCCGGCGCAAGGCGCGTTTTGCCTGTACGGCCCCTTCAGGTATGCCGGACGCTACACCAGCGCCAGTAACGCCGCCTTCGATGCCAGCTTGCAGGCCCGCGCCGCGCATAGGGGGCTGCGGGATCTTGATGACCTGCGGGTACTCGCCCGCGAGACCGGCTTTGAGCTGGAATCCGATACTGCAATGCCGGCGAACAACCAGCTGCTGGTATGGCGCAGACGCTAGCCGCGGGGCGGCGACATCTGTTATCCCGTGGTTTGCGGTGTGTCGGGCCCGAACCAGGCCAGCTCTGACTGCAGGTCCACCACAGAGCCGATGATAATCAGCGTGTGCGCCACGGGCCGTGACCTGGCGACGATCTCGCTGATGCTGCTCAGTGTCCCGGTAATGACGCGCTGTTCGGGCAGGGTCGCCCGTTCGATGACGGCCACCGGCGTGGCGGGGTCACGGCCATGCGCGACCAGCTCGCTGCAAATCACCTCCAAGCCGGCAAGGCCCATGTAGAACACCAGGGTTTCGTTGGGTGACAGGAACTCCTCCCAGCGATGCTCAAGGCGGTTGTCTTTCAGGTAGCCGGCGACGAACCGCACGGACTGTGCATGTTCACGGTGCGTCAGCGGAATGCCGGCGTAGCTCGCTGCGCCGCTGGCGGCGGTAATCCCCGGTACCACCTGAAACGGGATCTGATGCCGCGCAAGCAGTTCGATCTCCTCGCCGCCGCGGCCAAAGATAAAGGGATCCCCACCCTTCAGGCGCGCGACGCGACGGCCGTCACGGGCTAGATCCAGCAGGCGCTGGTTGATCCGGGTCTGCGGCACGCTGTGATCCGAGCGCTGTTTGCCCACATAGATGCGCTCCGCATCCCGCCGTGCCAGGTCGGTGATGGCCGGATTCACCAGCCTGTCGTAGAGCACAACATCCGCCGACTGTAATAGCCGCAGCGCTTTGAAGGTCATCAGGTCCGGGTCTCCCGGCCCGGCACCGATCAGGTAGACTTCTCCCTGATTCAGGCTCTTCGGGTTTCGCTGCTGTTGTGCCAGCAGTGCCGTCAGGCTGCTCTTCGCGTTCTCTGCATTCCCGGAGAGCACCTGTCCTGCGATCGGGCCATCGATGACCTGCTCCCAGAAGCGCCGCCGGTGTTCCACATCGGGAAGCGCCCGTGCCACGGTATCGCGCAAATCCCGTGCGAAAGCCGCCAGGCGACCGTAGGCGGCGGGCACCATGGCCTCTATGCGTCGCCGCAGCTGCCTTGCCAGCACCGGGCTGGCGCCGTTACTGCCGATGGCAATGACCAGCGGCGATCGGTCGACTATCGCGGGGAAGATGAAGCTGCACAGGTCGGGAGAGTCGACCACGTTGACGAGAATACCCGCCGCGGTCGCGTCGGCGGAGATGACGGCGTTGAGTGTCCGGTTCGGGGTGGCCACCACCACCAGCCGCGCGCCGGCAAGTTGCTCCACGCCCCGGTAGGGCTCTGCCAGCCAGCGGTGCTGGTGGTGCTCGGCAACCTCGCCTTGCAGCCCAAGGAGTAACAGAAGTTCCTCGCCCGCTTCCGGTGCCACAATCGTGACACATGCGCCTGCTGCCTGCAGGAGCCGCGCCTTGCGGGTCGCTACCTGGCCGCCGCCGATCAACACGACCGGCGCGCCCTGCAGCTTCAGGAACAGTGGCAGCGATTCGATGGCAGGAGCCTCCCGGTCGAGTATCGTCTCAGAGCTGGGTCAATCCGCCCATATAGGGCTGCAGCACGGCGGGTATGCTGACACTGCCGTCGGCCTGTTGGTAGTTTTCCAGCAGCGCCACCAGGGTGCGGCCCACCGCCAGTCCGGAGCCGTTCAGCGTGTGCAGCAGCTCTGGTTTGCCGCTTTCCGGGTTGCGCCAGCGGGCCTGCATGCGGCGCGCCTGGAAGTCACCGAAACTGCTGCAGGAAGAAATCTCCCGGTAGGTGTCCTGTGCCGGCAGCCACACCTCAAGGTCGTAGGTGCGTTGTGCAGAGAACCCGGTGTCGCCTGCGCACAGCGCCATTTTACGGTAGGGGAGCTCAAGCAACTGCAGAACGCGCTCGGCATGGCCGGTCAGCGCCTCCAGGGCTGCGGCCGATTGGGCGGGTCGGACCAGTTGCACCAGTTCGACCTTCTCGAACTGGTGCTGACGAATCATGCCGCGTGTGTCCCGGCCATAGCTGCCTGCCTCGCTGCGGAAGCAGGGGGTGTGACAGACGAAGCGCACCCCCTCCTCACCCAGTTCGCTGTCCTCAAAGATGCGGTCGCGGGCAATGTTGGTGACCGGCACTTCGGCTGTGGGTATGAGGTAGTAGTCCTGCTCGCCCTGCAGTTTGAACAGATCTTCCTCAAACTTCGGCAGTTGCCCGGTGCCGCGCAGGGAATCGCGGTTCACAATGTAGGGCACATAGACCTCTCGGTAACCATGCTCCCCGGTATGCAGATTGAGCATGAACTGGGTCAGTGCCCGGTGCAGGCGCGCGAGGGGCCCGTACATTACGGTGAAACGGGAGCCTGTAATCTTGCCCGCCGTTTCCGCATCCAGTTGCTGGAGTGCCTCGCCCAGCGCCACGTGGTCCCTGAGCGGAAAATCAAATGCCCGCGGGGCGCCGACACGTGCCACCTCGACATTGTCCTCTTCGCGCGCGCCATCCGGTACCTCGGGTGCCAGCAGGTTGGGTACACCCAACATGAAATCCTCGAGCCTGCCCTGTACTGCCTTCGCCTGTTCAGTCAGCTCATCCAGCTGTGAGGCTATCTTGTCCAACGTCAGGTTGACCTGGGCCTTGGCCTCATCGACGCTCATACCCTGTCCGACCAGTTGGCCGATGGTCTTGGAGGCGCGCTTGCGCTCGGCCAGCAGCGCCTGGCTGTCCATGTCGGCCTGCTTGCGCTGCGCATCAAGCGCCTCGAAAACGGCGACGTCGAAGCTAAAACCGCGTCGCGCCAGTTGCGCCGCGATTGCCTGCGGATCTTGTCGCACCGCCTTGATATCCAGCATCGTTCTGTTCCTGTTGTCTGTTGTGTCGGGCTGCTAGAGCAAGGCCCGGGTCAGGGTGATTGCGAGGCTGGCGCCGAAAATGCAGAACGTGACGCTGGCCAGCACATAGCCCAATGCCTGCAGCGTCTGTCCGGATTCCCAGAGCGCAAACGCCTCCAGTGAAAACGTCGAGAAGGTGGTAAACGCCCCGAGGAATCCCACCATGAGCAGGCCTCTCCAGTCCGGGTGCAGAACCTGCCTCTCCAGCAGGGCAAACACGACACCGATGGCGCAGGAGCCAAGGAGGTTGACCAGCAGTGTGCCCAGCGGAAAACCGCCCTGCCACTGCGCCTGGGTCCACTGTGAGAGCAGATAGCGCGAGACCGAGCCCGCTGCGCCCCCCAATGCAACGAAGACCAGGTACTTCATGGAATAACCCGCAGGGTGCAATTGCCAATGCGTATTGTACTGATTTTTAGCGGCAGGGGGCAGCGTCCGGGGGGCGCGTCAGTGTCACGACTTGTTCGGATAGCGTTGCCGGCTGCTGGTCTCGTCCAGGCTGCGCAGGTACTCGAGTTTTTCGGCGATCTTCTGCTCCAGGCCCCGTGCGACGGGAAAGTAATAGCGTCGGGCCTTGAGTGCTTCGGGAAAGTAGCTTTCCCCCGCTGCGTAGGCCCCCTCCTCGTCGTGTGCGTAGCGGTAATCTTCGCCGTGCCCCTCGGCTTTCATCAAGGCAGTCGGCGCATTACGCAGGTGCAAGGGCACCTCCACGCTGCCCTGACTCTGCACCTCCGCGAGGGCAGCCTTGTAGGCGCTGTAGACTGCGTTGCTCTTCGGCGCGCAGGCGAGATAGATGACCGCCTGTGCCAGCGCGAGTTCGCCTTCCGGGCTGCCCAGCCGCTCCTGTACCTGCCAGGCATCAAGGCACAGGGTGAGTGCGCGCGGGTCGGCGTTACCGATGTCCTCGCTGGCCATGCGCGCGATGCGTCGAGCCAGGTACAGCGGATCACAACCACCATCCAGCATACGGCACAGCCAGTAGACTGCAGCGTCTGGTGCCGAACCGCGCACGGCCTTGTGCAATGCACTGATCTGGTCGTAGAACAGGTCACCACCCTTGTCGAAGCGCCTCAGTGAGGCCTGCAAAACTTCCTCGAGCGTGACGGCGGTAATCCGGCGGCGACCGTGCTCCTCGGTGGCGAGGTCTGCAGCCAGTTCCAGCAGATTCAGTGCGCGGCGGGCATCACCGTCCGCCTGCTCGGCGATCTGTCGCAGGCAGTCACTGTCGATGGCCGTTGCCGGCACCAACAGCGCAACCCCGCGCAGCAGTACCTGTTGCAGGTCGTCGGATCCCAGCGATCGCAGCTTGTAGACACGCGCCCGCGACAACAGCGCGTTATTCAATTCGAAGGAAGGGTTTTCGGTGGTGGCGCCAACAAAGATCACGGTGCCGTCTTCCACGTGAGGCAGAAAGGCGTCCTGCTGACTCTTGTTGAACCGGTGCACCTCGTCCACAAACAGCACGGTGTCCCGCCCGGCGACGCGGTGCTGGCGCGCCTGTCCGATCGCCTCGCGAATCTCGCGCACACCGGCCAACACGGCTGAAAGCTGCAGAAAATGCGCGTCGGCGGCGCCCGCGACAATGCGTGCCAGGGTGGTCTTGCCGACCCCGGGCGGCCCCCAGAAGATCATTGAATGGAGTTGGCGTCGTTCGATCGCCTGGCGCAGCGGCTTGCCCGGTCCGAGCAGGTGTGACTGCCCCGCGAAGCTGTCCAGCGTGTCGGGCCGCAGGCGCGCTGCCAGGGGCTGGTAACCGGCTTCGCCCGCGGCGCTGAACAGATCCTCCGCCAAGGGTTACTCTGCCTGATAGAACAGGTCTGCACCGGGCGGCGGTGCGAAGTCGAACTCGGCAGGTGTCATCGGTGTTTGCGTGTCCAGCGCACTGAAGGTGATGACCACGCGCTGGTTGAGGTTATCCCGCACCTCCATGCCGAGAATGGTATTGCCTGCCAGCGAGAGCGCCAGTTCCCGGAACCCGCTGCCGGTGCCCGTGGGCACGAGGACAAAGCGCTGTTGCTCATCCCGATGCACGGTGTAGTCCCGCCGCAGCGCTTCGCTGTCGCCCCCCAGCACCTGCAGCGGCGTCATGGCTTCACTGCCCACGACCGGGCGGCGCGTCACGGTTTCCAGGTCGCGGTCGTGGTGCCACAGGTAGTCGCGGTTGGCGATGATCAACTGGCTGTCAGGCGCGCGTATCTCCCAGGCAAAGTAGCCGGGCCGCAGCAGCCGGAAACGCCCTTCCGACTCGCTTACGACGTCACCGTCCGCGGCGTACTGCCGCTGCTGGAACTCGCCCTGCAGGCGCTCGATGGGCTGCAGGGCCTGCAGCAGTTCGTCAACGGCTTCCGCACGCAGTGGCAAGGGCGCCAGGAGCATAAGCAGCGCGCAAAGACGCAATAATGTCAGTGAATTGGGCACTCTGTCAGTCCTGTGCAAAGAGGGTTCATTGGCTGGCTCACTCTGCCGGCGGCGGCGCGAGCACTTCGCGCTGCCCGTTGCTGCCCATTTCGCTGACCACTCCGGCCTGCTCCATGGTTTCGATAAGGCGCGCGGCCCGGTTGTAACCGATACGCAGCTTGCGCTGTACCGACGATATCGACGCCCGCCGACTCTGGGTCACATAGTGTACGGCCTCGTCATACAGGTTGTCGCTCTCTGGATCTTCGTCACCATTGCTGGCCTGGAGTTCCCCTGCCGTCACCGGCGTACTGCTGCCCTCGTCCAGCAGGCCCTCGATGTAACGGGGCTCTCCGCGTCGCTTCCAGTCCGCGACCACCCGGTGCACCTCTTCATCGGAACAGAACGCACCGTGCACCCGTGTAGGCAGCCCGGAACCCGGAGGCAGGTACAGCATGTCGCCGTGTCCCAACAACTGCTCTGCCCCGCCCTGGTCAAGAATGGTGCGCGAGTCGATCTTCGAGGATACCTGGAAGGCAATGCGGGTGGGAATATTGGCCTTGATCAGCCCGGTAATGACATCCACAGAGGGTCGCTGCGTGGCCAGGATCAGGTGAATACCAGCGGCACGCGCCTTCTGTGCGATCCGTGCAATAAGCTCTTCCACTTTTTTGCCCACGATCATCATCATGTCGGCGAACTCGTCGATCACAACCACGATGGAAGGCAGGCGCTCCAGCGGCGGTGCCTCCTGCTCCTCGTCGGTGAGCGCCAGGATCGGGTCGGGCTTCCACAGCGGGTCCGTGATCGGGGTGCCCTCGCGCTCTGCGTCTGCCAGCTTGCGGTTGTAGCCCGCCAGGTTGCGCACGCCCAGATGCGCCATCAGCTTGTAACGTCGCTCCATTTCCGCCACGCACCAGCGCAGCCCATTGGCTGCGTCTTTCATGTCGGTGATCACCGGCGTCAGCAAGTGTGGGATCCCGTCGTATACCGACAGTTCAAGCATTTTCGGGTCGACCATGATCAACCGCACATCGGCGGGGGTGGATTTGTACAGCAGACTGAGGAGCATGGCGTTAACCCCGACGGACTTGCCAGACCCTGTGGTACCTGCCACCAGCAGGTGGGGCATTTTGCCGAGGTCAGCCACCACGGGTTCGCCGGAAATGTCATGCCCCAGAGCCAGGGTCAGCGGCGAGCGTGACTGGTCGAAGGCACGTGAGGACAGCACCTCGCGGAAATTCACGATCTCCCGGTCTTCGTTGGGGATCTCGATCCCGACCACCGATTTACCGGGAATCACCTCCACCACCCGAACGCTGATGACGGCCAGTGACCGTGCCAGATCCTTGGCCAGGTTGGATATCCGTGACACTTTGATACCCGCAGCCGGCTGGATCTCAAACCGGGTGATCACCGGGCCCGGATATACGGCTACCACCTCTGCACTGATGCCGAAGTCCGCCAGTTTGAGCTCCAGCAAGCGCGACATGGCGGCCAGAGCCTCCTCGGAAAAGCCCTTTGTCGGGTCCTTGGTTTCCGCATCCAGCAGGCCCAGTGCGGGCAATTCGCCAGTAACCGGTGCATCGAACAATGGCTGCTGTTTTTCCTTTTCCGCACGGTCGCTCTTTTCAGGACGCGGCTTCAGGGGCTTGATCTTCGGGGGTTTGCGCTGTTTGCTGCGCTCAACATGCTCATCGATCACCGCCTTGCGCGCTTCCAGCGCCTTCTCACGCTGGCGACGGTCACGCACCCGGTCCAGCGTTGCCAGACACCAGTGCCGTATGCGCTGGGCGCCGTTAAGCGTCCAGCGTCCAAGGCGCTCCATGAGGCGTAACCAGCTGATGTCGGTGAAAATCGTGATTCCGAACAGGAAGACAGCGAGCAGAATGAGCCGGCTACCGATCGCACTGAAAGCCAGGCGAAAACCATCGCCAATCGCCTGCCCCAGAATGCCGCCGGCCCCCTGAGGCAAGCCGGACCCACCGCTGT
>OJBX01000087.1_pt1 | contig 76774 bp, 72 predicted proteins | sample 1590751 | NCBI WGS metagenome assembly OJBX01 (sample SAMN05416780, study PRJEB24817) | seawater metagenome | isolation source: Sea water | place: Canada:Atlantic | collected 2013-07
TGTCAGTGCAGCTGTTTTAGCGGCTGTCCCGAAGCGAGATGCGCATTATAGAGATGAAAACTTACAGCGCAACCCTTTATTTTAAAAAATCGTTCAACTGCCGAATTAATAAGCAAAGCGTTTAAAGTAACAACTATCTGCTGATTTTTACGCCAGTAATAGTTATTTAAAGACATATTCAGTTTGTTATCATCAGAACATTACACAGTTAAGTGGACGAATAATGAGTATTAGAGCGTACAAAGGCATACAGCCAAAATTAGCCAGCGGTTGCTATATAGATGAGTCAAGCGTTTTGGTTGGTGATATTGAGTGTGGGGCAGATGTTAGCATTTGGCCGTTAGTTGCCGCACGGGGTGATGTTAATCACATAAAGATAGGCGCTAGAAGTAATGTTCAGGATGGCTCTGTACTACATGTTAGCCGAGTAAGTAAGGAAAACCCGAAAGGCCATCCTCTTATAATAGGTGAAGATGTGACTGTGGGTCATAAATGCATGTTGCATGGCTGCGAGCTGGGTAATCGCATTCTCGTTGGTATGGGCGCTATTGTGATGGATGGTGCTATTGTCGAAGATGATGTGTTTATTGGCGCTGGCAGTTTAGTGCCACCAAACAAGCGCTTACAAAGCGGCTACCTTTATGTGGGTAGCCCCGTTAAACAGGCTAGGTTGTTAAAAGAGTCTGAACGCGCTTTTTTGAAAGTGTCTGCCGATAACTATGTCAGACTTAAAAATGAGTATCTGCAGGAGGAATAAACCACAATTTGTATACTTAAATTTTCAGGCTCTACAGTGAGCCTGAAATCTTAAGTTCAGTTAAATTTATCGACTTTAGCTGCAAATAGAATCGGCGTTTATATGAATGACGCCATTTTCATCCCACAGCTCTTCCTCTACTCGCTCATTGATCAATTCTTCTAGGTCAAACTGGTGGTCTTGATAAAAAGCCGCCATTTTGTTTACCCCTACTCCACTAATATGGCAATGCATGATTAAGCCAGAAACAATGAGCCGAATGACCATTTTTTCTTCTAGTACTTCAAAACCATCTTGAATTTGAACGGCTTGGTTCACAGCATTTCTCGTACTGTTTTTATAACCGGTTCAATAAGAGGCCTTACATTGCGCCAAACATAAAAGCTTTCGGCTGCTTGGCCAACTAACATACCTAAACCGTCAGCTGTTTTGATAGCTTGATTACATTCATGCGCCCAAGCCATAAAAGAAGTTGCATGTGACTTGTATGTCATATCATAAGCAAATGATGCGTTGGTAAAAATACAAGGTGCGATGTCCGGTAAGTCACCGTCTAAGCTTGAAGACGTGCAATTAACAATTAAGTCGAAGTCCGTTTCGGGTAAATCACTAAAGCCTGAAGTACTAACAGCCCCTTCATTTGCAAACATATCAGCAAGTTGCTGGGCTTTGCTGGCGGTACGGTTGGCAATATGAATGTTATTCACCTTGGCCAATATTAAAGGCAGAATGATGCCTCGTGTTGCCCCACCAGCACCGATGAGCAATAAGCGCTTACCGTTTAACTCTCCCCACAAGCGTTGTAAATCCTGTACTAATCCAGCTCCATCGGTGTTGTCGCCTAATATTGTGCCATCTTCGCGCTTATACAGTGTGTTAACTGCCTCGGCCACTTTGGCGCGCGGGGTTAATTCATCTGCGAAACGAAACGCGTCTAATTTAAAAGGGGAAGTAACATTTGCGCCTGTATACCCCTTTGCAAAAAACGTGTTAATTGCATCATTAAACCCATCAGCATCAGGTTGCTGGCGTCCGTATTCGATATTCTGCTCAGTTTGCTTGGCAAACAAGCTGTGGATCAAAGGGGACTTACTGTGCTCAATAGGATTACCAAAAACTGCGTATCGGTCCATAATCTCAAAGGTCGTATTAAATTTGTGAGGCAAGACTAGCGTAAATTACGATTCGACTAAATAGTTAACTGCCCCATATACCATTAGGATTAAAGATTGAAAGCACAAAAGGAGAAGCGACAAGATCATGTCGCTTCGTCCGTTGTTAGAACGTGTAACCTACCATAATAGAATACACCCAAGGATCTATATCCACAGACACTTGCGCTGGCAAATCCAGTACATCAAATTTCGCTTTTGTATCAATATCGATATAACGCACAGAGGCGTTTATCAACCAATGTTCATCTAATGTGTAATCCATGCCTATTTGCGCGGCAATACCAAATGACTCATCAAGACTTAAATTACTAAAAGACTGAGCTTCTCTACTACCCAGAAATTGTTCATCGAAAAAAACTGTGTAGTTCAGGCCAACTCCCAAGTACGGGTGGATCGTCTCGGATACTGGAAAATAATAAAGCATGCTTAATGTAGGAGGCAACTGCTTACTTTCAGCCAATTTACCATCACCGAGACCTAATTCATTATCGAGTGTGTTAATCAGGGTAATATCATGTGTAAATGGGCTGGCAGCTAGCAATTCTAAACCTAAGTTACTACTAAGCATATAAACGACATTTAAACCGAGTTGGGTATTACTGTTTACCGATGCGCCCATACCCACATTACCTGCGCTTTGCACCATCACATTTGAACTCGATTCATCAGGCGCGACCGTCGTTAAACCTGCCCGCAGAATGATATCTCCGGCGTCGTGAGCATGGGCTGCGCTCACTATGGAGGCTGTTAAAGCTAAACTGGATAACACTATTTTGAAGACTTTCATTTTTACCTCTGCGTATAAATTATGACCGCAGTGTAATGAGCAGATGGAAATGATTATTGATTTGCATCAATATTTTTAGCGGGGAATTAACGACAAGAAATCATTGGGAGTGTAAATTTGAGCTGGATCAATTTAGCGATTAATTGGCACTGAGCATCATCAATTAGAGCACAGTGCCTTTGCGGAATATAGCTGCGATACTATTCGTTTAGCCAATCTCGAGGATGGAGGAAATCTCGATAAAGTATAGCTTCTGGACTTTCTGGTTCAGGGGTGAAATCGTATTCCCAGCGCGCGAGCGGTGGCATTGACATTAATATCGATTCTGTACGCCCCCCAGTTTGCAAACCAAACAAGGTTCCCCTATCCCATACTAGGTTAAACTCCACGTAACGGCCTCGCCTATATAACTGAAAGCTTCTTTCTTGCTCAGAAAAGGACATGTCTTTACGTTTTTCTAATATAGGCACGTAAGCATCTAAGAATCCATTACCTACTGCCTGCATAAATTCAAAACTACGCTCGAAGCCCCATTCATTTAAATCATCAAAGAATAGCCCCCCGACTCCGCGGGTTTCATCTCGATGCTTTAAATAAAAATACTCGTCACACCATTTTTTATATTTACTGTAAACACCGTCCCCAAAAGGCTCACACAAATCCTTTGCAGTTTGATGCCAATGGAGTACGTCTTCATGCACAGGGTAGAAAGGCGTTAAGTCAAAACCGCCACCGAACCACCAGATTGGTTCTTCACCTTCTTTTTCGGCAATGAATATTCGTACATTGGCATGGGAAGTTGGAACATGTGGGTTTTTAGGGTGAATGACGAGAGATACGCCCATAGCTTGAAAGCTCCGCCCAGCAAGCTCTGGGCGAGATGCTGTAGCAGATGCCGGAAGTTGCCCGCCATATACATGAGAGAAGTTAACACCACCTTGCTCAATTACGTGACCATTGGTGAGCACTCGCGTGCGTCCCCCGCCGCCCAACTCTCGCTGCCAATTGTCTTCTATGAAGCAGCCTTTGCCATCGGCCATCTCTAATGTTTGGCAAATGTTGTCTTGCAAGTTAAGTAGAAATTGCTTTACCGATTCTATATCGGTCACTTGTGGTTGGAACATGGTTTAATTATCTCTAATGGTTTGGCCGCTATGACCATGAAGAATTTTACTGGGACTGAGGGATCCGCCAAGAGAACCTTCGATTAAGACGACTTGATCAGAAAAATAAGATTTAACTTCATCGCTGTTCAACGCTGGAGGATTCCCTGCGGTGTTTGCACTAGTGGAAATAAGCGGTTTATTGACTCGGCTGCATAAATCCTTGATGACAGGATGGGCACTCACTCTCACAGCAATGAATTCAGAATCCCCTGTTACCCATGCCGGTGCATTTTTTGCTTTTGGCAGCAACCAAGTCACTGGACCAGGCCAACTTGAGAAAATCTCTGTTCGTTTGGTCATTTTAATTGCGTCGTCATTAACGTAGGGCAATAACTGTGAGTAGTTGTCTGCTACTAAGATCAGTCCTTTACTGACATCGCGCTCTTTCAAAAGTAATAACTTTGATACCGCTTGCTCATTGTCAGGATCACAACCTAAGCCAAATACCGCTTCTGTTGGATAGGCAAAAACCTTCCCTGCCAGAAAGTCGATTAAAAAAGGATCGTCAGAGTGATTTGTTGTCATTTTTATATTGCTTGTGGTTTAGATGGCCCTGAGTGTAAAACAGGACGCACAAAGGATAAACCTAAAGACGTTATTGCGCTGGCTGTTTGTGACCACATTTACGTTCTGGGCACTGCCAAATTGCCCCTGCAGCTGCTTTCTTTTCCTGCATAACAGGCCAAGCGCATTTTGGACATGCGTGGGCTACCGGTGTGAAATTAAGTGCATAGTTGCATTTCGGATATTGATCGCAAGGATAGAAGTTTTTGCCATATTTGTTCGCTCGCTTGATTAAATGCCCTTTATGGCAAGATGGACATTCTATTTTATCTGTCTCGGGGGCTTTATTCGATTTGATATAATGACATTCAGGAAAGTTGCTGCAGCCGATGTACATGCCATAGCGCCCTTTACGGATCACTAACTCAGATTCGCATTCGGGACAATGAGAGCCTTCAATAACGGTAAGTTCTGTATTGTCGGTGTCATGAAGGGGCTTACTATATTCACAGGTTGGATAATGACTGCAACCGATAAACGGCCCTTTTTTACTGTGCCGTAATTGCAGTGGAGCCTGACACTGAGGACACGGCCCAGGATCAAAGGCGGATTCGTGAGTGTCAAATAATGAATGATCGATTTTAGACATGCAGCGGATTTACCTTGGCAATCACGGGTTTATAATTTAAACCCGTGTTGGTGGGATTAATGTAACGGCCCTTCAGGTTCATCAAACAACAAATCTTCCATTTGTGCATAGGCGTTTTCTTTACCAGGCACGTTAAATAGCACCATGAGTACCACCCATTTCATATCCTCTAAGCAAAATTCTTTAGAGTCTATTTCCATAACACGGTCAATGACCATTTCCCGCGTTGTGGAATCAAGAACATTAATATGCTCTAAGAACATCAAAAACCCACGGCATTCAATATCTAGGCGCATTTCTTCGTCATGTGTGTAAATACGTGTGACAAAAGAAGTTGGCCCTTTGACTAGGTAGGGTTTGATATCGGTTTCTTGCAAGGCTGCAAGCTTCTCGAGCCAAGATAACGCTTTATATATTTCATCTTGATGGAAACCAGCACGCACCAGCTCATCTGTCAGCTCGTCCTGATCAACGCGGATTTCAGTTTCACTATGAATAAAATTTTCAAATAGATACATGAGGATATCAAACATGTTACTTCTCCCCCAATTTAAGGTAACCACCTGGGACCGCTGTCACTAGCCCACGCAATTCATATTCTAACAATTGAGACATAACCTCAGCAACTGGCATGCCACATCGCTCAACAACTATATCCAACGGTGTGGTTTCAAAATCTACACTATCTAACAATTTGTCAGATGCCAAGCTTTGTCTCGCGCTTTTTTGCAATTCATTCTGTTGGGTATTCAAAAAGTTAAGCGTCAAATGTTGATATTCATCACTGATGTCACTGACACATTCCACCAGCTTTGCGCCTTGTTTTATCAAGTAGTGACACCCTTTTGACAACACATTATGAATGTTACCCGGTACGGCAAAAACATCTCGATTCTGCTCCAACGCATAACGCGCGGTGATTAAAGAGCCACTCTTTATCGCTGCCTCAATGACCAATGTTCCTAAGCTCATACCGCTGATAATTCGGTTTCTCCGTGGAAAGTTTTCAGGTTTCGCTGGTGCATCAGGATAAAACTCAGATACTAACGCTCCATTTTGCTCAAGTATCCTGCTTGCCATATTCACGTGACGTTTAGGATATATATTACTGAGACCTGTCCCCAGCACGGCAATGGTCTTTCCTAATGCTTGCAACACACCTTCGTGAGCCAAACCATCAATCCCCAATGCAAGCCCACTAGTAATCGTCCACCCACTTGTCGATAAGCCTTGAGCAAAATACTTTGCATTTTGCTTGCCAGCGGCAGAAGGGTTACGGCTGCCCACAATGGCGATTTGATGCGTGTTCAATAAATCTTTATTTCCACAACAATATAATAGTATGGGTGGTCTGGCAGTTTGCAATAGCACTTTAGGGTAATGCGTTGAGGTAATATTAAGTAAAGAATGGTGATTTTGCTCAGACCACAGCATGCATTTATCAAGTTGTTGCTCATTTGGCCTTAATAATTGTTGAGCTTGAGCCTCGGAAAATCCGTATGCGGTTAGCTGTTTTGAATCAGCAACAAATAAATCCGCTATTTGTATGTCATATTTTTGCACAATAACTCTGAGCTTTGCGACCGAAAAACGCGGTAGTTGAGCGAGTACCAACCATTGACGGTTTTCTTCTTCAGAGGGTCCTAGGTGTTTCGCTGTGTTTTGTTGGTACATAGGGCTCCACTTAATCTGGTAGCCCTAAGGTTTAGCAACGATAGCGCCTTTTCGAATAACTGTAGACGAACGCGTGACGAGTGCATAACTTACTTTAGAAAAGACGTTAAAAACTAAAAGCTCCCCTACCTTCATCCAAGGTTGAGGTAATACATCACCTTGTTTAAATAATCGCTCTATAGTTTGTGTTTCGTTTAGGTATTGGGCGGGCTCTGCATCTATCACGGCCGCACCCTGTTGATATATCCCCATGACCGTGCCACGAGCAATGTCGTCGCTTCCCACATCAATAATGACTACACTAAACTTGCCTGACAACTGATACTGGGAAACATCAGCGATAATATTCCCTCTTTGCTCTGTGGCAGCGGTTATGTTCATCACCGATTCAACTTCCTTGGTAGCTAACTCTTTTATCAGCCGATCCCCTCTTTTTACTTCTAGTTTTGCAGATGACAAGGTAACTAAGGATTGCTGAGGCATCTCTGGGGCGAGCGCCTGCCCTTGGGCCACGTGGCGTATATGAATACCAAGAAATTCGCCATTTTGATTGAACAGTGACTGCTGTTTGCGTACAACACGATATTCGCCCTTGGGTAATGCCTCTTGGTTGACCAAAACAAGGTCACCGTTGGCGAAATACTCTGTGCCTTTGGTGTTACCCACAATGGCTGGTAAGTCTGCATACTCCTGCTCGCTTAACACCAACTCATGATTAAAATAGGGTTGAATTTCGTGCCAAGGGAGCACAGCAATGGGTTGTTGGGACTTCAAAACCTGTTTTGTTGACGGCGAGCGCACAATATAGGGTTTTTGCTCACCACGAATTAAATCAACAATAGGCTGGCCCTTAGCATTGATACTTAGGCGCAATTGATCACCTGGAAATATTAAATGAGGATTGATGATTTGTGTATTCGTGCGCCATATTTGCGGCCAGTGCCAAGGTTTATGTAAAAAAAGATTTGAAATATCCCATAGGGTATCTCCAGGTTTTACAACGTAAGTTTTGGGCGCGCTATCTTTTAGTGTAATCACGTTAGCATAGGTAAAAAATGGCAAAAGCAATAGCACAAGGCTCAAGCGAAGAAGATTATTAAACATGTGGCGAAGTACCTTGTTTTTGAGGCTATTATGTTTTTATTCCATATCGGTTAGAATAGCCTGTTATTGCAAAGATTAAATAGCCTGATGCTCAGGTTAGTATGATTATTAATACCAAGAGCACCGATCCCCTCTTCGATAGACCATTCTTAGATTTGGGCACTAGGTACAGAATTTTTTGAACACCTCTCAGCAAATTTAACGATTTGCATGGGAACAAAACGAGTTAAGTGTAGAACATGGCCATATTAGACGTATTAAGATTTCCTGATGAGCGCTTGCGCACCGTTGCCGCGCCGGTAGAGAAAATAGACGGCACCATTAAAACATTAATAAGCGACATGCTAGAAACCATGAAAGATGAGAATGGAATCGGCTTAGCAGCAACCCAAATAAATGTGCACAAACGTGTAGTGGTGATTGATGTATCAGAGAAACAAGATAATCCACAAGTGTTTATCAATCCTGAAATTACCCACATGGATGGCACAACAATCAGTGAAGAAGGTTGTTTATCTGTCCCTAATAATTACGCCAAAGTAGAGCGCGCGGAAACAATAACCGTAAACGCGTTAGACGAAAATGGCGATGCATTTACCTTAGATGCTGACGGGCTACTGGCAATCTGCATTCAACACGAGCTAGACCATTTAAAAGGGAAGCTTTTTGTGGATTACTTGTCGCCGCTTAAGCGCCAGCGCATTCGCACCAAACTAGAAAAAGAAGCCCGCTTAGCAGCCAAGGGGTAAGAGGTTACATTGAAATCAGGACTTAACATTGTCTTCGCTGGTACGCCAGAATTCGCAGCGACCCATCTAGCGGCATTGCTCCAATCTGAGCATCAGGTAGTCGCAGCTTACACACAACCCGATAGACCGGCTGGACGAGGTAAAAAACTTCAGGCTAGTGCAGTTAAGCAGCTCGCAGAACAGCATGACATTCCAGTATATCAACCCGCGTCTCTTAAATCAGAAGAGGCTCAACAGCAACTGGCCGCGTTAAATGCTGATGTTATGGTCGTTGTCGCTTATGGTTTAATTTTACCGCAAACGATTTTGGATACGCCTAAGCACGGTTGCCTTAACGTACATGGTTCACTGTTACCCAAGTGGCGTGGCGCCGCGCCTATTCAAAGAGCGATCTGGGCGGGAGACGCAGAAACAGGTGTCACTATTATGCAGATGGATAAAGGCTTAGACACAGGTGATATGCTGCATGAGTTACGCATTACAATAGAACCGACCGATACCAGTGCGACTTTATATAGCAAGTTAGCGGAGCTTGGCCCAAAGGGATTAATCGAAACTTTGGCTTCTCTGAGTGACATCACGCCTAAGGCACAAGATAACCAGTTGGCGACTTATGCAGAAAAACTATCCAAACAAGAAGCTAAAATCGATTGGAACATGACAGCAGCTCAGTTAGAACGCAATGTACGTGCGTTTGACCCATGGCCCGTTGCATTTTTCGAAACAAACAACGCCGCCGTAAAAGTGCGTAGCGCTCAAGTACAAGCAACATCAGCGCAAAGCGCCGCTGTGCCCGGGCAGATTGTGCAGGCTGATAAACATGCTATTGGTGTACAAACTGGTGAAGGTATCTTGTTAATCAACACGTTACAGTTACCGGGCAAAAAACCACTCGAAACACAAGATATCTTAAATGGCCACAGTGACTGGTTCAGTGTGGGCACAATCCTTTCATGAGCCGAACTAAAGGTAGATATCAACAGAATTTACGCGCCGATGCAGCTCGTGTGCTTTTTCAAATATTAGAGCAAGGTATGTCAGCAAGAGAATGCTTACCCAATGCTCAACAAGATCATAATGAAAAAGACAAAGCATGGTTACAAGAAATGACCTACGGCGTGCTTCGCCAGTTGCCCTTGCTCCAACATTGGTTAAGATTGCTGCTAGATAAACCATTAAAGAAAAACGTGAAAATAGTCGAGCATTTAATCATGCTGGGCTTTTATCAACTTGCTTTTTCTCGGGTATCAACCCATGCGGCGGTCTCTGAATGTGTAAATGCATGCGCTCCGCTCAATGCCGTCGCTACCAAAGGATTGGTCAACGCTGTTTTACGCAACTTTATCCGTCAGGAAATGGCTAACGAGTTACCTGATAATGAACAAATACTAAGCGGTCAGCCGAAATGGTTATATAAAAAATTATTAACTGCTTACCCTGAAAAACACACGCCAATATTAGAGGCGATGCAAGTAAAAGCGCCTATTTGGTTACGTGTAAATCAAAATCAAAAAAGCACTGATGAATATTGTCGCCTCCTGGATGAAAATGACATTTTCTATGAAAGGCAAGATGAACAACCCCAAGGCTTAATATTGTCTAAAGGATGTGATATCACCACATTGCCTGGCTATGACGAAGGGTGGTTTGCTGTTCAAGATGGCGCGGCGCAACTCGCAGCAAATTTGCTTAACAGCCAACCTAATGAACGTATTTTAGATTGCTGCGCAGCCCCAGGGGGGAAAACGTGCCATATATTGGAGCTAGAGCCAAAGATAGCTAGCTGTGTTGCAATGGATATCGACCCTAGCCGCCTTCAACGGATAGAAGAGAACTTAACGCGACTAGGCCATCAGGCAAGTCTTATCTGCGGTGACGCAAGTGAACCTAAGGCATGGTGGGATGGTGAGCAATTCGACCGCATTTTACTTGACGCTCCCTGTTCTGCGACAGGCATTATTCGTCGTCACCCAGATATTAAATGGTTACGCAAATCCAGTGATATCGATACACTTGTTGCATTACAAGCCAAGATTATTGATGCCATATGGCCATTACTAAAACCCGGCGGCACCATGTTATACGCGACCTGTTCTATTTTACCGGCGGAAAATCAGTTACAGATTTCCGCATTTTTAGAAAGAACAGCGGATGCTGCTTTAGATCCTGAGTTCAACAATGACGCAATAGATAAACCAGGCCGACAGATTTTGCCTGGAGAAAAACACATGGACGGTTTCTATTACGCGCGGCTGCTAAAATCGTAAAAAACCGTATATTGTCTAAACAGAGCAACACGTTAGAATGAATCTAGAATGAAAATAATAATTATCGGTGCAGGCCAAGTCGGTGCAACGCTCGCAGAAAACCTAGTGGGTGAAATGAATGAGATCACCGTAATAGATTCTGACCAAGACACACTGAGGCAATTGCAAGATCGATTAGATTTACGTGTAATTAACGGCGTAGGCTCCCACCCCGATGTGTTAAAAAAGGCCGGCGCTGAAGATGCCGATATGCTCATCGCCGTGACCAGCAGTGACGAAAGCAACATGATGGCCTGCCAAGTGGCATATAGCCTATTTAAAACACCGACCAAAATTGCACGTGTCCGCTCAGAGCAATACATTATTTATCAAGAACAACTGTTTAAGCACCAAGATGTGCCAGTGGATCACTTAATCGCCCCTGAGCAATTAGTCACCAAAGCAATTAAACGGCTTATTGATTACCCTGGTGCGTTGCAAGTGGTCGAATTTGCTGATGGCAAAGCCAGTTTAGTTGCAGTAAAGGCATACTATGGAGGCTTGCTAGTTGGACACGCACTATCCACCTTAAAGCAGCATATGCCAAACGTAGAAACGCGCGTCGCGGCAATTTACCGCCGAGGTCGACCTATTCGTCCGCTAGGTACAACCGTAATCGAAGCTGATGACGAAGTTTTCTTTATTGCGGCGACTAAGCATATTCGAGCGGTCATGAGTGAACTGCAAAAGCTAGAGTCCAGTTACAAGCGCATTATGATCGCTGGTGGTGGTTTAATAGGCGCAGGCTTAGCGAAACTACTAGAGCATAACCATAACGTAAAACTAATTGAATATAGTCAAGAGCGTGCGAAATACCTCTCTGCACATTTAGACAAAACCATCGTCTTTTATGGTGATGCATCAGACCATGAATTGCTTACCGAAGAAAACGTTGAACAAGTTGATGCGTTTATCGCTGTCACAAATGACGATGAAGCAAATATTATGTCAGCCATGCTCGCCAAGCGCCTAGGTGCTCAAAAAGCCATGGTATTGATCCAGCGCAGTGCATATGTGGATCTGGTTCAGGGTGGAGAAATAGATATCGCTTTTTCTCCTCAACAAGCCACTATTTCGGCGTTGCTGACTCATATACGTCGCGGAGACATCGTTAACGTTTACTCTCTAAGACGCGGGGCGGCTGAATCGATAGAAGCGATTGCCCATGGGGATCAAAATACCTCTAAAGTCGTCGGGCGGGAAATTCGCGATATAAAGTTACCCCCTGGCACCACAATTGGCGCTATCGTCAGAGCAGACGAGGTGATTATCGCCCATAGTAATACTAAGATTGAAGCTAACGATCATGTTATTTTATTTTTGGTCGACAAGAAGTTTATTAGTCATGTCGAAAAACTGTTTCAACCGAGCGCCTTTTTCTTTGGGTAATTACATAGCACTGTTAGCCTAAAGACTAGATTGGCGAATGAAGCGAAATAACTTAAAATCCGCTCCAACATCTGGCTAAATTAAAGGAATAAACATGAAAAAATTAAGTATTGTACTTACTGTTGCAGCACTCAGCATTCAACCTCAAGCCCATGCAGAGGGTTGGTTAGACTCAATCAAAAGCATGCTTGGAATGGAAACACAGCAAGAAGCTGCGACGCCCTCAGTCTCAGGCATGGTTTCCTCAGTAACAGAATCTCTTGGCGTCACACAAACACAAGCATCTGGTGGTTTAGGGGCGATTTTTAACTATGCGAAAGAGAATATCTCCTCTGATCAATACAGCCAACTAGCTGACGCACTTCCCGGCGTTGGTGGCTTGTTAGAATCGGTACCAGATATAAGCAACATGACAAGTGAAGGCGGTTTAGGCGGTATTTTAGATAAAGCAGCTAGCTATAATGAATCACTCAAAGCAATCAATGATGTGAAGAAACAATTTGAAGCTTTAGGCCTAAAACCCGAAATGATCACGCAATTCGTTAGTAAAGCGCAAGCTTATTTAGATACGCCCGAAGGTCAACAAGCCAAGCAATTGCTAACGCAAGGTCTAGGTAAGTTATTAGGCTAAATCAATAGAAAGCATTTTCTCTTGAGTAAAACAGCGTAATAAAGAAATGAAAAAGCCACTATGTGGCTTTTTTAATTCAAATAGATTCGGTTAGCGTCAAAAATTTCTCCGAAAATTGCACTTTCCTCAAAAAAGCAAAAAATTCACACAAATGCACTTTGCATTACTTAAGTTTAGAGTTAAGGTTTTTATACGCTGCTCAGGAAGAGGTCGTGTCAGCTCTTTATGTCATGGTGAATTTATGGAGGAATATTATGCTAAATTTCAATTCATCCCCGCAAAAATCCCTTTTAACATTACAGGTGCTACTAAGCATATGTTGTATGTTGCTATCGTTTTTTACGTTCGCTCAAGAAGAATCTGAAGAAGATGCCCTAGCGAGAATGCAAGCACAGCTCAATGGTGAAGTTATGTCTCGCCCATTTTTAGCTGAACGCCCTAAAGAAGTTGATAACTATATCGAGAGCATGCTTAAAAAAAACGTCAAGCCCCCAGAATACCAAGGCACCTATTGGCGTCGTGGCTACACGTGTCGTGATTTATTACGCTACAACTGGACTCAGTATCGAAACTGTCGCTACTACCATAGATACTATGGCCGGTATTATTACTAAAACCACAATTTAATCAACAACATAAGTAAAGGTAATTACTATGAAAAACTATGCTCGTGCAGTCAAAGTTGCATTCGTCGGATTCGCTATTTTGGCCTTAACAAGTTGTGCAGCGGTTCACACCTCAATCGCGAAAAAGGATTTAGACGTTCAAACTAAACTCAGCACCTCAATCTTTGTTGACGCAGTGCCACCAGAAAAACGTAAAGTGTATTTAGAAGTGCGCTCCGCTGTAATGGAGTTTGATCGCAACGCATTTAGACAAGCTCTTAATGAACAAATTTCTGGTAGCGGTAATGGCTACTCTTTTGTTGATAGCCCAGATGAAGCCCAGTACACCATGAGTGTATTTGTACGTAATCTTGAGAAAGCATCTCCTAGTGCAGCTGAAAACTATTTGTCTAGTGGATTCCAAGGTGTAGCTGCTGGTTCAGCCATTGGGTATGCAACAGGTGGAAGCTATCGTGGAGCGGCTGCAGCGGGTCTTATTGGCGGTTTAGCATCAACCGCGGCAAACGCATTTGTTAAAGATGTGACCTACTTACTTGTGGCGGATATTCAAATTCGTGAGCGTGCTAAAAAAGGCGTTATCGTACGTCGTGATTCTAAGGTAAACAGCAAAATTTCTGATGATGGCGCAACGACCCAGACCTACTCTGAAGCAACAAATCAAAAAGAATATCGCACTCGCGTTGTTACAACGGCAAACAAAGCAAACCTCGAGCTAGAAGAAGCTCAGCCGCTTATGTTTGAGAAAACAGCTTACGCGATGGCATCATTCTTCTAAGCATCAATGCTTGGTTAAAATTAAAAGTACAGGTATAAAACGGCTACTCAGAGGTGAGTGGCCGTTTTTTTATGTATTGATAGATACTTAGCGTTAACACTATTCTAATCTGTACCAAGGCCCTACTCGCCGAAAGCTAAGGGGCCTATTTGCACAACGACTTCAGGCTTTTGAATATGATTGTTTAAAAAGCAACTGGTCGCCAATCCGGCATTAGCTTCGCCAAAATGTAGGCGAGAACAACACAAGTAGGGAAAACACTTCTAAACGACCAAATAGCATTGCGAGGATCAACAGCCATTTCCCCGTATCAGACACATCAGCAAACGAACCGGAAACGGTTCCTAAGCCAGGTCCTAAGTTATTTAGCGTAGCGGCGGTTGCGGTAAACGCAGAAACGTCATCCATTCCGGTCGCAATCAGACACACCATAATGACAACGAAAATCATCGCGTATGCTGAAAAGAACCCCCACACCGCCTCTACCACTTTGTCAGGTAAGGCTCGGTCGCCTAATTTCACTGTATACACAGCCTTAGGGTGGATCAGGCGGTCAACTTCCCGTTTGCCTTGCAAGTAAAGCAAAAGCACGCGCACAACTTTTAGCCCACCACCGGTAGAACCTGCACAGCCTCCAATGAAGCTAGAAAAAATCAGCATGATAGGCAAAAAAGCAGGCCAGCTAGAAAAATCCGTAGTGGCAAAACCAGCCGTAGTACTAAAGGATACGGATTGTATTAATGCTTGATCGAGCGCTATCCCCGCATTGTCAAACCAACTAAATTTCATTAAAACAAAGAAATACACGGCAACAAGCACAAACTGGATCAAGAAAAAGGCGCGTAATTCAGGATCATAAAAATATCCCATTAAAGTCCGGCCACTTGCTGCTGCATAGTGAAGGGCAAAATTTAGCGCTGCGATCCATAGGAAAACAACACAAACGATGTTGATCCAGGGACTATCAAAGTAACCCAGGCTGGCATCATAGTTGGAGAATCCACCGATGGCGACAGTTGAAAATGCATGACACAGGGCATCAAACCAATCCATACCTGCAAACCAATATGCAACACCACAACTGATAGTTAACGTAAGATAGATGTACCAAAGGTGCTTTGCCGTATCAGCGATACGTGGGGTCATTTTCGAATCTTTCACTGGGCCCGGTGTTTCAGCCCGATAAAGCTGCATTCCCCCGACGCCTAAAATGGGAAGAATAGCGACAGCTAATACAATGATCCCCATTCCACCGAGCCATTGGAGTTGCTGACGATAAAATTGCACCGCTTTGGGCAAATAATCGATACCCTGAATTACAGTTGCTCCGGTTGTGGTTAACCCTGAGAAAGCTTCGAAAAAGGCATCCGAAATAGACATCTCGGGTTGCTCTAAGAGAAGCAAGGGTAATGCCCCGAAGCTTGCTAACACAGTCCAAAAAAGAACAACAATTAGAAAACCTTCTTTAGCGCGTAAATCTTTACGATGCAGGCGATTAGGGTACCAAAACAGTAAACCAGTGCCCAAACACAATAGAAATGCGAGAAAAAAAGGAAGCCCGCTACCGTCTTTGAAGTACAAAGAAATAATAGCAGGAGGGATCATGGTCACACTGAATAACGCAACAAGTAAGCCTAAAATCCGAGTTATCGTTCGGTACTGCATTACTTAATTTTTACCGTCTTCAGTACACAATGCGATGTGCTTGAAAATACCAACATTAGTAATCGTTCTTTCTTAATCTTTTTATTTACCAAGGGATATACCTTGATTGTCCGTCCCTACAAAATCAAAAGCAATACACAAAGCCGAATAATAATAAAAACAGTCTTTTACGAGCACGAGGCGAGACGCCACTCTGTGTTATTTTTGCTCTAAAGGTGCCAAGGTAAATGTGAAGCTATACAACAAACCAAGGACATAGCTACTTTTATTCTTTAGAAATCAGTAACAAACAGGCACAGATTCAGTCACACAATTTTTTAACAAACAGAAGGGTAAAAACCGGCGCCAATTGGCTTATCTATTTGCTAATTTTCAATACGTTAAAAAAAACCACCAAACAAGATTAACATTTATTTAACACACAGCACTCTATCCCTTATCGTTATTGGCTTATACTTTTACATCAATAAACTGTATTTTTTTCAGACAAAAATAGTTTAAGATTTAACCTTCCCTCTCTCCCGATTTACATGTAAAGTCTTTCTCCCTTTTGGATAACACCAAATATTAATTAATAATGTTATCCACATTGGTAATTTCTTCAAAGTAGTCCAAATTTGATCGCCGCATTTAAATTCACCCCAATAAATTCAAGGGCTGTGGATCGTTGACTTGATCCACAACGATCGGTTTATTTACAACGCAAAAATTTATTCAACAGAGTTATCCACAAAATGATCTGATCTCCACATGGATGAATAGCGCTGTGTATGGCATCCTTTACCCGTTTAAATAATTCCTGAGAACAAAATACCTTATGAGCAACTCTGATCCCGCTACTACGCCCGTCATTCCTAATAACCCATTTATATTAGTTGATGGATCTTCTTATTTGTTTAGGGCTTTTCACGGCATGCCCCCTTTAACTAACTCTAAAGGACAGGACACTGGCGCAGTCTATGGTGTGATAAACATGCTGCGTAGCCTGATCAAACAATTTAACCCCACACATATGGCTGTTGTCTTTGATGCCAAAGGCAAAACTTTTCGGGACGAGATCTATACAGAATATAAAGCGAACCGCCCTTCAATGCCTGAAGAGCTGCGCAGTCAAATTGCCCCTTTGCATAAGATCATTCAGGCGATGGGCTTGCCCATTATTGTAGAATCTGGGGTTGAAGCCGATGATGTGATCGGCACCTTAGCCGATCAGGCGAGTAAACTTGGGATCCCTACCCTTATCAGCACAGGAGACAAGGACATGGCTCAACTAGTTAATGAGCATGTCACACTCATTAACACCATGAATAACCAAATAATGGATCCCCAAGGTGTTGTGGAAAAATTTGGTATTCCCCCTGAGTTAGTTATCGATTTTCTGGCGCTCAAAGGTGACAAAGTCGATAACATTCCAGGAGTTCCTGGCGTTGGCGATAAAAGCGCAGTAGGTCTACTGCAAGGGATTGGTAGCATCAACGAGATTTACCAAAACCTCGACAAAATAGCCACGTTGGACTTTCGCGGAGCCAAGAAGATGGCTGATAAGATGCGAGAGTATGAAGAACAGGCTCGTCTTTCATACACATTAGCAACCATCAAACTTGATGTTGAAATGGATTGCAGCCCAACCAGTCTTTCACCAACAGAGGCTAACTATAGTGAACTACGAGATCTATTCGCTGAGCTGGAGTTTAAACGTTGGCTGAAAGAAGCAACTGACGCACTAAGTGGAAACGATCAACTAAGCCAAGCAGATCAAAGTAACGACGAGCCAGCACAAAATACAGATATAAAAGCCAATTATCACACTATCTTGACGCAAGACGCTCTAGACGATTGGTTGAAAAAATTACATAACGCAGCGCTTTTCGCTTTTGATACCGAAACGACCAGCTTAAATTATATGCAGGCAGAGCTCGTCGGTATGTCATTTTGTATAGAAGAAGGTGAAGCCGCTTACCTCCCCCTAGCCCACGATTACGCAGATGCGCCAGAGCAATTAGATCGTGACAGCGTATTGGCCTTATTCAAGCCTTTGTTAGAAGACAAGAATAAAGCTAAGGTCGGACAACACCTAAAATACGATAAAAATGTATTAGCGAATTACGATATCAATCTTCAAGGTATCGCTTACGATACGATGCTCGAATCATATGTGCTTGATAGCGTCGCAACCCGACATGATATGGATAGCTTAGCCCAGCATTACTTAGGTCTATCGACCGTTCATTTTGAAGATATTGCCGGCAAGGGTGCAAAACAACTAACGTTTAATCAAATTCCGTTAGAACAAGCCGCACATTACGCTGCTGAAGATGCAGATATCACACTAAGGCTGCACAATCATATTTGGAAAAAGCTAAATCAATCACCGGAACTAGCATCTGTGTTAAGCGAAATTGAAGTGCCTTTAGCAACGGTACTGGCTAAAATGGAGCAGTTTGGCGTGTTAATAGATAGCCAGAAACTCGGTCAACAAAGTCAGGATCTTGCCTCACGGATCCTTCAGCTCGAAAACGAAGTTCATATTTTAGCAGGTGAAGAGTTTAATCTAGGTTCGACTAAACAATTACAAGAAATACTGTTTAAGAAGTTAGACCTACCCGTTTTGAAGAAGACACCAAAAGGGGCTCCATCCACGTCAGAAGAGGTACTGCAAGAGTTAGCACTTACATACCCACTACCTAAGCTACTGATGGAGTTTAGGGTCTTAAGTAAATTAAAAAACACATATACGGATAAGCTACCTAAGATGATAAACCAACGCAGTGGACGCGTTCATACCTCATATCATCAAGCTATTACCGCGACAGGAAGACTATCGTCTACTGAACCTAACTTGCAAAATATCCCGATTAGAACAGAGCAAGGTCGCAGAGTACGACAAGCGTTTATTCCTCGACCAGGCTACAAGATCGTAGCGGCAGATTATTCTCAAATTGAATTGCGGATCATGGCTCATCTTTCCCAAGATAAAGGGTTATTAAAGGCGTTTTCTCAGGGTAAAGACATTCACACCGCTACCGCTGCTGAAGTATTTAACGTTTCCTTGGAAGAGGTGACAACAGAGCAAAGACGCAACGCCAAAGCCATTAATTTTGGTTTAATTTATGGCATGTCAGCATTCGGACTATCGAAACAGCTAAATGTGTCACGCCAGGATGCGCAGCATTATATGGATCTTTACTTTGAACGTTACCCGGGCGTACTTAAATACATGGAAGACGCACGTGTTGTCGCCAAAGAAAAAGGCTACGTATCAACCGTATTTGGTCGTCGTCTTTATTTGCCCGATATTAATGCTAGCAATGGGTTACGACGCAAAGGCGCTGAGCGGGCTGCAATTAATGCCCCAATGCAAGGTACAGCAGCAGATATCATCAAAAAAGCGATGTTAAAAGTTGATGCCTGGATTGATACCTTGCCCAATGATCAAACCAGAATGATTATGCAGGTTCACGATGAACTTATTTTTGAAATAAAAGAACAAAATGTCGAAAGCGACAAAAATACTATCGTTGACCTGATGGAAAAAGCAGTTTCCTTAGATGTACCACTGATAGTTGAAGCTGGTGTAGGTGAAAATTGGGACGAAGCCCACTAAGAAAAGCGATATAAACACAAAAAATAACCGCTTTATGTAATTAAATTACAGAAAGCGGTTGGCATTTGAATGAACTTTGCTAATATCTGTGCTGTAGGGTACAGAGGTATGTATTTTCAGACCTTTGCTTCAGCCCCAGCAATTTGCTGGGGTTTTTTTATGCCTGAAGCTTCTCTCAAAAACCTTTTAAAAATTTTTGAACATCCAATGAACTAAATCGAAAAGTCATACTCTGAATAAGTGTGTGTGTTCTAGATGTGAAAAAACCTTGTTCTTAAACAAGGTTTTTTTTTGCTTTTTCCCTTGAGCTAATCTTGTTCTAGCGCTTCATCAGCAACGTAGCCGAACCACTTGTCTAAAACGCGTTCACAGTTATCCAAGCCTAATCCATTTAGTGACGAGAACAAATGAATCGTTACGTCACCACAAAATGCAAGGGATGCTTCTCGCGCCATCAGCAATTGCGCTTTGCGCTTACCAGACTTAAGTTTATCAGCTTTAGTCAGCAGACCTAATACGGGTAAATCAGCGGCGACTGCCCATTGAATAAGCTCTTGATCTAGATCTTTAAAGGGGTGGCGAATATCCATCAACACAACAAGCCCTTGTAGACTTTCACGTTTTTGCAGATATTCACCCAAGGATTTTTGCCACTTAAGTTTGATGGCCATGGGCACTTTTGCATAGCCATAACCCGGTAGATCGACTAAACGACGCTCTTCATCTAGATCAAAAACGTTGATCAGTTGAGTGCGCCCTGGGGTTTTACTGGTTCGGGCTAAGCTTTTTTGCCGCGTCAAACGATTAAGCGCGCTAGATTTTCCCGCATTTGAGCGCCCAGCGAACGCTACTTCAATTCCTTTATCCGCACCGAGGTGGCTGATATCTGGCGCACTTAAATTAAACTTAGCTTGACTATAATGACTCACACTTGCTCCTAATAAAAAACGATTTTCTGATCGTCGCCTCAATCTATAATCGTATTATATCAGGTAAATACACATCGAAAGTGGTTGTTATGTCGTATAATATTGCGCAAATCCTTTGGAATTTATTTTACTGGCGCTGTAAATGTGTAAAATACGCAGTTACTATTCTGATAATGGTCAATTAATCAGCAGCTTAATGAGAAAGAATATGAAAATGATGGGTTTATTAGTTAGCGTTTTTTTAGGTTTATCTGCTAGTGCAATGGCAGCCGGTGATGTTGAAGCAGGGAAAACAAAATCTGCTTCGTGTGGAGCTTGTCATGGTGCTGACGGTAACAGCATGATTGATATAAACCCCAAATTAGCTGGTCAACATGCAAGCTATCTTGTTAAACAATTAAAAGAATTTAAACTTGCCTCGCAAACAGGCGGTGAAGAAGGCCGCAACAATGCTGTTATGAACGGCATGGCGGCAGTGTTATCAGAACAAGATATGTTAGACATAGCAGCTTATTTTGAGAGCCAAACGCCTTCTGAAGGAGAAACTCCAGAGGATGTTATTGAGGCGGGCAGTAAGCTTTATCGTGGTGGTGACTTAGAGCGTGGCATTACTGCATGTACCGCTTGTCATGGACCTCGCGGTAACGGGACGAGCTTGTCGGGTTTTCCTGATATCAGCGGCCAACATACAGCTTACTTAAAAGCTCAACTAGAAGCGTTTAGATCAGGCCAGAGAGCAAACTCTCATAACGGCATGATGGAAGACATAGCAAAACGCTTGACCGACCAAGACATTGATATCCTGTCTAAGTATATTTCAGGCCTTTATTAATCAGCATAAAACGACCCTTCTGGGTCGTTTTTTTTACACTAAAAAGCATAAATTCGAAAAGTAATAACAGAATACTATGTAAATGAGTTGTAAAATATTAGTTATCGTGTATTCTCTGTCACCAGAAAAACAATAAGGAATGCAAACAAAGCGTTTGCTCATGGAAGACAATTAGCAAGCAGTGCTAAAACTTAGTGCCTTTGGTGAAAAGGCAAGGACGATAATAATAAAGTGTCAGGAAGACCTATAACTATATTCTGTTTTCGTTAAAAAAAATAAAAGAGAAAACATGAAGGACCACCACTCTGTGTTCAGGATGAACAAATGTCGGGATTCGTGTCGTAAGACACATCTGTGATACGAAAGGCGATAGCTTAGCTATCGCCTTTTTTCTTAGTTAAATTTCACTCCTTGTGTGCCGAACCATATTTAACCAGCCTAATTTAAGGTAAAATCTGCGCAAATATTGTGGAGGTTAAAATGCCTAGAAAAAAGAAGTCTCGTAAAATCGGTCAAATAGGTACGCCATTGGCACCTAAAACTAACCGTAAACCCGCACCAGCCAGCCCCAAACGCAACAAGAAAACCTTGGGAAAGCCAGCAGGAACGCGCAATAACCCAGAACAAACTAATTCTCAGAGTAAACCAAATAAAACAGTTAAAGACCCTAGAGTAGGCAGCAAAAAGCCAATACCGTTAGTTGTTGATGACAAGCCTAAAGCGAAAGTTGCAAAGCCTAAGTTCTTTTCACCGGCCCAAGAGCTAGAAAGTATTGAGCAAAATGAGCGTTTCGCCCTACTCTTAGAAAAACTTGATTCAGATGTAGCATTAACTCGCGATGAAAAAGCTTTTGTGAATAAGCTAACTGCAAGGCATCAAGAGTTATGTGATTTACTTGGGATAGCAGATGAAGATGACAGTGCTGAGAACAGTGAAAGCTCAACTGAAAATGATCTTTATGAACAATTCGAGTCTATAGACATAAACAAGTTTAAGTAAGTATTCATATGAGTTCTATTGCTATAACACTTATCGTTGTTGCACTTCTCATTGTAGCGTCATTAGCATTCTATGCTGGTAAGCTTTTGTTTATGCTGAATAAGCAAAACAAAAAAATGGCGCAAACTAAGAAACAGCGAGTTGAGCGACTACTTGAAAGTATTTACACCATTTCTTTGGCCATGGAGCAGCAACAATGCAACCTGTCAGAGGGAAGCATTCGCTTATATCATCTGCATGAAAGCTTACCTATCGATGACAAACCTGATTTCCAAGGCCGCTACCCTGGGCTATATGCTTTGTATGCCAAAGTAAGTGATTTGCCAACACATGAAGCACGAGACAAACTTTCAACCCTTGAGCGCAGAAATCAAGATGACATGCGTGAAGCGATAGAAAGTGAGCTTGAAAGCCAAATTTTAAAAGACGTAGCGAAGTTAAAAGCGTTTACCCCCTAAACGCTTTTAACTTTAGTCGTTTCATAACAAAAACAATCAGTAGTATGGTCATTTACCATACCGACCGCTTGCATAAACGCGTAACAAATTGTGCTACCTACAAAAGAGAAGCCCCGCTTTTTCAGCGCCTTCGCCATCGCATCAGATTCGCTTGATGTCGTTGGCACTTGGTTTTTATCGGTCCACGAGTTAAGAATCGGTTTAGCGTCGACAAACGACCAAATGAAATCCGAAAAGTCAGTCCCTTCTCGCTCAATTTCTAAAAAACCTTTCGCATTTTTTATAATCGAATTTATCTTCAATCTGTTTCTTACAATTCCTTTATTTTGCATCAAACGCTCTACATCTTGTTCGGTCATTTGACTAATACGAAGTGGGTCAAACTGATGGAATGCTTGATAATAGTTATCTTGTTTTTTAAGGATCGTAATCCAGCTTAGGCCTGCTTGCTGACCGTCTAAACACAGTTTTGCGAAAAGCTCGTACTTATTTTGCACAGGACGACCCCAAACATTATCGTGATAATCTTGATATATCGGATCCTGAGAAACCCAGGCACAACGAGTATGGTGCATTTTTCGTCCTTTAAACGCTCAATAGCGTATTAATATGGTTATTTAACCTACATTCATTGCTGCACAGCAGGTATACTGTCCGGCGTTTTTTCGAATTATTTTGTGGCAGCAATTAATGAATAAGTTTGATAGTAAAACCTTTCAAGGATTGATTTTATCACTCCAAGACTACTGGGCAAGACAAGGGTGCGTAATCATTCAACCCCTCGATATGGAGGTTGGTGCAGGTACGTTCCACCCAATGACTTTTTTACGCTCGATTGGTCCTGAGCCTATAAGCAGCGCTTATGTTCAACCGTGTCGTCGACCGACTGATGGTCGTTACGGTGAGAACCCAAATAGATTACAGCATTACTACCAGTTTCAAGTCATGCTAAAACCCTCACCGAGCAATATTCAGGAACTTTACTTAGGTTCGCTCAAAGAGCTTGGTTTTGATCCGCTGGTACATGATATACGCTTTGTAGAAGACAACTGGGAATCCCCTACACTTGGTGCTTGGGGGCTTGGTTGGGAGGTTTGGTTAAACGGCATGGAAGTCACTCAATTTACCTATTTCCAACAAGTAGGTGGTATTGAATGTTCGCCGGTGACAGGTGAAATAACTTACGGTTTAGAGCGCCTTGCTATGTATATTCAAGGGGTCGATAGCATTTACGATCTTGTTTGGACCGACGGCCCTATGGGCAAAGTGACTTATGGCGACGTTTTTCACCAAAACGAAGTTGAACAATCAACGTACAATTTTGAATACGCGGATGTAGACGCGTTGTTCGGTATGTTCGACCACTGTGAAAAAGAAAGCCAAAAAATGATTGAAGCCGGGCTACCGCTACCGGCTTATGAACAAGTCATGAAAGCATCACACGCATTCAACTTATTAGATGCTCGCCACGCCATCTCAGTAACAGAACGTCAACGTTACATTCTACGCGTGCGTACACTTTCAAAAGCCTGCGCAGAGGCTTATTACCAAGCACGAGAGAAGCTTGGATTCCCTATGTGTAAGAAGGAGGCTTAATTCATGCGTTACGAAAACCTACTCATTGAAATCGGTACCGAAGAATTACCACCGAAAGCCTTGTGCAAACTCGCTCAAGCGTTTGCTGATAATATGCAAAATGCCTTAGACGCAGCAGAACTAAAATATGCTTCGGTCGAATGGTTCGCCTCCCCTCGCCGTCTTGCAGTGAATGTCATTGATTTAGCTGAGCAACAAGAAGATAAACTCATAGAGAAGAAAGGTCCTGCAGTGTCCGTCGCATTCGACGAAGCAGGTCAAGCGACGAAAGCGGCCCAAGGTTGGGCGCGCTCGAACGGTATTACCGTTGAGCAAGCGGAGCGCTTAACTACAGACAAAGGCGAATGGCTTTTGTTTAAGGGTGAATCCAAAGGTGAAACCATATCTAGCTTATTACCACCGATGATTGATGGTGCGCTTAAAAAGCTACCTATCCCAAAAGCAATGCGCTGGGGAAGTAGCTCGATTCAATTTATACGCCCAGTACATACCGTCACAATCCTATTCGGAGCGGATGTTATCAAGGGTAACATTCTAGGTATTGATTCAGACCGTGTTGTACAGGGGCATCGTTTTCATGGTGAAAAGCAATTTAGTTTAGCTCATGCCAATGATTACCTTGCACAATTAGAAGCGCACTATGTACTCGCTGATTTTGCTGCCCGTAAAGCCAAGATACAACAACAAGTCAAAGCAACAGCACAAAAAGAGAATGCTGTAGCAGATATGAATGACGAGCTTTTAGATGAAGTAACAGCACTAGTTGAATGGCCTGTGGTACTCACTGCTAGTTTCGACGAATCTTTCCTAGAGGTGCCAAAAGAAGCCCTCATTTACACGATGAAAGATGATCAAAAATACTTTCCGCTGCTTGACCAAAATGGTCAGCTCAAGTCACGTTTCGTTTTTGTCACGAATATCGAAAGCAAAGATCCTAAGCAAATCATCAGTGGTAATGAAAAAGTTATTCGCCCTCGCTTAGCAGATGCAGAGTTTTTCTTTAATACCGACAAGAAAACCACACTTGAGTCACGCCTTGAGAGCTTAAAAACAGTCTTGTTTCAGAAGCAGCTTGGTACGCTCTACGAAAAGTCTCAGCGTATAGCTGAGCTAGCCGGCACAATTGCATCCATGCTTGATAGTGATGCAGCTCTGGCGTCTCGAGCGGGCTTATTGTCAAAAACAGATCTAATGACAAATATGGTCATGGAGTTTCCTGACGTTCAAGGCGTCATGGGGATGCATTATGCTAAAAATGATGGCGAAAGTGATGCCGTAGCATTGGCGCTTAATGAACAATATATGCCCCGCTTTGCCGGAGACCAACTGCCGACTTCCCATATCAGTAGTGCAGTCGCTTTAGCAGATAAAATTGACACGCTAGTAGGTATCTTTGGTATTGGCCAAGTACCTAAAGGCGATAAAGACCCTTTCGCTCTTCGACGTGCTGCCATTGGTGTGTTGCGAATTAGCGTAGAAATGAAGTTACCGCTAGATCTGACAGAGTTAGTACAAGCATCAATTGATTCTTTCGCTGATAAACTTACACATGTGGACGACCTGACGTCTCAAGTGGTAGATTTTATTCTCGGCCGTTTTAGAGCCTGGTATCAAGATCAAAACATCGATATCGATGTTATCCAGGCCGTCGCCGCAAGACGACCAACTAAACCTGCTGATTTCGCTGCGCGAATTGAAGCGGTGTCAGGGTTCAAACGCCTTAGTTCAGGCCTTGCCTTGGCTTCTGCCAATAAGCGCGTTGCAAACATACTTGCTAAAAATAAAATCACCGGTAGTACAAATATTGATCCGAGCTTGTTTGAAAGTGAACATGAGACTGCCCTAGCAGACGCATTGAACTCGATAGAGGCCACCGTAAACGCGTTTGTTAATGATGCAAACTACCAAGGTGTATTTGACCAACTGGCAACCTTACACGTGAAAGTAGATGATTTCTTCGACAATGTGATGGTAATGGCTGAAGATGAAAAGGTAAGAAACAATCGTCTTGCCTTGTTGTCGAAGTTAAGAACTTTATTTCTACTTGTCGCTGATATCTCTATATTGAATCAGCAGCAGTAAAGACGGCAAATTAATTTATGGCTTCAGGTACTCACATATGAACAAACTTACACAACTCTATAGCGTTATCGCAATAAGCTTACTTAGTGGGTGTGCGAGCTATACAGTAGAGCCGTACAAAGATGTTCAGCAACTTCCTGAACTTTATTTACGAGGGGTGTTTACGTGGTGGGAAGCCGACCCACAATATTTGCTTAGAAATCAAGGTGGTAGCGTTTATGCTACCACTATTGAACTGATTGCAGACGGCCAACCTTACGATTTTAAGTTTGCAGATAAAGATTGGACGCCTGGTTCAAGCTGTGGTTATAGAAGCAAATTTAGGGACCAAGATATAACCTTAAATGAGCCTGTCTACGCTGATTGCAATACCACAGATGAAAACTTTAAATTTATCCCAAAAGAAACAGGTCGCTATACATTTTCGATTAACTTTTCGAATATTGATAAACCAATCGTTAAAGTATCTAAATTGTGAACTAATTTGTATATAACTTAATCTATCTTTTGTGCTATATATCAATATGTTAGATTAATTCGAATAGACGGTGATTTTGTATTTTGATAAGTTTCAGCGGTAAAATTTATATCAAAGTAGCGCGAGCCATCGCAATTGGCGCGATAGGCACATCGCTAATTACCTCTGTCATTCTCTACTTTAACGCCATCAGTAGCGAACAAAGTAAAGCTGAAGCACTAATCGAGCAAATTGGTGCAACAATACGTAGCACTGCGTCCATTGCTTTATACGTTCAAGATCAGGAGCTGGGACAAGAAATTGTTCAAGGCCTCGTGATCAACGATTTGATTGCTGGAGCGTCATTATCAGACTCTCTTAGTCTAAATGTTAGTTATGGTGATCTTAGTGATAATAAGGGTGTAATTCGTACACAGGTACGCCACCCTTTTATTCCCGAACAATCCATAGGTCATTTACTGATCCATCCAAATCGGAACTATATTCAACGTATTGCGCAACAAAATGCGATTAACGATGCTTTGTTGCTTTTACTTTATTCCGCCATAGCCGCGCTTTTCGTATCCGTATTAATCCATAAATTATTAACTCAACCAATTCAAAACCTCACTCAGAGTTTCCTTAAAATAGATCCGCGCAATACTGAAACCATGCGTACATTGATCCACAAAGATAACGATGAAATTGGTCAACTCGTTCAAGGTATCAACGACCTAATGGGTGAATTGAAAATAACCTTAGAAAATGAAACGGGTTTACGTAAAAAAACACAAGCGTTAGAGAGCAAGTTCCGACTTATTTTTGAGCAAGCGAGCGCAGGTATCTGTTTGATTAATAGCGATAATATGATTTCTGTTGCTAATCCTGCCTTCAATGTCATTATGCCAAACTGGGCTGAAGGCGTACCCTTTACGCATTTATTTGAAAATGTCGATCAGCTTGCTAGTTTACTCATCAGGATCAGAAACGAAGAGTCGGTCAACCATCTATCTATTGATTTAAAGTGTCTGTCACAATCAGGGCAAGCAAATAAATGGGTACACTGCTTATTCTCACGGGTAACTAGTCAGCGAGCGACTATTCGTCAGACATCTTCTAACGGTCATAGTCCTCTTATCGAAGTTATTATGTATGATATTACTGTTCGGGCAGAAAAAGAGCGTAGAGCTCGGTTTGAAGCTGATCATGACGCATTAACACACCTAAAGAATAGACGTGCCGGAGAATCTGTCATCGAATCCTTGATTCAAAAGGTCAATGTGATGGATATGGCCCTAGTCTTATTTATGATTGATTTAGACAAGTTCAAACCAGTGAACGATACCTACGGTCATGATGCTGGTGATAGGGTGCTTATTGAAGTGGCGTCTCGATTAAAGACAGTTTTTGATGGAAAGGACGAGCTTTGCAGCCGTTGGGGGGGCGACGAGTTTGTGGCAGCTTACGTAGTTAACACAATCAACATCGCAGAGATTGAAGCCTTAGCCCAATCAACATTGGATAGCTTAAGGCACCCAATAGAGATATCGAGCGATATTAGCTGCAAAATTGGCGGTAGTATAGGTGTCGTTATAGCGCCTCAGCATGCTAACACCACTAAAGCCCTATTAGCATGTGCTGATAAAACGATGTACAAAGTTAAAGAAAATGGTCGCGACCATTTCGAAATCTACAACCCTGACTGGCAATAACAATCTACATTTCAGTATATTCGTATAGATAGCTGATTACGACAATGCAGAGTTAACCGCTGCTAGCGCGTGCAACTCGGTAGTATCAAATAACGGTACGTCGGTATCTATTTGCTTAACGAGTAAAGATATTTCGGTGCAACCTAGGATGACGCCTTGGCACCCATCAGCTGCTAAAGCGCTAATGATGTTTAAATATTTCTTTCTCGATTCATCTTTGATTTTACCCTTACATAATTCCTGATAAATAATATTGTGCACGACAGCCCTATCGTCAGCGTTCGGAGTAATAACTTCAATGCCAAATTTATTAGTTAAACGTGAGGTGTAAAAACTCTGCTCCATGGTAAACGCTGTACCTAACAAGCCTACGCGCGATATATTTTCTTGCTGTAGAACTTCTGCTGTCGTATCAGCAATGTGCAAAACAGGAACTGATATAGACGCCGTTATTTCGGGAGCAACTTTATGCATAGTATTGGTACAGATTAATAAAAAGTCAGCACCGGCTTTTTCAAGATTAATCGCCTCTTCGCTGAGTATTTTCCCTGCCTCTTTCCAATCGCCTTTTTGCTGCAAAAACGCAATATTTTCAAAATCTACGCTACGTAGGATCAGACTTGCGCTGTGTAATCCCTTTAAGCGATGATTTACTTCTTGATTAATGAGTCGATAGTACTGAGCCGTCGACTCCCAGCTCATGCCACCTAGCATACCAATTGTCTTCATTTTCACCTCACCTCACTATAATTGGGTTTCTACCAATCCCTTTGAATAAAAACAGCGTAATATATTGCAAGGAAGACAGCGAATAAGATACATATTATGGACATTCATAATCCGTTTTCGCTATGTATATGTTGTAGTAAGTGAGAACTTTTATCCGCAAATCCCCTAACATTATTTCTATCAGGCAGATTTTCTTAGCTACAACAAAAAAGCCACACCTAAGGTGTAGCTTTTCATTTCACGAATGTTGAACGCTTAAAGAAAGGTACTAAACGTCTAGGTTAGCAACTCTTAATGCATTATCTTCAATAAATGCACGCCTAGGCTCTACGTGATCTCCCATAAGCGTTGTAAACAATTGGTCTGCTGCAATCGCGTCTTCTACTTTAACCTGTAGCATACGACGTGAGCCAGGGTCCATTGTTGTTTCCCATAGTTGCTCTGGGTTCATTTCACCCAATCCTTTGTAGCGTTGAATGTATTGACCTTTCTTAGATTCAGCCATCAACCAATCTAAACCTTCAGCAAACGAGAATATCGGCTTAACCTTATCGTTACGTTTAACGTAACCACCCTCTTCAATCAGACCGTTAATAGCTTCGTTTAATTCACGCAAGCGGGTGTATTCGATTGATTCAATAAACTCCTGATCGATTTTGTATTCAGTATCGATACCATGTAAACGGATAATAAGCGCGATGTAGTAATTATTGCGTTCGCTATTAACTCTAACTTCGTATCTGTAAGTAGCACCATCAACTTCATTTCTTGTAAGACTATCAGTGAAGCTTTTAGCAACGACATTTAAGCTGGCTTCGTCCTGTAGGTCTTGTAATGAAATAACTTTACTGTAAACAAGGCTGGTTAAAATGACTTCAGGCATAACACGACTGACACGCTTAATCATTTTCATGGCGTTTTGGTATTGATTAACCAACTTCTCTAGCGACGGTCCACTAAGCCCAGGGGCTTCTTCATTCACATGAATTGACGCATTATCTAACGCGATGGCTGTTAGATATTTAGTTAAAGAGTCGTCGTCTTTCAGATATTGCTCTTGTTTGCCTTTCTTGGTTTTATACAAGGGAGGCTGAGCGATATAGATATAGCCGCGCTCAATAATCTCTGGCATTTGACGGTAGAAAAAGGTCAGTAAGAGCGTACGAATGTGCGAACCGTCGACGTCCGCATCGGTCATGATAATAATACGGTGATAGCGCAGTTTTTCAGGGTCGTATTCATCACGTCCGATACCACAGCCTAAAGCGGTGATCAGTGTTGCGACTTCTTGCGAAGACAACATTTTATCGAATCGCGCTTTTTCAACGTTAAGAATCTTACCTTTAAGCGGTAAAATTGCTTGGTTTTTTCTATTTCTGCCCTGCTTGGCTGAACCGCCAGCAGAGTCCCCTTCCACTATATAAAGTTCAGAAAGAGACGGATCTTTCTCTTGGCAATCGGCTAGTTTTCCTGGCAGACCGGCAAGATCTAATGCGCCTTTTCTGCGGGTCATGTCACGCGCTTTACGCGCAGCCTCGCGAGCACGTGCTGCATCAATTATTTTATTAATAATGATTTTACTGGCTGACGGATTTTCTAATAGAAACTCATTCAGTTTTTCGCCCATTACGGTTTCAACCGCAGGACGTACTTCTGAAGAGACTAATTTATCTTTGGTTTGAGAAGAGAATTTAGGATCAGGCACTTTTACAGATACAACAGCTGTTAAACCTTCACGCGCGTCGTCACCGCTGGCGCTGGTTTTATTCTTTTTATTGTGGCCTTCTTTCTCCATAAACGCATTAAGAGTACGCGTTAAAGCACCACGGAAACCTGCTAAATGACTCCCCCCGTCACGCTGAGGAATATTATTCGTAAAACAGAATACATTCTCTTGGAATGAATCATTCCACTGCAACGCCACTTCAACTGAAATTCCGTCATCACGTTCGCTATTAAAATGAAAAACTTGTTGATGAACAGGTGTTTTATTTTGGTTCAAATACTCTACGAATGCTTGAATACCACCTTCATACATAAAGTGATCACGTTTACCATCACGCTCGTCTTCAAGAATAATACTTACGCCTGAATTCAAAAATGAAAGTTCACGAAGACGCTTTGCTAGAATATCGTAGTGAAATTCAATCCCAGTGAAGGTTTCTTCGCTTGGCCAAAAGCGGATGCTAGTACCTGAGGTATCAGACTCTCCTATTACTTCTAGTGGCTTTTGCGGAACACCATGTTGATACTCTTGTTCATGCACCTTACCAGCTCTGCGTATCAATATTTGTAATCTACGAGACAAGGCATTTACAACCGAAACACCTACACCGTGTAAACCACCTGATACCTTATATGAATTGTCATCAAATTTACCGCCAGCATGAAGAACGGTCATGATGACTTCTGCTGCAGATACACCTTCTTCTTCATGAATCTCGGTAGGAATTCCACGGCCATCATCTTTAACAGACACTGAGCCGTCCGTATGGATTTTGACATTAATGTTAGTACAGTGACCGGCAAGAGCTTCATCAATTGAGTTATCTACAACTTCAAATACCATATGATGTAAGCCTGTACCATCGTCAGTATCTCCGATGTACATTCCAGGACGTTTACGTACAGCGTCTAATCCTTTTAATACTTTAATACTCGACGAATCGTACTTATTCTCTTCTGCCATTCGATTAACTCTCCTCTCTCACCTGGCCATGTTCCACGTGAAACATTTTTTTATTTTGGTATTTATCTATAAATTCTAGCTGATGCGCTTCTATAGCAGTCACGAAAAGCTGTGTGTTTGATTCAAGAAGCTTGTCTATAAACACTTCTCTTTTTGCTGCGTCTAATTCCGCACCAACATCATCTAATAAGAAAATACAGGTCTTTTGGGTGTAGGACATCAAACACTGTGTAGTAGCCAACTGTAAGGCCGCTACGAGCATTCTTAGCTGTCCGCGTGACAAAACCTCATGTGCGGGTTTGCCATCTATCTTGAATCTAACGTCAGCCTTATGAGGACCAACGCTAATGTAACCATTTCTATAATCTCGGTCTGAGGCTTTCGCTAGCGCTTCAATTAAATCAAGGCCTTTTTCCCATCCCCTATAATACGAGATTTCAACGCAAAACTCAGGTAAAAAATGCTCCAAATTAGAAGTAATTAGCGGGATAAGCCGTTCCATCATAGTATTTCTGAACTGAGTGAGCGTTTCGCCATACTTTGCTAGATGTTCAGTCCAATATATTCTCTGAGGATCCGCGTAACCAACTTGGTGTTTACGACACAAAGCATTGTTGTGTTTGAGTAACTTTGTATAACTATTGGAGCAAATAAGAAAAGGATGTTCCACGTGGAACAAACACCAATCGATATACTTGCGTCTTAACTTAGGAGACCCTAACAAGATATCTGAACTTTGTGGTGTAAATATTTGAACGGGCAACTGGCTAACTAATTCGGAGATCTTATTTCCCCTCACCCCATTTATACTCACACTAACCACGTCATTAATATTTCTGGAAATACCTAAGCGCTTAACTGATTCTTGATCAGTACACTGACAAAAAACGGTAAACGATTCTTGATCACTTTGAATAACGTGTTTGTGTTTGGTTGTGCGAAAAGAGCGCCCAAAACCTAGGTAGTGGATAGCCTCTAAAATTGAGGACTTACCACTACCATTAATCCCAAGTATAAAATTGACACCATGGCTGGGGTTAAGACTAACCTGTTGCAGATTTCGCAGATTGCGGATCTGGACTGAGTCCAGCTTCATAATAAACTCAACAAAAAACGAACTATAGTCTCATCGGCATAATGACGTACAACGCAGAATCATCAGAACCATCTTCGATTAATGCACTGCTATTTGAATCAGCAAGAGTGAACTTAACTTCTTCAGCGTTTAATGCGTTAAGAACATCTATAAGATAAGCAACATTGAAACCGATCTCTAAATCATCGCCTTGATAATCTACATCAACGATTTCGACAGCTTCTTCTTGCTCTGGGTTATTAGCCGTAATTTTGACTTCGCCCGAAGATAAATTAAGGCGCACACCTTTGAATTTTTCATTAGATAAGATAGACGCACGAGAAAACGCATTCTTTAAACCAAGTTTGCTAGCGATAATGTTCTTATCACCATCTTTGGGTAATACTCGACGATAATCAGGAAAACGCCCATCAACTAACTTACTGGTAAAAATAAAGTCGTTTGAAAAAATACGGATGTGATTTGAACCAACCTGCACCTTTAAAGACTTATCGCTGTCTTCGATTAGCCGTGTAATCTCCATAACCCCTTTACGAGGGATAATAACCTGGCGGTTAGGTAAAGTTGCATCTGTATAGTTTAAGCGGCATAGCGCTAATCTGTGGCCGTCTGTGGCAACCGTCCGGATAACATTATCTTCGGTTTCTAACGACATACCATTTAAATAATAACGGACGTCTTGCTGCGCCATAGAAAAATGCACGCTGTCGATCAGGCGTTTCAAATTAGACTGGGAAATTTCAAACTCTAACTCACCCTGCCAATCTTCCAGATTTGGATAGTCAGTAGCTGACAATGTCGACAAGCTATATTTGCTTCGACCACAGCGTATAATGGCTTTGCTACCGTCAATGTGAAAACTAATTTCGCTACCTTCAGCTAAGCCACGAATAATGTCTAAAAGCTTCTTAGCAGGAACGGTAATTTCGCCCTCTTCTAATTCACCGGTTAGGGTTACGTTTGAAATTAACTCCACTTCCAAATCAGTCCCCGTCAACCACAATGCATTATCACTTACTTTGATTAATACATTGGAAAGGATCGGCAATGTGTGTCTACGTTCTACCGCCCCAGAAACTAACTGTAAAGGCTGTAAAAAATTTTCCCTGCTTATGCTGAATTTCATCTTAATTCTCGTAACTTTTTATGAAGATAAGGTGCGAATTAAATTTTGATAGTCTTCTTTTATATCATGACTCTCTTCTCTAAGCTGCACTATTTTCCTGCATGCGTGCAACACAGTCGTGTGATCTCTACCACCGAACGCATCACCAATTTCCGGCAAACTATGATTGGTCAATTCTTTAGATAATGCCATAGCCATTTGCCTCGGCCTAGCTACGCTACGACTTCTACGTTTAGATAAAATGTCAGCCATTTTAATCTTATAGTACTCGGCCACTGTCTTTTGAATATTATCAATTGTCACCAACTTTTCTTGCAACGCTAACAAATCTCTTAGCGCCTCACGAACGAAATCAATTGTAATCGGACGACCAGTGAAATTTGCATTTGCAATAACACGGTTGAGAGCTCCTTCAAGCTCTCGTACATTTGAGCGCAGGCGTTTGGCGATAAAAAACGCTACTTCATCAGGTAATATAATTTTATTTTCTAACGCTTTTCGCATCAAAATTGCCACTCGAGTTTCAAGCTCTGGTGGTTCAATTGCGATAGTGAGGCCCCAGCCGAAACGCGATTTAAGTCGGTCCTCTACCCCATCAATTTCTTTAGGGTAACGGTCAGAGGTCAGGATAATTTGTTGGTTGCCCTCTAAGAGCGCATTAAAGGTATGAAAAAACTCTTCTTGAGAACGCTCTTTGTTGGCGAAGAATTGAATATCATCGATAAGCAATGCATCTACAGATCTGTAATATCGTTTAAATTCTTCAATTGCATTATTTTGCAGCGCTTTAACCATATCTTGTACAAAGCGCTCAGAATGCATGTACACCACAGTCGCATCATTCTTATTGTCAATAATTCCATTACCCACAGCGTGCAACAAGTGAGTCTTACCTAAACCCGTCCCACCATAAATAAATAAAGGATTGTAAGCTTTACCTGGATTATCAGATACCTGCTTCGAAGCGGCCCTAGCTAATTGGTTAGACTTACCTTCTACAAAGTTATCAAACTTATAATTGAAGTTGATGTTACTTTTATGCGATGCGGCAAGTTTAGCGTTAGGCGTTGCGCTATTAGTTTCCGTTTGCGAACTAGCACTACTGCGCGCTGTTTGATGCTTCTGCAGAGATTTAATGCTGTTCTCTACAACCGATGAAGTAGAAGCGGTAGCAACACTCGCAGGGTTACTTTGTTGTACATTGTTAGTGGCAGATTTAACTTCGATTCTCAACTGGGGTACGGCATCATTGGTGCAAAACTCAACAAACAATGCTTCTATTTGAGCAATATACTTATCTCGTACCCAATCCAAAACAAAGCGATTAGGTGCAAAAAGAGTAATGGCGCCGCTTTCTTCATTTGCCACCAACGGCCTTATCCACATACTAAATTGCTGCGTCGGCAAATCTTGCTGAAGTCTTTCGAGACAACGATTCCATAAAGACATTAAAAAACTTACTCCGAACCAACAAAATAAAGGAAAAATGAAGACCAATTAGATAAAAAGACAAAAGAAGGTAAATTAAAAACTGGGCTTTAACGATTAACTATTCAGCAACAAAACGATGAATATAGGCTGATTATCCCTTTAATCTGTGCATAAGTAAATGGTGGGTTTTCAGTAAAGAGGGTAAAACCAATATACAAGTATAACTATATGATTAATATAGTTATTATATATTAATAGAGTTGAGACAATTTTGATAACTTTATAGATAACAATCAATAATCAGGCCATATTTCGGCGTTATAGCGAAAAATCATTAAAATTATGTGGATAAATCCCCTAATGATGCAATAGTTACCCAAAGGGGCACAAAAACTGCTAATGATCATTAATTACACAATGATCTGGATAACTCATTGACAAACGTTGGCCGGATCTCTAGAATTCAGCGTCCTTTTTGAGCATGCAAGTGTTCATTTGTTTTTAACCTTATGTAGCGGAACTAGGTCATGAAAAGAACTTTTCAACCAAGTAACTTAAAGCGTAAGCGTTCACACGGTTTTCGTGCCCGTATGGCGACTAAAAATGGCCGCAAGGTTATTGCCAATCGTCGTGCTAAAGGCCGTGCTCGTTTAACAGCTTAATCATTTAAAGTGGGTGAAAATTCATTTTCTCGGGAGTTGAGACTTTTAACTCCCACCCACTTTGAATTTGTTTTCAAAAATGCCACCCCTGCTGTATCCCCAAATTTAACTTTACTTGCCCGTCACAATAATAGTGCTAATCCTAGGCTAGGTATAACTGTTGCTAAAAAACGTGTCAAAAAAGCACACGATCGCAATCGTATTAAACGTATTGTACGTGAAAGTTTTCGCAATCATCAGCAAAGCTTACCTAACATTGATATAGTAGTTGTCGGCAAAAGTGGGCTTGATAAGCTCTCAAATCAGGAACTATTCCTAGTTTTAAGTAAGTTATGGAAAAAGTTAGCCAAGCGCTGCGAAAAATCCCAATAAGTTTGATTAGACTATACCAGCTATGGCTTTCACCTCTGCTTGGTCAAAATTGTCGTTTTCATCCAACTTGTTCTTACTATGCAATTGAAGCAATAAAACAGCACGGAATAATAATTGGTGGTTGGTTAAGTATCAAACGCATACTAAAATGCCACCCGCTGCATTCTGGTGGGATAGATCTGGTGCCCGAAAAGAAGAAGCAAAACAAGCACTGAAATATTTGAATTTGCCCATATAAACACAACGGATAAATTCACAAACGTATGAAGGTCGTCGCCTAGGCAATACGGCTTAAATTAATAATGTAGTTAATATAGAGTATTTTATGGAATCCCAACGCAGCTTTTTATTAATTGGCCTTGCCATGGTCAGCTTTCTTTTATGGCAACAATGGCAAGTGGACTATGGTCCTCAACCAGTGCAACCTGTAGAAAGTCAACAAACAACGGGTAGTGATGCCCCATCAGGGAATGGTGACGTACCAATCGCTACCCCAAATAATCAAAATGCGTTACCTAGTCAAAGCGTGGCAGGTAAAGTGATTTCAGTAACGACTGACACACTGCAATTGAGCATTAATACAGTTGGCGGCGACGTAATTTCAGCAAACTTACTTAAATACCCCCTTGAGCAAGGTTCAGAAGGCACTTATAGCCTACTTCGCCCTAGTGGCCCAACTATCTTTGTCGCTCAAAGTGGTTTAGTCGGTACCAACGGCATAGACAAAACTGCTCGTCCTACCTACTCAGTTGCCCAAGATAGCTACATAATGCAGGGTGACACACTCACGGTTCCTCTTACCTACACAGCAAAATCAGGTTTAATTGTCACCAAAGAGTTTATATTCAATAAGAATAGTCACGACGTAAAAGTGAATTATCATGTTGAGAACACCTCTTCTGACGTAAAAAGTGTTAAGCAGTTTGGGCAGTTAAAACAAAGTACCGCAGATCAAGGCGGCAGCATGTTTATGCCGACTTATCGCGGCGGCGCATTCTCAACTGAAGACGAACGTTACGAAAAGTATTCTTTCGATGACATGCAAGACAAAAACCTAAATCAAACAACGCCTGCTGGTTGGGCGGCAATGATTGAACACTATTTTGTTTCTGCTTGGGTACCGCCACAAGATCAAACTAACAGCCTTTACAGCAAAATGACCCAAAATGGTAACGCCATAATCGGCGTTGTCGGGCAATCTGTAGACATAGAGCCTGGTCAAAGTGTTGATATTCAGAGCTCTCTTTACCTTGGCCCTAAAGATCAGGATACCCTAAAACAAATCGCTCGCGGCTTAGATTTAACGGTTGATTACGGCTTCCTATGGTGGATATCGCAACCGCTATTTACCTTCTTACAATTCATTCACAGTTTAGTGGGTAACTGGGGTTTCTCGATTATCCTTATCACTATCGTCGTTAAAGGGGCTATGTACCCTCTAACGAAAGCACAGTATGAATCAATGGCAAAAATGCGTGCCTTAAAACCTAAGATGGACGCATTAAAAGAACGTTATGGCGACGACAAGCAGAAAATGCAGCAAGCCATGATGGAAATGTACAAGAAAGACAAAGTAAACCCTATGGGCGGTTGCTTCCCTCTTCTTCTACAAATGCCAATCTTCTTAGCCTTGTATTGGGTGTTGTTAGAAAGCGTTGAATTACGCCACGCTGACTTTATCTTCTGGATCACCGATTTATCAGTAAAAGACCCATACTTCGTGTTGCCTATATTAACCGGCCTTAGTATGTATCTTCTTCAGAAGCTACAGCCTATGACGATGACAGACCCAATGCAGCAAAAAATAATGCAATTTATGCCTGTTGCAATGAGTTTGTTCTTCTTCATATTCCCTGCAGGCTTAGTGCTGTATTGGTTAATCAGTAACATCATTACCCTTATCCAGGCGAAGATAATTTATGCGTCAATGGAAAAACGCGGTCTAAAAACTAAGTAACCACACATTGGTCAAAAGCCCGCCCTTCACAACAATGATAGGCGGGCTTTTTTATACTCAGCCCTAGCATTACAATGAATTTATTCAATCAATAGGAAATCACCATGCCCTCATTTGATATTGTTTCAGAAATTAAATTAGAAGAAGTGAGAAACGCCGTCGAAAACGCTAACCGCGAGCTTTCGACCCGTTTTGACTTTCGCGGCGTAGAAGCAAGTTTCGAGCTAAAAGAAAGTATTGTTACCATGTCTAGTGACAGTGACTTTCAGCTAAAACAAATGCTAGATATTCTCCGTGGCACCTGTGTAAAACGCGGTGTGGATACCGCCGCGTTTGAAGAAAAAGACGTACAACACATAGGTAAAATATACAAACAAGCCATTGCCTTTAAAGAAGGTATTGAACAACCTGTGGCGAAAAAGCTAATCAAAATGATAAAAGACGCAAAGATTAAAGTTCAAGCTTCAATTCAAGGCGATCAAGTGCGTGTTACTGGCAAAAAACGCGATGATTTACAGCAAGTCATGGCATTGGCTAAAAGCGGTGATTTCGATCAACCACTACAATTCACTAACTTTAGAGATTAGGCACCACAGTGACTTCTGAGCAACATACCCCAGACCAAGACACCATTGTCGCCCAAGCAACCGCTAGTGGCCGTGGTGGCGTTGGCATAGTGCGTGTTTCAGGCACATTAGCAGCCAAGGTGGCTGAGCAAATTATCGGCCACGTACCACCTGTTAGAAACGCACAGTACGTTCCGTTTGTGTCAAACACTGGGGAAGCACTCGATCAAGGTATTGCCTTGTATTTTAAAGCCCCTCACTCCTTTACAGGCGAAGATGTATTAGAACTTCAAGGGCATGGCGGCCAAGTTGTTTTAGACATGCTAATTAAAGCGACATTACAAATACCTGATGTACGCCTTGCAAGACCAGGTGAATTTAGTGAGCGAGCCTATTTAAACGACAAGCTCGATTTAGCCCAAGCTGAAGCAATTGCGGATTTAATTGACGCCAGCTCAGAGCAAGCAGCTCGCGGAGCCTTGCGTTCATTACAAGGCGAGTTTTCAACGCAAATTAATCACCTCGTTGAACTACTGACGCACCTGAGAATATACGTAGAAGCCGCAATAGACTTTCCCGATGAAGAAATTGATTTTCTCAGTGACGGTAAAGTACAAAACGATTTATCTGCAATAACTGCCCAGTTATCAGCAGTAAAAAACAAAGCCCAACAAGGCAGCTTGTTACGTGAGGGCATGCGGGTGGTGATTGCTGGTAGACCAAATGCAGGTAAATCAAGTTTATTAAATGCCTTAGCGGGTCGCGATGCAGCCATTGTTACTGCGATAGCAGGGACAACCCGTGACGTATTAAAAGAACATATTCATATCGATGGCATGCCATTGCATATAATTGACACAGCAGGCCTTAGGGATAGCTCTGACGAGGTAGAACGTATTGGGATTGAACGTGCTTGGCAAGAAATAGAACAAGCAGACCGAGTTTTGTTTATGCTAGACAGCACTGAGACTCAAGAAAGCGACCCATATAAGATTTGGCCTGACTTTATGCAACGCTTGCCTGACAAAATGGGGCTTACTGTCATTCGCAACAAAGCGGATCTGTCAGGTGAAAGCATTGGTAAAGTCGAATATAAAGGCTATCCCGTTTTTCAACTCTCTGCCAGTCACAAGCAAGGTATCGACGTTCTCGCTGAACACCTAAAAGAATGCATGGGATTCCATTCCTCAAATGAAGGGCAATTTATCGCGCGGCGCCGGCATATCGACGCAATTGAACGTGCTGAAGAACATCTATTATTGGGCAAACAACAGCTTGAAGACAACCTAGCAGGCGAGTTACTTGCTGAAGAGCTTCGCTTAGCACAATCCTACTTAAGCGAAATTACCGGGGAATTTAGTTCAGATGACTTGTTAGGAAAGATATTTTCATCGTTCTGTATTGGTAAATAATAACCAAAACCTTTTAATTAATCCCAAAGTCAAAGCAATATGAGATGCGTCACCTCAGCGTGTCTCTTCTTCATCAACGATTAATATATCGTTCAAAATGCACGCACTTCATCAATTTATTTTGCCTCTAAGTTCTCATTAGCAAGCATTAAGTTAAATATACTTAACCACCACGTTTTATTTTTTATATTGGTTATCCCTTGAGTTCAGACGTAGTCGCGCACATCTATGCAAGGTACAATAACGACTGTAATTTAATGAGAAAGAAACTCCATGATAGATTTTGAGATAGTGGTTGGCAGTATGTTAGGTGCGAGTGAATACGTTGCTGACGCATTACAAGAAACACTGAGTAAGCACGGCCTAACGTCCAATATTCATTTAACACCTGATTTAAATGATGTATCTCGAGACGCCACCTGGATAATTTGCACCTCAACCCATGGGGCCGGAGATTTGCCAGATAATATTCAGCCATTTGCTAAGCAGATAGCAAAAACAGATACAAGTGATGTATCTTTCATCGTCATTGGATTAGGCGATAGCAGTTATGACACCTTTTGTTTTGGCGCAGCTCAAATGGAAAAAGTACTTAAAAATAGTGGTGCTAGAATGGATGCCCCTGCCCTAAATATAGATGTACTCCACCACCCAATACCAGAACAAGCCGCTGTTGACTGGTTAGAAACCTGGTTAAGTAGTAGAGGATAACATTTGAATACTTGGTTAAATGAAGCCGAACAAAAAGCGCTCAATCAAAACCTTAGTAATGATGCTCGGGTGCTCTACTTATTGGGCTTAAAACCTTCTATCGACCAAGCAACGGGCAAAACACCGGCATTAAATTACAAGTCTCTTTTGGCTATGCTTAATGCCAAAGAAACAAAATTCACGCTTGGGCGTCAGGTAAACGCTTTAATAAAAGAACTACTTCAAGTTGAGTTAGTCGCTTTTGTTGAAGATGTCGATTTAAGCAAAAGCTTCAACGGTAAAATACTGTTGTTACCTTTGTTAATGCTAAAATCCGATAATTACACTCAGCTGCATTTACAGTGGCAAAAGATGAGTGCTGACTGGACACCAAACAGCGCGTTATATAAAGATTTGGCTAAACTTGTCGGGATTATCGACAGCGAATTTTCCGACCACGAAATCGGCGATTTTGTCGCTTATTGGTTAGGCAGACCTGAAACCCACTTCACCCAATTTCAGTGGACTCAAAAATTTGTTTTTAACGTCAAACAAAAGCGTTTAGCGAAAAATATGAGTGCTATTCATAAAGTCGGCAATCAAGTCGTCACGGCTAAACCTGGCGTAGTGGCCGATGAGAACGCCAAAAACCTTGTTGCTAAGTATAGTGGCAAGCTAAAGTCTACCTCTAATTCATGATCATCAACGGAACATTACCATGCAAAGTTTGAAAGACAGAATCGAACAACTCGGTAAAACACTTGGCAAGCAAAATATTCCCGAATCTTATACCGACTACAAAACGGTAAGATTAGAACATGAAGCATTAGCTAACCGAGATGTGCGTCAGTTACAAAAGGAAGGAAAGCGCAGTCGCATTCAAACCTTGCACGGTCGTTCTGATCTAAATCCAAAGTGGACATTCGATAACCTCATCGAAGACAGCGAAGATGTAAAAGAGGCTATCAGCATCGCCCATTCGTTTATTGCCGCTCACGAAGATACAGCGTGGCGAAAAAGCGGTTCACATATGATGATATTTTACGGCGACTATGGCCGTGGAAAATCGCACACTGCAGGTGCCATTGCTCACGAACTTATTAATCAATATGAAATTACAGTGTTGTATCGGCAGCTTTCAACCTTATTAGAAATGCGCTTTTTCTCATACGACTACAGCGCAACTGATAAAGTAGGTGAGAAGTTTCGCGAAATTAATCAGGAACTACTCGATGTTGATTTGCTGATACTCGATGAAGTATGTGTCAATGAGTCATCCCTTAAAAAGAATGCGCAAAGTTGGTTAGGTAATCTGCTTAGACAACGTTTAGCACACAATAAGAACTGTATATTGATAACCAACCATAATTTAGCTCAGCTTGAGCAAGCCCTCGGTAGCTACTGCTTTGAGTCTATTAAAGAGTACGACACCTACAAAGTACGCTTTGAAGGGCCAAGCAGGCGTAAAGAAATCATCCCTTCTCAAGTAGAAACTCACAGAGCAACCGGTTACCAACCTAACCAAGTTAAATAATCCAACGTGCTTGTGGTTCAGTAGGTGTAAATGGCCAGTACTAAAGATCTTAATTCACTAAGATCTTTAGTGGTTAGATCTGCCAAAAAGATCTTTTACTCACTCGTTAGATAAACAATTCTCCTGTCAATTCGAACCAAAAAAGCTCCTTTAATACCTTTCTACTGCCCCAAAAACTTAGCTCAGCGACTAATTTGAAAAAAAAGAAATTATTTTTTTGGTCTAGATCTACTAGTTATACACAAGATGATCGACGATCGAGATCTACTAAGGTAAAGTCAGCTATAATAACGATTGCAGGAAGATCTTAGTGAATAAGATCACATTTTATGCACAGTTAGATCAAAACTTATCCTTTATTGTGCACAAGATCCTGTATAACTGCTGTATAATCGTTACATATCCACTTGATAATAATTGTCTCAGATCGGCTTGTGGATAAGATCGCTACTTACCCCCAAGCTATACAATTTAGATCAACGAATGATCACAACAAAACTTTGCTCGTATCTGTTTGATATATAATGCATTAATAGCCTTACACACAGATCTTGCGATCACTAATAGTAATAACATTAAGTAAAGATCTAAATAGATCTTATAAAGATTAAGCAAGATCGGTTCGATCTTCTGACTGAATTTTAAGCATTTAAATTCAGCAAAATAACATATAGAATACGCGCCCCTTTTTTTGGGATATGCATGATTGAAGAGGTATGAAATGTTTTATCAACAACAATTTGATGTCATCGTTGTCGGTGGTGGTCACGCGGGTACTGAAGCGGCACTTGCGGCTGCGCGCATGGGCTCAAATACGCTGCTACTGACCCACAACATTGAAACCTTAGGTCAGATGTCATGTAACCCAGCAATTGGTGGGATCGGCAAAGGCCATTTGGTTAAAGAAATCGATGCTTTAGGTGGCAGCATGGCCACAGCTATCGATAAAGCTGGGATCCAATTTAGAACGCTTAATTCAAGCAAAGGCCCCGCAGTTCGTGCTACTCGCGCTCAAGCAGATAGATCTTTATATCGATCTGCGATACGTGACATTGTTGAACATCAAGATAATCTGACCATTTTCCAACAGTCTTGCGATGATCTCATTGTTGAAAATGACCAGGTCACAGGTGTAGTCACACAGATGGGCCTTAAATTTCACGCCAGAAGCGTTGTGATTACTGTAGGCACGTTTTTAGGCGGTACCATCCATATCGGTATGGAAAACTACAAAGGTGGCCGTGCTGGCGATCCTCCTTCCATTGCTTTAGCCGATCGCTTACGCGCTTTACCTTTTCGTGTTTCACGTTTAAAAACAGGTACACCGGCCCGCTTAGATGCAAGAACGCTTGACTACAGCGTGATGCAAGAGCAGTTGGGAGACAGCCCTACCCCAGTATTTTCATTCATGGGAAAAAGAGAAGATCACCCAAGACAAATTGCGTGTTATATCACTCATACCAACAGCAAAACCCACGATATCATTCGTGGTGGCTTAGATCGTTCTCCTATGTACACAGGGGTTATTGAAGGGATCGGGCCGCGTTATTGCCCATCAATAGAAGACAAGATCAATCGTTTTGCAGATAAAGATTCACACCAAATATTTGTTGAACCAGAAGGCTTGAACAGCATTGAAGTTTACCCAAATGGTATATCAACGAGTCTGCCGTTTGACGTTCAATTTGAGTTAGTTCGTTCGATCAAAGGGTTTGAAAATGCACATATTATTCGACCTGGTTATGCGATCGAATATGACTTCTTTGATCCACGAGATCTAAAGCAAACCCTAGAAACGAAATTTATCAAAGGGTTATTTTTTGCTGGCCAAATCAACGGTACCACGGGCTACGAGGAAGCCGGCGCACAAGGCTTAGTTGCAGGTGCGAATGCCTCACTGCAATGCCAAGGCAAGGATCCTTTGATCTTACGTCGGGATGAAGCATACATGGGTGTATTGATCGACGATCTAGCCACCATGGGTACCAAAGAGCCTTATCGTATGTTCACCAGTCGTGCTGAATATCGTTTGCTGTTACGTGAAGATAACGCCGATATCAGATTGACAACAAAGGGTCACGAACTTGGCTTAGTTGATGAAGAACGCTGGCAAGCCTTCAACCGTAAGCTAGAGGCAATCGAGCTTGAGCGTCAACGTTTACGCGATACTTGGGTTCATCCTAAACACGCCGCAGCTGACGTATTAAATCCGTTATTGAAAAATGCACTGAGTAAAGAAAATACTTTAGAGGATTTGATTCGTCGTCCCGAAATGACCTACGAAACCTTAATGAAAGTAACTGACTTTGGCCCAGGGATCGCAGATCCAAAAGCGGCAGAACAGGTAGAAATACAGATCAAATACGCTGGATATATTGAGCGTCAACAAGAAGAGATCGCTAAATCTCGAAAGAACGAGAATACCTTGATCCCGGTTGATTTTGATTACAGCCAGATATCTGGTTTGTCTAATGAAGTTGTCGCAAAATTGACTGATGCAAAGCCAGAAACCTTAGGCCTTGCCTCTCGTATATCTGGTATAACACCAGCTGCAATTTCATTATTGCTTGTTTATTTGAAAAAGCATGGATTGCTTAGAAAATCAGAGCGTAAATCAGCCTAATGACCGATAATTTCCATACCTTAGCGGCAAAATTGCAAGAATACATAAGCCTGACAGATTTACAGGTTTCTGAAGAGCAAATCAGTAAGTTAGTCGGGTTCGTGCAATTAATTCATAAATGGAACAAAGCGTATAATTTGACCTCAGTACGGGATCCCGAGTCTATGTTGATAAAACATATAATGGATTCTATTGTGGTGGCGCCCCATTTACAGCAAAGTCACTATATCGATGTGGGAACTGGACCGGGTTTGCCTGGGATCCCCCTTGCGATCATGTTGCCGCAAACACACTTCACTTTGCTTGATAGCCTAGGTAAACGCGTCAGGTTTATGAAACAAGTCGCTTACGAACTCAAACTCGACAATATTCTGCCTGTGCAATCCCGGGTCGAAGATTATGCTAGTGCTCATGAACTTAACGGAGTGCTCAGTCGCGCATTCGCGTCACTAAATGACATGTTAACTTGGTGTCAGCATCTTATTGATAGCAACGGAACATTCATTGCGCTTAAAGGGCAATTACCCCAACAGGAAATCGACGAATTGCCTGAGGGCTTTGTTGTAACTGATACTATTGCGTTACATGTTCCTGAATTAGAGGGTGACAGGCATCTAATCAAGATTGTTAATACCAATCCCCGTTAATAAGTGTCCCCTCACTAACGTGGAATGGTATAAGACATAATTGAGCATTTCTTTTTCGCCTTAAAAGCATTATCTTCTGCAGATAATTTTTTTACTACGCTAGTTAGTTGTATAAAACGGATTAGCGATAAATAACACTGGAATATTATTTTGGGAAAAGTCATTGCCATTGCCAATCAAAAAGGTGGCGTCGGTAAAACTACTACTGCGGTAAATGTGGCTGCTTCTATGGCAGCGACCAAGCGTAAAGTCTTGTTGATCGATTTAGATCCCCAAGGAAACGCCACCATGGGTAGCGGTGTTGATAAATACGACGACCCCAATACCTGTTATGAATTATTGATTGAAGAAAAACCCATTCAAGAAGTGGTGATTAAAGAGACCTCAGGGAAATACGATTTAATTGCTGCCAATACGGACGTAACCGCGGCGGAAATTAAGCTGATGGAAGTGTTTGCCCGAGAGGTGAGGTTGCGCAACGCATTGGCGCCTGTGCGTAATTATTACGACTTTATCTTTATCGACTGCCCGCCTTCACTTAACCAGTTAACGGTGAACGCAATGGCCGCGGCTGATTCTGTTCTTGTACCAATGCAGTGCGAATATTACGCCCTTGAAGGATTGACGGCATTGATGGATACCATCAAAAAGCTCGCGTCGGTGGTGAATCCTGAATTAACAATTGAAGGGGTATTGCGCACCATGTACGATCCGCGTAATCGCCTTGCGAATGATGTATCTGAGCAGCTAAAGCGACATTTTGGTGAACAAGTGTATCGTACAGTTATTCCGCGCAATGTGCGCTTAGCAGAAGCGCCAAGTTTTGGTACTCCAGCTATGTACTATGATCGCTCATCAACAGGATCGAAGGCGTATTTAGCTCTTGCAGGTGAAATATTGCGTCGCAGTAAGAAAGAAAGCGTTGCTAAAGTTAGTTAACTGAAATTAATACGGGTCGAATAGAGAAATACATGTCAGCGAAGAAACGTGGGTTAGGAAGAGGTTTAGATGCATTATTGGCTACAAGTCAGGCGTCGCGTAATGCACAGGACAACCAGCCTGAGCAAAACGACAGTGAACTACAGCAGTTAGCAGTCGAATTCCTCAAACCAGGAAAATACCAACCCCGTAAAGATATGTCTCCAGATGCATTAGAAGAACTTGCATCTTCGATTCGCTCTCAAGGCGTTATTCAGCCAATTATCGTGCGTACCCTAGGGAATAATGAATTTGAAATTATTGCCGGTGAACGTCGCTGGCGAGCTTCCCAGTTAGCAGGTTTAGAAACTGTACCTTGTTTGGTTAAAGATGTACCCGATGAGGCTGCCGTCGCTATCGCACTGATTGAAAACATTCAGCGTGAAGATCTTAACGCTATGGAGGAAGCTCAGGCGTTAGAACGTCTGATGAGCGAGTTTGAATTAACCCATCAAGAAGTGGCTACAGCCGTCGGTAAATCTCGTACCACAGTGACCAATTTAATGCGTCTTAATAATTTAAATGATGATGTTAAACTCCTATTGGAACACGGTGATATAGAAATGGGCCACGCCAGAGCATTACTGGGCTTAGAAGGGGATGCTCAGTTAGAAGCTGCTCATATTGTGTCAGGTAAAGGATTAACCGTTAGAGACACCGAGAATTTAGTGCGTAAATTCCTCGAACCTGCCACTCCTAAAGAAGAGAAAAAGCTCGATCCTGATGTGGTACGTTTACAAGATAAATTATCGCAGAACTTAGGTGCTCCTGTGCAGATTGCGCACAATGCAAAAGGTAAGGGTAAGGTCGTAATTAACTTTTCGAGTTTAGATCAATTAGACGGAATTTTGTTGCACATAAAGTAATGTTACAAATAGGCAGTCGAAATACCCTTTTCAGTTGTAAATTCGTCGCAGATAAGTATACTTTCGGCGCTTTTGAAGGTATCAGCAAGTAGAGGAATAAGTTGATAGCGAGTTTAACCGCACCTGGTCGAGCGTTGGCGAAAAATATTTTTTATTGCCAAATGACTATTATCATCGCCCTAAGTGTATTTTTTGCGGTAATTTATGGACAAAACTCGGCAATATCATCCCTGTTTGGTGGAGTAATATGTTTACTCCCAAACGTCATTTTTGCCTACTTTGCGTTTAAATATGCCGGTGCGAGTAAGAACAAACTGGTTGTTCAGCAATTTAATAAAGGCTCAAAACTCAAATTCTTCGCCACAATCGTATTATTTATCGTGGCATATCAATGGAAAGGGCTACAGCCTTTGCCGTTGATGTTGAGTTACGTTGTGACATTAGTCAGTCAATGGCCAGTAATAATTTTTTTAGGTCGCGTTAAACAGTAACGAGACCAATACAGATTTTTTAACTTTACATACTTGGGTGGCAAAATGGCAGGATCTGCTGGCGAACAAACCATTAGTGGTTATATTCAGCACCATTTGACCAATGCAGCGGTCGGCGAAGGTTTCTGGACCTTTCACGTCGATACATTAGCGTGGTCTGTGGTACTCGGATTAGTATTTATATTGAGCTTTCGCGCGGTCGCGAAAAAAGCAAGTGCAGGCGTGCCAGGCAAATGGCAAGCTTGTGTAGAACTTATTGTTGAATTTGTTGATGACACAGTAAAAAGTACCTATCACGGTAAGAGTGCGTTAATTGCTCCTTTAGCATTAACCATTTTCGTATGGGTATTACTGATGAACTTGATGGATTTAATCCCAGTCGATTTCCTACCGACGGCTGCTGCATTAATTGCAGGTGAGTCAATGGATGTCATCGCTGCGGGGCAGTCACATACTTATATGAAAGTCGTACCGACAACTGATGTAAACATGACCTTTGCCTTATCGCTTGGTGTGTTTGCGTTGATGATCTTTTACTCGGTAAAAATCAAAGGTTTCGGCGGTTTCATGAAAGAGCTTTACGCTCATCCTTTTAATACGCCTTGGTTATACTGGTTCAACTTTATTCTTGAGTTGGTGTCTTTGGTTGCCAAGCCGTTGTCATTATCACTACGTTTGTTCGGTAACTTATATGCCGGCGAGCTTATCTTTATTCTTATTGCAGGAACGATAGGTGTATGGCAATTGCCAATTCACTTCTTGTGGGCTGCATTTCACTTGTTAGTTATTCCATTACAGGCGTTTATTTTCATGATGTTGACCATCGTGTACTTAAGCCTAGCGAGTGAAGAACACTAGTTTTACAACGTTTTATTTTTTTAACATTAACTTAAACACAAAGGTGAAAATCTATGGAAATCTTAGGAAATCTTTATATCGCGGTTGGTATTTTGATAGGACTATGTGCATTGGGCCCAGCGATCGGTTTCGGTCTTCTAGGTGGTAAATTTCTTGAGTCAGCTGCTCGTCAACCTGAGCTAGCTCCTCAACTACAAGTTAAAATGTTCATTGTTGCTGGTCTTATCGATGCAATCGCAATGATCGGTGTTGCAATCGCTCTTTTCTTATTGTTCGTTGAAAGCGCGAAGTTTGCTGTTTAAGCACCTAACTAGACAATAACGAATATAGGAGGAGCGGTTTTGAATATCAATGCCACTCTATTTGGCGAACTAATAGCATTTATATTCTTCGTGTGGTTCTGCATGAAGTTTGTATGGCCCCCAATTATGGGCGCTATTGAAGAACGTCAAAAGAAAATTGCTGATGGTCTTGCTGCGTCTGAACGCGGTGAAAAAGATCTAGAACTTGCTCAAGCGAAAGCGACAGAGCAGTTGAAAGAGGCGAAAACTCAAGCAGCTGGAATTATCGAGCAGGCTAAGAAGCGTGGTTCTCAAATTGTTGATGAAGAAACGCAACGTGCCCACCAAGAGCGTGAGAATATCATTGCTCAAGGTCATGCTGAAATCGAAGCTGAGCGTAACCGTGCAAAAGAAGATTTGCGTAAGCAAGTCGCAGTGTTAGCTGTTGCCGGTGCTGAGAAAATTCTTGAGCGTCAAATTGATGCTGCAGCGCAAAGTGACATAGTTGAAAAACTTGTCGCCGAGCTATAAGGGGAATTTGAGCTATGTCTGAATTGACAACGATTGCTCGCCCTTACGCAAAAGCTGCGTTCGATTATGCGGTTGAGCAGAAAATTATCGCAGGCTGGCAGGAAATGCTGGTTTTCGCAGGTGAAGTAGCAAAAAATCCAGACATCAAAAATTTAATGTCTGGGGCCGTTGCGCCTGACACCCTAGCGGAAGTTTTTAACCAAATCTGTGGTGAACAACTTGACCAACATGGTCAGAACCTAATTAAGGTTTTGGCTGAAAATAAACGTCTTCAAGCACTTCCTGAAATATCAGAGTTGTTTAACGAATTTAAAACTGAATTCGACAAAGAGATCGAAGCAGATGTTATTTCTGCTACCGAACTTAATGAAAAACAACAGGCTGAAATCAGTGGGGCTCTTGAAAAGCGTCTTGCACGAAAAGTTAAGCTGAATTGTAGCGTCGACCCTACCCTGATCGCCGGAGTTAAAATCAAAGCCGGTGATACAGTGATTGATGGCTCGGTTAAAAGTAAATTAAACCGTCTCACAGACGCGTTACAAGCATAACGGGGAAAAGAGCATGCAACTGAATTCCACTGAAATTGCAGAACTGATCAAACAGCGAATTGAACAGTTTGAAGTAGTAAGTGAAGCTCGTAACGAAGGAACTATCGTTGGTGTAACTGACGGTATTATCCGTATTCATGGCCTTGCAGATGTAATGCAAGGTGAAATGATTGAGCTTCCTGGTAATCGCTACGCTATCGCATTGAACCTAGAGCGTGACTCTGTTGGTGCGGTTGTTATGGGCCCTTACGCTGACCTTCAGGAAGGCGCAAAGGTAACTTCATCAGGTCGTATCCTTGAAGTACCAGTTGGTCGTGGTTTGCTAGGTCGTGTTGTTAACACACTTGGTGCACCGATCGATGGTAAAGGCGCAATTGACGCTGATGGTTTTGAGCCTGTAGAAAAAATTGCCCCTGGCGTAATTGAACGTCAGTCGGTTGATCAGCCTATTCAAACTGGTTATAAATCAGTTGATGCCATGATCCCAGTTGGTCGTGGACAACGTGAATTGGTTATCGGTGACCGTCAAACAGGTAAAACTGCTTTGGCCATTGATGCGATCATTAACCAGAAAGATTCTGGCGTTAAATGTGTTTACGTAGCGGTTGGCCAAAAGGCTTCAACAATTGCTAACGTAGTACGTAAGCTTGAAGAGCACGGCGCAATGGCTCACACCATTGTAGTTGCAGCATCAGCTTCTGAATCAGCAGCATTGCAATACCTTGCTCCTTATTCAGGTTGTACTATGGGTGAATACTTCCGTGACCGCGGTGAAGATGCGTTGATCGTATACGATGACCTATCTAAGCAAGCTGTTGCTTATCGTCAAATTTCACTATTACTACGTCGTCCGCCGGGTCGTGAAGCATATCCTGGTGACGTTTTCTATTTGCACTCGCGTCTTCTAGAGCGTGCGGCACGTGTTAACGAAAACTACGTAGAGAATTTCACCAAGGGTGAAGTAAAAGGTAAAACAGGCTCTTTGACTGCATTGCCAATTATTGAAACTCAAGCTGGTGACGTATCAGCATTCGTACCTACTAACGTAATCTCAATTACCGATGGTCAGATTTTCTTAGAAACTGACTTGTTTAACTCAGGTATTCGTCCTGCGGTTAACGCTGGTATTTCAGTATCTCGTGTTGGTGGTGCAGCCCAGACTAAAATCGTTAAGAAGTTAGGTGGTGGTATCCGTCTAGCGCTTGCTCAGTACCGTGAATTGGCAGCTTTCTCTCAATTTGCATCTGACCTTGACGAAGCGACTCGTGCTCAATTAGAGCATGGTGAGCGTGTTATGGAATTAATGAAGCAGAACCAATATGCACCACTTTCAGTGGCTGATATGTCTGTTTCATTGTTCGCTGTTGAAAAAGGCTACTTGAAAGACGTTGAGCTAGACAAAATCCTAGATTTTGAAGCCGCGTTGCACTCGTACATGAACAGCGAGTACGCTGAGCTGATTAAAACTATCAATGATACAGGTAACTTCAACGGTGAAATTGAAGCCACGTTAGCTGAAGCTTTAGAGAAATTTAAAGCAACACAAACTTGGTAATCAATGGCACTGCCTTAACGGCAGTGCATTCGTTGAATAATCGGAGATAGATTTATGGCTAGCGGTAAAGAGATAAAAGGTAAGATCGGGAGTATTAAAAATACTCAGAAAATCACCAGTGCAATGGAGATGGTTGCTGCGTCTAAAATGAAAAAGGCGCAAGACCGTATGACTGCAAGTCGTCCATACGCTGAGAATATTCGAAACGTGATCGGTCACCTGGCTAACGCTAACCTTGAATATCGCCATCCTTATTTAGAAGACCGTGAAGTGAAGCGTGTCGGCTATATCGTTATCTCAACTGACCGTGGTTTGTGTGGTGGATTGAACACCAACGAATTTAAAAAGGTCACTAAAGATGCGAAGAAATGGCAAGAACAAGGTGTAGAAGTTGATTTTGCAGCTTTAGGTTCTAAATCTTGTGCGTTCTTTAATCGTTTCGGCGGCAATATGTTAGCTGCTGAATCAGGCCTTGGTGATGCACCAAGTGTAAAAGACGTCATTGGTTTAGTGCGTATTATGCTCAACGCCTTCAACGAAGGTAAAATCGACCGCCTGTATTTGGTGTTTAACAAGTTTGTTAACACCATGGCTCAAGAGCCACTGATCGATCAATTGTTACCTTTGCCTAAATCTGAAGATAAAGCATTAAAGCACCGTTGGGACTATATCTACGAACCTGATCCAAAACCTATTTTGGATACGTTATTGGTTCGTTACATCGAGTCTCAAGTATATCAAGGCGTAGTTGAAAACGCTGCGTCCGAGCAAGCTGCTCGTATGGTCGCGATGAAAGCGGCCACAGATAACGCAGGTGACTTAATTGATGACTTACAACTGATATACAACAAGGCACGTCAAGCGGCAATCACACAAGAGATCAGTGAGATTGTAAGCGGCGCGGCTGCGGTGTAGGCAAAGGTTTTAGAATTTAAGAGGAATTAACATGAGTCAAGGTAAGGTCGTCCAAATCATTGGCGCCGTTGTGGATATTGAATTTCCACAAGATTCGGTTCCAAAAATATATGACGCATTGCGTATCACTGAAGGTGATCTGCAAGGTTTGACCCTAGAAGTGCAGCAACAACTTGGTGGTGGCGTAGTGCGTACAATCGCATTGGGTACGACTGATGGCTTGCGCCGTGGTTTAGCAGTAGAAAATACTGGTGAAGCTATTCAGGTTCCAGTTGGTAAGGCTACTCTTGGCCGTATCATGGATGTATTGGGTAACCCAATCGACGAAGCAGGCCCTATTGGTGAAGAAGAGCGTATGTCTATTCACCGTGAAGCGCCTACTTATGAAGATCAATCAAGTTCAGTTGAACTACTTGAAACAGGCATCAAAGTTATCGACTTGGTATGTCCGTTTGCTAAAGGTGGTAAAGTTGGCTTATTCGGTGGTGCCGGTGTAGGTAAAACCGTAAACATGATGGAGCTTATCCGTAACATCGCAATCGAGCACAGTGGTTACTCTGTATTCGCTGGTGTTGGTGAGCGTACTCGTGAAGGTAACGATTTCTATCATGAAATGAACGAATCTAACGTACTTGATAAAGTATCGCTAGTTTACGGCCAAATGAACGAGCCTCCCGGAAACCGTTTACGCGTGGCGTTAACTGGTTTAACCATGGCTGAGAAATTCCGTGACGAAGGTCGTGACGTGCTTTTCTTCGTAGATAACATATACCGTTATACACTTGCTGGTACTGAAGTATCTGCATTGTTAGGTCGTATGCCATCTGCGGTAGGTTATCAGCCTACGTTGGCTGAAGAGATGGGTGTGCTTCAAGAGCGTATCGCATCTACTAAGACTGGTTCAATCACGTCAATTCAAGCGGTATACGTACCTGCGGATGATTTGACGGATCCATCACCTGCTACAACGTTCGCTCACTTAGATGCGACGGTTGTATTGTCACGTGACATCGCCTCTTTGGGTATCTACCCTGCTGTTGATCCACTTGATTCAACTTCACGTCAACTTGATCCGCTCGTTATCGGACAAGAGCACTATGAAACTGCACGTGGCGTTCAATCAGTTCTTCAACGTTATAAAGAGCTTAAAGACATCATCGCTATTTTGGGCATGGACGAGCTATCTGAAGAAGATAAATTGTCTGTATCACGTGCTCGTAAAATTCAGCGTTTCTTGTCACAGCCTTTCTTCGTTGCTGAAGTATTCACCGGTTCACCTGGTAAGTACGTATCATTGAAAGATACCATCAGCGGCTTTAAAGGCATTCTTGAAGGCGAGTTTGACGACCTTCCTGAACAAGCTTTCTACATGGTTGGTTCAATCGAAGAAGCATCTGAGAAAGCCAAAAAAATGTAAGCGTATCTTCGGATACGTTTAACTTTTTTTGATAGGAGGGTACATGGCAATGACAATTCAACTGGATGTAGTAAGCGCAGAAGATAGTATTTTTTCTGGATTAGTACAGAGTATTCAAGTAACCGGCAGTGAAGGTGAACTTGGTGTTCAGTACGGTCATGCTCCTTTGCTGACTACTATAAAAGCTGGAATGGTTAATGTGGTTAAGCAGTTCGGCGAAGAAGAATTGATTTATGTTGCTGGTGGTGTACTCGAAGTACAGCCCGGTCATATATCAGTACTTGCGGACACTGCGCTTCGAGCCAGCGACTTAGATGAACAAGCAGTTCTAGAGGCGAAAAAACGTCTTGAGGACAATATTGCAAATCCTAGTTCTGATTTCGAGTATGCAGAAGCAGCTGCAGAGCTTGCCGAAACCATCGCGCAGTTACGTTTGATTCAGAAGCTACGCAAATAATTGGAATAGAAATGTTTCATGTGAAACCCGGCTATAAGCCGGGTTTTTTGTATCTGCACGTTCAAGAATTGCGTAATACCAATCCGCATTAATAAGTGACCGCCTCAGAATGCGTCCAGCGGTTTTTGATTAAGGCGTCGCTATGTAGTAATGGTTGTTCCCTTTCAAATAGTGAGAACGCAGAGCAAAAGCCGCTGGGGCATTCCTTGCAGGCGAGTTTTAAAAGGGCTTACACTGCGTTGCATGACTTCGAAAGAGAACAACTATTCATTCAGTCATGCGCCTTGTTTAAGCCCTTTTAAACTCTCGCTGAGTCATCACTTATTAACGTGGAATGGTATAAAGGGTTTCTATCGCTTTATATGATTATGTTTTAGCGCCTCTGAAAGACTCTGTAGCGTATTTCTTACTGAAGCCAATACACTATTGAAAGTATCGGCGTTTTGCTGTGCATGCGCGCTTTGAGGCGCTAAATCACTAAGTAAGTTACTTGCTCTAGTGAATGCATTGTTGTCGAATAGTTGTTTTGCTTGGTTTAGGGCGTCAGCGGTTGCGATATGATCGCCCTTTTGCGCGTATTGGCTTAATTCGTCTATCGCACTCTCACATTGCAAAATAGTTTGAGGCAGTCTGTTGAGATACTCGTCTAGCTCGTATTTAGCGTTGACGATGGCTTGCGCTACATCTACGCCTGGTAAATCTATACACATGTGTGCAAAGCGTAAAACCTGAGCAATTGAATTTTCTAAACCGGCTTCATCGTCGTTCAATGCTGCTCGTTCAAGTCGACCAAAGACCTTGCCCACATTGGCTAACCCAAACGACCCAGCGGCACCTTTAATACGGTGAATAGATTTGGCGATTGCTGGTAAATCTCGTACGTTCCATGCTTGTTCAATATTAGCCAACTCATCTCGTAAATCGACTATATAACCTTGGATCAACGGCAGCATCTTGTCATCAGCAACCGATACTTGTTTGGCTGATAGGTTAAGGTATTGCCGTACTTTACGAATAAATACATCTCGTTCAATAGGTTTGGCTAAGTGGTCGGTAAATCCGATGCGAAGGTAGTAATCTATTTCGTGTTGCATGGTGTTGGCTGTTAAGGCAATAGCCGGGGTTTTATTACCCGATTTTCGAATATTTCTAAGGGTATCTACACCGTTTAACCCTGGCATGTGAATATCTAATAGCAATAAATCGAACTGACTAGCCCGCATAGCGTCTATCGCTTGGTGGCCGTCGGCAACCTCGGTTACCGTAATGTTCATACGCTTGAGTAGCAAAGCAACAAGCTCTCGGTTATTCGGGTGGTCGTCTGCCAGGAGCACCTTGCAAGCACCAAATTTAGGCACATGAGATTCGTGCGTTATTTGGTGAATACTCGATAAATCAATTTCTTGAGCGGTGTTTAACCAAGCAACATCCGTAGGGGTATCAAGCTTAATCGTGATAGTAAACGTGCTGCCTTTGCGCGGTTGGCTTTTAGCATTAATGTCGCCTCCAAGTCCTTGTGCTAAGCGCTTCGCAATACTTAAACCTAAACCTGTGCCCCCCACTTGGCGATTGATTACACTATCTGCTTGGGTAAAAGGATTAAATAGCTTCTGCACGTCGTTTTGACTTATCCCCTCCCCAGTATCCACTACATTGATGGTCAAGGTTGAGCCTGCGGCCTTTACATCTAGGCATATATGACCACTGTGAGTAAACTTAAGGGCGTTATTAGTTAGATTGAACAGAATCTGTTTTAGTCTGGTCGCATCAGTGATGATTTTTTCCGGCAGCGGAAAGTCGTAATTTACATGGAACCCCAACCCTTTATCTTTTGCGCGTTTGCCCACAACCGACTCAATTTGACCAAGCAAAGAGAATAAGTGGCAAGGCTGTGATTTGAAGTCCAGCTTATTCGCATCGATCTTACTTAAATCAAGTATATCGTTGATGATACGTAGTAAATGGGCACCATTTTGGTAAATGATACTGGTGACGCGCTCCTGCTCAGTTTTATCAATGTCGCCAAGTAACATGCCATCTGCGTATCCAATGATAGAAGTTAGCGGTGTACGAATTTCATGACTCATATTGGCCAGGAAATGATCTTTCGCTAAATTCGCTTCAATAAGTTCTTGGTTAGATTGAGCAAGCTTTTGGTTTGCTTCGCGTAGCGCTTGGGTGCGAAATTCTACAGTTTGTTTTAACTGGGATTTTAGTTGGCTGTTGCGCAAGTTTACCAAACGCATTTTTTCGGCCAAAGCAAAGGCGAGAATAAGCGTATCTGCGGCAATACCGATAAAACCAAGTAAATAAATATCAACATTTATGCTTGGCAACACTCGAAGGTTAAGTAAGTTTCCAACCACATTTGGGATAATCACACATAACGAAGCGATGACAAAATAACGAGCAGGTTTATAGCCTCTTTTCCATGCCACCAGACCAACTGATAATCCGGTCAATAGCACTGCTGTGGTCAAAATAGACACGATAATCAAGCCAAGGGCTTGGTTATAAAACGCAATTGGTAAAGCGAGTAAACACAAACACCCTAGCGCCAAAAGAAAGAGCATGGTCCGTTTTGCCGTAAGATTTAGCCTGAAAAACTCTATTTGGAAAAAGGCGGAGAATGCGCACCCTAGTAGGAATCCGGGCATGAGCCAATCTTTAGCACTGAATAAGTTCAAATACTCAAATACACCAAAGATAGCTGCCCATGCGCTGGCGTAAAAAAGAGTGGAAAGTGCGTAAAACAGATATTGGGTGTCGCGCATCACTATGTATATAAATAGATTATATAAGCCTAGCGCCAAATAAATGCCAAAGCAGATAAAAAGGATAACATTGTGATTCGCTACTGATGTCAGCATATGCTCTTCGGTTTCAAGCACGATTTTTATAGGGGCAAAGAAGAAATCACTATCAAACACCATGAGTAAGGTGGCGGTTTCTCCGGCAGGAATACTGAGTTTACTACCGTAATGTAAGGGGTAAATATTGTTATGATCTAAGCCTGATATTGAGCTCTCCACCGGACTATGTTGAGAGTAAAGTGACACTTGAACCGTTTCGATCACTGAGCCGCTTGGGTAAATAAACCATTGCTCATTTTGCGTATCGTTATAAATTTCGAACGCAGTGACATACCTGTCTTTGAAAGGGTCATTGGGATTATGTTGCTCGAAAGTGCCAAGCCACTCTTGTAGTGGTTCTCGGTAATGCGGAGTTTCAGCTCGACCAATACTTAAATAAACTAACTGCTGACTAATGTCATTTTGTCTAATTTCAGATGCATTAAAGTGCGGAATTAAGGTGTCTTGTGCCTTAAGATCGAAACTGAACAGGGACAACAACAAAATACAAAATATAGCTGTTTTCAAAATAGTACCAACATACTAAAGAGACCTTGAGGCTAACCTCTGATCTGCTTAACTGTGATGGCAACATGTGTGCGAATACGCGTTCTAATGTCGCCAATCTACGACTAATGTAAATTATGCCCGACAATGTGCCTGTACGGTTAGTGTTTTTACCTTTTTGCTACATTTCCCCTTAAAATTCCGTTAAAAAGGCGATAATTCTGCGTATTTCTTCCTATTTTTGATTGTTAACTTGCTGATTTGCTAATTGGCGGGCAAAAACACGGTCCTGCATCTGGGTAAAAGTAGACAATAACGGCGTAGTGTCGATACCTTGAGTAAAATGTAGTGTATGCGCAAGCGCTTCTAATGTTGATAAACCAGCTGCTACCGATGTTTTACGTATCCTATATAGGCTTTTTGGTGGCTGTATGAAGTGCCAAGCAGGCAGAGTATGCAACCAAGGGTTCATCATCCATAGTTTATAGGCTTTGCGCCACGTGGCGTCGAGCAATATAAGAGCGGGTGGAGCGCTACGCTCTCGGCTTGTCGTTGTTTCTAAGGGGTTACTGTTATCATTTGGATACACTAGGCAGGCTAACTCTTGTTGTGCGTTAATCCAACTCATTAGTTGACTGAAATCCCCTGGCTTTTCGCCCACCCAAATTTCGCTATTCGGTACACAAAGCTGAATCAATTTGGCGCTATTTTTAGCGTGATTCACTTCACTCGGGTGCTGCAAAATAATGACTTTTTGCTCGCTGCAAACAGTACACAATAGATCGCAAATACACACTGATTGTGGGTAATCACAATGATGACATATCACTCTTTTCATGTCGTTGAGCCGAGTAGTCCTAGGTCACTATTTACATTTGATTGTTCTTTGCAGTTTGAAATAGTGAGTATTAATCGTAAGTTTTGCATAATGAACACTTAAAGTTTGATGAAAAGAAAAATGCATATGGCTCGAAACCCACATTATACCCAAATTTGGCAAACTGTTTGTGCGATACCTGCTGGCAAGGTAGCTAGTTATGGTCAAATAGCGGATCTTGCTGGATTACCGGGACGAGCTCGCTTGGTTGGAAAATCACTAGGGGTAGCTCCGAAAGAAATGAACTTACCCTGGTTCCGAGTGCTGCGATCATCAGGACAATTAGCTTTTGCTGCGGGCTCAGAACAAGCATTGAACCAGGCGGGTTTGCTTCAGGAGGAAAACGTGGTTGTGTTGCGTAATCGCGTTAAGTTAGCTGAATTTCAGTGGAAACCGACCTTAGATGAAATGCTTTGGAAACTTAACCATTAATATTTAGTGCTCCTCCAAGAAAGTGAGTGTTTACTACGTTGAACTTCTTAATATACTTGCAGTACGGCTATCTGAGTCGCGTCGTCACTAATATCACAAGTGAGCATTAATCAGTCATTTGCTTTGCACCACTAAAATGTATGCCACGATTAAACTGCGGCACGTTTACAATAGTAACGAATAAACGCTAAATGGTTCGGTAAGCTACTGACTCGGCGTGCCGTTTGTTGCTTTACGTTATCCAAAAAACTGGCTAATTCCTGCACTGGCATTAAATCGACAATTGGGTGATACGCCTTCGGCGTTATGCCCTGCCCGAGCATCACTTGTAACCACGATGCTTCGCCGAATAACTCCCCGTTGCCTTGGTGTACGTGAGCACTGTGGGCAAATTGCTCCATGCGCTCATGTAACGAAGTTGGAATAGGCATGTCTTTGCAGTAGCGCCAAAACGCCGAGTCTTTGCGGGCGGTGGCATGGTAATGCAAGATAATAAAATCGCGAATATTATCTATCTCATTGCGCATGGTAGCGTTAAATTTATCGATGATTGGAGATTCCATATGAGCAGACGGTAACGACTGCATCAAACGGATTATGCTTTGTTGAATTAAGTGAATGCTGGTGGACTCAAGTGGCTCTATAAAGCCACCAGCCAACCCAATGGCGACGCAGTTTTTATTCCAAAGTTTGCGTCTCACGCCTGTTTTAAATTTCAGTACACGAGGGGTGTTTAAGGTCTTACCCCGAATGTTATCCAGTAACTGGGTTTTTGCTTCATCATCGCTGATGTATTTACTGCAGAAAACCAAGCCATTACCCACACGGGTTTGCAGCGGAATTTGCCATTGCCAGCCTGCATCATGGGCAATTGACCGAGTGTAGGGCACATTTGACTCGTTCAATTCAGTTTGTACTGCGACAGCACTGTCGCAAGGTAACCAATGACTCCAGTCTTCATAGCCAGTGTGCAAAGCTTGCTCAATCAATAAACCACGAAACCCAGTGCAATCAATAAATAATTGCCCTTCAACACGTTGTCCACTTTCTAAACTGAGTGATTGAATAAAGCCGTTGTTATGATTAAGGTTTACGTTATCAATTTTACCTTCAATGCGTCTGACCCCATATTGCTCGGCAAAATCGCGTAAAAACTTGGCGTATAACCCTGCATCTAAGTGAAAGGCGTGATTGCGCTCTTGTTTTGGTGCCGTGGCGAACTTACCCATTCTGCAAGCAAGATGCTCGGGGCAGTAGTCTCCTATCTCAGAAGCAATATCTAACTGTCTTCCTCGCAGCCAAAAATGCTGAAAGCCAGCCGCCCAGCATCCATGGTCAAAACGGCCAAACGAGTGTATATACGACTGATTTCGTTGATACCAATCCTCGAACTTTATGCCCAGTTTGAATGTGGCATTGGTGGCAGCCATAAACTCGGACTCTTTGATTTTTAGTAGGTCGTGAAACAGGTGCAGTGTGGGGATAGTTGCTTCCCCAACGCCTACCGTTGGGATCGCGTCAGATTCTATGAGTGTCACTTTGATGTTCGCGCCAAATAGCTTACCAAGGGCCGCCGCGGTCATCCAGCCAGCGGTTCCGCCACCAGCGATAACAATATGTTTGATTGAATCTTTTTGCATAAGATAAATACTTCGTTCTTTTGTCGTTCGTTATCGTCTGAGTTTGTTTTGCAGTTCTGCACGCAGCTTTCTTAGGCTGATGTCGTCCATAGGGCTTGCCAGTATACTTTTGGCCGCTTCCGGTATATGTGAGAAATTTTCTGGCTGATGTGCAAACACGTAATGATCAAATAGGTTTTTCCAAGCATCTCGCTGGTGTGTTGGTAAGTCTCGTACACTCATCATTGCCAGTAACAAGGCATTCATTGGACGCCCCATCTGAGCAGGGCTATCACGCCACCAGTGGGTGATAAGCACGTTGAAAGCACTTAATCCTTGTACATGGTGCCACCACATACTGGGCAGAATGAGAGCATCTCCTGGTTCTAGCTCTGCAACTTGCGCTGCTTCTAGCGCCTCAGAAAACTTTGGATGCTCGGCAAGATCAGGATTGGCAACGTCGACCGTACTAATTTCTTGCCCGCCAGGCGCTTTGTCTAGAGGGCCCACATAGAGGTTCTTTAACTGCTCAGGGGGAAATAAAGTGAAACGTCGTTTGCCGACCACACAACAGGCAAAATTTTGCGCAAAATCATAGTGTGCTGCTATACGACTAGCATTACCCAGCCAAATATTGACCAACGGTGAGGTAATATCGGGCAGTGTTTCAATTTGCTTGAGTAAGCTTGGTAAACTTTGGGCAAGGCTGGTGGCACTGACATACACGCATTCACCCGTTTTGCTCTGGGCAGTTTGCAGAATATCATCTAGTAACTTAGGCAGTTTTTGCTGCTTGGATGCAAAATTAAAACCTGTCATATCCTGGTTGTAAAACACCCGCCCTTGCGCAGCACTTGGCAAATAATGTGTATGAAAATTTGCTCCTTCATCGAACTGCAGCAGATATTGCTTGGCAGCCTCATCAGACTGTTTAGCCGCTTTTACTAACGGCCAGTGGTTACAATATCCTCTGAGAACAATGGGTTCATGGCTGTTGAGCAACACCGAAGGGATATTTTTAGGGCTAATACCCTCGAGGTATTTTACCTCTTGAGCAGTCTGTTTCGCGTTCGATAAGGGCACGTCAGTGTTCACAGGTTATTCCTCTGGCGCGACTCGCTTATTTTTTAGCGCTACCAGATCGTTAAAATGAACCTGTGAGGCGAGTATAAGATAAACAGCTTGCAGGTAACCAGCGTTATGGAGCTGCACTATATTGTCAGGTGTAAGGTTATTTAGAACGTCTTCGTTTATGGTGTAAAAACCAATCAACTGATGTTTGCTGCCGTTATTCAAAGTGATATCAAGAGTCATTGACTCGAGTAGATTAAGTGCTACTAAGGTGTTTATAAAAGCGTCGTTAGCCTGTAGGCCATGATGCAGTGTCTCGAGGATCGCCGCGATATTTTCTAAATATTGGCTGTTACCGCCGTATTCCAAGAACAACTCAATACCTTGTGTTTTACTCACTTTCGGCGAGTCAATATCCAAGGTAATCACGCGTTGTTGCTCGGTCATGCCATCTGTTGTTACTGCTTGTCTGCCAATGAAAAAAGGCATGCGTTGCACAGAAAGTGGAATATACGAGGCGTTCCATTCGTTTGCCTGCAGAAATAGATTTTCTTGCTGTTCGAAGCCAAAAAGGGCCACAGGTGTAAATTGAGCTGTGGTTTGGTCTTTGTGAAATACAATTGGGTAATGCGCTTGCACGCTGCGTATCTCATCTACAAAAGTTGGAGAAAACCATAAGTCGTCTCCGTATTTATCACCGCGCTGAGTAATAACACGCAGATCACTATGCTCAACACTGTTCAGTAATACATGGTTTGCCATAAACGTCCCATTCGTTATTGTTATGCATATCACTAGTTGTTCTTATCTGTACTCAACTAGTACTCGTTAGTGACACTGCACAAAAGCCACAGGACTTATGTTAAGCATAAGTCTGTGGCTACCTTTTTATTTTTATAAACAGAGTGTGGCGTTAAAACGTATACCTCGCTCCTACGTTATAACGCGCACCTGTTTGAGTTAACTTATAGATTAAACGGTTATCACGACCAAATTCATTTGTATATTCGTCAGTAATGTTAATACCTTCAACGAAAACGGTCAGTCCTTCAAGCTGCTTAACCTCATAACTGATGTTAAAGTCAATTTGATAATAAGCGTCGGTAAAAATAGGCGCGGTTAAATCACCGTTTACCCGGCGCTCATTTAAATACTCATCACGCCAGTTGTAAGCTACTCGAGCCTGTAAACCATCTTTGTCGTAGAACAAGACTAAGTTAGCTGTGTCACTTAAACCGACGAGTGCTTCGGTATCACTCAGTGAAGACTTATCGTATTCTAAACCTGAGTCCACCATGGTGTAGTTGGCAATACCCCCAAAACCAGACTCACCAAACAGATGTTGAACGTTAAACTCTATCCCATCTATTGTGTGCTCAGTGTCGCCATTGACAGGTACGTTAATTCTGAAGTTAACGAGGTTATCTGTCGCTGGGTCGCCTAGTATTGTGCCGCCATCTAATTGCCCATTCTCATCGAAGTTAGGGGTAACATTCGGATCATCTGCGAAGTTTTCGAAGATGTAAGCTCGAAGTTCTTGGTTACTCGCACCTGCGCCTAATGCGGCGACGGCAGCATCAAACTTCTCTCCATCCAGTGGGTTAGCAAGATTAAATATGGTTGAATCAACTGTGCCTGTGGTTATCCAATTAGTGACGTCTTTCCTGAAATAGCCAAGAGAGACGTAACTCCCTTCATCGTAATACCACTCGGCAGAAAGGTCATAATTCACAGATTCTAATGGACGCAAGCCTGGGTTACCTGAATTTCCCGAATAGCCACTCAAGCTACCTGATGTATTGATAGTTGTGCCGCCCTGTAATTCACCATAGCCAGCTCGTGAGATAGTTTTCCCCACAGCTGCGCGTAAAATGACGTCATCTGTTACGGAAATATTAAAGTTGAAACTCGGTAAAAATTGAGAATAATCAGCCTCTTGGCTTAACGTCTCTACCCCAGTAACACCGGTGACAGCGGTTGACGTATCTTCTGACCATTCAACACGGCTATAGCCTGGAGCGGATGCGGTTGAGGTAACATCGGTTCTTTCATAACGCATGCCCAAGTGAGCATCGTATGGCATATCACCTAACTCACCTTCGTAGTGTAACTGCACGAATGCGGCGGTCGTTTCTTCTTCGGTGAAACGGTTAGTATCAGCGTCCCAGTCGGTTGAAGCACAAAAGTGTCCCTCTCCATTTGGCCCCGCAGATGCGCCCTCAGGTGCTAAACAATCACCCCAAACCGTATCTACATTTGCAACTGGGTCGGCAAATTCAGCAGCCCTCACTATCTCATCAAAATCAGCGAACCAGATACGGTTAAACAGATCATAGTCGCCCTGAGTGGGGGTACCTTCGAAGTTACCTGCATCGGCGTCGAACTTGTCTAGAATGGTGTCTTCTGTCCAGTTAACATCGGCAAAATCACCTTCAACCCCTACACCGGCCCAGTCCGCTCTTTGTACTTGAGTATGCCGGTAGCGGTTATTAACGGTATTTATTGAAACACCAAAATCGATACTGGCTTCATCGTTGTAGTGATATTTACCGGTGACTTGGGTCTGGTCAATTTCAGAGGTGTAAAAATCGTTAGCAAACCAACTGCCCGACAAGCGCATGGTGTTAGGATTAAAGTTCTCAATATTACCTGTGGCAATACCGGGTAAATCACCCGTTAAGTCTAAGCCGGTGCGTGTTCGCGTATAAGAAGGTAATTGTAAGTTGTTGCGCGTACCATGGCGCGGGTCCGACGCCTTCATTTCGGCTTCAGAACTATGGTGATCTAGGGCAAACTGTAAATCGTCATTGACCTGCCAGTCTAAATTCAGGCCAATAGAATCAATGCTCTCTTCGCGCCCCCAAGCCCCTACGGTTAAAGAGGTATCCTGCAAATCAGCGTCACTGTTGATTTGGTATATCTCTGAGTAAATTAATGGCACTGCGTTAGGTTCACCGGCCCATACCGACTCGCTGCGATCCCCTGAATAGGTAAACCACACAGAAGCATCAGTATGTTGCTCTTCTATATTGTTGCGGATTAAGGTGTAATCTAGGGTGGCAGTCAGGTTATCTGTTGGTCTAAATTGCAGAACCAGCTGTCCATTGGTTCGTTCGCGCTGGCGCTCTTCAAATACATACCTAGGTTGCTGTGGATTAGAATAAATACCTGATGTAGGCCGATTGATACCGCCCTCTTCACCAGCGGGTACACCGCCCCAGCCTGTATTCGTATAGTCACTTGCGCGATAACCTTGGTCTGCTAAAAACTGCTGCATGCCGCTTTCGCGTTCTTGATAACTACCAGATATTGAAATACCGAAGGTTTCGTCAGCAAAGGTTTGTGAATATAAACCGCTGATCTCGGGCGTGACATCACCTTTGTCTGTAGACTTATCGTCCACTAATTTAGCCCCAAAAGTCGCCTTTGTTCCAGGAGACTGAAATGGTCTGTGGGTAGATAAGTTGATTGTTGCGCCTATACCACCTGAGGTAACGCTGGCATCAGCGGTTTTATAAACTTCAACGCCTGATACACTTTCAGAGGCTAAGTTTGCGAAGTCGAATGTTCTGCTGCCGGTTGTGGTCGGCAACTGGCGACCGTTCAGGGTAATTAAGTTATTGGCTGCGCCAAAGCCACGTACAGTAACCTGCGAGCCCTCACCACTGGCACGATCAATCGATACACCGGTAATACGCTGTAATGATTCAGCTAAGTTTGTATCGGGGAACTTCCCCATATCTTCTGCTGAAATGGCATCCACTATGCCGGTGGAGTCGCGTTTAATGTCCATTGCGCGCAGTAAGCTGCCGCGAATACCTGAGACTTGTATGACTTCTACATCTTCTTGCGCTGTTTGTTCTTGTGCTATTACGGGGGTAATAGCGGCGCTGCTAAGTAGCAGTGAAACACTGCTTGCTAACACCGACTTGTTAAACTTTTTGTGTGTGTTCATAACGTGTACCTTGTGATCCTGATTTGTAATCATCAAAAGAGGCGCTGACCTTGGTGTCTCGGGTAACTTGAACCAACAACAAGATGTAAACGCAACATTACGTTAAAGTCACATTAACTATATGTCAATCGGCTATAATTAACTTGTTATTAACAAAAATTGTTATTAATTTGTTTTTTTTCGTGAAACGTTATTTTTGAGCGAATTTCGTCATTTTAAGGGTGACGTAATTACTAAAAGCGCTGGAAATTTAGGGCGAAAATAAAAAAGAAAGCGGTTTTTAAAGGCTTGATGAGCAATGTGTGGCGTTCGGTTAGGTTTGCGCTAATTTGCAAAATCGTTTATTTTTCTCACATCCCTCGTGTTTCACTGATTGGAATATATTTTTAGTGTTGAAAACTATCCCGGTAGACGAATTGAAAGTCGGCATGTATGTCGATTCAATTGCTGAGCAAAACGGCAACCTAAAGATTAAAAGCAGAGGGAGAGTAACCACTAACGCCGCTATTACGACTATGAAAAAGCAAGGTATTGTTGCTTTGGTAATAGATTTGAGTAAGCAAATCGAGAAGGAAGAAGAGCCTAGCCCAGTAGAAGAACAAGAACCTCAAGAGGTTGACGTTTCTTTTGCTGATGAAATAGGCAAAGCGGCGAAATTGCACGAAAAAGGCAAAGTGCTGCAACGAAGAATGTTGCAGTCAGTGGGTAAAGGCTTACCTATTGATATTGCCATACCAAAAGAATTCACCACTAATTTAGTCTCGTCAATTGATCGTAACCCGAATGCCTTGCTGTGCATGACTAAAATTCGCGAGAAAGACAGTTACTTACTGGAGCATTCGCTGAACGTGGCTATTTTACTGGCTAATTTTGCAACCTATTTAGGCATGTCTGAGAGTGACGTGCAGGAGTTGGCGCTTTCTGGATTTCTGCATGACATTGGTAAGATTAAAGTGCCCGATGAGATCCTGCATAAGCCTGGCCGTTTAACCGACCAAGAAATGGTGGTAATGCGTGATCATGTATATTACGGCGTGCGGATTTTAGAAGATATGGGCATACCGCAGCGCATGATCAATACAATTTCTCAGCATCATGAGCGACTCGATGGGTACGGTTACCCAGATGGTGCGCGCGGCGATGAAATTAGCCATTTTGGACGTATGATTGCGATAGTCGATACCTATGACGCAATCACTGCAGATCGCTGTTACAAGGCTGGTATGCCATCACAAAAAGCACTCAAAATTTTACATGCAGAAGCGCCAATCAAGTACGATCAGGACTTAGTGGAGCAATTTATCAAGTGCATTGGTGTTTATCCAGTCGGTAGTCTGGTTAAACTGTCCAGCGAGAAAATTGCCGTAGTGATTAAGCAAAACGAGAACCACCCATTAAAGCCATTGGTAAAGGTATTTTACTCTGTTCGCAGTGCGCATTACCTTCAACCTGTGGAGATTGACTTGCTGCATTCCCAATACCGTGTCGAAAAAGCCGTTCTCGCTAGTGAGTTCAAGCTAGATTTCAATCGTTACTTCAATGAGTCCATCGCTATTTAGCTGCTACGCACATCCTGCAGTATTACCTTTACCTGATCGGTAGTAACATCTGAAGGGCACACCCCTTTGCTGACTAAAACATCGCGAATCTGCTCTGCATTGTTAGCGGTCAGTGCGTTGCTATTACGCTGAATATAACGCGTAAGTTGTTGCTGTAATTTTCGTGTTAAACAAGACATCTGTGCATCTAAACCAGTTAGTTATTTATCAATTAAATCATGTATACCGTTTAGCAAACCCGCCCTAAATTCGTATACAAAGTTGGAATATACTCAGTACTACATCTCTAAATTAATAAAAGCATATAGCAAGCCAGAAAATAAAAAATTATAAAAATCAAAGCATTAAAATAATATGACGAGCTTTTTTACAGTTTCTGTTAAATTTTTTGACAGTTGATAAGCTCATATAACCCCTGCAACAACAATACAGTTGGCTAGGGAGCCCGCAGGTTATACCGCGAGGCCGGCATACTAGGTTACTTCAGGGGAGAATAGAACCGCAGTGTTAGTGAAAATGCTGATTATATATGCAGATAGGTTGTTAAAAGTACTGATAAGAAAACGCCAAGCTAGGATTTAATGATGATTTCACCCTTGTATGTGTCGCTTATGCCGGCCAGCCATTGTCACTCCTTATATTTTGGCTGTTTCACATGAAACACAAAACCCTATTGAAATATATGAGCTGGCTGGTAGTGCATATTGCTAAAGTTTAACTTGAGCAAGTGTGATCCAAGTCGCCGTGGCCTAATGCAGCATGAACGGGAGCACTGCAAAAAAAGGAGTTAGGGGAAAGTGGCCGTCACTCCTTTGTGAGCTTTCCCTCTTACTCGTGAGAACACAGCAAGCTGTACAGGTTACAGCATAGTTTTTAACACTTGCTGTTGTTGCTTTAAACCGCTCGGGTCACGCTCGGTCTTCAACAAGCAAAACTGTTCAGCCCAAGGGGAAGTACGCACTCTTATCGGGGGATGCGGTTGGTTAACACAGTCTGTAACGACCTTGGCAACCTCAGCGGAGGTTTGATAAACCCCTTCAGTGCGGCTGCCCGCCCCAGCGATGTATTTTTCTAGAATAGGACGATATTCATCCTCCTTCATGCCACCGCCACCTTGGAATTGAGCCAATGCATTATTAGCAAATTCAGAGCGAATACCGCCAGGCTCCACATTAGTAAAGTTAATGCCGAAATTAGCAGTGATATAGGTAGAAACGGACTCAACATAACCTTCCACAGCAAATTTAGCAGCACAGTAAAATTCATTGAATGGTTGGCCTATTAAGCCACCAACAGAAGATATATTAATCACGTGCCCGCTGCGCGCTTGACGCATGTGTGGTAACACAGCTTTGATGCAGCGCACAACGCCTTTGAAGTTCACATCCATCACCCATTCAATTTCTTCTTCTGTGGCTTGTTCTGTTGTTCTTACAAACCCTGCCCCGGCGTTATTGATCAGCACGTCTATCCGTCCTTCTTGTTCGATAATCTGCTCGACACAGCGCTGAACACTGTCTGTGTTTTGCACGTCGAGTTGTTTAATCGATAAGCTCACTTGCGCTTTTTCAGCTGCTTCAAGCAGAGCGGTTTTCTTATCAGTGTTGCGCATAGTGGCAAATATTTTATGACCTTGAGCGGCCAGCTGTATGGCTATGTCGATACCTAAGCCGGTAGATGTGCCGGTAACTAATATGACTTTTTGCATGATAATTTCCTTAAAACTAAGGTGGGAATGATAACCGTGTTTTGTTGCTACTAATGTTGAAGTTGTGCTGCACGGTATTGTGATGGAGTTTGGCCGACTTTCTTTTTAAACAGCCGCGCGAAATATTGTGGGTACTCAAACCCCAACGAATAGGCGATCGTAGCTATGCTCTGGTCGGTACCTATCAACAAATCTTTTGAACGCTCGATCAATCTAAGTTGCATGCATTCTTTGGCTGTTTTACCGGTTTCTACTTTTAGGGCGTCACTAAGATAGCGTTGGCTCATTTGCATACTTTGCGCTATCTCCGTAATCGTCGGCATATGAGTGTGATTTGGGTCGCTACCCAGGATATCTAAGGCGCTTGCGAATCGTTGGAAGGTTGATGAGTGAGATTCGCTTCTTAATAGGAACTGGCGACGATAAAAGCGCTCAGCATAGTGCAGTAATGCTGATAACTGAGCGAGAATAATTTCTCGGCTAAAGTCGTCGTATCGCTGCTGATATTCATTGTGGATGGTATTAACAATCTGCTCTAGCACCAGCTCTTCACTGGGGGATAAATGTAGTGCTTCATTCACCGCATAGCCGAAAAATGAATAAGATTTGATGCGTTCGAAAATCTTGTGCCCGCGTATGAAATCAGGATGAATTAAGAGAGTTTTACCTGTCGACTCAATAGTCACGCCTTGGGCGCTAAAGACTTGATTAGGTGCCATGAACAACATTGTTCCACTACTGCAGTCGTATTTGGTTTTGCCATAAAATATTTCACCTGAGGTTACTTTTTTAAGTGAAATTAAATACAAATCACTGCTGATGGCACTAGATTGCTGTTGGCAGCTTGCATCATTGGTGGCATGGGTTTTTGTTTCAGTAATCGAAAACAGCGGATGCTCTGGCGCAGGCTTTCCCGCGTACTGGTAGTACTCACTTATAGAATTAAAATGCACTCGCTTCATGAACTTATTCTCGAATGAACGTTTTAAATAAGTTTATAGCGTTCTTAACGTAATGGCAGTGCACAAACACACAAAATATGGATACAAACTTACATTCAAGCCACTGACATTCGGGCTTGTATTTCAGCGTTATGCTCAGCTAACAAGGTGACAAAACTTGACACTGTTGGGCTCATTGGTGAGTGTTTATATTGAGCTACCAACGGAATTGAAACACTGACATCATTGATTTTGACAAAGGCACAGGTATTACTGACCAAGCGCTTTATACAATGTGGTGCAATACCTATCCCTAAACCGGCACCCACCTCAACTAATAATGTTTGCATTGAACGCGGTTGGCTGGAAATCAATGGTGTCACGCCTGCCGCTTGAAACGCGCTTAAGGTTTGTTCATATAAACCCACTGCTTCTTCGCGCTTAAATATAATAAACGGGCTATCACGCATTACGTTTAATGCGATGCTTGGCACATTAGCAAGGTGGTGGTCTTGGGGAAGCACCAACACTAGCTCGTCGTTGTAAATTAACTCTGTTTTTAACCCAATTGGCTCAACGTCATCCAAAATTGGACGTGTTAAGGCGATATCAATGTCATTATTTTCAAATGCTTGCTGCTGACCTTGAACCGTTAAATCAAATAAAGACACCTGTACGTTCGGATGCGCAACACTGTATTGCCTGACTAAATCAGGCAGAAAATTTGAACAAGCTGAGCTGATATAGCCAATGCGAAGCTGGCCTGTTTCACCTTTGGCCACTCTACGAACTTTTTCGATGGCGCTTTGTTGCAGGGCGATTAAACGATTACTTTCGATGAGCAACGCTTCTCCTGCAGAGGTAAGTTTTACTTCTCGTGTGTTTCGCCAGAACAGTTTTACCCCTAACTCATTCTCTAACTCTGATATTTGCCGACTTACTGCTGGTTGAACGGTATGCAGGGCTCGAGCAGCACCAGAAAAGCTACGATAAGTTGCGACTGCTACGAATGTTTTAAGAACCTTTATTTCCACTTGTTTCACCCTATAAACCGCCAACCTATAGCAAAATAGTATCAATTTAATCAATAAATAACATTTCTGTTATGCATCAATAGTCCCTACTCTATTTGCTATTCCAAACTCAATGAAATTAAGGATTTTGCCGCTATGCAATCAATTCGCCCCGTGCAATCTCTACAGACCAAACAAGCGATAGCTCAGCCATCTGTTCTTAGTACAAGGCAGTTATTCCTTTTTGCTTTCGCTATTGCCGCTACAGTGGCTAATTTGTATTACGTACAACCCCTGTTGCCTGAAATAAAAAACAGTTTTGTACTCAGTGGCCTTGAATCCAGTTTACTGGGCTCGTTTACCCAGCTTGGTTATGCAGCTGCGCTACTATTTATATCCCCCCTCGGGGACATTTTTCCACGTAAAAATGTGGTCAGAGTGTTGTCTTGCACCTTAGTTGTTGGCTCTCTTCTTGTGGGCTTCATTGAATACAATATCGCGTTGCTCTTGGGATTATTTTGCATCGGCGTTAGCGCCAATATCACACAGCAAATTATTCCTTTAGCGGCTTCACTATCAATACCCTCGGATAGGGGCCGCGTAGTGGGTACATTAATGACTGGCTTGACCGCAGGTATATTAATCTCCAGAGCTATAAGTGGGTTTATCGCTCAGCATTATGAATGGCGAGCAGTGTTTATTTATGCCGCAGTGATAGCCGCCTGTATTGGTTTGTTGCTGAATGCCCGCTTACCGCTAAATCAGCCTGCTGCTAAGCTAGCATACCCTGCTCTTTTACGTTCAATGTTGACCCTTTTTAAACAACATAAGTTGCTCAGGGTGGCTTCAATCACTGGCGCTTTATGGTTTGCTGCGTTTAACGCGTTGTGGGTCACCGTGGCTATTCACGTCATGGATGAGCCTCTGAGTTTTTCTGTTCAGCAAGCCGGTTTGCTTGGGTTTATTGGCTTGTCTGGCATTGTTGGGGCAAAAGTGTCAGGTCGTTTAGTCACTAAACTAGGTGCTAGTCGGCTAATCAGTATAGCGATAGGGCTGACCATAGCTGGGTTCGCGGTATTGATGTTGTTTGGCGCTAGTATTTGGGGGCTGGTATTCGGAATTATTCTGATTGATATCGGCGTCTTCGCTGCTCAAGTGCCTAATCAGGTCAGTGTGTTTTCTATCGATCCCGCTGCGCAAAGCCGTATCAATGCGGTCTACATGTTGATGTATTACACAGGCGCTTCACTTGGCGCCGCTGGGGCTATGTACCTAGTCAATCATATTAATTGGCAAGCCGTTATCTACTTCGCTATGGGCTTAAGCGTCCTCGCGCTCACTCATCATCGCTTTCAAGCGAAACACTACTAATTATTGAAGGAAAGTTTATGTCTCAGTTATCTCGTATAGCTGGGTTCACTTTATTGGTGATATCCAATTTAACTATCATGGTGGGCACAGTCGTTGCCCCTGGTTTACATGGGGTAGCGAATGCCCTAGGTGTTGACCAATTCGCTACTTGGCTTATCACACTACCTGCGTTAGGAGCGGTCATTTTTGCTCCATTTGCTGGGCGTATAATCGATAAGTTTGGCGCTTACTATGCGCTGCTATTTGGCTTGGCTCTGTATGGATTACTAGGAGCAGGAGGCATCTTTTTGCATGGGCCTTATTTTGTGTTTGCTGATCGCATCTTACTTGGTGCGGCAACCGCAATCGTGATGGCTGGTGGTACCACGTTAATATCTCAGTGGTATCAAGGGCATAAGCGTTTAGCTATGATTGCCAAGCAAGGTATGGCGATAGAGCTTGGTGGGGTAATATTTTTATTTATTGGTGGCCAACTCGCCCTTGAAGGCTGGCAAATGCCCTTTGGGCTTTACCTGATCGCTTGGGTTTGTTTAGTACTCATGCTGTTATTTATTCCTAAGCAAAGCCCAAAAACGAATAAAAACAGCCATGCAGATGAAGATGAAAAGCGCCCTGCTACATCACTCAAGTTAGTCTATTTAATGTCAGTACTTTCGATGGTGTTGTTTTTTATCGCCATTGCTGTACTGCCAATGAGTATGGCTAGTTCAGGTTTTAGTGAGGATGAAATCGGCTTTTTCTTAGCATTTATTTCACTGATTGCTGTGGTGGGGGCACTTATCATGCCTAAGTTGGTGATTAAGCTCGGTGAGAAAGTCGTGCTCATTCTTGCCACATGCATGTTTGCATTGACCCACTTTACCTTCTTCAACGCTGAAACGTTGCAACTATTAATTCTTGGCGGTGTATTTTGTGGCTTGGGTTTTGGCTTTTCTATTCCTTTGTTAAATCATATGGTTGTTGAACAAAGTCATCCGCAATACCGCGGGCGTAACCTATCGTACTTTACCATGGCAGTCTTTCTAGGTCAGTTTCTCACCTCTTTCGTTGAGCTAATACCAGGTGAACGAAATACAGTTTATGCAGTGGCAAGTATCGCAGCGCTGATCATTGCTTGTTTATTAATTGCACAGCGCGTTGTCAGTCTGCGTCAGCCAATCTATCAACGGTGACGATAGAAGAAAATATAGACCATGAAATTGTTCTTTCGATAAGAATTTAATTTGTTTGTTTTGTCGGTAAAGCTCACCTCGCAGGACCTAAGTGAGGTGAGCTTTCTGTTCAGTGATTAGCCTTATGGAGCTTAGGCTACCAGTGTGCTTTGTATATTCACTTCAACGATATCATTGGCTTTTCGCAGTAATTGGGCTGATTCGTTATTTAAGTTGCGTAAATAAACGGTTTTGCCCAGCTTTTTGTACTTCTCACTAATACCCTGTACAGCTTCGATGGCAGACTGATCAAACAAACGAGCGTCTAAGAAATCAATTGCTACGCAATTAGGGTCTTGCGATGGATTGAATTTAGCTTTGAAGTCAGTGATCGAACCAAAAAACAAATTGCCTACAAGGTGATAGGTTTTGCCCTTTTCATCTTCATCAACCCTAACAGTGATATGTTTGGCGCTGTTCCAAGCATAAACGAGTGCGGATAAGATAACGCCAATACTCACCGCTATGGCTAAATCAAAGAGTACAGTCACTGTGGAAACACAGATGATGATGAAAATTTCAGATTTAGGCACCTTGCCAAACAAGCGCAATGAGGTCCACTCAAAGGTCGCAATGACCACCATGAACATAACGCCTATCAGCGATGCTACTGGGATCATCTCGATCACACTTGGGAAGAACAAAATGAATACCATCATAAATAAAGCTGTTGATATGCCCGACATACGCCCGCGCCCACCGGAGTTAAGACAGATCATGCTTTGCCCTATCATCGCGCATCCACACATGCCGCCGAAAAATCCACTTAGCATATTGCCTGACCCTTGGGCGATAGCTTCTTTATTACTGCGTCCTTTAGTCTGTGTAATTTCATCTATGAGAGATAGAGTCATCAGTGATTCAATAAGCCCGACTGATGCTAATACTAGAGCTAAAAAGAACACTGTTATCAGTGCGCTTGTGGCACTGGAGTCTGACAAATCCCAATTTAAGGTCGGAATATGCAAGCTCGGTATTTCTCCTCTTAAACTACCATCTAAGGGATCAGCATGTTCTTTTTCACCACTGTCGAGCATTCTTTGTTGGTTTTTATTCCATCTTGCGTTTATTTGCGCTTGTGAAGGGCGGTCAGCGGCAATCTGCGTTGCCACCGCGTCATATTGCCCGTAGGGGATCGTGTCTTTAATGGCATCGAATCGATCGTCAATGATTTGTTTTTCGATCATTGACGTGCGCTGATCAAGCACGACTTGACTGACTAGTTTTGAGTGTAACGGGGTGAATGATACTAGTAAGGTGCATAGCACAATTGCAGCCAAAGGGGCTGGTACAGCTTTAGTGACCTTGGGCAGAAAATGCACTATTGCCATCGTCAGCGCAATAAGACCCGTCATTGTCAGCATTTCAGGACTGGTTAGAGAAAGCCAATCTCCAGCATACGTAAAGAAATTATTCTGGGCATCAAACACGACGTGGGTATTGTCTTTGAATTGGTTAAATTGTGCTAAGCCGATAACAATCGCGAGGCCATTTACAAACCCAAGCATAACAGGGTGAGGTAACAGCCGAATGAATTTACCCATTTTGAATATGCCAAATAGCACCTGTAATATTCCGGTTAAAATGACGGCAGCTAACAGATACTCTAAGCCAAACATAATAATAAAGGCAGTAGTGACCACAGCCATTGAACCCGCTGCACCAGAAATCATGATAGTGCGGCCACCAAATATCGCTGTGATCAAGCCAATGAAAAACGAGCCGTACAATCCCATCATCGGGTCAATACCCGCGACAAAAGTGAAAGCGACCGCTTCTGGGATCAATGTCAGCACGGCCGTTAGACCAGCCAGAACATCGTTCTTCAAATTCGCCTGACGTTTAGTGATTAAGTTAAACATGTTTTTCCTCGTAAAAGTCTGAAAGAAAAATTCCTTATACGCACCGCATCAAGGCTGACGCATGTGCAGCAAATTTATAAGAAGCTTGAAAGAGTGTTGAATTAACGTGGGGTGGTTAACGGGAAAGAATTTTAATTTTAGGAGGTATAAAAACAATGAATTTTAAAAGGAAACTCTTTATTGATTTTGTTGATAACACACGAATATTTATCTTATTTCTTATAAAAATCAATATAATGACAGGTGGCCTTAGAGTGTTATTTTTGGCCGTCGTGGCGTTGAATGATAGCAAAGCTAGCCAATTTCTACGGTTACAGAGCAGAATAAACAAACTATGACTTCACGCGTAAAGGTGGGGCAGAAGAGAGACTAAGCGATAGAGCAAAAAAGAGGGAGACAAAGGCGGAGAATAAATCAAAAAGACATAGCCACAAGTGACCCAAATATACGAGGGCTTATCATGTATTTCAATGTGGCCAAAAAACTTGATAAGCCCATAGTGTTCGTGGTGTTTGGTTAAATAATGCCTGGTAATTACTCTATATTCGCAATCTGCTCGCGCATTTGCTCGATTAGCACCTTCAACTCTACCGCTGATTGGGTAATGTCACTATTAATTGACTTTGAGCCTAGTGTGTTTGACTCGCGGTTAAACTCTTGCATCATAAAATCTAGCCGGCGACCTACTGCACCTGTCTCTTATACACATCTCCGAGCCCACGAGACAGGCAGAAATCTC